>Ga0335080_10000420_pt1 | contig 38524 bp, 32 predicted proteins | sample Lox_Sample_34_FD_206720 | JGI IMG/M metagenome (GOLD analysis project Ga0335080, IMG submission 206720) | Soil microbial communities from Loxahatchee National Wildlife Refuge, Florida, United States - Lox_Sample_3.4 | ecosystem: Environmental > Terrestrial > Soil > Wetlands | place: USA... | reverse complement strand
CCTGCGGACACGATTCCACCGCGATCGTGTCCGGATTGGAACGGAGCCGTTGCAGGTTCGTGTCGCGGTGAAGCAGAGAGGAGGCGCGCCGGCACCGGCGACCCGTGCGATCGCCGTCGCGCGCTGCCATTCTGACGTTTACGTAAGAATCAGATTTCGCCCGCGACGAAACGTCCGGAGGAGCATGTCGGCAGTACAGACCAGTCGCGCCCCGCGCATCGGCGTCCACTCCGGGCACGACTCGTACAAGTGGTGGGCGCTGTCGTGCACCAGCCTGGGGATGCTGCTGGCGACGATCAACTCGGGCACGCTGATCATCGCGCTACCCGACCTCGAGCGGAGCCTCCACACGAGCCTGCTCGAGCTCGTGTGGGTGATCCTCGTGTACATGATCGCCTCGACCGTGCTGGTGCTGAGCGCCGGCCGGCTGTCTGACCAGTTCGGCCGCAAGCAGGCCTACATCGGCGGCTTCGTGCTGTTCGCGTTCGCGTCGCTCGGCGCCGGGTTCGCGGGCAACGGCACGCAGCTGATCCTGTGGCGGATCGTCCAGGGCATCGGCGGCTCGTTCCTGTTCGCGAACGCGGCCGCGATCGTCACCGACGCCTTCCCGCGCGAGCAGCTCGGGCTGGCGATGGGCACGAACACGATGGTGGCCGCGGTCGGGCTAGTGATCGGCCCGGTGCTCGGTGGCGCGCTGGTGGCGATCTCGTGGCACTGGGTGTTCTGGTTCAACGTGCCGTTCGCGCTCGGCGGGTGCGCCTGGGCGTGGCTGATCCTCCACGAGATCACCGGCCGCGCCGAGGACACGAGCTTCGACGCGCTGGGCACGATCACGTTCCTGATCGGGCTGACCGGGCTCGTTTACGGCATCTCCAAGGGCGGCATCTCGGGCTGGAGCGATCCGGCGGTGATCGCGAGCCTGATCGCCGCGGCGATCTTCCTCCCCGGCTTCGTCATGATCGAGGGCCACGTGAAATCCCCGATGCTCGACCTCTCGATCTTCAAGAACCGCCTGTTCTCGGCGGCCTCGCTGGCGGCCTTCACCAACGGGCTCGCGCGGTTCGCGCTGATGTTCGTGTTCGTCTTCTACTTCCAGGGCGTCCAGGGGAACTCGCCGATCCTCGCCGGGATCAAGCTCGCGCCGCTGGCGCTCGGGATGCTGATCGCCTCGCCGCTGGCCGGGATCTGGGCCGACCGGCGCGGCTCGCGGGGGATGGCCGTCGCCGGGATGCTGGTGCAGGCCGTCGGACTGGCGTTGATGACGACGCTCGAGCGCGACACGACCTACGTCGCGAGCTGCGCCTACATGTTCGTCGTCGGCGTCGGGTCGGGCATGTTCAACTCGCCCAACACCGCGGCGATGATGGGCACGGTTCCCCCGCACCGCCGCGGCATCGCCGCCGGCGCGCGGGTGCTCGTCCAGAACACCGGCGCGGTCATCTCGATCGCGTTCGTGATCGCGGTCGTCACCTCGAGCGTGCCCAAGACGGTGCTGTTCGCGGTGTTCAGCGGCCTGGCCAACCACATCACCAACGCCCAGCTCGTCCCGTTCATGGCGAACATGCACACCGCGCTGTGGTGCCTGGCCGGGATCTCGCTGCTCGGCGCCGTGATCTCGGCGGCGCGCCCGTCGCATCTGCAGGCCGAGGCGGAGCTCGAGGCGGCGCGGGCGCCGGCGCCGCCGCACGCGGGGGTGGCGGCGTGAGCACGACCGCAACCAAGCCGCTGCGGATCGGAGAGGTGGCCGAGCTCACCGGCACGACCCCGCGGACGATTCGCTACTACGAGGAGATCGGCCTGCTTCCCGGCACGGACGACCGCGCCCAGGGCAAGCACCGCTCCTACGGCGAGGCCGAGGTCGAGCGGGTGCGCGAGATCATCCGGCTGCGCGACCTGCTCGGGCTTTCGCTGGAGGAGCTGGCAACCCTGCTGGAGGCCGAGACCGCCCGCGCCGCGATCAGACGCGAGATCCAGCACACGGAGGATCCGGCTGAGATCCGGCGCATGCGGGAGGAGGCCCTCGGACACATATCCACCCAGCTCGAGTTGGTACGGCGACGGCGGCGCGAGCTCGAGCAGCTCGAATCCGAGCTCGTGTCCAAACGGCGCTTGGTCCAGCAGCGACTGGCTGAGATGAAGTGAAGGCAGCGACCGCGGGTGTCGACCGCCGCGCGATGACGGTGCTGTCGCTCGGCCACATGTTCACCGACATCGCGCAGGGCTCGATTCCCGCCCTGCTCCCGTTCCTGGTCGCCGACGATCACATCAGCATCGCGGCCGCGTCCGCGCTCGTGCTCGCCGCGACGATCTCCTCGTCGGTGGTCCAGCCGCTGTTCGGGTACATGTCCGACCGCGTCTCGCTGCCGTGGCTGATGCCGCTCGGGCCCGCGCTCGGCGGCCTCGGGGTCGCGCTCGTCGGGTTCGCGCCCAACTACGCGCTGACGTTCGCCGCCGTGCTCGTCAGCGGGCTCGGGGTGGCCGCGTTCCATCCCGAGGGCTCGCGCTTTGCCAACTACGTCTCGGGCGCGCGGCGCGCCAGCGGCATGAGCCGGTTCAGCGTCGGCGGCAACGTCGGCTTCGCGCTGGGCCCGGTCCTGGTGACGCCGCTCTTGATCGCGTTCGGGCTGCACGGGACCGCGTTCGTGCTGATCCCGACGTGGCTGATGGCAGCGGTCCTGATCCACGAGCTGCCGCACCTGAAGACCTTCCGCCCCGACGCAGTCGGCGGACGGGTCCAGACCGGCGAGCACCACGAGGCCTGGGGGCCGTTCGCGGTGCTCGCGAGCGTGATTGCGGTGCGCTCGTTCGTGTACTTCGGCATGGTCACGTTCATCCCGCTCTACTACGTCAACGTCCTGCACGCGAGCAAGGCGCTCGGCAGCGCGGCGCTCAGCGCGATGCTGCTCGGTGGCGCCGTCGGCACGCTGACCGGCGGGCCGCTGGCCGACCGCCTCGGCCGCCGCACCGTGCTGGTCGGCTCGATGCTGGTGATCCCGCCGCTGGTCGTCGGCTTCCTGCTGTCCGGACCCGTCGTGGCGATCGGGTTCGCGGCGCTCGCCGGCGCGGCGACGATCGCGACGTTCGCCGTGACGATCGTGATGGGCCAGGAGTACCTGCCGGGGCGGCTCGGGGTCTCGGCGGGCGTGACGATCGGGCTGTCGATCGGGCTCGGCGGGGTCGGCGCGCCGCTGCTCGGGCTGCTCGCCGACGCGCGCGGACTGACCGCGGTGTTCGAGACGGTGGCCGTCCTCCCGTTCCTGGCGCTGGCGCTGGCGCTGGCGCTGCCGCGACGGACGCCCCGTGAGTCCGCGAGCCCGGAGGCGCCGTCCCGAGCCGACCGGACCCCGGATGCGCCGGCAGGATTGTCGCGGGCCGCGACGTAACCAACACCCGCCGGCGCGGTAAATCTCGACGGGAGGCGTGTCTGCGGCGCGCCAAAGGTCGGTGAGCGTTTTCTAATCCCAAGGACCGGGAAGGCGCGATCCGACGTTTCTACTCCATGAGCCCTTCGATACAAGTCCTGAAGAAGCGTGTGCCTGCATTCGCGGCGGTCGCGGCGGCGCTCGTCGGCCTCGTCAACATCGCCTCGACGCTGACGCCGAACATCCGGTGGCGCGGCCACCTGCTGCTCGGGTTCGAGCCGGTCGAGGCGATCCGGCTGTTCCACGCGCTGTCCCTGCCGGCCGGCACGGCGCTGCTGCTGGTGGCTCCGTATCTGGCCAAGCGCCGGCGGCGGGCGCTCGAGACCGCCGTCGTGCTGATGGTCGCGCTGGGGCTGTTCGACCTGTTCAAGGGCCTCGACTTCGAGGAGACGATCCTGACCTGGGCCGCCGCGGGGGTTCTGATTCTCAGCCGGGACGCGTTCCCGGTTCGCCACGATCCGATCACGCTGCGCTCGGCGATCTGGCGCGTACCGCTGGTCGCCGTGGTCGGAGCGGCCGTCGCGATGTTCGCGGTGTGGACCCAGGGCCACCCGCCGCTCGCCACGGTTGCGGCCGAGACCGCCGATCTGCTGCGCTGGCAGCCGGGCCCGATGCACTTCCACCATCACGTCCCGCTCGGCATCCACATGCTCGAGCTCTGGACGCTGCTGATGATCGCCTACGTGATCTTCCGGCCGCTCACGGTGCCGCGCACGCCCCCGACCCCGGCGGCGCGCCAGGTGGCCTCGGAGCTCGTGCGCGCCCACGGCGCCGACACGCTGGCGTTCTTCAAGCTGCGCGCCGGCGGCCACTACATCTTCAGCGAGGACCGGCGGGCGTTCGTGGCGTACGCGATCGAGAACGGCGTGTTGCTGCTGTCGGGTGACCCGGTGGGACCCGCGGACGCGCTTCCCGGGTTGCTCGGTCAGGTTCGCGAGTTCGCGGACGCCCGCGGCCTCAAGCTGGGCGCGCTCGGCGCCAGCGAACAGCTGTGCCCGATGTACGAGCAGCTCGGGCTGCGGGCGATCTACCTCGGCGACGAGGCGGTCGTCGAGCTCGGCCGCTTCTCGCTCGAGGGCCGTCCGATCCGCAAGGTGCGCCAGTCGGTGACCCGTCTGAGCAAGGCGGGGTACCAGGCCGAGCTGCACGAGCTGCGAGCGCTCGACCAGGACGCGATCGAGCAGATCGAGCATGTGGTCGAGCTGGGGCGCCAGGGCGCGCCCGAACGCGGCTTCTCGATGGCGATGGACTCGCTCCGGGGCGAGCACGATCACGACACGCTCGTGGTGCTGGCCCGCGATGAAACGATCCCCACCCGCCCGATCCGCGGCGTCCTGCACTTCGTCCCCTGCTACGGGCGTCCCGCCGTGTCGCTTTCGTTCATGCGGCGCGATCCGGCGACGCCCAACGGGCTGACCGAATTCCTCGTGGTGCGGGCGATCGAATTGCTGCGCGAGCGCGGGCTCGAGGAGCTGTCGCTCAACTTCGCGGCGTTCGCGAAGTGGATGCACAGCCCCGAGAAGCGGGTCGAGCGGCTGCTCGGCAAGCTGATCGCGCTCGGCAACCCGTTCTTCCAGATCGAGAGCCTGTACCGCTTCAACGCCAAGTTCTTCCCGCGATGGGAACCGCGGTTCCTCGTGTACGAGGGGACGTTCGGGCTGCCGCGCGCCGGGATCGCCGCGATGTGGGCGGAGGGGCAGCTGCCGAAGCCCCGGATCCGTCGCGGAGCTGCCGGTCGCTGACGTTCTGGCTGCTCGAACGCGAGTGCAACGCGGCGACGCTAACGTACCGCTAACGTGGTAACCCACCGGATCACCTCAAGGTGGGTCTGTCCGCGTGTGCAGGCGGACGACATTTTTGGACGCGACGGTCCCGTTTACGCGTCGCTACCCTTCCGGCCCTCTCATTTCTCGATGCCCGGCCCCAACCGACCCCATCTCGACTTCCCCAAGGACGCGTGTCCCAGGTGTCGCTGAGCGCTCCCGCAACCTCGGACGGCCACGTGGTGGTGCTGGCCTACCTCGACGTCGTGCTGGTCGTCGTCGCCGCGCCGATCATGCTGCTGATCGGGGTGCCGGCGGTCGGATACCTGGTCGGCGCCGGCGCGTGGATCGCGCTGCGCGCGGTCGGGGTCATCATCGACCGTGTCATTCCATCCCTGCGTGACCCCAGGGGCGAGATCACGTTGCGGCTCGGATACGTGCTCGGCCGGCTGTTCCTGCTGGCCATTGCCGTGATCGTCGTCCGCAACGGCTCCGGCCGTGACGACGGGCTGACGGCGCTGCTCGTGGTGGTGTTCGCGTTCACGACGCAGCTGGTGACCTCGTTCCTGACCCGGCCGAGGACGCGTCGATGAGCAAGACCCAAAGAGCCCTGCTGATCGGCTTCGGCGCCTACATCGGCATTTTCGTCCTGCTGGTCCTGATCTACGGCTTCACGCAGCACAAGAACAACGAGTTCCAGATCCAGAACGAGTTCAAGCTCGTCAACTGGGTCAGCCTCGGCGTGTTCAGCATCAACCGCGCGGTGCTCTACCTGGTCATCGCGGCCGTGCTGACCATAGCCACGATGGTGTGGATCGCCCGCCGGATGCAGGCGCGGCCGAACAAGATCCAGACTGCGGTCGAGGTGCTGTTCTCGCTGATGCGAGACAACATCACCCGGGGGAACATGCCCGACTCGATGGCGGCCAAGTGGTTCCCGTTCCTCGGCACGCTGTTCCTGTTCATCTGGTTCTGCAACCTGATCGGCTACCTGCCGCTGCCGACGAACAGCGAGGAAAAGTTCAACCTGTTCGGCGCCCACATCCCGTCGTTCGCGTTGTACGCCGCCACCGCGAACATCTCGATCCCGCTGGTGCTGGCACTCGTCGTGTTCATCGCCTTCATCACGGTGGGAATCAGGGAGCAGGGCCCGATCGGATACCTGAAGAGCCTGATTCCGGCGGGCGTTCACGGGCCGATGCTGATCCTGATCTTCCCGATCGAGGTGATCTCGACGCTGATGCGGCTGCTGTCGCTGACCATCCGGCTCTGGGCCAACATCTTCGCCGGGCACATCATCCTCCTGTTCCTGGCGGGCGGGCTCGCGGTGATCCTCGGCCTCCAGGCGCTCGGGTGGTTCGCGCTCCCCGCCGGAATCCTCATCTACCTGTTCGAGCTGGGCCTGGTGGCCACACTCCAGGCGTTCATCTTCGCGACCCTGGCGGCGATTTACATCGCCGGCGCCGCCACTCACCACTAACACGAGAAGGAGCCCTGATGCTGTCTGTTTTCAACTTCATTCCGTTCGCGGCCTCCGGGATCACGGCCGGCTTCGGGATCGCGGTCGGTGGCGGTCTCGGTGCGGTCGGCGCCGGGGTGGGCATCGGCATCATCTTCGGCAAGGTGATCGAAGCGGTCACGCGCCAGCCCGAGATGCGCGACGAGATCACCAGCATCCAGTGGCTGGGGTTCGCGCTGACCGAGGCCGTCTTCTTCTATGGCCTCGTCGCCGGCTTGCTCTCCTACGTGCTCAAGTAGATGGCCGCCGTCTCACATCTGCCCGTCGCCTCCTCCAGCGGCTCATTCCTAATCACCCCGAACGTCGGGCTGATGATCTGGACGCTGCTGCTGTTCGGGATCTCGATGTACATCCTGTGGAAGCTCGCGTTCCCGCGCATCTCCGAGGCGCTCGACCGCCGCCAGCACGCGATCGAGGAGTCGATCGACCACGCCGAGAAGGTCCGCCGCGATGCCGACGCGTTGCTCGACGAGTACCGCGAGCGGCTCACCGAGGCCCGGAGCCAGGCCGAGGAGATCCTCGATCGCGCGCGCCGGACGGGCGAGGCGACCGAGCGCAGCGCCACCGAGCACGCCGAGCAGCGTCGCGAGCAGCTGATGGAGCAGACGCGTCGCGAGATCGAGACCGAGACGCGCCGTGCGATTCAGGAGATCCGCCGCGAGGTCGCCGACCTGACCGTGATGGCGACCGAGAAGGTCACGCGCAAGGTGCTCGGCGAGGAGGACCAGCGGCGGCTCGTCGAGGACGCCCTGTCAGAGCTCGATTTCAGCACGCTCGCCCCGGAGGATCACCGCTAGCGTGCGCGGTCGAGGGGGTAACTCGTAGTGGAAGAGATCGCTCAGGTCTATGCCAGGGCGCTGTTCGAGGTGGCCAAGGGGCACGACCTCCTCGACCAGGTGCGCGACGACCTCGACGCGTTCGCGCAGGCGCTGTCGGACAATCGCGAGCTCGCGGTGTTCTTCTTCTCGCCGTACTTCTCGACCGAGGAGAAGAAGGACGGCCTGAAGCGGGCGGTGACCGGTGCCGAGCCGGTGTTCATGAACTTCCTCGAGGCGCTGATCGAGCGCCACCGCATGCCGGCGATCTTCCGGATCAGGGCCCGCTATCAGGAGATGTGGGAGGACGAGCGCGATCTCCTGCCCGTGGAGGTGACGAGCGCGGTCGCGCTCGACAAGTCCACCATCTCGAGCATCGGCGAGCGGATCGGAGAGCAGACCGACCGTACCGTCGAGCTCTCCAGCAAGGTCGATCCCGACATCCTCGGCGGGATCGTGTTGCGGGTGGGCAACGTCGTCCTCGACGCGTCGATCCGGAACCGACTGGAACAACTTCGAAAGCAAGTCGCGCGGGCGTAGCTAACCTCGCCCGCCAAGGAGTCATTGAATGCAGATCAAGCCTGACGAGATCACCTCAATCCTCAAGGAGCGGATCGAAGGACTCGACACCTCCAGCGCCGACCTGACCGAGGTCGGAACCGTGCTGTCGGTGGCGGACGGCATCTGCCGGATCCACGGGCTCGAGAACTGCATGTCGTTCGAGATGCTCGAGCTCCCGCATGACGTAACCGGGCTGGCGCTGAACCTCGAGTCCGACAACGTCGGCGCGGTGCTGTTCGGCGAGTGGGCGAAGATCGTCGAGGGGGACACCGTCAAGCGCACCAAGCGACTGCTCGAGATTCCCGTCGGCGAGGAGCTGCTCGGGCGGATCGTCGACCCGCTCGGCAACCCGCTGGACGGCAAGGGCGAGATCACCACCAAGGCGAGTCGGCCGTCGGAGTTCAAGGCCCCGGGCGTGGTCCAGCGCCAGCCCGTGAAGGAGCCGATGCTGACCGGGCTCAAGGCGGTCGACTCGATGATCCCGATCGGCCGTGGCCAGCGAGAGCTGATCATCGGCGACCGCCAGACGGGCAAGACCGCCATCGCCGTCGATGCGATCATCAACAACCAGGATCGCGACCTGTTGTGCGTGTACGTCGCGATCGGCCAGCGCAAGGCGACCGTGGTGGGTCTCGCCAAGACGCTCGAGGACGCCGGCGCGCTCGGCAACACGATCATCGTGATGGCGGCCGCCGACGAGGCCGCGCCGATCAAGTTCCTGGCCCCCTACGCCGGCTGCGCGATGGGCGAGCACTTCCTCTACAACGGCAGGGCGGCGCTCGTGATCTACGACGACCTCACCAAGCACGCCGTCGCCTACCGGCAGATGTCGCTGCTGCTGCGCCGGCCACCGGGACGCGAGGCATACCCCGGCGACGTGTTCTATCTGCACTCGCGGCTGCTCGAGCGCGCGGTCAAGCTCAACGACGATCTCGGCGGCGGCTCGCTCACAGCGCTTCCGGTGATCGAGACCCAGGCCGGCGACGTTTCGGCGTACGTCCCGACGAACGTGATCTCGATCACCGACGGTCAGATCTACCTCGAGCCCGGTCTGTTCAACTCCGGCGTCCGGCCGGCGATCAACGTCGGGATCTCGGTCTCGCGCGTCGGCGGCAACGCCCAGATCAACCCGATGCGCAAGGTGGCCGGGCGGCTGAAGCTCGAGCTCTCGCAGTACCGCGAGCTCGAGGCGTTCTCACAGTTCGGCTCCGAGCTCGATCCGGCCACGCAGCGGACGCTCGCCCGCGGCGAGCGGCTGGTCAAGACGCTCAACCAGGCCGAGCGCCACCCGATGGCGGTCGAGGACCAGGTGATCCAGGTGTACGCCGCCACCAACGGCTATCTGGACCGGATCGTGGTCGACAAGGTCGACCGGTTCCTGGCCGAGCTCACCGAATCGGTCCGGGCGAACGAGTCCGACCTGCTCGAGAAGATCGCGAGCGGGGACTGGAGCGACGAGACCCAGCAGGCGGTCGAAGCGGCGGTCTCGAGGTTCGCCGAGGACTTCGGCTTCGACCTCGACGAGGAGGGACATCCGATCGACGAGGCCGCTCCGGAGCCGTCGCGGGGTGAGCGGCGCGAGAGCGAGAACGGCGAGGAGGAGCAGGCGCAGGCGGCCTGACCTGAAGCGATGGCGCAGTCCCAGCGAGACGTTCGAAACCGCATCGGCGCGGTCAAGAACATCCAGAAGATCACTCGCGCGATGGAGATGGTCGCGGCAGCGCGGTTGCGCCGCGCCGAGCAGCGGATCGAGGCGTTGCGCCCGTATGCGAACGCGATCCGCCGGATGACCCGCCAGGCGGCCGAGGCCGCCGGCCGCGTGCCGAGCCTGCCGATCCTCGAGGAGCACGAGCACGTGTCGAAGGTCGGCCTGCTGCTGATCGCGGGCGACCGGGGCCTCGCCGGCGCGTTCAACTCGAACATCGTGCGGGCCGGCGTGGCGGCCGGGCGCGAGCACGACGCAGGCGGGCGCACCCCCCTGTACTTCGCCTCCGGGCGGCGCCCCGCGACGTCGCTGACGTTCCGCGGGCTGGAGCCGGCCGACAGCTTCACGGGGTTCACCGATCGTCCCGCCTACGCCGACGCCCGCCGGATCGCCGAGCGCCTGATGGCCGGCTACGTCGACGACGAGGTCGATCAGGTGGAGATCTTCTACAACGGCTACATCTCGCCGGTGTCGCAGGTTGTACGGCGAGAGACGCTGTTGCCGCTCCAGCAGGCCACGGTGCTCGAGGACGAGGAATCGGATTCCCAGGATGACTCCGACTCCTCACGGCCCAAGACAGAGCGCCACGCGCTGGTCGACTACGAGCCCGATCCCGAAGAGATCCTCAAGCGACTCGTGCCGGACTACGTGGAGATCTCGATCTACAGGGCGCTGCTCGAGTCGACGGCATCGGAGCACGGCGCGCGGATGACCGCGATGCGCAACGCCTCCGAGAACGCCGGCGAGTTGATCGAAAACCTCACGCTCGAGATGAACCGGGCCCGCCAGGCCGAGATCACCCAGGAGATCATGGAGGTCGTGGCGGGAGCAGAAGGGCTGTCCGGGTAGACCTACACTGGAGAAGCTATGTCAGTAGCAGAAGAACAGCGCAGCGAAGCCCCAAAGGGCGAGCCTGACAAGAAGAACACCGGGCGTATCGAGGAGATTCAGGGCGTCGTGATCGAGGCGGTGTTCCCCGAGCGGCTGCCCGAGATCAACCACGCGATCCTGGTGCGCCGACCGGACGTGGCCAAGGCCGAGGAGGCGCTCGACATCGCCGCCGGCGAGGAAAGCTGGCTCGTGTGCGAGGTGCAGCAGCACCTGGGCGACGACCGCGTGCGCGCGGTCGCGATGGACACCACCGATGGGCTGGCGCGCGGCGTCGAGGTGCTCGACAGCGGGGCGCCGATCACGGTGCCGGTGGGTGACATCACGCTCGGGCGGATCTTCAACCTGCTCGGCGACCCGATCGATCTCGGCGAGGCGCTGCCGGACGACGTGGTGCGCTGGCCGATTCACCGCGAGGCGCCGACGGTCGAGGCGCTGACGCCGACGACCGAAATGTTCGAGACCGGCATCAAGGTGATCGACCTGCTCGCCCCGTACGCCAAGGGCGGCAAGGTCGGCCTGTTCGGCGGCGCCGGCGTGGGCAAGACGGTGATCATCCAGGAACTGATTCGCAACCTGGCCGAGGAGCACCAGGGTCTGTCGGCGTTCTGCGGCGTCGGCGAGCGCTCGCGCGAGGGCAACGACCTGTGGCTCGAGATGAAGGAATCGGGCGTGCTCGAGAAGACGATGCTCGTGTTCGGGCAGATGAACGAGCCGCCCGGGGCGCGCATGCGGGTCGCGCTGTCGGGTCTGACAATGGCCGAGTACTTCCGCGACGAGGAGGGGCAGGACGTCCTCCTGTTCATCGACAACATCTTCCGGTTCGTCCAGGCCGGATCCGAGGTCTCGGCGCTGCTCGGCCGGATGCCGTCGCAGGTCGGCTACCAGCCCACGCTCGAGTCCGAGATGGGCGAGCTCCAGGAGCGGATCACCTCGACCAAGAAGGGGTCCGTCACCTCGATTCAGGCGATCTACGTCCCGGCCGACGACCTCACCGACCCGGCGCCGGCGTCGGTGTTCGCGCACCTGAACGCCACCACGACGCTGTCGCGGTCGATCGCGGAGAAGGGCATCTACCCGGCGGTCGACCCGCTCGACTCGACCTCGACGATCCTCAAGGAGGAGATCCTCGGCGAGGAGCATTTCCGCGTCGCCAACCAGGTCAAGCAGGTGCTCCAGCGCTACCGCGAGCTCCAGGACATCATCGCGATCCTCGGAATCGACGAGCTCTCGGACGAGGACCGGCTCACGGTCAACCGGGCGCGCAAGATCGAGCGGTTCCTGTCGCAGCCGTTCCACGTGGCCGAGCAGTTCACCGGCACGCCCGGCGTGTACGTCCCGATCGCCGAGTCGATCCGCGGGTTCAAGGAGATCCTCGAGGGCAAGCACGACGACCTGCCCGAGCGGGCATTCTTCATGAAGGGGACGATCGACGAGGTGATCCGCGACGCCGGCGGTGGCGAGGAGGAGGAGGAGTCAAAGGACGATTCCAAGAACGGCGAGGAGGAGTCGAGCGGCGTCGAGGCCAAGGGCGATTCGGACGACTCGGACGGCGGCGCGGACGATTCGGACGGCGCCAGGGACGATTCGGACGGCGGCGAGGACCGGGAGTAGCGCCTCGTGGCGCACGCCAAATTCCGCGCGGAGGTCCTGACGCCCGAGGGCGAGGTGTTCAACGACGAGGTCGAGATGGTCTCGACCAGGACCGCGGTGGGATCGATCGGCATCCTCGCCAACCACGAGCCGGTGCTGGCGATGCTCGATCCGACCGAGCTGCGGCTGTACAAGACCGAGTCGGAGGTCGTCCGCTTCGCCCAGGCCGAGGGCTACATGCAGATGGCCGGCAACCACGTGCTGATCCTCGTCGAGGAGGCGATGGCGCCGCGTGACCTGGATGCCGGCAGCCTGCGCGAGCGCCTCCAGCAGGCCGACCGGGAGCTCGAGTCCGCCGGCGAGGACACCGAAAAACGGCGTGTCGCCGAGCGAGATAAAGCTCGGCTCGAGCAGTTCTTGAAGATTGCGGAGGGTTAAGGCCCACGCGCCGGGGTTCGTCCGGGTGACGCGTCTCCGCTTATCCTGGTGTGTTCATGCTTGACGAGCTGACACTCGCCGAGCGCCTGATCTCCTACGACACGTCTCGACCCGAGGAGATAGTCGCGGCGGCAGGATTCGTGAAGGGATGGCTCGAATCCCGCGACATCGAGGTGCGTCACCACGATCACAACGGGCTGCCCGTGCTGGTGGCGGAAGTCGGGCCCTTCGATGACGGGCAGGAGTACCCCTGCATCGTGTTCCACGGTCATCTGGACGTGGTGCCGGGCCGCTCGGAGCAATTCGAGCCGCGCGTCGAAGGAGATCGGCTGTTCGGCCGCGGCGCCTACGACATGAAGGGCGGCCTGGCGGCGATGATGTGCGCGCTCAAGGACATAGAGGGTCAGGGACGGGTGCGGGTCAGGCTGGTGTGCGTCCCCGACGAGGAGTCCGAGGAGATCGAGGACCGGTCGACCGACGCCGTGGTCGCCCGCGGTCTCGGCGGCGACTTCGCGATCACCGGCGAGCCGACCAACCTGCACATCGGCGTCGAGGCCAAGGGCGTGCTCGCGATGGTGATCGAGGTCCACGGCCGCGCGGCGCACAGCTCGACGCCGTGGCTCGGCGACAACGCGGTGCTCAAGGCGATCGACGCTTTCCGGGCGATCGAGTCGCTCCCGTTTTCCCGGGAGTCCTCGGAGGTGTTCGATCGCCCGTCGATCAACCTGGGGCGGATCGAGGGGGGAGACGCGATCAACAAGGTGCCCGACGAATGCCGGATGTCGGTCGACATCCGGTTCCTCCCCGGACAGGACCCGGACGTGATCCTCGACCAGATTTCCCGAATCCCGTCGATCGACGTGACCAGGACCTTCATCTTTCCGCCGGTGAGCGTCGCCCGCGGCAACCCGTACGTCCAGGCGCTGCGCGACGCGGTCACGCGCTCGATCCCGGACAAGCAGGTGCTGAGCGTGGGGCGCGACGGGGCATCCGACGCGGTGGCGTTCATGGCGGCGGGCATCCCGGCGGTCGAGTTCGGCCCCGACGGCGCCGGGCACCACGGACCCGAGGAATGGGTGGCGGTGTCGTCGATGGCGCGTTACCGGCGCGCGCTCGTCGGATTCGTGCGGACGCTGCCGATGTGGCTCGAGCGGGCGGCGTCCGACGAGGCGCGTGGCGCGATCTCGGTGGATGGGGTCGGACAGGAACGGACGGTCGAACAGGATGACGCGCGTACCGGCCTGAAAGCGATCGACGGCGGACTGACGTGAGACGACTGATTCCGAAGTCGCGGACGGGGTCGATCGTGCGATTCCTCGTCGCCGGGGTGCTGGTGATCGGGTTCGCCGCGACCGCGACCGCGGTCGCCGGGCTGCTCCAGGTCAGGCAAATCACCGACTACTTCAACGTGACTCCGCCGTTCACGGCGGCGCCGACGGTGAAGGTTCCCGACCCGGGCAGCCCCCAGACGATCCTGCTGGTCGGCTCCGACCACCGCGCCGGGACGCCGTTCCGGGACGTCAACACCGACACGATGATGCTTGTTCGCCTCAATCCGAGCTCCTCGACGATCAACCTCCTGTCGGTGCCGCGCGACCTGAAGGTCGAAATTCCCGAAGGCGGGGCGCTCGCCACCGACAAGCTCAACGCCGCGTATGAGATCGGGGGGCCGAACCTGCTGATCAAGATCCTCCAGCAGCAGGTGTTCCCGGGCCTGAACGTCAACCACGTCGTCGACGTCGGGTTCGGCGGCTTCGAGCAGATGATCAACGCGATCGGGTGCGTCTACACCGATGTCGACCACCGCTACTACAACAACACCGCGGTGACCGACTATTCGAGCATCAACCTGCAGCCTGGGTACCAGAAGCTGTGCGGTTCCGACGCGCTGTCGTTCGTCCGCTTCCGCCACACCGACAGCGACATCACCCGCAACGCGCGCCAGCAGGACTTCATCCGGTGGGCCAAGAGCCAGTTCAGCCAGGATCAGATCATCACCGAGCGGAACACGCTGCTGAAGATCTTCGGCAAGAACGCGACGACCGACCACAACCTGCATACGACCGACGGACTGATCAACCTGTTCGACCTGGTCGCGTTCTCGGCCGGAAACACGATCAAGCAGATTCCGTTCCCGGCGCAGCTGCTTCCGTGCGCGCCGGTCGCGCCGAACGCAAGCAGCGCGGCCCAGCAGACCCCGTGCTACGTCGGGGCGACGAGCACCCAGGCCGAGCAGACCGCGTTCAAGGCGTTCATGACGCCGACCACCGGCTCGCCGCTGGCGGCGTCGCCGGCGGCCCATTCGACCGGCGCAGGCGGGAACGGCTCGCACGGCGGTGGCGGGGGAGGCCCGGTCCCGGGCCTCAGCGCTGATGCCAGCGACGGCCAGGCGCAGGCGAAGGCGCTCGGGCGGATCGGGATCCAGATCTACTACCCGAAGACGATCGTTTCCGGTTCGCAGTACTGCTCGAGCACGACCAGCTTGTGCCCGGTGGAGACCGCGAGCCCGGGCTCCTACCCCCGTGCCTACATGCTCCATGACCAGGAGGGCATCGCTCACTACTCGTACCGGATGACGCTGGAGATCAACCCGGTCCTGGGCGAGTACTACGGGGTGCAGGGCACCACCTGGCTGGACCCGCCGATCCTCAACAAGCCGACTCAGACGAAGACCGTCAACGGCAAGCAGCTGCTGCTGTACGCCGACGGTGGGAAGCTGAGCCTCGTCGCGTGGCGCACGGCGAACGCCGTGTACTGGGTGTCGAACACGCTGACCGACAACATCCCGAATCGGCAGCTGCTCGGAATCGCCGCGTCGCTGACGGGGGGCGGCGGCAGGTAGGTTCGCGGATGGTCGGCGGCGCCTGACAGCGGCGCCTCAGTCGCTACCCTCCGCACCGGTGTCTCCAGCGCCCGAACCGATTGCGGTGATCGGAACCGGCTACGTCGGGCTGGTCACCGCTGCCGGGTTCGCCGAGCTCGGCAGCGAGGTCTGGTGCGTGGACATCGACGCGGACAAGATCGCCCGGCTCGAGCGCGGCGAGATCCCGATCTATGAGCCCGGCCTTGCCGAGTCGGTGGCGGCCAACCGCGAACGGCTGCGCTTCTCGACCGAGCTCGCCCCCGCGCTCGAGCACGCCCGCCTGCTGTTCGTCGCGGTGGGCACGCCGCCGACGTACTCCGGGGACGCCGACCTGTCGGCGGTCAACGCCGTGGTCGAGGCGATGCCGCGCTCGGACCATCACGCGCTGGTGATGAAGTCGACCGTGCCGGTCGGCACCGGCGCCGCGATCCGGCGGAGCCTCGCCGAGCGCGGGAAGGACGGGTTCGCCTACGTGTCGTGCCCGGAGTTCCTCAAGGAGGGCTCTGCGCTCGAGGACTTCCGCCATCCCGACCGGGTCGTCGTCGGCGATGACGGCGACTGGGCCGGAGACGCCGTGACCGAGCTCTACTCGCCGCTCGACGTGCCACTCGTGCGCACCGACATCGCGAGCGCGGAGATGATCAAGCTCGCCGCGAACGCCTTTCTCGCCACCAAGATCTCGTTCATCAACGAGATCGCCAACGTGTGCGAGGAAACCGGGGCGGACGTGCTCGAGGTGGCGCGGGGGATGGGGCTCGATCAGCGGATTGGGACGCACTTTTTGAAGCCGGGCATTGGCTTCGGGGGGTCCTGCTTCCCGAAAGATGTGTCCGCGCTCAAGCAACTCGCCGGCAACTCGGGCTACCATTTCCAGCTGCTGACCGCGGTGATCGAGGTCAACGAGCTGCAGAAGCGGCGCGTGATCGGCAAGCTCCAGAAGCATCTGGGATCGCTGGTGGGCAGGCGCGTGACGCTGCTCGGGCTCGCGTTCAAGGCCAACACCGACGACATGCGGGAGGCCTCCTCGCTCGTTCTGGCCGCTCGTCTCCAGGCCGATGGCGCCACCGTCTGCGCGTATGACCCGATTGCCGAGACCGAGGCGCGCAAGCTGATGGTCGGCGTCCAGTTCGCGGATTCCGCGTTCGAGGCCGTGGCGGATGCCGACGCGTGTGTGATCGTCACCGAGTGGCCAGAGTTCGCCGCTCTGGACTGGGCGGCCGTCGCCGATCGGATGCGGGGCAACCTCGTCGTCGACGGCCGCAACTTCGTCGACCCCGAGGTGGCCCGCGCGGCGGGCTTCATCTACGAAGGCATCGGCCGCTAGTGGACGAGTCCACAGTGTCGGCCCGCCGAGGCCGCTGACTTGCAGGCGCTGATACTTGCCGGTGGCGAGGGCACCCGTCTGCGGCCGCTGACCTCGACCATCCCCAAGCCGGTCGTCCCGCTCGTGGGCCGTCCGTTCATCTCGTACATGCTGGAGTGGCTGCGGGGGCATGGTGTCAGCGACGTGATCCTGGGCTGCGGGTTCATGGCCGATCGCGTCCGAGTGGTGCTCGGCGACGGCTCGGGCCTCGGCATTTCGCTGCGCTATCTCGAGGAGCCGCGGCCGCTCGGCACGGGCGGGGCGCTCAAGTTCGCCGAGGATCTGCTCGACGAGCGCTTCTTCATGCTCAACGGCGACACCCTCACGGACCTGGATCTCACCGCACAGCTCGAGGCACACGAGCGCACGGGGGCGTGCGCGACGCTCGGGCTCGTGCCGGTCGCCGACCCGTCGGCGTACGGCCTCGTGAGGATGGATGCGGACGGGGCTGTGACCGAGTTCGTGGAGAAGCCGGCGCCGGACCAGGTCGACACCAACCTGATCAACGCCGGCGCGTACATCCTCGAGCGCAGCGTGCTCGACGGCCTGCCGCCCGCGGGGACGAACGTCTCGATCGAGCGCGACGTTTTCCCGACGCTCGTCGGCCGCGGCCTGTACGGATATGAGGCAGGCGGTTACTGGCTCGACATCGGCACACCCGATCGCTATCTGCAGGGCACGTACGACATCCTCGAGGGCAAGGTGACCACCGAGATCGGTCGCCGGCTCCAGGAGGCGAGGCTGATGCTCGTCGACGGCGCGACCGTCGAGGGACGCGTCGTCGCCCCCGCGCTGCTCGCGCCGGGCTGCTCGGTTGGGCCGCGCGCGCTGGTCGGCGATCGGAGCGCACTCGGCGAGGGCGTGACGATCGGCGCGGGAGCACGCGTCGAGTCCTCGGCGCTACTCGCGGGGGCGAGCGTCGGAGCCGCCACGACGATCCGTGGATCGATCATCGGCCCGGACGTCCGGGTTGGCGATCACTGTCGGATCGAGGGCGGCGTCGTGCTCGGCGCGGGGGTCAAGATAGGGTCGGAGAACACACTTGCCGCCGGCGCGCGTATCTTCCCGGGCGTGGAGTTGCCCGACGGAGCGATCAGATTTTGAGCACGACCGCGGATCTCACTCGCGAGACGATCGCGTCGGTCGATGCGGCGCGGCAGGTCGACGACATCCTGGCGACGCCCGAACAGCTCCGCGACGCGCTGTGGCGGGTCGAGTCGGCGAACCTGGAGCCCGACGATGCTCCAGGCGGGCTGGTCGTGGCCGGCATGGGCGGCTCGGCGATCGGGGGCACGCTGGCCAGGGCGGCGCTCGGGGATCGTGCGTCGCGTTCGATCATGATCGCTCGCGGCTACGCGCTTCCCCCCTGGACCACCCCGGACACCGCGGTGCTGTGCGCGAGCTATTCCGGCAACACCGAAGAGACCCTTGCCGTATACGACGCGGCGGGCGCGCTCGGCGCTCGGCGGATCGTCGCGACCACCGGCGGCAAGCTCGCCGAAGCCGCGCGTGCCGAGGACGTCCCGGTGATTCCGCTTCCCGGTGGCTTTCAGCCACGCGCCGCGGTCGCCTACGCGCTCGTGGTCGCCCTCGAGGTTGCCTGGCTGTGCGGCGCCGGCGAGCGGCTGCACGCCGAGATAGACGTCGCCGCCGCCCATCTCGAGCAGATCGCGGAGATGTGGGGGCCCGATGCGCCCGACGATTCGCTCGCCAAGGCGCTGGCCCGGGGCCTTCACGGCACGATTCCCCAGATTGCCGGGTCGGGCCTCACGTCGCCGATTGCCTACCGGTGGAAGACCCAGATCAACGAGAACGCGAAGATGCCGTGCTTCTCGCACGAGCTTCCCGAGCTCGATCACAACGAGATCGTCGGTTGGCAGGGGGCGTCTGCGCTCGGGCGGTTCAGCGCGGTGTTCCTCGACGACTGCGACCTGCACCCGCGGATTCGCCAGCGGATCGAGCTGACCCGGGGGCTGATCGAGGCCGACGCGGCCGGCACCTACCGGGTCGAGAGCATCGGCCAGAACCGCACCGAGCGGCTGATCTCGCTCGTGCTGCTGGGCGACCTGGTGTCGATCTACCTCGCCGTGCTGCGCGAGGTCGATCCGTCGCCGGTCCCGTCGATCGAGCGCCTGAAGAGCGCGCTCGCCCGCGGCTGACGGGTTTCAGCTCAAGGGCGGGGCGGGGAGCGTTCAGGCCCGGTGCGGCCAAGCGGCGTCAGGTCTGGACCTGGTCACCGTTCGGGCGCCCTCACCACCGTGTGAGGGGCCCGAACGGCGCCCAACCCCCAAGTCCCTTCTGCCCCAGCCCACTACCGCAAAGCAATACCGCGCTGCTCGTAGAGCCGCCGATCGGCGACGTCCAGCAGCTCCTCGAGGGTTCCGCCGTCGTCCGGGAATGAGGCCATCCCGATCGTCAGCTCCCACGGGACAGAAATCTCCATCGCGGCGCGAGCCTCCGCGACATGCGCCTGAATGCGGCGAACCACCGGCCCCGCGCTCTCGGCGGTCTGCTCGCCGAGCAGCAGCGCGAACTCGTCTCCGCCGATGCGGCCGACGACATCGTCGGCGCGGGCCGATTCCTTCATCAGGCCGGCGACGGCCTTGAGCAGCTCGTCCCCCATCAGGTGCCCCTCGGTGTCGTTGACGTTCTTCAGCCCGCGCACGTCCACATAGGCGAGCACGAACGGACGGTCGTAGCGGCTGGCCCGCGCGAGCTCGCGCTCGGCGGCCTCGGTGAAACCGCGACGGTTGAGGATGCCGGTCAGGGGGTCGGTCAGGGCTGCAGCGGAGATGGCCGCAAATTCCTTCTCGCGGCGGTGGGCACGGCGGCTGGATCGGAAGGCGAGGCCGGCGAACGCGAGCATCAGCGCGAACGCGGCGCCGAGCGCGACCCACACCGCGGTCGGGATCACCTTCACGATGTCGTGGATGACCTGCCCGCTGTCGGTGATCGGCGTGAAGCCTGAGCCGCCCGACGACGGGTGGCTGGCACCGGGGTGCGCACGCCCGTGGGTGGTGGCCGGGGCGGTTCCGGCAGCGGCGGTTCCGGTGGTTCCGGTGGTTCCGGTGCCGGTCGGCCCGGCGCCGGTGGCACCTCCCGTTGCCGGCGTTCCGGTGCCCCCGGTCGCGGTCGGCAACGGGGCCGCCGAGCGATGCGAGCCGGTGCGCCGGGCGACGCTGTTGATCGCCGAGCCGGCGTTGAAGGTGATGCTCTTGAGCGCGACGAACGGTGACGGCGTCGGGCTCGTGGTCGGGGCCGGGGTCACGGTCGCCGTCGCCGTCGGCGTCGGGGTCGGGGTCGGGGTCGGGGTCGGGGTCGGCGTCGGCGTCGTGGCCGAGGTCGGGCTGGGCGTCGACGACGACGCGTTGTTCACCGCCGCGGTCGGCATCAGGGCGAGCGTGGGCGTGGCGACCGAGCCCGTGTTCATGCCGAAGCTGCTGGAGGATGTCGACGACGCGCTCGAGGGCAACGAGGCCGGGACAACTCCGCTGGTTCCGGTCAGGCTTTCACAGCGGCCGTGGCACGCGGACGTGGTCGACCCCGAGGTGAGGGTTCCGGGCTGCCGACCGTGGCCGGTGGAGGTGTCCGCGTTGACGGTGGTCGTGTCGGTGGTGGTGGTGTCGGTGGGGGTGGTGGTCGTGTCGGTGGTGGTCGGCGTTCCGGTCGTCGTCGTCCCGGTGGTCGTCGTCCCGGTGGTGGTGGTGCCGGTCGTGGTGGTGTCGGTGCCGGTGGTGGTCGTTCCGGTCGTGGTCGTCCCGGTGTCGGCCGGGTTGGTCGCCGCGCTCTCGCTGGCGCTCTCGGACCCTTGGGCCGGCGGAGGCGTGTTGTTCGCGTTGGTCGTCGTCGACGTCGTCGCGGGCGTCGTGGTGGCCGGCGCGGTCGAGGTCGCCGCGGGCGTCGTGGTGGCCGGCGCGGTCGAGGTCGCCGCGGGCGTCGTCACCGCGGCGGGAGTCGTCACGGCCGGGGACACGGATGCTGCGGTGTCCTCGGTATGTGCCTTCGGCTTCGGCCTGATCGCGAGCACGAGCTGCTGGGGCGAGCGATGAGCGAGCGCGAGTCCGGCGAGCTTGGTCTCGAGCCGGGCCTCTCGGACGTGACGGAGGTAGGCGCCGCTGCCCGCGGTGGCCCCGCCGACGCCAAACGCCGCACAGCCGAATCCCACGGCGAGTGCGATCGCGCAGATTCCCTTGCTGCGGTCAATCTTCGGCGTCCTCCTACGGGACCGCTCCATGCCCGGCCTCCGGCTTCCTAGTTCGAGGGTGGTCTGCATGCTAGGCGGCACTTCACTTCTCAGGGGGTATTTCGACAAATGTCCGAGACAACTTGAGCCCTATCGAAAATTCTTCCAGCGGCCGCCCAAACCTTGACACTGTCGTGGTAAGGTTGGGAGCGGATGGAAGGTTTGACCATCAACGAGGCGGCGCGGACGACCGGCTGGTCGCCGCGTATGCTCCGATACGTCGAGCAGACGGGCCTGGTTTCCCCGGCCCGCTCGGCTTCCGGCTACCGCCTGTACGGGCCCGCTCAGCTTCAGCGCCTGCGCACGCTCAAGGAGTTGCTCGCGCGCTTCGACGTGGGCCTGTCCGATGTCGCGTTCGCGGCGCGGATGGCCGAGAGTCCGGATCTGCGCGACTGCGTGCAGAACTGGCTCGAGTCCGAGGCGCGCCGTCCCGACGACGTCGGGCCCGAGGACTGGCTCCGATTCGAGCAAGAGAAGCACGAGAAGCTGCTGGTGGTCGCCTGACGGCGATCGCCCGATGACCCCAACCGTGGAGGGACGATGAGCACGACCGCTGCCAAGGCGGATTTCAGGGTGGCCGATCTTGGGTTGGCCGAGTTCGGGCGGAATGAGATCCGCCTGGCCGAGCATGAGATGCCGGGGTTGATGGCGGTTCGGCGTGAGTATTCCGATGCGCAGCCGCTCGCGGGCGCCCGGATCACCGGGTCGCTGCATATGACGGTCCAGACCGCGGTGTTGATCGAGACTCTGGTGGCGCTCGGTGCCGAGGTGCGGTGGGCGTCGTGCAACATCTTCTCGACTCAGGATCATGCGGCCGCGGCGGTGGTGGTGGGGCCGGACGGGACCGTCGAGGACCCGGGCGGGGTGGCGGTGTTTGCGTGGAAGGGGGAGACGCTCGAGGAGTATTGGTGGTGCACTGAGCAGGCGCTGTCGTGGAGTTCGGACCCGGCCCACCCCGCGCCGAACATGATCCTCGACGATGGTGGTGATGCGACGCTGCTCGTCCATAAGGGCGTCGAGTTCGAGGGCGTCGGGGCGGTGCCGGAGCCTTCGACCGCGGACTCGGAGGAGTTCGCGATCGTGCTCGCGTTGTTGCAGCGCTCGCTCGAGGACGACCCGCGGCGGTTCACGCGGATGGCGGTCGAGATCAAGGGTGTGACCGAGGAGACCACGACCGGCGTGCATCGCCTGTATCAGTTCGCCGAGCAGGGGAAGCTGCTGTTCCCGGCGATCAACGTCAACGATTCGGTGACCAAGAGCAAGTTTGACAACAAGTACGGCTGCCGGCACTCGTTGATCGACGGGATCAACCGCGCCACCGACGTGATGATCGGCGGCAAGCTCGCGGTGGTGTGCGGCTACGGCGACGTCGGGAAGGGTTGTGCGGAGGCGCTTCGCGGCCAGCGCGCGCGGGTGGTGGTGACCGAGATCGATCCGATCTGTGCGCTGCAGGCGGCGATGGATGGCTACCAGGTGCTGACGCTCGAGGATGTGGTCGAGACCGCGGACATCTTCATCACGGCGACGGGCAATCGTGATGTGATCACGGCTGGGCATATGTCGCGGATGAAGCATCAGGCGATCGTCGGGAACATCGGCCATTTCGATAACGAGATCGACATCGCCGGGTTGTCGAGGATTCCGGACATCAACAAGATCGGCATCAAGCCGCAGGTGGATGAGTGGGCGTTCCCGGACGGGCATTCGGTGATCGTGCTGTCCGAGGGCCGGTTGCTGAACCTCGGTAACGCGACCGGGCATCCGAGCTTCGTGATGTCGAACTCGTTCACGAACCAGGTGATCGCGCAGCTCGAGTTGTTCGGTCACGCCGACAGCTACGACAAGCGCGTCTACACGCTCGCCAAGCACCTCGACGAGAAGGTCGCGCGACTTCATCTGGGGGCGCTCGGGGTCAAGCTGACCGAGCTCACCCCGGGTCAGGCCGCGTATCTCGGGGTGCCGGCGGGCGGCCCGTACAAGCCCGACCACTACCGGTACTAGCCCGCCGGCGGGCGCGGTCTGCGGCCGAGTTCGGACGGTGTGGCACCAGCGATGAGGTAGGGGGAGCGGAGGGCCAGCGATGGCACGCACGCGGCTGCCGCCGCACGAGGTTGCCGATCTGGGGCTCGCGCCGCCGGGAGTCTCCCGGATCGCTTGGGCGGGCGGGCAGATGCCCGTCCTTGCCCGCGTGCGTGCGCGGTTCGAGCATGAACGCCCGCTCGAGGGGGTCCGGCTCGCCGCGTGCCTGCATGTGACGGCCGAGACGGCCAACCTGGTGCTCACGCTCGCTGCCGGCGGCGCGCGGCCGGCGCTGTGCTCCGCGAACCCGCTATCCACGCAGGACGACGTCGCCGCTGCGCTCGTCTACGAGCACGGGATCGAGGTGCAGGCGCTGCGCGGCGAGGACGTCGAAACCTACGCGCGGCACGTACGAACGCTGCTGGCGGCCCAGCCGCAGGTGACGGTCGACGACGGCGCCGATCTGCTGATGACCGCCCACGCGCTCGGTGGGGACACGCTCGGCGGGCTGATCGGCGGCACCGAGGAGACCACTACGGGCCTCGTGCGGTTGCGACGGCTCGAGGCCGACGGAAAGCTCGCGTGCGCGGTCGTGGCCGTGAACGAGGCACGCACCGAAAGAGCTTTGAACGATCGCCACGGAACGGGCCAATCGGCGCTCGACGGGATCGTCCGCGCCGGCAACGTGCTGCTCGCCGGTCACACGCTGGTCATCGTCGGCTACGGATGGGCCGGCCAGGGGATCGCCGAGCGCGCTCGCGGCGCCGGCGCCGCGGTGATCGTCTGCGAGGTCGACCCGCTGCGCGCGCTCGAGGCCCGGATGGCCGGCTACCAGGTGATGCCGGCGCTCGAGGCGGCGGAGCGGGGCGACGTGTTCGTGACCGTGACAGGCTCGCGACGGGTTCTGCGGGGCGAGCACTTCGCGCGCATGAAGGACGGCGCCGTGCTGGCCAACGCCGGCCATTTCGACGTCGAGCTCGATCTCGGCGACCTGGCCGCGCTCGCGGGGAACGTGCGGGAGGTGCGGCCGCTGATCGAGCAGTACGAGCTCGAGGACGGGCGCCGGCTGAACCTGCTCGCGCGCGGGCGGGTCGTCAACCTGGCCGCCGGCGAGGGGCATCCGGCCGCGGTGATGGACGTCTCGTTCGCGCTCCAGGCACTGTGCGTCGAGGATCTCGTGCGCCAGCGCGGTGAGCTCGCCGCCGGGGTGCACCAGGTGCCCGAAGTGATCGATCGAGAGGTGGCCACGCTCAAGCTCGCGGCGCTCGGAGTGACGATCGACGAGCCCACACCCGAGCAACAGCAGTACAAGGAGTCCTGGGGGTAGCGGGGTGGGCGCGCCTGTTCTGGGAAGATTCCGCTGATGGCAGGCGCCGGCAAACAGTTCCGCGGGGGGATCGATCTCGGCGGCACGAAGATCGAGGCGATCGTCGTCGACGGCGGGAACACCGTGCTCGGGTCGTCCCGGCACCGGACGCCCTCGAGCGGCGGACCCGTGGACATTGCCGTGGAGATGGCCGAGGCGATGGCCGCCGCCTGCCACGGGGCGGGGATCGATCCGGCCGAGCTCCTCGGCGTCGGCGTCGGCTCGCCGGGGGTGGTCGACGGGGCCACCGGAACCGTGTCGACCGCGCGCAACCTCTCCAACTGGAAGGGTTCGTTCGCGCTGGGGCCCGCTCTCGAGGCCAAGCTCGGAACGAAGGTGCTGATCGGCAACGATGTCCAGGTCGCCACCGACGCCGAGTTCGCGCTCGGGGCGGGACGGCCGTATAAGTCGTTGCTCGGGGTGATGTGGGGGACGGGCGTCGGCGGCGGCCTGATCCTCAACGGCAAGCCGTGGGTCGGGCGCGGTGGCGCGGGGGAGATCGGGCACGTGGTCGTCGAGATCGGCGGCGCTCGCTGTCCGTGCGGACGCCGGGGCTGCATGGAGGCCTACGCCGGTCGTGCGGCGATGGAGGCCCGGGCGCGCAAGCGGCAGAAGGAACAGCAGACGGACCTGTTCAAGATCATGAAGGAACGCGGCCGCACGAAGCTCACGAGCTCCGTCTGGGCCCGTGCGCTCGACCGCGGTGACAGGCTCACGGTCGAGCTCATCGACGACGCCGTCCGGGCGCTCGGCGCCGGCATCGCCTCCACGCTCAACCTCCTCGACGTGCCGGCGGTGGTCATCGGCGGTGGCCTCGGCGTGCGCCTCGGCGAGCCCTATGTGAAGCGAATCCGCAAGGCGATGCAGCCCCACCTGTTCAACGACGCCAACCCGCCCGACGTGCTTCCGGCGGCGCTCGGCGACGCCGGTGGCGCGATCGGGGCCGCGCTCCTGGTCAAGCCGCCGGCGGCGCGGCGGCCGGTGGCGCGCCGTCCGCGGGCCGGGACGAGCGCTTGATCTTTCGTCGGCGGCGGTGCCTGTCGTCGCCCCGGCACCTGCGGCGCCTGTCGTGTCCCCGGCACCTGCGGCGACTGTCGTTGCCCCGGCACCTGTAAAACGTGCCAAATCACCTGGGGGCGACGAACACAGCCCACATAAGCATGGTCACCATGCTTATGTGGGCGGGGTGGCCACCGGGCGGGAGGTTTGCTGCGTTTTACGGGGTCGGCGGGGGTCGAGCGCAAATCCCGGTTAACACCGCCTAAACATCCGCCCTATGGCGGTTGGCCGCACGCTTTGACAGGATGAGCGCGCCGCCAGCGGCAGTCTGCGGCAGTAGGGGAGAGAGCGTTGCGACGATGACTTCCGCGAGAACGGCACGAATGCCCACCCGGAGAGAGCGGCAACCAGTGGCCACACGGATGTTGAAGCCTTCATGATCGCGCGGGTCGCCGCGGTCGCCTCGCTGGCGGTTGCGATCATCGTGGTGGCGCTGGTGCTGCTGGGCGGCGGCAGCAGCTACACGCTGCACGCGGACTTCCAGGACGCCGGCGGCCTCGTCAGCGGCAACGACGTGCTCATGGGGCCGGGCAAGGTCGGGACGATCCAATCGATCTCGCTGACGCGCAGCGGCCAGGCGCGGGTGACGATGAGCATCGACTCGAATGCCGCCCCGCTGCACGAGGGCACGGTGGCGAGAATCTACGAAAACTCGCTGTCGGGTGTCGCCACGCGGTACATCGTGCTCGAGCCGGCGCCGGCCGACGCGCCCGAGATCCCGAGCGGGGGAACGATCGGCGAGAACCACACGTACTCGTTCGTGAGCCTCGACCAGGTGTTCGACTCGCTCGATCCGCTCACCCTGCGCGGCCTCCAGGGCGTGATCAAGGGCGAGGCGGCCAGCATCCAGGGGCGCTCCGCGGAGGCAAACAAGACGCTCAAGTACCTGGCACCGGGGCTCGCCAGCACGAGCAACCTGACCGCCGAGCTCGATCGCAACGAGCCGGCATTCGACGGGCTGCTCGTCCAGGGCGCACAGACGATGCAGGCGCTGGCGTCGCGAGCGCAGCAGCTGAGCGACCTGATCGCGCAGGCGAACACGACGACCGGCGCGGTGGCGCGCCAGAGCGTCGCGCTCCAGCAGGCCCTCCAGCTCCTCCCGAACACGCTGAAGCGCTCGACGACCACGTTCGCCGGCCTCGACAGCACCCTCGATGCACTCGACCCGGTCGTGGCCAAATCGAAAACAGCCGCCCGGCGGCTCGAGCCGTTCGCGGTCGGCCTCAATAACCTCGCCAAGGTCGCGATCCCCACGGTCGGCGCGCTCAGCGCCCTGATTCACAACCCCGCCGGCACCGGGGACCTGACCACGCTGTTCGAGGAGACGCCGAAGCTCGCGCAGCTCGCGGCCACCGCCTTCCCCAACCTGATCCGGGCGATGGACGCCTCCCAGACGCAGCTCGACAGCCTGCGCGAGTACACCCCCGACGTCATCGCCGCGCTCGCCGACGTCGGCCAGGCCAGCGGCTACTACGACGCCAACGGGCACTACGTCCGCGTCCAGCCGACGTTCTTCGCGTTCGGGACCGACAGCTCGAACGAGCTCGTCGCGCAGTCGCCGGCCGACCGCTACCAGGGCCTGCAGAAGGTCACCTCGCGTTGCCCGGGTGGCGCGGTTCAGCCCGCCCCCGACGGGTCGTCGCCGAATCCCGTCGCGGGATGCCAGCCGGGATCGACTCCATGAGACGGCTCGCGCTCATCGCACTTGTGCTGGTCGCGGTTGGCGTGATCGCCGCGGTGGCGGCCGCGTCGGGAGGACCCGGGGGCGACCCCTACGAGGTGACGGCGTACTTCGACGACGCCTCGTTCGCGGTCCAGGGCGAGCAGGTTCGGGTTGCCGGCGCGCCGGTCGGGTCGATCGCCTCGCTCAATGTGTGCGTCGCGCAGACCGCCCCGTGCCGCCCGGGAACGCTCAACAAGGCGGCGGTCACGCTCGACATCGACGACAGCCGGTTCACGCCCTTCCACGCCAACGCGACGTGCGCGATCCGGCCGCAGTCGCTGATCGGCGAGATGTACGTCGACTGCAATCCCGGCACCGCGACCGCGCCGGCACTCCAGAAGATCCGAAACGGCCCGGGCAAGGGCTCCTATTACCTGCCGGTCACCCAAACGAGCTCGCCGGTCGACTTCGACATCGTCCAGGACGTCTACCAGGAGCCGGTGGCGCAGCGGCTCGCGATCATCCTGAACGAGCTCGGCACCGGCCTGGCCGCGCGAGGATCGGACCTCAACGCGGTCATCCACCGAGCGGACCCGGCGCTCGGCTATACCGACCAGGTCCTGAAGATCCTGGCGGGCCAGAACCGCGAGCTGGCCCAGCTGGCCACGGACTCGGCCGCCGTGCTCGGGCCGCTGGCGCGCCAGCGAAACGCGCTCGCCGACTTCATCACCCAGGCCAACACGACCTCCCGGGCGAGCGCGACCCGCGCCGCCGACATATCGAAGTCGATCCGGCTGCTCCCCGGCTTCCTGAGCCGGCTCAAGCCGTTGATGGCCGATCTCGGCACGCTCGCCGATCAGGGGACGCCGCTGGCGAGCGACCTCGGGCAGAGCGCCGCGGCGCTGGGCCGCGAATTCAAGGAGCTGACGCCGTTCGCGAGCGCGGCGCGGACCGCGCTGATCAACCTCGGCGCCGGCGCGCAGCAATCCGAGGCGCCGCTGGTGGCGACGATCCCGCTGGCCAAACAGCTGAACCGACTCGGCACGCAGGCGGTCCCCGCGGCAACCGACCTGAATCAGCTCACCGCGAGCCTCGACAAGACCGGCGCGATCAGCCAGCTGATGGCCGTCCTGTTCAACGGCACGAACGCGGCCAACGGGTTCGACAGCCTCGGGCACTACGTCCGCGACGAGCTGCTGGTTAGCGACTGCACCGGCTACTCGATCACGCCGGTTCCGGGATGCTCGGCGCGGTTCGCCAAGGGGAGTGCGGCCGCCGACACCGCGTCGGCCGCCGCCGTGCCGCCCGCGAGCAAAGCCGTCCTGAGCAGCGCTATGGCGAAGGCGGGCGCGTCGGTGGCGCACGCGACGGCGGCACCGCTCACGCGGTTACTCGACTACCTGATCGGACCGGGTGGATGAACGGCCGTCGCAACCCCAGCGGCTTCGGCAATCCGGTCCTGATCGGCGCGCTGACCGTGCTCGTCGTGATCGTCGCCGTGTTCCTGGCCTACAACGCCAACAGCGGGCTCCCGTTCGTCCCCAGCTACACGCTGAACGTCCAGGTGGCCGACGCGAGCGAGCTGACCCACGGCGCCGAGGTGCACATGGGCGGCGCGCTCGTGGGGTTCGTCGACAGCGTGCAGCCCGAACGCTCCCCATCGGGTCAGCCGATCGCGGTGCTCGGACTCAAGCTCAACAAGAGCATCGGGCCGCTGCCGGTCGACTCGACGTTCGCGATCAGGCTGAAGGGCGCGATCGGGCAGAAGTACCTCGCGATCGGACTCGGTAACTCGAAGCGCACGTTCCAGGACGGCGCGACCGTGCCGCTCCGCCAGACCAGCGCCGCCGTCGACCTCGACCAGGTTCTGTCGATGTTCAGCCCGCCGACGCGGCAGGGGGTCGTCGCCTCGACCGTCGGCTTCAGCGACGGGCTGTCCGGGCGCGGCGTCGGCGTCAACGACGCGATCGGCGCGTTCGTCCCGCTGCTCGGCGATCTGGCGCCCGTGGCGCGCAACCTGGCCTCGCCGCACACCAACCTCGGCGGCTTCCTGCGCGGGCTCGAGGCGTTTGCGGGGGCGCTGGCCCCGGTCGCGAACACCCAGGCGAGCCTGTTCGTCAACCTCGACACGACGTTCCGGGCGCTGGCGAGCGTCTCGGTCCCCTACCTCCAGGACGCCATCTCCAAAACGCCGCCGGCGTTCACCGCCGTGATCGCCGGCAGCCCCACGATCCGCCCGTTCCTGACCGACAGCGCGGCGCTGTTCAGCGAGTTGCGACCCGGAATCGCGACGCTGCCGACGAGCGCGCCGGTGCTCGCCGACGCGTTCACCGCCGGCGTGCGCAACCTCCCCGCGACGGCCGCGCTCGACCAGCGTCTCGTGAGCCTGTCGAAGACGCTCGCCGCCTACTGGCAGACGCCGGCGGTTGAGCAAGGGCTCGATCGCCTGACGCTGTTCGCCTCGAGCCTGCGCTCGCCGCTCGCGTTCCTGACGCCGGCCCAGACGTCGTGCAACTACCTGACGCTGTTCCTGCGCAACATCGGGAGCCTGCTGTCCGAGAACACGACCTCGGGCACGTCGCTGCGGTTCTCGCTGGTCGCGATCGACGACGTCCTCGGCAGCGAAGCGGTCCCGTCGAGCCGCCCGTACACGGCCCCCCAGACCAACACGGCCGACGAGCTCGGACCGCTCCACGTCAATCCGTACCCGAACACCGACTCGCCTGGGCAGACCGCGGAGTGCGAAGCCGGGAACGAGCCGTACTCGGGCGCCACGGCGGACATCGGCAACGTCCCCGGGAACCAGGGACTCCAGACCGAGCAAACGGGACCGACCGGGCAGACGATCACCAACAAGAGCGGAGGCTCGAAGTGAGGCGTCGCCGCCGGCGGGGCATGTCGAATCTCGCCGCCGGACTCCTCGCCGCGCTCATGATCGTGGCGGCGGTCTACCTCACGTTCGGCGGCCCGACGCCGTTCGCGCCCTCGCCGTTCGTGCTCAAAGCCGTGTTCACGAGCGAGACCGAGCTGCACATCCCCTCGCCGGTCCGGATCGCCGGCGTCGACGTCGGCCAGGTGACCTCGGTCAAGCCGCTCGGCGGCAACGCGCGGGCGGCGGTGGTCACGATGGACATCGACAACAACGGGCTGCCGATCCACGCAGACGCGACCGCCGGGATAAACACTCGGATCTTCCTGGAGGGGAACTTCTACATCGACCTGCACCCCGGTACGCCCAACGCCCCGGTCCTCAGTTCCGGCGCCACCCTGCCCGCCGCCAACACGTCGGGACCGGTTCAGCTCGATCGCGTGCTCGCGGCGCTCACCTCCGACGCCCGCGGGAACCTGGACACGCTCGTCCAGGGCCTCGGCGCGTCCCTCAACGGCCAGCCGACGGCCGCTCAGGACGCCACCCAGGACCCGAGCGTACGGGGGCTGACCGCCGCGCAGGCGCTGAACAAGTCGCTGAAGTACTCCGCCGGCGCGTTCCGGGCGTCGGCGATCGTCAACCAGGCGCTGCTCGGGACCCAACCACGCGACCTGAGCAAGGCGGTGCTCGGCAACGAGCAGGTGTTCCGCGCGCTTGCCTCCCGCCAGAGCCAGCTCGCGAGTCTCGTCACCACGTTCGACCGGACGCTGGCCGCGTTCGCGGCCCGCCAGAACGATCTGAGCGCCTCGATCGCCGCGCTGCCGCCGCTGCTGCGCAAGACCAACGGCGCCCTGACGGCGCTCGACGCCTCGTTCGGGCCGACGAAGGCGTTCGCCAAGGAGATCCTTCCCGGGATCGAGCAGGTCGATCCGACGATCGGACAGGCGCTGCCGTGGCTCGCGCAGGCCACGGCGCTGCTCGGATCGAGCGAGCTCGGCGGGCTCGTCTCCGAGCTGACCCCGGCGATCCAGGCCACGGCGAGCACAGTCCACTCGACGACGGCGCTCGTGTCGCAGAGCAACACGCTCGCGCGCTGCGCCACCCACAACCTGGTCCCGGCGGGGAACACGGTGATCCAGGACCCGCCGAACACGACCGGGGTGTCCGTGTGGCAGGAATTGCTCGAGTCCGCGGTGGGGATTGCCGGCGCGGGCGGGAATTTCGACGGCAACGGACGCTACCTGCGCTCCTCGACGGCCGGCGGGTCGAACCGGGTGCAGACCGGCGTCCTCGGCTCACAGGGGCCGTTGTTCGGCAACGCGGTGCTGGCGCCGCTCGGCACCCGCCCGGCCTGGCCGGGGAAGGCGCCGCCGGTCAAGAGCGGCACGCCGTGCTTCCAGAACGCCGCGCCCGACCTCAACCGCGTGAGCACGGGAGCGGGACCGTGAAGCGGGCGATCACATCCCACCGCAGAGATTTCGTGGCGATCCTCGCGCTCGTCGCGATCGCGCTCGCGGTCGCCGCGTACGTGCTCTACCACCAGCCGTCGTTCACGTTCGGACAGAGCTATTACACGGTCAGGGCCCAGTTCGCGAGCAGTGCCGCGGTCACCCCCGGGCAGGGGCAGGCGGTGACGATCGCCGGCGTGCAGGTCGGGCTCGTCGGCGGCGTCCAGCTCGAGAACGGCCGGGCCGTGGTGACGATGAACATCTTCAAGAAGTACGCGCCGATCTACCGCGACGCGACCGTGCTGCTCCGCCCGCGGACGCCGCTCAAGGACATGTACCTGGCGCTCGACCCGGGGACGAGGAGGGCCGGCGCGGTCGCGAACGGGGGGATGCTCGGCGCGGGGAGCACGGCTCCGGACGTCGATCTCGACCAGATCCTGGCCTCGCTCGATTCGGACACCCGGAGTTACCTGCTGTTGCTGCTGTCGGGGGGCGCCGGCGCGTTCCAGAACAAGCCGTCGAGCGTTGCCGCGCTCCGAGGAACGTTCAAGCGGTTCGAACCGCTGAACCGCGACACGCGCACGTTCGCCACGCTGCTGGCGGGGCGGAGCCGGAACCTGAGTGTCGCGATCCACAACCTCCAACGGGTCGCCACCGCTCTGGGCGGCGTCGACGGCCAGCTCGCGTCGCTGATCCAGTCGTCGAACACGAACTTCGCCGCGATCTCATCTCAGGCCGCCAACCTGAAGGCGGGACTGTCGCTCCTGCCGGGGGCGCTCGTCCAGACCAACCAAACGCTCGGAAAGGTGCAGGGCTTCGCCGCACAGCTCGGTCCGACGCTCACACAGCTGCAGCCGTTCGCCCGCGCGCTCGCACCCGCGCTCGAGGCCTCCCGGCCGCTGTTCCACGACACCACGCCGGTGATCCAGAATCAGCTCCGGCCGTTCTCGACCGCGGTGCAGCCGCTCGCGAAGGCGCTGGAGCCCGCGGCCACCGAGCTGTCCAAGGCGGTGCCGCCGTTGACCAGTTCGGTGAGCGTGATCAACAAGCTGTTCAACACACTCGCCTATCAGCCGTCCGGCAGCGAGCAGGGATACCTGTTCTGGGGCTCGTGGCTGGCCCACATCGCCGCGAGCCTGAGCGATCTCCAGGACGCGCACGGGTCGACGGTGCAGGGCCTCTTCATGGCGACGTGTCCAGCGCTCAATCTGCTCGAGACCTCGATCCAACTATCGACCCCGTCGATCGCTGCGCTGCTCGATCTGCTGAACGCACCGGACCATTCCCAGATCAACTCGCCCTACTGTCCGCCGTCGGTGGCAAGCGAGGAGCGGAACGCTCGATGAACCGGCAGGCACCGAGCGCCGCCCGCATCCTGACGATGGTCGCGTTTGCGGCCTCGTGCATCGGCCTGCTCCTGTTCCTGTGGATCTCGTTCGGGGGATCGACGTCGCTCAGCCCGCGCGGCTACGAGATCAGCGCCGAGTTCAACCAGGCGGAGAACCTCGGCAGCCAGGCCGACGTCCGGATCTCGGGCGTCAACGTCGGCAAGGTGATCAGCGTGGGCCTCGATCGCCGCACCGGCCTGACGCGGGCGGTGATGGAGATCGATCCACAGTTCGCGCCGCGGCCGGCGGACACCCGGGCGATCCTCCGCCAGAAGACGCTGCTCGGCGAGACGTACATCGAGCTCTCGCCGGGCTCGCCGAACGCCCCGAAGCTCGCGGACGGGCGGGCGCTGCCACGCGGTCAGATCGCCCCGACCGTGCAGCTCGACCAGATCCTGTCGGCGTTCGACCCCGCGACGCGGCAGGCCTTCGAGACCTGGATGCAGCAGCAGGGGACGGCGCTGACCGGCCGCGGCCAGGACCTGAACGCGGCCCTGGCGCAGCTCTACCCGTTCGCGACCAACGTCGATTCGGTGCTGGCAGTACTGAACCGCGACAGCGCCGCCACCACCACGCTGCTGAACGACGGAGGCCAGGTGCTGGCCGCCATCACCCGGTCGCCCGCGGCGCTCCAGCAGCTCGTGAACAACGCCAATACGACCTTCTCCGCCACCGCGGCGCAGGCGGCCGCGCTCGCGGCCACGATCAAGGCGTTCCCGCCGTTCCTGACCGCGACGAAGACGACGATCGACCGGGTCACGCGGTTCGCGATCACGACCGAGCCGCTCGTCGACGAGCTTCGTCCGGCCGCGGTCCAGCTCAGCCCGGCGCTGCAGTCGGTGGCCGTGCTGGCGCCCGAACTGAACAGCCTGCTGGTGAACGTCGGCCCGCTGACGAGCGCATCGGCGGCGGGGGTGCCCGCCGTCCAGCAGTTCCTCAACGAGAGCGTGCCGCTCCTCACGCGCCTGACACCGTACCTCGGGGGCGTGATGCCCGTGGTCGACTACATCAACACCTACCGGCGTGAGGTCGCGGCGTTCTTCGCCAATGGGACCGCGGCAACTCAGGCCACCTTGCTCGGGACGGTCTTCAACAAGCCGCTTCACTACATCCGGGTCTCGCTCCCGGTCAATCCCGAGACGCTGACCGCCTATTCGAATCGCCTGGAGAGCAACCGCGGCAACCCGTATCTGGTGCCCGGCGGCTACTCGAGCCTGGTGCAGGGGCTGCCGGTCTTCACGAGCAATCTGTGCAGGAGTAACCCTCAACCGACGATTGGTCCTACTATCAGTGCGTCTATCGCCGCTGTCCTGAGCTCCGTCTACTACACCGCGGACTCGAGCGGACCGCCGTGCAAGGCCCAACCGCCGCTCGGCGAGGCGACCACTGGACAGACCCAAGCATTTCCTCAACTACAACCAATCAAATGAGCATGGCCGGCTCTGCTTGCCCGTACATACACATAAAAGGAGGAGTCAATTGCGACGGATCGTCGTAGTTGCCACGGCAGTCGCCGTGCTAGTCGCCGCAGCGTCGGCTTTCGCCGCCACCGGCGGCCTCAACAGCTATACCGCGTCGATGAAGTTCTCGCCGAACAAGGCGGGCTCGGGCAAGGCGCCCTCGGCGCTGGCCTACACCCAGAAGTACGTGGCCGGCGGCACGAACGGCAATCGCACCGCGCCGCTGACCGACATCAAGACCAAGACCTATGGGCTCGTCACCGATGGGAAAGACTTCCCGACCTGTAGCGTGGCCAAGATCGAGCAGGCCGGAACCGACGCAGGGTGCCCAAAGGGCGCGCTGGTCGCAACCGGCTCGATCACGGCGACCCTTGGACTGGCGACCGATCAGAGCAGCAGCGCGCCGGGCCAGCTGTCGTGCAATCCGTCGCTCCACGCCTGGAACGCTGGACAGGGCAAGGTCGTGTTCTTCTTCATCGCGCCGGCGACCGGGCCTCACGCCTGCGCCGGCGGGGCGCTCACGACGGGCGGCATCCAGCCGTTTGTCGGAACGTTCAAGACCGTGGGCAAGAACCTGGTGCTCGACACCCCGATCCCCCAGAAGGTCTCGTTCCCGCTCCCCGGTTACGAGGGCTCGCTCACGAGCGAGACCCTGAACTGGAAGAAGCTGAGCACCAGGCTCAAGAACGGCAAGACCGTGCGCTACAGCGCTTCGGTCGCCTGCAAGGGCGGCAAGCGCCCCTATAGCGTGCAGTTTACCGCTCAGGTCGGCGCCGGCTCCCCGGTGTCGCAGACGGTGACGGGCACGCAGAAGTGCAGCTGACCTAACTGGTTCCCGAGTGCCGGCGCCCCTCGGGGGCGCCGGCACTCGCTTCGGCTTCCCCCCACCCCGCGGCCCCGCTCGCATCCGGCGGTGGTCAGCGAGCGTGCCAATCGGGCGCGAGTGCCGCGGGCCGGGCGGTGCGGCCTGGCGTACAGCGAAGTCTCGCCCCGATCAGGCGACTTCGTAGCGCTCGGAGCGCTGGGCGGTCCGTTCGGACTCGTTCAGCATCTGCACGAACAGCACGACGAGCGCGATCCCCATCACGATCGACTGCTCGAGCGCCATCACCAGGCCCGCCATCATCTGGTCCTCGAGCGGCGTGATCCCCCAGTACGACGGCTGGTGGGCGTAGAAGGGGTAGATCACGGTCGGCGCGAACGCCAGCGCCACGCCGAGCAGGCCGACGATCAGCTTGCCGCCGGCCATGTAGGCGACCGGGCCCAGGCCGGCCAGGCGCCGGCGGTTGCGGATCGGCGACAGCACGTGCCACCAGTAGAGCGATCCGGCGAGGAAGAACGTCATGTGCTCGGTCGCGTGGATGAGGCCGTCGCCCTGGGCCTTGTCGTACATCGCCGGCAGGTGCCACAGCCACAGCACCGCCCCGTAGAAGATCACCGCGAACGCCGGATGGGCCAAGAAGCCGGCCCGGCGCTCGATCGTCTGGAGGCGTCTCGTGACCGGCCGTAGCAGCACCTTCGTGAGCCCGAGGATCAAGAGGATCGGCGCGATGTCCAGCAGCAGCATGTGCTGGACCATGTGCATCACCATCATCTGGTCGCCGAGCGAGTCGAGTGGCGAAACCAGCGCCACGACGATCGTCACGATCCCGCCGGCGAACAGCAGCAGGCGCCACGGCGGCGGGGGGTGGCGCTCTGACCGGCGGGCCCGGCGCCAGCCGATCGCATACAGGGCGACCAACGCCACTACGGAGACCAGCGCGGTCCAGTCGAAAGTCCACGACGTCTCGGGGCTCACGAATGTGGATTATGGGCACCCTCGCTGCGGGATGTCCGAATCGACAAACGCCCGGTCGAGGACTAGGCTAGAGAGTTCACGCACATCCATCCTTCCCAGCAAGGAGGTAGGTCGATGCGCATCGAGGTCAAGGGCCGCAACGTGCCCGTTTCCGAGGACCTGAGGGAGCACGTCACCAAGCGCTTTCGCAAGGTCGACCGGCAGGTGTCGGAGCTCGCCGAGCTCGAGGTGGAGGTGTTTGAGGAGCGCAACCCGGCCATCGCCGACAACCAGGTGGCCGAGGCGACGCTGCACTTGAAGGGGGTGACGCTCAGGGCCCGCGATGCCTCGCCGGACATCCGGACCTCGATCAATCTTTGCGCTGACGAGCTCCACATCCAGGTCAAGCGCCACCGCGACAAACGGCGCAAGCGACGCGAGGCGCGTGCGGCGGCGGCCCAGACCGCCGAGGGCGGCGCGCCCCCGATCGAGGAGGAGGCGCTCGTCGGCGGGGGGCCCGAAACGGGGCCGCCGGGAGTCTCCTCGGCGGCGTAGAGCCGCCGGGGAGCCGTTGCTACGCTAGCTCCATGTCCCTTCTGGACCGCGCGCTTCGCATGGGCGAAGCGAAGAAGTTCAAGGTCTACGAGCAGCGGGTTGGACGGATCAATGCCTTCGAGCCGGAGCTTGAGCACTACACCGACGCCGAGCTGAGAGAGGCCATCGACGAGCTGCGCGAGCGCGCCGGCGACGGCGAGAGCGTCGACGACCTGCTGTACGAGTGCTTCGCGCTCGTGCGCGAGGCGGGCAAGCGGACGATGGGGATGCGGCACTTCGACGTGCAGCTGATCGGCGGCATGGTGCTGCACGACGGCGCGATCGCGGAGATGAGGACCGGCGAGGGCAAGACGCTGACGGCGACGCTGGCCGTCGTGCTCAACTCGCTGGGCGGCCGCGGCGTCCACGTCGTCACCGTCAACGACTACCTGGCCCGTCGCGATGCGATGTGGATGAAGCCGATCTACGACGCGCTCGGCGTCACCGTCGGCGTGCTCCAGAACATGCAGCCCTACGAGGACAAGCGCGCCGCCTATGCCGCCGACGTGACCTACGGCACGAACTCCGAGTTCGGCTTCGACTACCTGCGCGACAACATGGCTACGACGCTGGACGAGAAGGTCCAGCACGGCGGCCGCCCCAAGCCCGAGGAGGGCAAGTCGCACTACCACACGTTCGCGATCGTCGATGAGGTCGACAACATCCTGATCGACGAGGCCCGCACCCCGCTGATCATCTCGGGCGCTCCCGAGCAGGCGGCGGAGCTGTACGTCAGCTTCGCCCGGCTCGCGCCGCAGATGACGTCGGGGAAGACGCCCGAGGGGATGGATCCGCGGATGAAGAAGGAGTTCGTCGCGGACTTCGACTACGAGTTCGAGGAGAAGCACAAGACGATCTCGGTGACCGAGCAGGGCGTCGCCAAGGCCGAGCGGTTCCTCGGGATCGAGCACCTGTACCGGGCCGAGAACGGCCACCTGGTCAACCACCTGATCCAGGCGCTCAAGGCCGAGTCGCTGTACAAGCGCGACGTCGACTACGCCGTGATCGACGGCGAGGTCAAGATCATCGACGAGTTCACGGGGCGCATCCTCGAGGGCCGGCGCTGGTCGGAGGGCCTGCACCAGGCGGTCGAGGCCAAGGAGGGCGTGCGCGTCCAGGAGGAGAACCAGACGCTCGCGACGATCACGCTGCAGAACTACTTCCGCATGTACGACAAGCTCGCGGGCATGACCGGCACGGCGCTGACCGAGGCCACCGAGTTCATGAAGATCTACAACCTGCCGGTCGTCGAGATCCCCACAAACCGCCCGATGATTCGTGAGGACAACAACGACCAGGTCTACAAGACCAAGGAGGGTAAGGCGAGCGCGATCGTCCGCGAGATCGAGAAGCGCAACGCCAGCGGTCAGCCCGTCCTGGTCGGGACGATCTCGGTCGAGGTCTCAGAGCAGCTGTCGGCCGATCTCAAGCGCAAAGGGATCGCGCACTCGTTGCTGAACGCCAAGCCCGAGCACGCCGAACGCGAGGGCGAGACGATCGCCGAAGCGGGCGCCCCGGGCGCGGTCACGATCGCGACCAACATGGCGGGTCGCGGCGTCGATATCAAGCTGGGCGGGAACGCCGAGCACCTGACCCGCCTGGAGATAGCCAAGCTCGGGCTCGCGCCCGGAGATCCCGACTACGACGAGCACTATCGCAAGGCGTTCCCCACGATCGAGGCCCGCGTCGACGAGGCGCGCGATCAGGT
>Ga0335080_10000419_pt1 | contig 38531 bp, 41 predicted proteins | sample Lox_Sample_34_FD_206720 | JGI IMG/M metagenome (GOLD analysis project Ga0335080, IMG submission 206720) | Soil microbial communities from Loxahatchee National Wildlife Refuge, Florida, United States - Lox_Sample_3.4 | ecosystem: Environmental > Terrestrial > Soil > Wetlands | place: USA... | reverse complement strand
ATACTAATATCGAGACACTGGATCGCTGGTACATCACCCGCGGGGAGGTGAGCCGATGCCCACAGCGTGTGCCGCTGACCTGCGTGAGGATCTGCTCGCCAGGGTCCGGGCACCGACCCTCCGCGCAGCGTTGCGGCAGGACGCTGAGCTGGCGGCCGAGATTGCGGCACTGGAGGCGGCCGGAGCCGTAGCGCCACCCGATGACGAGGAGCCGTGGGGGCCTCCCCCCAATCCCGAGAGCGGGCCGCCAGACGGCACCGATGCCTGGCTGGCCGATCTGCCCGCCGAGCTCCTGGCCGAATACCTGGCCGCCACCGAAGACCCCCCGCACCGCGAGCCGATCGTGGCCGGCCGCCTGCCCCGGCAGCCGGGGGACGGCTGCGGGTTCGCCAGTGGCGGGGCAGCCGACGAGCTGCCGCCGGGGCCGGTGCTGGCCGGTCTCGCCGCAGACGCGTGGGCTGCCGGTCCGGACCGGCTCTGCGACGACGAGCTCATCGGGGTGCTGCGGGCTGCCCGGCGGCTGGCCTCCTGGTCGGCGGCCCTGGAGCTGGCGGCCGTGACCGACCTCGCCGAGCGCCGTGAGGCCGAGGCGGCGAGGGCGGCGGCGTGCGTGCCGGGGGACCACATCGGTGACGAGATCGCCGCCGCCCTGACGCTGACCGGACGGGCGGCGGACGTGCTGCTGGATCTCGCGCTCGCGCTGCGCCGCCTGCCCGCGACGATGGCCGCGCTGGCCAGCGGGCGGATCGACCGCTGGAAGGCGGCGGTCATCGCCGACGAGGTCACCGGACTCAGCGGCGAGCATGCCGCCGCTGTCGAGCAGCAGGTTCTCGGCGCCGCGCCGGGCCAGACCACCGGCCAGCTGCGCGCCGCCACCCGCCGCGCCGTCCTGGCCGCGGACCCCGCCGCGGCCCGCGAGCGCAAGGAGCGGGCCCAGCGCGACGCCCGGGTGGAGAGGTGGGACGAGCAGGCCGGCACCGCCGCACTGGCCGGCCGGGACCTGCCTCCCGCCGGGGTACTGGCCGCCGACCGCAACCTTTCCTCGCTGGCCGGCTCGCTCAGGCGCGCCGGGGCGAGCGGCACCATGGACCAGCTTCGCGCCAGGGTCTTCCTGGCGCTCCTCACCGGCGAGCCCATCCCCGGCGAGCCCATCCCCGGCTCCAGTTCTGGCACCTGCCACGGTCCTGGCACATGCACGCACGGGCCGGGCGGCTCGGTGAACCTGACCATCCCCCTCGCCACCTGGCTGGGCCTGTCCGACGCGCCGGGCCACGCCGCCGGGTACGGGCCGCTGGACGCCGCTGACTCCCGCGACCTGGCCGCGTTGCTGGCCAGGCATCCCGGCAGCCGCTGGTGCGTCACCGTGACCGGCGAGGGCGGACGGGCGGTTGCCCACGGCTGCGCCCGGCATCTGCCCGGTGGCTCCCGGCCGCCACCCCGAAGCGGAGCACCCCGGCTGCCACCACCCGCGCCTGATGTCATGGAGTGGCTGGCAGGTATCGCTATCGGCAAGCTGGAAACCGGGGATTGCAGCCATCTTCGGGAGTCGCCCGCCTACCGGCCGCCGCCTTCTCTGCGGCACTTGATCGCCATCAGGCAGCCGTCCTGCTCGTTCCCCGGCTGCCGCCGGCCCGCCGCGCGCTGCGACCAAGACCACACGATCCCTCATGACCAGGGGGGCCGGACCTGCGAATGCAACCTGGCCACGCTCTGCCGCCGTCACCATCGCGCCAAGCAGGCCCACGGCTGGAAGCTCACTCAGCCCGAGCCGGGCATGATGACGTGGACCACCCCCAGCGGCCGCAGCTATGTCACCGGAGCGGCCGCCTACCCAGAGTGAGGCTGTCTGCTTACACTCGCTGGCGTCAGATTGTCACCACTCAGCTACTTCTGGTTGCCTCAGGAGCGTGCGGACGGGGCGATGCCGGTGCCCGCGATCAGGGGCGGAGGAGGAACGGGGCGAAGCTAATGCCATACGCCCAAATCGATCTTGATGGAAGCAACCTTGTCGTGGAGTGGGCTGTCCGCGCACCTGGTGCGGCGGCAAGCGTCGCGGCAGGTGGCGGCCGGCATGGGGACCTGGGGATATTGTCCGAGGAAGTACGCGCCAGCTTGCTATCGTCTGTGTACTACGTGGCTGCACTCAGACCCAAGGACAAGGCTGCTTCTCATGCATGATGCCCGCACGCTGATCGACCTGGGCGAGGAGGCCGTTCGCGCCCTGGCACGGCGTGGCTATGCGCTCGACCTGCCCACGATCGAGGACCTGTTTACCCGCCGGAATCTCTTGATCAAGTCTGCCGACGACCTACGGTCCGAGTCCAAGCAGGTCGCCCAGGAAGTGGGCAAGGCCACCAAAGCGGGCGGCGATGCTTCGGCGCTCAAGGAGCGGGCACGTCAGCTCAAAGACCAGGTGCGGGCGATCGAGCAGGATCAGGAGAAGCTCGACACCGAACTGCGTGACATCCTGCTGACCATCCCGAACTTCCCCGCTCAAGACGTGCCCGACGGCGCGAGCGAGGAGTTCAACGTCGAGATCCGCCGGCATGGCACTCCGCCGTCGTTCTCATTCGAGCCCAAGGATCACGTGGACTTGGGCGAGGCGATGGGCATCCTCGACCTTGCGCGGGCGGCGAAGCTGTCTGGGTCTCGGTTCGCGATCACGCGTGGGGCCGGAGCGGTGCTGGAGCGCGCGCTGGCCAACTTTTTCCTCACCCTGCACACTAGCCGGCACGGCTACACCGAGTTCTCGGTGCCGAGCCTCGTGAATCGGCAGACGGTGACCGGAACCGGCCAGTTGCCGAAGTTCGAAGAAGATCTGTTCAAGACCAACGTGGCCGACCGGGACCTGTACCTGATCCCGACTGCTGAGGTGCCACTGACAAACCTTCACGCCGGTGAGATCCTGCCTGCCGAGAGCCTGCCACTGGCCTACACGGCTTGGACGCCATGCTTTCGCTCGGAGGCCGGATCCTACGGCCGGGACACCCGCGGCATCCTGCGGCTTCACCAGTTCTCCAAGGTGGAACTGGTGCGTATCTGCCGACCGCAGGACTCCCGCCTGGAGCTGGAGGCGATGCTCGGCCACGCCGAAGCGTGCCTGAAAGAACTCGGCCTGGCCTACCGCGTCGTCGCGCTCGCAGCGGGTGACCTGGGCTTCTCGGCCTCATTCACCTACGACATCGAAGTTTGGCTGCCGAGCCAGAACACCTACCGCGAGATCAGCTCGTGCTCGGACTGCGGCACCTTCCAGGCCCGCCGCGCCGCCATCCGCACGAGAACCAGAGATGGCAAGCGCGGGCTCGCAGCCACCCTCAATGGCTCGGGGCTGCCGATTGGGCGGACAATGGCCGCGCTGCTGGAGCAGAATCAGCAGGCCGACGGATCTGTGGTCATCCCTAAGGCTCTGGTGCCATTTACCGGATTTGCCCGCATTGAGGCCAACGGTACGCCCGGAGCTTAGCCACGATGGCGGTGGGCGTCTGCGACTTCCCCGGCGCGTATGTGCCTGGCGTCGTGGCAGGGGCCTCCAGCCGCCGGCATCACCGCTCCGCGCGGCTGCCGCACCAGTATCCGCACGATCCTGCTCAACTGCCGGATCGCGGGCCTGCCGGTGTACCGGGGAAGATTGCCGGCCAGGGTCAATAGGAGCCCGCTTGTGAGTGAGGAGACGGACATGCAGCCGATCGCGGTCGTCACCGGGGCCAGCAGCGGTATCGGCGCCGCCACCGCGGTCAGGCTCGCCGGGGCGGGAGCCGGGTACCACGTGATACTCATCGCCCGGCGCGCGGACCGGATCGGCGCCGTGGCCGAGCGGATACGCGCGGAGGGCGGCTCGGCACAGGCATGCGTCCTGGACGTTACCGACCGCGCCGCCGTCGACGCGTTCGCAGCGGCGCTGGACCGCTGCGATGTGCTGATCAACAACGCTGGCGGCGCGTTCGGCGCCGAAACAGTGGCCGAGGGCGACCCCGCCGACTGGCGGGCCATGTACGAGGTCAACGTGCTCGGCACGCTGAACATGACCCAGGCGCTGCTCCCCCTGCTGATCACCAGCGGTGATGGCACCATCGTGGTGATGGGGTCCACCGCGGGCTTCGTCGCCTATGAGGGCGGCGGCGGGTATGTCGCCGCCAAGCACGGCGAGCATGCGATTGCCGCGACGCTGCGGCTGGAGCTGTCCGGCCAGCCGGTGCGGGTGATCGAGATCGCGCCCGGCATGGTCCGCACCGACGAGTTCGCGCTCAACCGGTACCGGGGCGATGCCGGCCAGGCCGACGCCGTCTACGCCGGGGTGCGCGAGCCGCTCACCGCCGACGACGTCGCGGACGTGGTCACCTGGACGGTCACCCGGCCCTCGCACGTCAACGTGGATCTGCTGGTGCTGCGCCCGCGGGCCCAGGCCGCGCAGCACAAGGTGTACCGCGAGCGGTGACCTGGGCCGCCCAGGTCACGCGGGCACCGGATTCGCTGGATACACCTGCTCACCGGCCACCCAGGCGGCCCGCGCCCGCAGGTCATCGCCGAGCCAGGCGAGGTCGGCCGCGGCGCCGGGGGTGAGCCGTCCAAGGTCGGGGCGGCCGATCAGGTCCGCCGGGATGCGGGTGGCCGCCGCGACCGCCTCCGCCAGGCCCACACCGGCCGCCAGCATGTTCGCCACCGCCCGGTCCATCCGCAGCACCGATCCGGCCAGCGTCCCGTCGGCCAGCCGGGGCGGCTGGCCCTCCCCGGGCCGCACCTCGACGGTTTCCCCGCCCAGCCGGTAGCGCCCCGGCGGCATGCCCGCGGGCGCGGCCGCGTCGGTGACCAGGCAGATCCTGCCCGGCGCGGCGGCGAACGCGATCGCGCACACCTCGGCCGCGACGTGACAGCAGTCGGCGATGAGCCCGCAGGTCAGCCGGGGGTCGGCGAGCGCTTGGCCAACCACGCCGGGCTCGCGGTGATGCAGCGGCCGTTGCGCGTTGAACAGGTGGGTGACCATCCGCGCACCCGCGTCCGCCGCCACCGCCACCTGCCGCGCCGTCGCGTCGCTGTGGCCGATGCTGACCACGATCCCCGCCGCCGCCAGGTCCGCGACCGCCGCCAGGCCCCCCGCCACCTCCGGGGCCAGCGTCACCACCCGCAGCACTCCCGCACCCGCCGCCAGCAGGTCCGCCACCGCCGCCGGCGACGGCGGCACGATCCACTCCCGGCGGTGCGCCCCAGCCCGCCCCGGCGCCAGGAACGGCCCCTCCTGGTGCACACCGAGCACGCGCGCGCCGGCCGGCGGATCCGCCGCGAACACAGATGCGAAACGCAGCGCGCCGCCCAGCTCGGCCAGTGGCGCGGAGACGAAGGTGGGCAGGAACGCCGTGGTCCCCGTCTCCGGCAGCCGCCGCACCACGCGTGCCCACCCGGCCACGTCCACCTCGGCCAGGTCCACCCCGAAACAGCCGTTGACCTGGAGGTCGATCAGGCCGGGCATGAGATATCCGCTGCCGAGCGCGAGATCCGGCTCGCGGGGCGGCGGCCCCCCGGCCACCTCGGTCACCAGGCCGCCGGTGAGGAGCACATAACCGGGTTCCAGGACGGCGCGCCCGGGTGTCCCGGGAACGACCCGGGGCGCCGTGATCAGCAGCTGCGGCACCCGGCCCCGCCGTCAGCCGGGGGCGTCACTGGCCCAGCCGCGCCGCAGATCACTGGCCGAGCCGTGCCATCATCGCGGGCGGATAGCGGTCGCCCACCGCCACCCCGGACGGGGCCAGTTCGTCGAGCTGGCGCAGCTCATCGGGGGTGAGCGTGATCTCGGTGGCCGCCAGGTTCTGCTCCAGGTAGGAGCGGCGCTTGGTGCCCGGGATGGCGACCAGGTCGTCGCCCTGGGCGAGCACCCAGGCCAGCGCCAGCTGGGCGGGGGTCACGCCCCTGGCCGTGGCGAGCGCGGCGATCCGGTCCGCGGCCGCCAGGTTGCGGGTGTAGTTCTCGCCCTGGAAGCGGGGGGCGGTGCGGCGGAAGTCGCGCTCGCCGAACTCCCCGGCAGCCGGCATGGTGCCGGTGAGCATGCCGCGGCCGAGCGGGCTGTAACAGACCAGCCCGATGCCGAGCTCGCGCAGCAGCGGCAGCACGTCCGCCTCCGGGTCGCGGCTGAACAGCGAGTACTCGTACTGGCCAGCGGCTATGGGGTGCACGGCGTGTGCCCGGCGGACCGTGGCCGGTGCCGCCTCGGAGATGCCGAGGAAGCGGACCTTCCCCGCGCTGACCAGCTCACCCAGCGCGCCCCAGGTCTCCTCGACCGGCACGTCCGGGTCGACCCGGTGCTGGTAGTAGAGGTCGATGTGGTCGACACCGAGACGCTGCAGCGAGTCGTCGCACGCGCGGCGCACGTAGTCGGGCCGGCCGTTGATCCCCCGGCTGCCGTCCGGCCGGAACTCCTGGCCGAACTTGGTGGCGAGGACCACCTCGGCGCGGCGGCCCTTGATCGCGGTGCCGACGAGACGCTCGTTGGTGTGCGGCCCGTAGGAGTCCGATGTGTCGAGCAGCGTCACGCCCAGGTCGAGTGCCCGGTGGATGGTGGCGACGGACTCCTCGTCATCGGGGGTCCCATAGGACTGGCTCATGCCCATGCACCCGAGACCGAGTTCGGGGACGGTCAGGCCCTGGCCGAGCGCGCGATGCTCCATCGGTGCCTCAGGCGCTGGCCTTGCCGCGGGTCTGGCGCGTGCTGTCGTCGCCGTTGGTGCCTCCGGCCGATGCGCTCGCCTTTGCCGCCGCCAGGCTGGCCTTCAGCGCGTCGGCCAGGCTGCCGCCGCCGTCCTCCACCTGGAGCTGTGGCCGGGCCACCTCAAGGCCCTGCACCTTGGCCGCCACGAGTTCTTCCAGCGCCTCCCGGTAACCGTCGCGGTACAGCGACGGGTCGAAATCCACCGTCATCGACTCGATCAGCGACGACGCCATCTTCAGCTCCTGCGAGCGCACCTCGACATCGGTATCGAGGAAGTCGAACCCGGGTTCGCGGATCTCATCGGGCCACAGCAGGGTTTCCAGCACCATCACCCCGTCCCTGGTGCGCAGCGAGGCCAGCGACTCACGCTGGCGCAGCGCCACCCGGGCGATCGCGACCTTGCCCGACCGCTCCAGCGCGTCCCGCAGCAGCGCGTACGCCCGCAACCCGGCTGGCTCCGGCTCGGTGTAGTAGGCGCGCGCGCACAGGATGCTGTCCAGCTGCTCGGCGGGGGTGAAGTTGACGACCTCGATGCTGTGGGCGGTGGGCAGCGGCAGTTCCGCCAGGTCGTCGTCGGTGAGCACGACCATCTCGCCGTCGGGCAGCTCGTAGCCCTTGGCGACGTCGGCGAACGGGACCTCCTCGCCGTCGATCGAGCAGAACCTGCGGAACTTGATCCGGCCGCCGTCGGTCCGGTGAACCTGGCGGAACGTCACGTCGCGCTGCTCGGTGGCGGCGTACAGCTTCACCGGGATCATGACGAGGCCGAACGAGATCGCGCCCTTCCACATACTGCGCATGGTGTCTCGATACCCGTTCTGCCTGTGTTCATGATCCTTCGGCACACCGGGCGCAGGCTTTCCCGGCGTCCCGCCTTCACCACCAACCAGCCTACGTGGTGGCGCCAACCAGGCCACTTAGGCAGGACGGCAATGACCCCTATCCGCGCCTCACGCCGTCCCCGGCGCCCGGCCGCTGTCATCATTGAGGGAGCCGATGCCGTCACGGGGAAGGATGACCAGGTGCCGGACTTCGATGTCGTCGTACTGGGCGGGGGAACAGCTGGTGCGCTCATCGCCACCGGCCTGGCACAGGCCGACCGGTCCGTTGCCCTGGTAGAGGCCGGGCTGGCTGGGGGCGAGTCGCCGTATCTGGCGTGCATGCCGTCCAAGTCGATGCTGGCCTCCGCACGCCGGGGTGAGACCTGGGAGCACGCGGTGGCCCGGCGCAACGAGGTCACCGGCCACCTCGACGACAACCTGATCGCCACCCAGCTGGCCGACGCCGGGGTGGACCTGATCCGGGGGACTGGCCACGTGACCAGGCCGGGTGCGGTCGAGGTCGCCGTGGCCGGTGGCGGCCGGCGGCCCCGGGACAGGGCGGGGAACGAAGCCGGGGCCGGGACCACCGACCTGGGTTATGGCGATCTGGTCATCGCGACCGGCAGCGAACCGCTCGCCCCGCCGGTCGAAGGGCTGACCGACGTGCCCACGTGGACGAGCGCGGAAGCGCTCAGCTCCCCGGACCTGCCGCGCCACCTCATCGTGATGGGCGCGGGCCCGGCGGGCTGCGAGCTGGCGCAGATCTACGCAGCCTTCGGCTCCCAGGTCACGCTGATCGAGGCGGAACCGCAGGTGCTGCCGGATGAGGCGCCGTTCACCGGCGAGATCCTGGCCGACGCGCTGCGGCGGACAGGGGCGGACCTGCGGCTCGGCTCCCCGGTGGTCAAGGCCGCGGCCCTGGACAATGGGCTGGCGCTGATCCTGGCCGACGGGACCAGCCTGGAGGGCGACCGCATCCTGCTGGCCACCGGGCGAAGGCCGCGGCTGGCCGGCCTCGGCCTCGACAAGATCGGGATCGTGCCGTCGGCTGCCGGAGCGCTCGTGGCCGACGCCACCTGCCGCGTGCAGCCGGCCAACGGACAGCCCGCCGCCGGACAGCCCGCCGCCGGGCAGGCGCCCCCCGTCACCGCGCAGCCGGACGGGACGGGCCGCGTCTGGGCCGCCGGTGACGTCACCGGGGTCGCTCCGTACACCCACACCGCCCGGTACCAGGCGAGCGTGGTCGTCGCCAACATCCTGGGCGAGCACCGCGCCGCCGATTACCGGGCGATCCCGCGATGCGTCTTCACCATGCCGTCGGTGTACTGCGTCGGGGTCACGCCCGGCCGGGCCGCCGCGGCCGGTATTCAGCTCCGGACGGTCGGCATCGACCTGGCCGAGACAGCCCGCGCCGCCGTGGAGGACGACGACCGGGGGCGGATCGAGCTGTACGCCGACACGGCCAGGGGTGACATGCTGGTGGGTGCCGCCGCGGTGGGCCTGCACGCGGAAGAATGGATGGGTGAGCTGACCCTCGCCATCCGGGCGGGGCTCCCGCTGAGGACCCTGGCGGACGTGGTCCACGCATTCCCGACCTATGGTGAGGCCATTGAGCGTTCGCTGCGCGAACCGGCCGCCGGGACACCCGAGGGAGATCACCGATGAGCGAGAGGGATCTGGAGAGCCCGGCGCCTGACTCAGAGGACCAGCAGTGGGCCGAGGACGCCGACGCACCGACCGGCAAGGCACCCACTGACCTGCCGCTCGACGTCAACGAGGCCGACGCCGCCGAGCAGCGGCAGGAAGTGAAGCTCGACGAGGACGACTACCGGTGACAGCCGGGCCGACTGCCAGATCCCGGCGAGCGGATCGGAGACCGTGGTGACCGCGACCCCCCAGACCCGGGCGGTCGGCACGCGGCTGCCGAAACCCGCCCGGCGGCGGCAGCTCCTGGGTGCTGCGCGGGAGGTCTTCGTCGCCCAGGGGTATCACGCGGCGGCGATGGACGAGATCGCCGAACGGGCCGGGGTCAGCAAGCCGGTCCTGTATCAGCACTTTCCCGGGAAGCTCGAGCTCTACCTGGCGCTGCTCGACGAGAGCGTCGACGCGCTGGCGGCGACCGTACGCAACGCGCTGGCCTCCACGACCGACAACAAGCAACGGGTGACCGCCACCTTCACCGCGTTCTTCGACTTCGTCGGGAGCACAGGCCAGGCCTTCCGGCTGGTCTTCGAGTCCGATCTGCGCAACGAGCCAGCCGTCCGCGACCGGCTGGACAGGTCCACGCGCGACTGCGCCGAGATCATCAGCGAGATCATCAGGGAGGACGCGGGAGTCGGCGAGGACCAGGCGCGCCTGCTGGGAATGGGCCTGGTCGGCATGGCCCAGGTCAGTGCCACGTTCTGGCTCAGCACGGATCAGGCGATCCCCAAGGACGCGGCCGAGCAGCTGATAGCGCGGCTGGCGTGGCGGGGGATCAGCGGCTGGCCACGGACAGGTGAGTACGGCGCGGAGCACTGAACACCGAGAGGAACGGCGTGGAAGTCAAGATCGGGATCCAGTCGATTACCCGGGAACTCGTGGTGGAGACGGAGTCATCCCCGGAGGAGATCGAGCGCTCGCTGGCCACGGCCCTGGCCGACGGCGGGCTGTTCATGGTCCCGGACGGCAAGAACGGAAAGGTCCTGGTGCCGGCGGACAAGATCGGCTATGTGGAGTTCGCCGGCGTCGAGCAGCGCCGGGTCGGTTTCGGCAGCCTGTGACCGAGGCACCGCACCCGGCTACTCCGCCTCCGGTGCCCGTTCCCAGTCGGCCAGCCCCAGTGCGGCCATGCGCTCTTCGTGCGCATCGGTGAGCCGGGCGAACATCCGGCCGATCTCACCCTGGTCACCGCCCGGCCCGTCGCGGCCGGCGACGGCGCCAGCCAGCAGCCTGGCGAGCGGCGCGCGCTGCGCCGCCACCCGGTGAGCCTGCGCCAGTGCCTCCCCCACCAGCCGCCGCGCCCAGAGCGCGAGCCTGCCAGCGACGGCGGGATCGGCGTCGATGGCCGCCCGTACCCGCGGGGTGACGAAGTCCGCGTGACCGGTGTCGGCGAGCACGTCCAGCACCAGCTGGCGGGTCTGCGGATCCAGCAGCTCCGCCACCGCCCGGTAGAAGTCCGCCGCGATGCCGTCGCCCACGTAGGCCTTGACCAGCCCTTCCAGCCAGTCGGAGGGAGCGGTCCTGGCGTGGAACGCGTCGAGCGGCTCCACGAACGGCAGCATCGCCTGCTCCGGCGCGGCGTCCATCCGTGCGAGCTGGCCACGCAGCATCTGGAAGTGGCCGAACTCCGCGACGGCCATCTCCCCCAGCGCGGCCTTGTCCGCCAGGGACGGCGCCAGCGCGGCATCCTCGGACAGCCGGAAGAAGGCGACCAGCTCGGCGTAGGCGAGCAGGCCGAGCAGGTCTATGATTCCCTCGGTGCTGGCCACAGCGGGAGCCTAACAAGGTGCTCAGGGACCGGGTTAACGGAATGTCGTGAGGGCCATACGTTGCCCACGTTGCTAGACTTGCCATGCAGCCGAAGGGAATGCGGCACAATGCTGCCGCGTTCCACACGGTAGCGGGGGTCTGGTGCCGAGCGTGCTGAACGCCACGACGAGAAATCGTCGGCGCACCAACCTCCGGGAGAACTTGAATCCCCGGCCCCGGGACGGTGACGGCATGCGCAAAAGGCGGCGCCGCACCATGGGCCTATGACGGAAGCTGAAAGCCCTGACAACACAAATGCAGACCACCAGGGACACCGACGAAGGCGCCGGCGTCCCAAGCGCACAGGACGGCCCGGCCTTCGCCGAACTCGGTGTGAGCGGCCCGATCTGCGAAGCGCTGGCAGCCGAAGGAATCACTGCCGCGTTTCCCATCCAGACGCTGGCCCTGCCTATCGCGCTCGCCGGCCACGACATCATCGGCCAGGCAAGAACGGGAACAGGCAAGACGCTGGCCTTCGGCATCCCGCTGCTGCAGCGGCTCGGCCAGCCCGCAGACCGGCGCCCGCTGGCGCCCAGCGCGCTGGTCGTGGTGCCGACCAGGGAACTGGCCATCCAGGTCGCGGAGGACCTGCGGACGGCGGCCGGGTCCAGCGGCGTGCGCGTGCTCACCCTCTACGGCGGCCGCGCCTATGAACCCCAGATCGAGGCCCTGCGCGCGGCCGTGGACGTGGTGGTCAGCACCCCCGGCCGGCTCCTCGACCTGGCACGCCAGCACCACCTCGACCTGTCGGACGTGGCAACACTCGTCCTTGATGAGGCCGACAAGATGCTTGACCTGGGTTTCCTCCCCGATGTCGAGCGCATCCTGCAACTGACCCCGCCGGGCCGGCAGACCATGCTGTTCTCGGCGACCATGCCAGGTGAGGTCGTCACACTCGCCCGCCGCCACCTCCAGCAGCCGATGCATGTGCGGGCCGAGCAGCATGACGAAACCGAGCTTGTGCCGCTCACCGAGCACCACGTCTTCCGCGCCCACCAGATGGACAAGATCGAGATGCTGGCCCGGGTCCTGCAGGCCACCGGACGCGGGCTGACCATGGTGTTCTGCCGGACCAAGCGGACCGCCGACCAGGTGGCCGAGGCGCTGACCACCCGCGGCTTCGCCGCCGCCGCGGTGCACGGCGATCTCGGCCAGGCCCAGCGCGAACGTGCGCTGCGCGCATTCCGCCACGGCAAGGTGGATGTGCTGGTGGCCACCGACGTGGCCGCCCGCGGCCTGGACGTCGAGGACGTCACCCACGTGGTGAACTACGAGTGCCCCGAGGACGACAAGGCGTACCTGCACCGGATCGGCCGGACCGGCCGGGCCGGACGGACCGGGGTGGCGGTCACCTTCGTCGACTGGCGCGACCTCCAGCGGTGGAAGATCATCAACGAGTCGCTGGGCCTGGGTCTGCCCGACCCGCCCGAGACCTACTCCACCTCCGAGCACCTGTTCACCGCCCTGGGCATCCCGCCCGAGGCCGGCAGCAGGCTGCCCCGGGCACAGCGTGACCGGGCGGGCCTGGAGGCCGAGGAGATCGAGGATCTGGGGGAAACCGGGCGCTCCCGCTCCCTCCCGGCGCGGCGCTCGCGCCGGCCCGGGTCCCGTGGCGGCCGACGCGGCGGCGCCGGGCGGGAGAGCGGGCCGCACGACGACGGGCGCGCTGACGGCGAGCGGGCGCCGGGACGGCGCGGCACCAGGATCCGCCGCCGGACCAGGGCAGGGCTGGCGCTCCCGGCCGAGACCGCCGACGCCGGCCACGGCCAGGACGGCGGCGGCGACACCGCCGCGGGCTCGCATCCCGGTGACGCCGACGCGGCCGCCACGGGCAACGGCCAGGCACCCGGTCAGCGGGCGAAGCGGCGCCGGCGGCGCAGCGGCGGGAGAAGGCAGGGACCGGCGCCGGGCGCCAGCCCCGAGGCGGTCTGAGCCGCCGCTCAGCCGTTTTCCCGGCTCCGGTGAGGTTTGTTCCCAGGATGGCTCGGTAGTCTGGCCGCCTGTGAGCACACCGAGGATGCTGCGGCTGCCCGAGGGGGTGCGCCGGGTAACGCTCGAGACCACCCGTGGCCGCTTCGCGGCGCTCGAGGCTCTGCCCGCGGCCGGGCTGGCCGAGCGCCAGCCCGCGCTGCTGATCCCCGGGTACACCGGCAGCAAAGAAGACTTCCTGCCGGTGCTGGGCCCGCTGGCGCGGGCGGGCCGGCGCGTGACCGCCATCGACATGCGCGGGCAGTACGAGAGCCCGGCCGCTGCCGACGCCGACGGGTACAGCCTTCCCGCGCTCGCCGCGGACGTGGCCCTGATCGCCGACTCGCTCGGTGCTCACCGGGGCGATGGCCACGACGGCCCGCCACCGCGGGGCACGCACATCCACCTGCTGGGCCATTCGTTCGGCGGCCTGGTGGCGCAGGACCTGCTGCTCGCCCAGGCGGCCCGGATCTGCTCGCTCACCTTGATGAGCTCCGGGCCCGGTGCGCTGACCGGTCCCCGGGCCGCGGTGCTCCGGGCCGTGCTGTCCGAGCTGGAGCCCTGCCCGCCCAGCGGGCTCGCCGCCGAGGTGAGACGGCTCTGGGACACCCAGCTCGGGCCGGCCGCGGTCGCGGACGAGGTGCCCGCCGAGATCATCGACTTCCTGCGCACCCGGATGCTGCGCAGCTGCCCCACCGGCCTGAGGTCGATGGGGCAGGGCCTGCTGTGCTGCCCGGACCGGACCCCGGCCCTGGCCGCCCTGGGCGCCCCGCTGCTGGTGCTCTACGGCGAGAACGACGACGCCTGGGCGCCATCGATCCAGGACGAGATGGCCCGCCGGCTGGGTGCCCAGCGGGTGTGCATCCCCGGGGCGGCGCACTCGCCCGCCGTGGAGGCACCCGAGACCGTCGCCAGCACCCTCACCACGTTCTGGAACTCGGTGGAAGCCAGCCAGGGACGCCGCCGGTAGTCAGTGTTCCGCGAGCCCGTCCCATGGCTGGCGGGGGGCGCTGGCAGCCTCCCCCTCCGGGCACAGCTGCCGGTAGTCGCACCAGCCGCAGGCCGGGCCGGGCCGGGGCGGGAAGACGCCGTCCACCTCCGCCGCGGCCAGGCCGCCCCGGAACCGCTCGTCGGCGTCCGCGCACTCGGCGGCGATGTCCTCGGCACGCCCCACCTGCCTGGCGATGCCCTCGTCGGAGTGCTCCCACCGCAGCGTGCTGGCGGTCGGCAGGTGATGCAGCTCCACCCGGCGGCAGACCGCGTGGAACATCCGCCCCGCCGCCAGCGCGTACAGCGCCAGCGGCAGCGAGGTCCGGGCGTCGTCCTGGGTCAGCGGGCGGCGGCCCGTCTTGTAGTCCACCACCGCCAGTTCCCGGTCACCGCCCTGCCCGCGGCGCTCGTCCAGCCGGTCGATCCGGCCCGACAGCACGATCTGCCCGGTCCTGGCCCCCACCGTGCGTTCCACACCCAGCGGCTCGGTGGCCGGGTCGAGCGTCGCGGTGTACCGCTCCACCATGCGGCGAGCGCCCTGCCGGCATTGCGCCGACTGCGCATCGCTGGCGTAGCCCTGGTCGATCCAGCCGCTGTCCAGCAGGTCACCGCCGGCGGTGACGGTGCGCCCGGCGAGCGGCAGCCGCCACCACCCGGCCAGCGCGTTGTGCACGCTGGCGCCGAGACTGTTGTGCGCCCACGGCGGCCCCTTGGGCGCTGGCGGGCGGTCGAGGTAGGTCATCCGGTACCGGCGCGGGCAGTCCAGCCAGCTGGACAGCCGGGTCGGCGTGCACGGGTAGAGCCGTCGCGGCATCCCTGCCAGGGTGGGCTGCTCCATCGCTGTCCTAGGCCGTGTCTCGTGGATCCATGCCGTCGCGAGCGGCCTAGGCCGGCGGATCGCCGACCTGCGGGCCAGCGACCACCCACGAGTCGAACCGCCTGCCCGCCGTCTCGACCGTGACCTCCTCGCCGTGGCCCGGCAGCACCCTGGTCTGCTCCGGCAGCGTCAGCAGCTCCTGCCCGATCGCGCTGAGCTGGCCGGGAAAGTCGGGGTACGCACCGGCGTGCGGGGCCGGCCCGGTGGCCAGCAGCGCGTCACCGGAGAACACCACCCCCAGCTGCTCGCAGTAGAGGCTGACCGAGCCCGGGCTGTGGCCGGGGGTGAGGAGCACCTCGAGCACGACGCCGGCGACCTCGAACACTCCGCCCTCCTCCATCTCGATATCCGGCTCCCTGCCGAGGTGGGCCTCCCGCCATGCCAGCACGTCCCGGCGGTGCAGCGCCACCGGGGCCTCGTCGCGCCCGGCGACCTCCAGTGCCGCCGCCACATGCCCCGGATGGCCGTGGGTGCAGATCACCGCGATGATCTCCCGGTCGGAGGCGGCTGCCAGCACCGCCTCCGCGTCGCTGCCCGGGTCCACCACGATCACCTCCTCGCCGTCCCCCACCAGCCAGGTGTTGCAGCCGGAGCCGTTCCGCGGCGCCACCCGGTCGATCCGCGCGTCCATCGGTGTTGCTCCCTTCCTGGGGTCAATTCTGCTCGCCGGCACCGACAGCACCGGCCGCGAGCGACATCAGCCGCTCGTACTCCGCTGGCGCGATGGTCTCGCATCCGAGCCGGTGGCCGGTCAGGCGCCCGTGATCGTCGCTCCCGCCGGAGGAAACCAGGCCGAGGGCGGCGGCGAGGGCGGCCAGCCGCCGCCGGGTAGCGACATCGTGGTCCGGGTGGGCGACCTCCAGGCCGCCCAGGCCCGCCTGGGCCAGCCGCTCCACGGCCTCGTCACCGATCAGCCACCCCCGCTGGGCCGCACCGGGGTGGGCGAGCACGCTCACCCCTCCCGCCGAGGTGACCAGGCGGATCGCCTCCTCCGGGTCGAGGGCGTACCTGCTGACGTAGGCGCGGCCGCCCGGGCCGATCCAGTCCGGGGTGAACGCCTGGTCCGGGCTGGCGATGGCGCCCGCGTCCACCATCGCGCGGGCGATGTGCGGGCGGCCCACCACGCCATCGCCGGCGATGGCCGCCACCTGCTCCCAGGTGACGTCCACGCCGAGCTCGCGCAGCCTGGCCACCATCTCCCGGCCGCGGCGCAGCCGGTCCGTGCTGATCGCCTGGCGCTGCGCCGCCAGCCCGGTGTGTGCCGGGTCGACGTGGTAGGCGAGCAGGTGCAGGCTGTGGCCATCCAGGCGGCAGGACAGCTCCATGCCGGGCACCAGCGCCAGGCCGGGCGGGAGCGCCAGGCGGGCCGCGTCAAGGCCGGCCAGCGTGTCGTGGTCGGTGAGCGCGATCACGTCCAGGCCCGCGGCTCGGGCGCGGCGCATCACCTCGGCGGGCGGATCGGTGCCGTCCGAGGCGTTGCTGTGCGAGTGCATATCGATGCGCACGAGCGCTCATCGTAGGGGCAGCCGCAGACAGATGGGGACCAGCCGGGCAGGCACCGGGACCAGCCGGGCAGGCACCGGGACCAGCCGGGCAGGCACCGGGACCAGCCGGGCAGGCACCGGGACCAGCCGGGCAGCCGCGTGAGACCGGCGGCGCTAGCTGGGCAGGCGCGGTGAGGCGGCGCCGAACGGCAGGTCCAGGTTCTGGCCGGGATCGCGCAGGTCACGTAGGGGCAGCGGCTCCACGAGCAGGACCCCGGCGGTGTCGGGCCACAGCAGCACCCACAGCCAGTTCCCCAGCATCTCCCCGGCGAAGGCGGCCCGGTCCGGCGCGTCCACGTGCCAGAGCGGGAAGTCACGATTCTCGTAACGGACGAAGGCGTGCGGCGCCCCGGTCGCGAAACCCTCGCCGGGATCGGGCCCGGACAGGCCCGCCAGCCAGGCGCCGAGGCCCACCCCCATCTCCTCGGAGACCAGCAGCATCTCACCGAGCCCGCCCATCGGATTCGGCCCGGACAGGGCGACCACGCAGGCACGCGTCCCGTCCCGGTCATCCCCGGCGCCAGCGAAACCGGTGACCAGCCAGCCGTCCGGCAGCGGCCACGGCAGCCAGACCGGCAGCACGACGTCGCGCAGCAGTCCCTGCAGCCCTTCCGGCACCGGGCGGTAGGCCGGCCGCAGCGGGTACACCACGCCGTGCAGCTGACACTGCCAGCCGCTCGACCACGCGCTCGGCGCGCTCACGGGACCGCCGCAGCGCGGGCACATGGGAGCGGCCTTCATGGACACCGACGCTGACCGCTTCGCGGGCGCCCGTCAAGTACCCGGTGGGCTGGCGACGGGATACTTGCTGCATGCCGGCACAAAAAATCCGGTGTGTGGGCGCCATCGTCACCGACGGCAGCGGACGGCTGCTGCTGGTCAGGAGGGGGCACGCGCCAGAGGCGGGCCGCTGGTCGCTGCCGGGTGGCCGGGTCGAGCCGGGCGAGAGCGACTCGCAGGCCGTGGTGCGGGAGGTGCACGAGGAAACCGGGCTGTGGGTGGAGCCGGGCGCGCTGGTGGGCGCGGTCGAGCGGCCCGGGCCGGGCGGGGCGGTGTTCGACATCTATGACTATGCGGCCAGCGTCAGCGGCGGGCTGCTCCTGCCCGGCGACGATGCCGCCGATGTCCGGTGGGTGCATCCCCGTGATCTTGATCAGCTAACTCTGACCAGTGGGCTGGCCCGGACCCTCGCCGGCTGGGGCGTCCTCGGCTGAGGTCATAGCCACCGGCGGCTCGAAGCGCTGCGACCGGCGCAGCCCCGCCGCGCGCCCGTTCGCGGCCGCCACCAGCGCCAGCTTCCGCGAGGCCTCGTCGATCATCTCGTCGCCGAGCATGACGGCGCCGCGATGCTCTGCCGAGGTGTAGTAGCGGTAGGCGTCGATGACGAGCTCGGCGCGCTCGTAGTCCTCCTGGCTGGGCGAGAAGGCCTGGTTGACGACGTCGATCTGGGACGGGTGCAGCACCCATTTGCCGTCGTAGCCGAGCGCGGCCGTGCTGGCGGCGGCCTCGGCCAGGCCGTCCAGGTCGCCGATCGCCAGGTACGGCCCGTCGATGGCCGCGAGCCCGTGACCGCGCGCGGCCACCAGGATCCGCAGCAGCGGGTAGTGAAAGGCGTCCGCGCCCAGGTACCCGGCGGGCTGCGCCCCCACCCGCTGCGAGCGCATGCCGATGCTGGCCATGAAATCGGCCGGGCCGAACACCAGCGCCCGCAGCCGGGGCGAGGCGCCCGCGATCTCGTCCACCCTCGCCAGCCCCCGCGCGTCCTCGATCTGCGCCTCGATGCCGATCCGGCCTGCCGCGTCACCGGTGTCCTGCTCGATCTGGCCCAGCAGCAGGTCCAGCCATACCACGTGACCGGGGCCGGTGACCTTGGGCAGCACGATGGCGTCCAGGCCGCGCCCGGCGGCGGTGACCACCTCGATCACGTCGCGGTAGGCCCACCGGGTGGTGGCGTCGTTGATCCTGACCGCCATCAGCCTGCCGTCCCAGCCGCCGGCGTTCAGCGCGGCAGCGACGTTGCGCCGGGCCGCCTCCTTGGCCGCCGGGGCGACCGCATCCTCCAGATCGAGGAAGATCTCATCGGCGGCCAGGCCGTGGGCCTTGTCCAGGAACCTCTGGCTGCTGCCCGGCACCGCCAGGCAGGAGCGCCGGGCACGGTACTCCTGCGCCACTTCTTCCGGCCTCCCGCTTTCCCGTGGCACCCTGAGCTACGTGAGCGAGACCCCACCCGGCCCGCAGCCGCCGCTCGCTCTTATCGCGGAGGCTACCAAGCGGGCCGGCCACATCTGGATCGCCACCGGTGGGCAGGACCGTCCCCGTCCCGCCTGGCACATCTGGCGGGCCGGGCAGGGGCCGGAGGCCGGGCGGGGGCTGGCAGCCGGGCGGGGGCTGGCAGCCGGGCCGGGGCTGGCAGCCGAGCCCGGACCGGAGCCACCTGGCGCCGCCTACGTGGTGACCGGGCCGGGCGAGCAGCCGCTGCCGGGGCTGGCCGGCGCCGTCCGGGTTACCGTCACCGTCGCTGGCAGCCAGATCCACGGCGGCCTGCTGACCTGGACCGCGGCCGTCAGCCAGGTGGAGCCCGGCTCCGGGGAGTGGGACGAGGTGATCGGCCCGCTGGTGGCCGGCCGGCTCAACGCGGTGCTGGCGGAGGGAGAGTCCTCGCCCGCCGGCCGCTGGGCGCGGTCCGGAGCCGTGTTCCGGCTCGCCCCGGTGCCTGGTGACGCCGTGACCGACGGCACAGCACCCGGCCACACAGCACCAGACCACACAGCACCAGACCACACAGCGCCCGGCCACACAGCGGCACCGAACTCTCGCACCCTGTTATCTGCGGCGTCGCCTGCCGTTCACCCAAGGAGCCGTCTGGCCGGCCATCGTCGGCGTCGCCGTATCACCAGTGTCACAGCCACCTCGTGGAGGTTTCCTGATGCACAGGTATTTCCGCAGTGCGCTCGCCGTGGCAGCCGCCGGCGGGCTCTGCCTGGCCGGGGGTGCGGCCGCGCTCGCAGCCCCCGCGTTCGGCGCTCCCGCCCCGCAGCATGCGCAGGGCGGCGGCACCGCGACCCCGATCAAGCATCTCGTGGTGATCTTCCAGGAGAACGTCAGCTTCGATCACTACTTCGGCACCTACCCCCATGCCGCCAACACCGACGGGAACCCTTTCCACGCCTTAGCGGCAACGCCGAGCGTGAACGGACTGACACCGGCGCTGCTGACCAGCAACCCCAACTCCGCGAACCCCCAGCGGCTGACCCCGGCGCAGGCCCTGACCTGTGACCAGGACCATGCCTACACCGCCGAGCAGCAGGCGGCTGACGCCGGCCTGATGGACAAGTTCGTGGAGTTCACCAACAACAGCGACTGCTCGCCGCCGGAGTTCTCGGCGCCCGGGCTGGTCATGGACTACTACGACGGCAACACCGTGACCGCGCTGTGGAACTACGCGCAGCACTACGCGATGAGCGACAACTTCTACGACACCGAGTTCGGGCCGTCCACCCCCGGGGCGCTCGACCTCATCTCCGGCCAGACCTACGGCGGGACCGCGCTGAACACGGCCGGCCAGGTGGTGTCCGACCCGAGCGTCATCGGCTCAGCCAACTCCGCGGGCACCGGCACCGTCTACAGCGACGGCGACCCCTACTACGACGGCTGCTCCAGCCACAGCGGCCCGACGATCGCCATGACCGGGCAGAACATCGGTGACCTGCTCAACGCCAAGGGCGTCACCTGGGGCTGGTTCGAGGGCGGCTTCGCCCCCACCAGCACCACCGCCAGCGGCACGCCGGTCTGCGGCTCCAGCCACACCAACATCGGCGGCGCGGCGGTCACCGACTACATCCCGCACCACGAGCCGTTCCAGTACTACAAGTCCACCGCCAACCCCGACCACACGCCCCCGGCCAGCCTGGCCGAGGTGGGGCGGGACGGCCAGGCCAACCACCAGTACGACCTGAGCTGGTTCTACAAGGCGCTGGACGGCGGGAACCTGCCCGCGGTGAGCTTCCTCAAGGCCGCCGCCTACCAGGACGGCCACGCCGGCTACTCCGACCCGATCGACGAGCAGCACTTCCTGGTGAAGACGATCGACGCGATCCAGCGCTCCCCGTACTGGCGGGACACCGCGATCATGATCACCTATGACGACTCGGACGGCTGGTACGACCACGTGATGCCGCCGATCATCAACTCCTCCGCCGACCCGGCCACCGACGCGCTCAACGGCCCCGGGGTCTGCGGGCACGGCACCCCGCTCGGCGGGCACCAGGACCGGTGCGGTTACGGCCAGCGGCTGCCGTTCCTGCTCATCTCGCCGTACGCCAGGACCGACTACGTCAGCGGGTCGCTCGCCGACCAGACCTCGATCCTGGCCTTCATCGAGGACAACTGGCTGGGCGGGGAGCGGACCGGCAACTCCTCCTTCGACAACCTGGCCGGCTCGCTGGATGACATGTTCAGCTGGGACCACCCCAGCTTGGCGCCGTACCTGCTGAACCCGGTCACGGGTGAACCCACTCGATGACCGCCGCGTGACTACGGGTGTAGGGAGGAACGGGCAGTCGTTCCTCCCTTACACCGTCAGCACGAGGGCCGGAGCCGATTAGCATGAACTCATGAGTCAGTCAGCACTCACCCCACCGCCCACCGGGGAGCAGGTGACCGCGGCGCTGGCGCGGGTCAACGACCCCGAGATCCGGCGGCCGATCACCGAGCTGGGCATGGTGAAGAGCGTCGACATCGCCCCTGACGGCGCGGTCAGGGTTGAGGTATATCTCACAGTCGCCGGCTGCCCGCTGCGCGACACCATCACCCGTGAGGTCACCGCCGCCGTCGCCGAGGTGCCCGGCGTGACCGGGGTGGCGGTGGCGCTGGACGTGATGAGCGAGGAGCAGCGCCGTGAGCTGCAGACCCGGCTCCGCGGTGGCCGCGTCGAGCGGGAGATCCCGTTCGCCCAGCCGTCCTCGCTCACCCAGGTGTACGCGATCGCCAGCGGCAAGGGCGGGGTCGGCAAGTCGTCGGTGACGGTGAACCTGGCCGCCGCGCTCGCCGCCTCGGGCCAGAAGGTCGGCGTGCTCGACGCCGACATCTACGGGCACTCGGTGCCCCGCATGCTGGGCGTGACCGGCCGGCCCACCCAGGTCGAGCAGATGATCATGCCGCCCGTCGCCCACGATGTGAAGGTCATCTCGATCGGCATGTTCACCTCGGGCAACACACCTGTGGTGTGGCGCGGGCCGATGCTCCACCGCGCGCTGCAGCAGTTCCTCGCCGACGTGTACTGGGGCGACCTGGACGTGCTGCTCATGGACCTCCCGCCGGGCACCGGCGACATCGCGCTCTCGGTGGCGCAGCTGCTGCCGGGCGCCGAGCTGATCGTGGTCACCACCCCGCAGATCGCTTCCTCGGAGGTGGCCGAGCGGGCCGGCGCGATCGCCGCGCAGACCCATCAGCGCGTGGCCGGGGTGATCGAGAACATGTCCGGGCTGCCCTGCCCGCACTGCGGCGAGACCGTCGACGTGTTCGGGTCCGGCGGCGGCGAGGCGGTCGCGGCCGCGCTGACCCGGTTGACCGGCGCCCCGGTGCCCCTGCTCGGCAAGGTGCCGATCGACGTGCGGCTGCGCGAGGGCGGGGACAAGGGCGTCCCGCTGGTGCTCAGCGACCCCGGGGCCGGCGTGTCGCAGCAGCTCACCGAGATCGCGGACGTCCTGGCGGGCCGGAGCCGGGGCCTGGCGGGCCGGCGGCTCGGCCTGTCGCCGGTGTGACCAGGGCCGGCCGCCGCCGGTGTAACGCTCAGGTCGCCTCGCTGTCGTAAGGCGGGTTCTCCCCCGGCGCGAGGCCGCCCGGCAGGGGCGCCACCGCCTCGGCGTCGGCCGTCGGTATGTCGGGCGGCTCGGTGAAGTCCTCGAAGCCGTCCATCAGGTGCTTGCGCACGAAGTTCTTCGGGTGCAGGTCGGTGACGTCGAAGTCGGCGAAGTCGGGGCCCAGGCCCTCGCGCAGCTCGTCCGTGGCCCCCTGCGCCAGCCGCCGCAGCTCACGCAGGGTGCGGCCCGCCTGTGACGCGATCCGGGGCAGCTGATCCGGGCCGAAGATCACGATGGCGAGTACGGCGAGCACCAGCAGCTTGGTGATGGACAGGTCGAACACGGGCGGTTCTCCCGAGGGCGTGTCGGCCCCCTCTGGGGCGTGGTCCTCCCACTGTAGCCCTTGCCGAACCGGGTCACGGACCCGTCGATCAAGGGCTCACCCAGGACAGCAGCCGGTGCAGGCCGTGCTTCATCCGGCTCAGCCAGCCCGGGCCGTCGTCGTGCGGCAGGGCCACCACCACCTGGCCGACCGTCTGCTGGGGAGCGGCGGCGATGAGCGTGTACACGAAGCCGCCCGCGGACCAGGCGAAGCACAGGTCATCGGGGTCGTCCGCGAACACCTTGTGGCCCTCCAGCGCCACCTGCGACCACCCGCTGAGCCTGGCCGGCAGGTGGCCGCGCTGGACGAAGACCGAGACCACCGAGAGCCCGTCGGAGTAGTCCAGGTCCACCACCGGGCCGGACGACGTGCTGGTCTCCTTGGCGCCGATCAGCGTGAGGTTGCCGGGCAGCGGCCCCGGCAGTGGCCAGCCGCCGGCCCGCAGCCGCGCCAGCTGGCCCGGCGCGAGCGTGGTGCGCCAGGCCCGGGCCACCGCGGCCGGCTCGCCGCTCACCGCGCCGCGCCCGATGCTCACCTCGGCGAACGCGATGTTGCTGATCAGGTGGGCCCGGGCATCGAACATTTCCCTGCGCAACGGCAGGCTGGTGGCACTGTCCAGCCAGAACCAGGCGGCCAGGCCGCCAGCCCGGCGCCGCACGGTGACGATGCGGGCGGGCCGGCCCGCCACCTGGCCCCGCCCGGCCGCTGCTATCACATAGTTCGCGGCCAGCAGCGACACCAGCCGGGTGCTCATGGTCAGCACCCCGGCCTCGTCCAGGTTCGGGCCGCCGGAGCCCGCGAGCGGGACGGGCTGGTGCGGCTGGTCCGGCCAGCCCGTCGTTGTCCCGGGCGCCCGGGTCAGCGCCTGGCCGCCCGGCTGATGCCAGACCTCGACCATCGACATGTCCCCGCCCCCAGGGCCCCACCAGGCCATCTCCACCCCCTGGTAGGAGATGGAACGGGAGGCCTGGGCGGCCTGGCTGAGCAGCTTGAGGCCAGCCGCCTGGGCAGGATCGCCCGGGCCGGGCCGGCCGGCCGACGGCCGCTGCGCCGCCGCTTCGGTGGCCACCGGGCCGCGCCCGGACACGAGCGCGACCCCGGACATGACCAGCCCGACCACCACCGCCGTGGTGATGAGCCGCAGCGCTGCCGGGTCGGTGCCCGGTGACATGCTGCCGGCCGGCCAGGATCGGAACTCCATCAGCGGCTCACGGGACAGTGCTGAGGACGGGCGAGGGCGTGCCAGCCGGCTGGACAGGCACCTGGCCGGTGGTGATCGCATGCTGCACCATGAAGACGTCGACCGCCGGGACGATCCTCGGGCCGGGCGGCCGGTCACCGCCGGCCAGGAACACCGCCGCGGCCAGGCCCAGCCCCGCGGTGGCCAGCCCGGCAGCCACCAGCGACCAGGCGTGACGGCGCTGGCCCGCCGCTGGCAGCCAGCCCGGCCAATGCGCCGCCCGCATGGCCCAGCGGCCCGTCTGCTCCTCCCCGGCGGCCGGGGCCAGCGCGAGCAGCCGCCAGGTCAGCGCGTCAGCGGCCGCGGCCTCGCCCAGGGTGTGCATCCGCCGCTTGAGCATCCGCAGCGCCGCGGCTTCCGTGCGGCACTCCTCGCACTTGGCCAGGTGGGCCAGCACCCGCTCTCGTTGCGCATCGTTCAGCTCGCCGTCAATGAGCGCGGACAGGCGCTCCCCGAGGTGCCGCCTCATGACCGTGCGCCCAGCGTCGCGGCGGGGGCCCCCGGGTGGCGGGGGCGGCGGTGGCCGAGCGCCGTCCGGAGCTGGGCCCGGCCGCGGTGGATGCGGCTGCGCACCGTCCCCAGCTTTACCCCGAGGGTGGCGGCGATCTCCTCGTAGGACAGGCCCTCGATGTCGCACAGCACGACGGCCGCCCGGTACTCCGGTGCCAGCGCCTCCAGCGCCTGCTGCACGTCGGTGTCGAGGTGACGGGCGTCGAACGCCTGGGCGGGCGTGGGCTCGTCGTCGCGCAGCAGCCCCACCGCCTGATCGCCAAGCCCCTCGAACCGGATCCGCTGCCGGCGCCGGGCCATGTCGAGGAACAGGTTGGTGGTGATCCGGTGCAGCCAGCCCTCGAAGGTGCCCGGGGTGTATCCGGGGAGTGAGCGGAAGACCCGCACGAAGACCTCCTGGGTGAGGTCCTCGGCGTCGTGCATGTTGCCGGTGAGCCGGTAGGCGAGCCGGTACACCCGCGCCGAGTGCTGGCGGACCAGATCATCCCAGCTCGGGGGCGTCCATTCCGGCGTGCCGCTCTCGGCCGGTGCCACGGCCGGGGCCTCGCCCTGCCGCCCGTTCCTGCCTGGTGCGGCGATCGTGGCCGCTGCCGTGGCCACGGCCGGCGTCACGGTCTTGGCCGCTCCGGCTTCGCCCACTTCCCGTGCTCCTTAGCACCGTCGCCTGCGCACAGAACCATCATGAGCCCGCTCCAGATTGAACGTGTCGACGGCCCCACTGGTTCCCGCGTCACGGCCTGTGACGATAGGCTTTCCGCCCTGGGTAGATCCCGATCCACCGGAGGGGGGCACCGTGAGTACCGAGGCTACCGCGGCCTTTGTCGAGGAGTTCCTCCCCGAGGACGAGCCTTTGCTCTCGGCCCGCCGCAGCGCCGCGCAGGTGGGCGGCGCCCCCCCGGTGAGCCCCGCGGCAGGCGCCACGCTGCGCTTCATCGCCGCCGCCCTGGCCGCCAAGGCGGTGGTGGAGATCGGCACCGGCTGCGGGACCTCCGGCATCTGGCTGCTCCGCGGCATGCGCCGCGACGGCGTGCTCACCAGCGTGGACGTCGAGCCCGAGCATCAGCGGCTGGCGCGCAAGGCATTCACCGAGGCCGGGTTCGCCAGCAACCGCTTCCGGCTCATCAGCGGCCGGGCCGCCGGCGTGCTGCCCCGCCTCACCGACGGTGGCTACGACCTGGTGTTCTGCGATGCGGACAAGCACGAGTACCCGGACTACCTGACCGCCGCGCTGCGGCTGCTGCGGCCCGGCGGGGTGGTGGTGTTCGACAACGCGCTCTGGGACGGCAAGGTCGCCGACCCCAGCCAGACCGACCCGGAAACGGCGGCGATCAGGGAGGTGGCCGAGCAGGTCCGGCAGGATGAGCGGCTGGTGCCGCTACTGCTGCCGGTCGGGGACGGCGTGCTGGCCGCCGTCAAGCGCGGCTAGCGGCCCGGCCAGCCACGCCAGCAGCAGCCGGGTGCCGTAACCGGTCCCGCCCTTGGTGTTCTCCCCCTCGTCAGCGGCTGACCGGGCCGCGCCAGCGATGTCCAGGTGGGCCCAGGACCGCCCGCCGGTGAACTCGCGCAGGAACAGGGCCGCGTCGATCGATCCGGCCCGCGGCCGGCTCCCGTGCGGCACGTTGGCCAGGTCCGCGACCGGGGAGTCGAGCGCGTCGGAGTAGTCGTCCACCAGCGGCATCCGCCACAGGGCATCCCCGCTGGCGCGGCCCGCCGCGAGCAGATCCGCCGCCAGCCGCTCGTCGCTGGCGTACAGCGCGCCCATCTGGGTCCCGAGCGCCACCCGGACCGCCCCGGTCAGCGTGGCGATGTCCACCATGGCATCGGGCCGCAGCTCCGCGTCGGCGTAGGCGAGCGCGTCGGCCAGCACCAGGCGCCCTTCCGCGTCGGTGTTCAGCACCTCCACCGTGCGGCCGCCGAAGTGCGTGATGACATCCCCCGGCCGCAGCGCCGATCCGGACGGCATGTTCTCCGCCGCGGCCACCAGCCCGGTCACCCGCGAGCGGACCCCGAGCCGGCCCAGCGCGGACATGACCGCGATCACCGCCGCGCCGCCGGCCATGTCGGTCTTCATCAGCTTCATGCCGTCGGCCGGCTTGAGCGACAGCCCGCCGCTGTCGAACGTGATGCCCTTGCCGGCCAGCACCACGTGCTGTTCCCAGTGGTCCGGCTGGTAGCCGAGCTCGATCAGGCACGGCGGGCGGGCCGACCCCGCACCCACCGCCAGCAGGCCGCCGAACCCGCGGGCGGCGAGTTCCCCGGCATCCCAGACCCGCGCCGTGAGCCCGCACCCGGTGGCCATCGCCACCGCCTGATCCGCCAGCCACCGCGGGGACTTGCGCCCTGACGGCGTGTTGGTGAGGTCACGGGCAAGCGCCACCGCATCCGCCACCGCCCTGGCCGCCGCGAGCACGCCGGCCTGCCCGTCCGGGCCGGCCACCAGCAGGCGCACCTCCCCCGGTGGGTCATCCGGGCCGGCCTCGTCCCGCTTCTGTGACCACCGGTAGGAGCCGAGGAGCAGTCCCACCGTGAAGGCGTGCACCGCCTCGGCGGGCTTCCCGCACACGGCGGAGGTGACCAGGGTCCGGCCGGGCGCCACCCTGCGGCCCACGGCCGCGCCCGCCTTGCGCATCGCGGCCGGTGACTCGTTGCCCAGCCCGAGGAAAAGGAACGGGCCGGGGCCGTCCGGGCCGATCACCACGCTGGTGAGATCACCGGCGTCGCCGCCGGCCTCGCAGCGGGCGACCACCTCGGCCGCGGGCGCGCCGAGGTAGGGGTCGATTCCCGCCGCATCAGCGCCCTGGACCGGCACCACGACCGGCCCGGGGGTGCCGGATGTGTCCTGGGCGCCGCTGCCCAGCCCGGCAAGGTAGCTGGCCAGCGGCCGGGGGCCAACGGCGGCGACCGCGGTCAGCCGGGTGTCGATCGGCAAGGTTCAGCCGGTGGCGGACTTGAGCGCTTCAGAGAGCTGAGCCGCTTCGTCAGCCGACAATTCGACCACAAGCCTGCCACCGCCCTCGAGCGGTACGCGCATCACGATGCCGCGGCCTTCCTTTGTGACCTCGAGCGGGCCATCACCCGTCCGCGGCTTCATCGCCGCCATCCTGCATCCCCTTCCTGCCGGGAGCCGCATGAGACCTCTCCGAGGCCCGCCACCGACTCACCGGCGACTGCGGCGAGTGCGGCCGATTCACAGCCGTATCGATCAGTAGATCTATTATCCAGGGTTCGGGCCCCAGATGGGAATGATCAGCACCGCTGGCAGCGGCAAGATAGCGGCCGGGCCAGCGCGGCCCGCTCGTGGATGAACCGCACGGCGGAGGAGGAGACGACAGTGGAGCTGCCGGCGGATGTCCTGCCGCGGTGAACGCGCGATCGGCCCTGTTCGACCTGTACGGTGACCATCTGCGCACCCGCGGTGCGCAGGCGCCGGTCGCCTCGCTGGTGCGGCTGCTCGCCCCGCTGGGGATCGCCGCGCCCGCGGTCAGGACCGCGGTCTCCCGGATGGTCCGGCAGGGGTGGCTGGCCCCGGTCAGGCTGGACGGCGGCCCCGGCTACGCGCTCACCGCGCGGGCCAGCCGGCGGCTGGACGAGGCGGCCGAGCGCATCTACCGCCACGGCGACCCGCAGTGGGACGGCCAGTGGCATGTGCTGGTGGTGGAGCGGGTCAGGGACCGGGCACGCCGGGAGCGGGTCCGTGCCGCCCTGCACTACCTCGGGTACGCGCCGCTTGACGGCGCGACCTGGATCAGCCCACGCGCCTCGGTCGAGCTCGATGCGCTGCTGGTGACGGAGGGACTGCGCGCGGAGCGCTTCCATGCCGGTTACACCGGTGACCCGCACGGCCTGCTGGAGCGGGCATGGGATCTCGACGGGCTGGCCCGTGCCTACCGGCGCTGGCTGGTCACGGCCGGCGAGCTGATCGCCCAGGTGGGCCCCGACGCGGCCGACGAGGTGGTTTTCGCGCTGCGCAGCAGGCTGGTCCACGAGTGGCGCAAGTTCCTGTTCTCCGATCCCGGGCTGCCCGCTGTCCTGCTCCCGGCCCGCTGGCCCGGGCATGAGGCAGCGGACCTCTTCCACGCCGAGTCGGCGCGGCTGCTGCCGGCCGCGTCCCGGTTCGTGGACGGCTGCCTGCTGGCAGAGGCACCCGCCCAGGGCGTGTCCCGTAGATCTTGGCCGTCGCGAGCGGCGCCATGAAGGGGGAAGGGGAGGCGGGTGGGGGATCGCAAGGCGGAGGAGGAGACGATAGTGGAGCCATCGGCGACGACGGCAACGCCGCGAGACGCCCGTCCGGGGGCCGCGCAGCAGGCTGAAGATCTATGGGACATGCCCTAGTAGCCCCCGTCGGCCCCGACGCCCCCGTCGCCCTCGTCGCTGTCCATCTCCTCGCACAGGCTCACGATGCGCTCGGCCGTGTCTTCCAGGTCGGTCAGGGTCCGCTGCTCGTAGATACCGTTCCTGGCCCGCCACAGGATCCCGTTGGGCAGGCACCACACGGTCAGCCCGCGCCGCACCGAGAGCACCGAGATGCCCTTGCCCCTCTCACCGGCGCGCAGGATGTGCTCGCCGAGCCCACGGCCGGCCAGCATGATTTCCAGCTGGCGGGATGACTGGCAGGGGAGCGGCGTGGCGCGCTTGAGCCGGGCGGGCACGCACTCGGCGGGCACCGGCTGGGCGAACCATACGGCCTTGCCCGGGACCTGCCACTGGCCCAGCCGGGAACGGCTCAGGTGGTAGCCCCAGTGCCCATCGGACAAGCCGGCGACCACCTGCAGGCCGCGGCCGTCAACCGCCTCGGGCCCGGCGCCGCCGGGCGCGGGCGGTGACCCGCACTTCCAGCCGGCCAGCGAATCGAACGCCTTGCAGACCAGTTCCCACCGGCCAGCGGCGCAGCGCAGATAGAGCCACAGCTCCGGGCCACCGGCAACCGGCGCCGGGACCGTGCCCTCGAACTGGACGTTCTCCTGGGCGTACAGCGTGTTCGAGGCCAGCTCGCTGGCCATCGTCATGCCGTCATAGACCAGGCCGTCCGGCAGGCCGAGGCCGGATGCCGCGTCACGGAACAGCTGCCTGGCCTCGCGTGCGCAGGTGGCTTCGAGGGACAGTGGCCATGCGCAGCAGCCACCGGCCTCGAGCGAGGCTGTCCCGGCGAAGGAAAAGGCGGCCCCGGCGGCTGATGAGGCGGCCTCGGTCACTGGCGAGTCCTCCGCCTCCTGCCCTGTCTCCGGCTTCCTCTGCGCGGCGGGCCCTCCCCTCCAACGGTCCGCAGCGTTCGGGTCCACCGGAGCCGCCTCCACAAGTGGAAGTGAAGCTACGACGGGAAATTGTAACATGCTTCTCAGCCTTCGCGACTCGTAGATCTGTGAAGCGCCTTCGCGACTCGTAGATCTGTGAAACAGAGATTACGAGTTCTGTGACCCCGTTCGCAACGAGATCTGGCGATTACCTCTCACGAACCCCCTGCATGTGCGGGCCGGAGTACGTGTACAGTCACAGACGCGGCGGTTCTTTGCACCGCCGGGCCTCGAGACAGGCGAAATAAGAGAATCCCCCGGGTGGCGGCCCGGGGGATTCTCTTGCCACGCTACGGGGTTCACCCCGTATCGGCGGCCACACCAGGGTCGTAGCGCCCCATTCGGGCGTCCCCGAGGAAAACAGCGAATGCCGCCCGGGCGACGATATGGGCGCCGCCCTCGGGGCGCTTACTGTCACGGACCGCAATGACGCCGGGCAGGTTGGCGGCCACCTCCACGCAACCGCCGTTCTGATGGCTGCGGCGGGCCTTCCGCCAGATGGCTTGAGACAGGTCAGTCATGGATCACTCCAGTTGGTCAGCGAGTTGCCTGAGATAGATCGCGGTGTCGGATGGTTCCAGCGCGCCATCGACCGCTTTTTCGAACGATTGGACGTACCTGCTAACCTGGTCAGGCTCGCTCACCTCCACGACCGCGAAGTCGGTTTCGGTGAAGGCGATGCTCGGCTCCCCCTCGTCAAAGTCGAAGATGTTGATCGCCGAGCTGAGGCCCGGCGGCGGCCCGTCGGTGAACCGCTGGATGCGCAGATCAGTGTTGGGGCGGCGGCTCATGTCGACCAGGTGCTCGATCTGGTCGCGCCGCTCCGACCGCGTGCCCCACTGGTACCGCAGGGACGCCTCGGTGATGACGGCGGTCAGCATCGGGGCGGCGCCGCCGGGGCGGCCGGGGCGGCCGAGGATCTCCTGCCGGCGCGACCGGGTGTCCAGCATCCTGCGGCGCCAGGCCGGCGGCCGCGGCCCGATGCGGATGAAGGCCTCGGCATAGTCCTGTGTCTGCAGGAGCCCGGGCAGGACCAGTGGCATGAACACCCGGATCCGGCTGGCATCGTTCTCGAAGCCCGGGAACTCGTTCTCGAAGATGTCGGAGTAGTCGCGCCACCACGGCCGGGCGCGTGCCTGGATGGCCAGTTCCTCAAGCTGCTCCCGCTCGGCATCCTCGACCGCGTAGATGCGGAGCAGGTCGCGGATGTCGCTCATCTCGGGGCGCTTCCACTGGTTGGCCTCGAACCGGCCTACCTTGCCGCGGCCCCAGTTCAGCATGTCGCAGACATGGTTGGCGGTGTACCCGCTCTGGACGCGCAACTGCAGCAGACGCCGGGACAGCCGACGCTTGGCTACGGTGGCGCCATATGCCTCGTCACTCATTCCGGTCGCCTCCTTGACAGGACGGCACCAACAGTATAACGCTACTTAAGTTGTGAATCACAGATTTTTTTGTCTCTATCAGCGCTGCACATCTTGACTCGGTTGTCACGGCTGCCCCGCTGGTCACATCCAGATCATCCCCGAACCCGCCGTCATGGCGCCGGAGACGGCAGAATCTGTGGATCCGGCGCTGCCTTCCCGTTGGTCACGCCCGGGGTCTCCGGGCGCTGATGCCCCGATCGTGGCCCGGCGGATAGCCGGCACGAGCGCTGCACCCCTGCGGCCTTAGCCCACCGCGTCGTCGAACTCGCCTTTCCGGACTCCGTCCAGGAAGCACTCCCACTCGTAGCGGTCGTACACAAGGACCCTCCCCGCTGGGTCGCCAGCCACCCGCATCAGCACCCACTCGCCGGCAGCCCCGCCCAGCTGGCCGGTGAAGGCCACCTCGATGGCGCCGTCTCCCTCCCCCGAGCGCTGCCAGGACAGCGTCGCCGGGTCAATGCCGAGGGTCTCGACGGTCGGCTTACCGGTCACGGCGCCTCCGGCGGTCTCATGGCCGGCGCCCCACGCCGCAATAGATCATCCGCGACCCGTCGCTGTCGGCCAGATCCGGCGCCTCCGCACCCCACTCACCCACGTAGCAGATGCCGGGAGGAGCGCCGTCGTGCGGCGGCACCATCTCCACGTGCTCGAAAAAGCGCCCTACCTCGTCCCTGGACCGCACGTAGATGTTCTCCGTGGCCCTGGAGTACACATCCAGGCCCTCCTCGACCCCCCTGGGCGGGAGGCGGTCAGCCGTGATGTGGGACAGCACCAGGTAGCTGCCGGGCGCGAGCGCGGCCAGATACTGATCGACGATGCCCCAGGGATCCGACGCCGGCGCGACGAAGTGCATGACCGCCGTCATCAGCAGTGCGGTGGGCTCGCCGTCCTTGATCAGCGCGCGCACGTCCGGATGACCGAGGACCGCCGAGGGGTCGCGCAGGTCGGCGGTGACGATCGCGGCGGTCGTGGTGTCTGTCAGCAGCCCGGCCGAGAAGAGCGCCACCATCGGGTCGTTGTCCACGTACACCACCCGGGCGTCCGCGGCCACCGCCCGCACCACCTCGTGGGTGTTGCCCGCGGTGGGGAGACCTGACCCGATGTCGAGGAACTGACGGATCCCCCGCTCCGCCAGCCAGCGGGCGGCACGCTGGTGGAAGCTCCGGTTCGCCCAGGCCGCGTCCGGGAGGTCGGGCATGGCCGCGATGATCCGTTTCGCCGCCGCCCGGTCGGCCGGGAAGTTGTGCGTGCCGCCCAGGTAGTAGTCGTACAGCCGGGCCGGGCTCGGTATGGTCGGGTCCACCCCCGGTGGGACCGGCGGGTCCCCTGCCACGTCCTCGTCACCCGGCTTAGTGTTCACGGACATCTGGCCACCCCACAGTTGCTCTATCGGGACCCGTCGCTGTCAGCGCGCGAATGCCCATCATCCCCGATCACCAACGCGCCCAGCCGCCGGCTGGCCGCCCCTTAACCTCCGCAAGCGGCTGGCCGCCGTCCGGCCGGACTGACAGTCTGCCATCCCGCCCAGACGCCGGTCGCGACGGCGGGGCAGGCCCGGACGAGCGGAATCCACGCCCGGCTGCGCCGGTGGACCCATCGCCATGGCCCCTCCATCGCGGTGACTGCTCAGGGCACCCCCGCACGACTCGGCTGCGGACAGCTGCTTTCAGTTTCGCACGCTATGTGTGAATCGCGAACCGCTGGGCGCGTATCACGAACCAGCGTGTTCATGAATACGCCACCGGCGTCATGAATACGCGCCCCGGCGGAAGCAGCCGGCCAGGTGATCGTCCACCACACCGCATGCCTGCAGCGCAGCGTAGACCGTGACCGGGCCGGTGAAGGCGAAGCCGAGCCGCCGCAGTTCCCCGGCGCAGGCCTTGGACGCCGGTGTCCATGCCGGGATATCGGCTGTCGTGGCCGGCGCGCGGGCCGGTTCCTCCGCGTAACGCCACAGCAGCGCCGCCAGCCCGCCGGGGACCGCCAGCGTGGCCCTGGCGTTGCGGATGACCGCCTCGATCTTGGCCCGGTTGCGCACGATGCCGGCGTCCGCGAGCAGCCGTTCGGTGTCTTGCGCGCCGAAGGCCGCCACCGCCGCTGGGTCGAAGCCGTGGAAGGCGGCGCGGAAGTTCTCCCGCTTGCGCAAGATGATGAGCCACGACAGCCCCGACTGGAACGCCTCCAGCGAGAGCCGTTCGAACATCGCCGCGTCGTCTCTGACCGGGCGTCCCCACTCCTCGTCGTGATAGCTGAGGTAGTCGGCTGCGGACAGCGCCCACGGGCAGCGGGCGAGCCCGTCCGGCCCTGGTGCGGGACCCGATCCGGCCTCAGCCATCAGTCATCGTGGCCGAGATCGGGCAGCGGGGATCCGGGGGCCGGGCTGGCCTGGCCCGCGGGCCGGGGCGGGCTCGGGTCGGCGGGCCGGGACGGGCTGGGATCCGCGGGCCGGGACGGGCCCGGGTCGGCGGGCCGGGACGGGCTGGGATCCGCGGGCCGGGACGGGCCCGGGTCGGCGGGCCGGGACGGGCTGGGCGGCTGCGCCGGGACCGCCGGCCGGTCGCCGGCCCTGGTGGCCCGCGTGCCGCCGGAGCCGGCCGGGACGCTGCCGGACCCCGCCGGGACGCTGCCGGACCCGGCCCGCGTGCCGCCCGGGTCGGCCCGCAGGCCGGCGAGTTCCCGGCGCAGTGTCGCGATCTCCACGTCTCGCGCGGTCAGCGAGCGCGCGATCATCCGCAGCGCGTCCTCGGTCGCCTGCACGTTGTATCCCCACAGGGACATCGGCGGCCGCAGCAAGGCCACATCCGTGGCGCTCACCTCGCCGAGCTCGATGGGCGCGGTGTCACTGGCGAAGGTCGCCATCTCGCCGACCCGCCCCAGGGCCGCCAGCACCACGCCAACCAGGATCGCGGCGGCCATCACCAACAGAACTACTGGCACAGTACGAATCGTGCCATGCTCACAGGGTGGTCAGGCACACCGAGCGCCGCGGCACGCCACGGCCGGCGTTGCTGCTGGGCGTCGGCACCGACCCGCAGCAGGCGGCGCGGGTGCGGGCCGAGGGCGCCGACCTGGTCGACGTCCGTACCGCGACCCCAGGCGCGCTCGCCGCGATCCGGGCCAGTCTGCCCGCCGCGGTGCTGTGGGCCGGCCCGGCGGGCGGCCGGGCGGACGCCGGCCAGCCAGCGGCCGAGCCGGTGGACGCCGACCAGCTGGCCGCAGCCGGCGCGACGGCACCGGACGGGCAGGTGCCGCTGGCCGCGGTGATCGCGACGGCCGCGGTATGCAGCTGGCTGGGCGCACCCCTCATCCGTTCCCGGCACACCCGGGCCGTGCGCCGCGCGATCGACATGACCGCGTCCATCGCTGGCAGCCGGCCCCCCTCCCGCGCCATCCGCGGGCTGGCCTGAGCAGCCGGGGAATCGCCGGGGAGCGGCCGGAGATCAGCTTTCCTGCCGCGCCGGAGTGCCCGGCGGCAACTGCGGGCCCAGCGGGCCGCCGTTGCGGTGGGCCGCGCGGATGATCCGCACCACGTCGTCGGCCCCGTCCGCGATGCACAGCAGATCCAGGTCGGCCGGGGAGATCTTGCCCTGGGCGGCCACCGTGTCGCGGATCCAGGACAGCAGGCCGGACCAGTAGGAGCTGCCGACCAGCACGATCGGGAACTTGGTGATCTTGCCGGTCTGGACCAGCGTGAGCGCCTCGAACAGCTCGTCCAGGGTGCCGAACCCACCCGGCAGCACCACGAACGCCTGTGAGTACTTGACGAACATGGTCTTGCGGACGAAGAAGTAGCGGAACTCGATGCCGATCTCGACATGCTCGTTCAGGCCCTGCTCCATCGGGAGCTCGATGCCCAGGCCCACCGACACCCCATTCGCGGACATCGCCCCCTTGTTGGCCGCCTCCATGATCCCGGGGCCGCCACCGGTGATCACCGCGTAGCCGGCCTCCGCCAGCCCGGCCGAGATGCGCTCGGCCAGCTCAAACTCCGGGGTGCCGGGCACCGCACGGGACGACCCGAAAACGGACACCGCCATGCCCATCTCCGCCAGCAGGCCGAAGCCCTCCACGAACTCCGCCTGGATCCGCAGCACCCGCCACGGATCCGTGTGCACCCAGTCGCTGGGGCCGCGCCGGTCCAGCAGCCGCTGATCGGTGGTGGTGCCGGGAATCGCCTTGCCGCGGAGCATGACAGGGCCCTGCCTGCGGATGCGGCGGCGTGACTCGGGTTGTACGCTCATGATCCTTCCACGGTAACCCAGCTCAGCGGCAGGTCAGAACGGCCATGCCGGCCCCGGGACAACTGGCCGGGGACGGCTGCCAGCTGGTCATGAGCCAGCTACCCGGCCGCTTTCAGCCGTTCATTCCGTGGTCGCGGAGAATGTCGTTCAGCACCGCCTTGTCGTGCCGGCTGCCCTCCGGCAGCCGCTTGAGCACGAGCACGCAGGGCATGCCGAACTCCCCTCCGGCGAACTTCCTCACCCGGGTGCCGCCCACGCAGACCGACCAGGCGGGGGCCTCGCCCCTGGGCAGTTCCTCGCCGGTCTCGACATCGATCACGTGGGAGCTGGCGGTCAGGATCGTGCCCGCTCCGAGGACCGCGCCGGTGCGGACCCGCGCGCCCTCGACGACCATGCACCGCGAGCTGATGAAGGCATCGTCCTCGATGACCACCGGGACCGCGTTCGGCGGCTCCAGCACCCCGCCGATACCGACACCGCCGGCCAGGTGGACGTTCTTGCCGACCTGGGCGCAGGACCCGACCGTGGCCCAGGTGTCCACCATGGTGCCGGAGTCCACGTAGGCGCCGATGTTCACAAAGGACGGCATCAGCACGCAGCCGGGGGCGATGAAGGCGCCCCAGCGGGCGACCGCGCCGGGCACCACCCGCACCCCGTCCAGCCGGGTCTTCAGCGGCACCCGGTCGTGGTAGTGGAAGCCGCCCGCGCCCGACGGCTCCATCGGCAGCAGCCGGAACGCCAGCAGGATCGCGCGCTTGGCCCGCTCGTCCACGCTGACGCCGCCCGTCGCCGGGTCCAGCCGGGCCACCCTGGTCTCCCCCGCGTCGAGCGCGTCCACCGCGGCGGTCACCACCGCACGGGCCTCGGTGTCGCCGGGGCCGAGCTCGTCACGCCGGTCCCACAGCTGATCGATGCTGGCGGGCAGGGACGAGCCGGGAGCGCCCTGATCAGCGCCGACCGCGGCGCCGGTGGCCTGGGATGGATTCATAGCGCCGATGCTAGCGGCCGGTGCGGGGGCTGGGGACTCGCCGGAGGTGCCGCGGGAGAGCACACCGGCCGGTACGGTTTTTGCTGTGCCGACCAAACCGCGCAGACGTGGCCTGACGCCGGGCATCCTGCTCGCCGTCATCGCCCTGGCGGTGACCGGCTACCTGGTGCTCAGGCAGGCCAAGCCGCTCCTGACCGGGAGCGGGTGCCAGGCGGGCACCGGCCTGGCGGCCGTTTCGCTCGACCCTGAGCAGGCCGCGATCGCGGCGACCATCGCCGGGGTGGCGCACCAGCGGGCGATGCCGCCACGCGCCGTGATGGTCGCGTACGCCGCGGCACTGCAAGAGTCTCACCTGCACAACCTGAGCTACGGTGACCGCGACTCGGTCGGGGTGTTCCAGCAGCGCCCGTCCGAAGGCTGGGGGCCGGCGGCCAAGCTGAAGGACCCGGTCTACGCGAGCAGCAAGTTCTTCCGGGCCCTCGCCACCGTGCCCGACTACCTTCACAAGCCCGTGTACAAGGCCGCCCAGGCCGTGCAGCACAGCGCGGACGGCTACGCCTACATCCAGTACCAGCCGGAGGCGAGCGCCCTCACGGCCGACTTCACCGGATCCAGCGCGCACGCGGTCTGGTGCTGGTCAGCGGCGGGCGATCCGGCCCGGGCCGACCTGACGGCCGCCCGCCGGGCCCTGGCCGCCACGTTCGGCCCGATGCGCTCACACCGGGCCGCCACGCCGGGCGACGCGCCGGCCATGCTCGTGCGCCCTCCCCGGCCGGCGCTGGGCTGGGCGGTCGCGGCCTGGCTGGTGACCCACGCGCGGTCGTACGGGATCCACGACGTGCGCTACGGCGGACTCCAGTGGCAGGAGGCGTCGGGCAGCAGCGGCTGGACACGGGACAAGGGCCAGGCACAGCCGGACGTGATCCGGGCAAGCTGATAATCTGGGACTTCCGGCCAATGGCCAATTCAGCCCCAATCGTCACCTCCGACGCGCAATACTGAGCCCGGAAGACCGCGTTAAGGGACCGGATCATGGGGAACAGTGCCGGAAAGAGGGAGTTCCGAACGTGACCTACATCGTCACCGAGGGTTGCATCGACCTGCTCGATAAGACCTGCATCGATGAGTGCCCGGTGGACTGCATCTACGAAGGTGCTCGGCAGATGTACATCCACCCCGACGAGTGCGTCGACTGCGGTGCCTGTGAGCCGGTCTGCCCGGTCGAGGCGATCTTCTATGAGGATGACCTTCCCGATGACCTGAAGGACTTCTACCGCGTGAACGTGGAGTTCTTCAGCAATATCGGTTCCCCCGGAGGTGCGTCCAAGGTGGGCAAGATCCCATTCGACCACCCGATCTCGGCCTCCTACCCGCCGCAGCAGCACTAGGGATTACCGCACTGACCCTCACCGCACGCCTGCCCACGTTCCCCTGGGACCTGCTCGCCCCCTACCGGGGCAAGGCACTGGCGCACGCCGGCGGGATCGTGGACCTGTCGATCGGAACCCCGGTCGACCCGGTTCCGGCGGTGGTGCGGGCGGCGCTCGCGGACGCGGCGGACGCACCCGGTTACCCGGCGGTGCAGGGAACCGACCGGCTGCGTGAAGTGGCGGCGGGCTGGCTGGCCCGCCGCCACTCCGTGCCTGTCGAGCCTTCCGCCGTGCTGCCGCTGATCGGCAGCAAGGAGTTCATCGCCGGGCTGCCGGGCCTGCTCGGCTGCGGCCCCGGCGACACCGTGGTCCACCCGGAACTGGCCTATCCGACCTACGACATCGGCGCCAGGCTGGCAGGCGCCACGGCGGTGGCGGCGGACGGGCTGTCCGCGCTCGGCCCGCAGCGGGTGGCCCTGGTGTGGGTGAACTCCCCGGGCAACCCCACCGGCCGGGTGCTGCCGCCCGCGCACCTGCGCAAGATGGTGGACTGGGCGCGTGAGCACGGCGCGGTCATCGCCGCCGACGAGTGCTACCTGGACCTGGGCTGGGACGCCGAGCCGGTCTCGATCCTGCACCCGGAGGTGTGCGGCGGCTCAGCCCGCGGCGTGCTCGCGGTCCACTCGCTGTCCAAGCGCTCGAACATGGCGGGCTACCGGGCCGGGTTCGTCACCGGCGACCCCGCCATCATCGCCGGCCTGCTGGAGACCCGCCGGCACGCCGGGATGATGATGCCCACGCCGGTGCAGGCGGCAATGGCCGCCGCGCTCGCCGACGACGCCCACGCCGAGGAGCAGCGCGCCCGCTACGCCGC
>Ga0335080_10000417_pt1 | contig 38580 bp, 32 predicted proteins | sample Lox_Sample_34_FD_206720 | JGI IMG/M metagenome (GOLD analysis project Ga0335080, IMG submission 206720) | Soil microbial communities from Loxahatchee National Wildlife Refuge, Florida, United States - Lox_Sample_3.4 | ecosystem: Environmental > Terrestrial > Soil > Wetlands | place: USA... | reverse complement strand
GGAACGTCGACGGACGTTGCCGCGGTTCAAGGTGCGATCCGCGCCGGCACGCAGGCTCAAGTGGCTGGTCTACCCGTCAGCGTTCCCATGCTCGAAATCCATACTGTGGGCGCGGGAGGCGGATCGCTCGCGCGCTTCGATGGAGGCGGCCTGCTGCGCGTCGGGCCCGAATCGGCGGGGGCAAATCCGGGTCCAATCTGCTACGGTCGAGGAACACAGCCTACCGTAACCGACGCCAATCTTCTTCTCGGCCGCCTTCGGCCGGATCGTTTTCTGGGTGGCAGCTTCAGCCTCGACCTCGAACGAGCGCGCCGCATCACCAAGGATTGGCTGAAGCGCCAGCAATCTCGCCTAACCCTCGCGCAGTTCGCACGGGGCGTCGTGCGGGTGGTAAATGCAAATATGGAGCGGGCCCTGCGCGTCGTCTCCATCGAACGGGGGTACGATCCCCGCGATTTTGCGCTCGCGGCCTTTGGTGGGGCAGGAGGCCTTCATGCCTGCGAACTCGCAGAAGCCCTGGCAATTCCCATCGTCATCATTCCAGCGCAGCCGGGCGCCCTGTCCGCATTTGGCATTCTGGTGAGCGATGTGGTCAAGGATTTCTCGCGCACCCTGCTCTGGCGTCTGCAAGAACGCCGGCTGGAATCTGAGATTCAAAAGGAGTTTCGCGAGCTGCGAAGCCGGGCACGGCAATCCTTCGCCTCCGAACACTGGACCGGCTCCGTCCATTACAAGCAGAGTCTCGATCTACGTTATCGTGGACAAGGCTACGAACTCAACGTGCCCGCCGGCGGAGACGTCGCCGCCCGTTTTCATGCAGAACACCAACGCCGCTACGGCTACCACCACCCTGACCGCGAGATCGAGTTAGTGACATTGCGCCTCCGCGCCAGCTTGCCAACGCCCGAACCTGGGGCGGCCACACCATTGCGGGGCGCAGATGGTCCTCTGCACGCCACCCGTCGGCACTCATCAATTCGCCGTTCGGCCGCGGGAAGCATCCCCGAAGATCGACCCAGGGTCTTCTTCGATAAGCCGCACCTCACACCCGTCTTCGAACGCAGCGAACTGACCGTTAACCTCGTAATGAAAGGACCCGCTGTAATCACAGAGTACAGCGCAACCACCGTCGTCTCGCCGGGGAAGGCTTTTCGGTTGGATCGGCAAGGAAATTTGATTGTTCAACTGAAGGGTGCAACATCGAAGTAGGAATTCCGCAAGCTGCTACTCTTCTTCCGGTTCCTTCCTCTCCTCGATTGCCATGTCCTTGAATTCGCTCGACTCGAAAATGTCGCCGCACTCCTTGCACTCGACGTATTCGGAGTCCTCATCCCGCGAAACGATCTGCACCCGCGGATGCTTACAAAGTTCCCGGCTGACTCTTTGATTGGGGTGCTGCGACGGCATCGGCATCATAGGCGTGCAAAGTAAATTCGGCTCATCTGGGGGGTTGATATTCGATTTGTCGAAATTGGCGGTATTTTGTGGCGGTTCGGTTCTGATGTCAAGTCCCGAAAGAAAGCTTGAACCGATTACCTATCAACAGCGACCGGGAAATGCCCCCCAGAGGATAGGGGATTGGTACTTGTAAGCCGCTTACACTATTAAACTTACACCTCAGGACTCATTTTTCTCCGTCGGCTGCTCGAACTTGCATTGGTCGCGCTGATATGTTTAGAATAAAAGGCGACCGAAACAGTCGTATTTTTATACGACTTCATTGGTCGCCATTTGCGAGAGCGGGCCAAGATAGAAGAGAGCGATGCTGAAGCTCACCAAGAAAGCCGATTATGGACTGATGGCCATGAAGCACCTGGCCGAGCGCGCAGTAGATAGCGCATGCAGCGCGAAGGATGTAGCCGAGGCCTACGGCATCCCGCAGGAGGCACTGGCCAAGATTCTGCAGCGATTGGCGAAGGCAGGGTTGCTGACTTCTCAGCACGGCATCAATGGCGGATACACGCTGGCACGTGAAGCCGGTACGATTTCGGCCTTTGAAGTGATCAAGGCTATCGACGGTCCTCTGTTTATTACTTCATGCGTGACAGTGCGTGGCGAGTGCGGGCAAAGCGACCGGTGCACGATCCGCGAACCGCTACGTAAGGTGAATGAGAGCATCGAGCAGGTTTTGCGCAACATCAAGATTTCGCAGATGAAAGAAGAGCCGGAAACGATCGAGGTAAAGAAATCTGTCAAGCCGGCCGATCTAGTAACGATTTCATAGAAGATTTTGAAGGAGAAACAGAGTCATGAGGACGGATGTAAAGACGGCAACTCTTAGCAACCAGCACGACGGACAGCGCACAGTTCCCGAGGGTGTCAAGCTGCCCATCTACATGGATAATCACGCGACCACCCCGATGGATGCACGCGTCCTCGACGAAATGCTCCCTTACTTCACTGAAAAATTCGGCAATGCGGCCAGCCGGAATCACCCTTTCGGATGGGCCGCTGAGGAAGCTGTCGAAACCTCGCGCGAGCGGATTGCCAAACTGATCGGCGCGTCGGCCAAGGAAATCATATTCACCTCCGGCGCGACGGAAAGTGACAACCTCGCCATCAAGGGCATCGCTGAGATGTACCGCGAGAAGGGCAACCACATCATCACTGAGGTTACCGAACATAAGGCGGTGCTCGACACGTGCAAGCATCTCGAGAAACTGGGCTTTCGCGTGACTTACCTGCCGGTGCAGAAGGACGGCCTGATCGACCTGGACGACTTGAAGCGCGCGATGGATGAGAAGACGATCCTGGTCACAATCATGGCCGCCAACAACGAGATTGGCGTCTTGCAGCCGGTGGCGGAGATTGGCAAGCTGTGCCACGAGCGAGGCGTAGTTTTCCATTCCGACGCCGTGCAGGCGATCGGGAAGGTTCCGATTGACGTGAACAAGATGAACATGGACGCGGCGTCGATCACCGGCCACAAGCTTTACGGCCCGAAAGGGGCCGGAGCGCTGTACGTACGGCGGAAGAATCCGCGCGTGCAACTGGTGGCGCAAATCGACGGCGGCGGGCATGAACGCGGCATGCGGTCGGGCACGTTGAACGTTCCCGGCATTGTGGGACTGGGAAAGGCGTGCGCCCTTGCGCAGGAAGAAATGGCCCAGGAATCCTGCAAGCTTGCGGGCCTTCGCAATCGGCTTCGGGACAGTATCATGACCCGGCTCGACGAGGTCTACATCAACGGTTCGATAGAGCAGCGGCTTCCGGGCAATCTGAACATCAGCTTCGCATATGTCGAGGGCGAATCTTTGCTCATGGGTATCAATGACATCGCAGTTTCCAGCGGTTCAGCGTGCACCTCGGCGACACTTGAACCATCTTATGTACTGAAGGCTCTGGGCACGGGAGACGATCTGGCGCATAGCTCGATTCGCTTCGGCATTGGACGGTTCAACACGCAGGCGGAGGTCGATTATGTGGCCGACCGCGTGGTCGAAACGGTGCAGCGCCTGCGGGAGCTTTCGCCGCTGTACGAGATGGCGAAGGAAGGCGTGGATCTGAAGAGCGTGAAGTGGGCCGCAGAAGCGCACTAGGGGCCCGATTTCAAGTAGCTCCGAGGCAGCTGAAACCTTGGATCTTGGAACTTGGCATGAGACGATTTAGAAATTGAAAGCAGAAGGGTGAGGAAACATGGCATATAGCGAGAAGGTAATCGACCATTACAACAATCCGCGGAACGTGGGCTCCATGGACAAGAGCAGCGCCGATGTGGGCACGGGCCTGGTCGGAGCTCCAGAGTGCGGCGACGTCATGAAGCTGCAGATCAAGGTCAATCCTGAAACGAACGTGATTGAAGATGCAAAGTTCAAGACGTTCGGATGTGGTTCGGCGATCGCGTCATCGTCGCTCGCCACCGAGTGGGTGAAGGGCAAGACGGTCGAGCAAGCACTGGAGATCAAGAATACCGAGATTGTGAAAGAACTGGCCTTGCCGCCGGTGAAGATTCACTGCTCGGTGCTCGCTGAAGACGCGATCCGCGCAGCCATTGGCGACTGGAAGAAGAAGCAGGAATCGACGAAGCCGGCCGAGGTTGGCGCAAAATAAAAGCAGGGCTATGAGCTCGACCCGCGACTTTCGGGCAACCAAGGCCGCCGCAGGTCATAGAATAGGACTATGGATCCAGCCGTCAAAGACGAAGCGTTGAAGACGATACCTTCGGTTCCGGCCAAAGGCATCGAGGTGACCGAAAAGGCGATCGCCAAGATCCGCGCTGCCATGCAGAAGGAAGGAATTTCTCACGAGCAAGGCGGTTTGCGGCTGGGCGTGCAGGGCGGTGGATGCTCGGGTTTGAGCTATAACATCCGCTTCGATACGCAACCCCGCGAACGCGACCGGATCTTTCAGTTCGACGACGTGCGGGTGTTTGTGGATCCGAAATCGTTTATTTATCTGCACGGTATGACACTGGATTATCAGGAAACCCTGATGCAGCAAGGCTTCGTGTTCGTGAATCCGAACTCGACGAAGTCCTGCGGATGTGGAACCTCGTTCTCGGCATAGGTTGAGCAATCAGGAGACAGGGCTCGCCCATCGGGACGGGCCACAGGCCCTGTCCCACACAAGCAGCGGCTTTCGGGGCGGGCAACGCGTCCGCCCTAAATTTTGTGGGCGAAGCAGCATTTTAATGACTCAGACGGAATCCAAGTCGTCTCTCATCGTTCCCGGCGAAGCAAGCACCAGTTGCTGGTCGTGCGGCACCATGCGGGCCACGCATTTTTGCAGCGCGTGCGGCAAAGTGCAGCCCGCCGTTCCGGTAGATTACTTCACGTTCTTCGGCTTCCCCCGCAAACTTGAACTCGATACCACCGCCCTCGAAAAAGAATTCTACGCGCTCAGCCGGCGCCTGCATCCCGACGTATTTGCGCAATCGGCAAAGCAAGAGCGGGCATGGAGTCTGGAACAAAGTTCGATGCTGAACGACGCGTACCGCACGCTGAAGGACCCGATCAAGCGGACGGAGTACTTGCTCCGTCTGGAGGGCGTGGCACTCGAAGAGCAATCGAAGCAGGCGACGGAAACGGCGCGCGCCACCGGCGAATTAAAAAAGCAGGTGGTGCCAGCAGATCTGCTGGAGGAAGTCTTCGAGCTCAACCTGCATCTTGAAGAATTGCGTATACAGAAAAAGGCGGGAGAAGACGATCCAGCGCTGCTCGAGGAGATTGGGAAGGCCAAGCTGTCACTGGAAGAAAAATACGATGCGCTTTTCGAGGAATTGAGGGGCGAGTGGAAGAAATGGGATGCGGCCGTGGATAAGGGAACTGAGGAAGATCGCCGGAAGATTCTGGCTCGCATGCTTGACGTTCTGAACCGCAGAAACTACATCCGGAACCTGGTACGGGATGTGAACGAGGCGATGGAGAACTAGGCAAGAAGTCAGAAGTGAGATTGAAGAGGTAAAACCTTCGTTAGCGTGCACTTCTCGATTTTGAATTTTAATTTATCCAATTGAAAGAAATGGCGTCAGACCACATTGTCGGTATCGATCTTGGCACGACGAACTCGCTCGTGGCCTATATGCAGGGAGAGACCCCCGGCATCATTCCGGGCGAAGACGGCCTGAACCTTGTGCCATCGGTGGTAGCACTCGCGAACGCGAATCCGGGCGGGAATAATTCGGCCGGGCCGAATCACGCTGGGCCGAATAGGGACGGCGGGAACCAGGTCATCGTTGGCAACGCAGCGCGCAATTATCTGATCGAAACGCCCGACCGCGCGGTTTACTCGGTCAAGCGTTTGATGGGCCGAGGCGTGGAAGACATTCAGGACGAACTGAAGCTTTTTCCATTCCGTGTTGCCGATGATCTGCAACCGGGCGAAGTTCTGCGGATCAAGATCGGCGAGCGGACGTATACTCCGCCGGAGATTTCGGCGCTGGTGCTTCGCCAGCTCAAGCGCAATGCAGAGCGCTTCTTTGGCGGCCCGGTGTCAAAAGCTGTCATCACGGTTCCTGCGTATTTTAACGACGCGCAGCGGCAGGCGACGAAGGATGCCGGACGCATTGCCGGACTTGACGTGCTCCGTCTTGTGAACGAACCGACCGCGGCATCGCTTGCCTACGGGCTTGAGAAGCGCCAGAACGGAATCGTCGCCGTGTACGATTTTGGCGGCGGCACGTTCGATATTTCCATTCTCAAGCTGCACGACGGTATCTTCGAGGTCATCGCTACCAATGGCGACACGCACCTCGGAGGCGATGACATTGACAATCTGCTGATCGCGATTGCGCTCGACGATATTCAAGGCGACCTGAAACTCGATTTGCGGCGCAACGGCGAAGCTGTGCAGAGGATTCGCAAGGCAATGATCGAGGCTAAGATTGCGCTCTCGTCGCAGCCGTCGACGAAACTCGACGTGGAGTTGCCGGGGGGCAAGCGCTATCAGCGGGAAATCACGCGCGAAATGTTCGAGCCGTTGATCCAGCCGGTGATCGAGCGCACGATTGGACCGACCAGGCAGGCGTTGAAGGATGCCAAGCTGAAACCTTCGGAGATCGACGAGGTTGTGCTCGTCGGCGGATCGACGCGGATTCCGAAGGTACGGCAACTGGTACAGGATTTGTTCGGGCGCACGCCGCACACGGATCTGAATCCTGATGAAGTGGTCGCGCTGGGAGCAGCTGTGCAGGCCAACATTCTGGGGGGTGGATCGGCGGTGACGAAAGAGATGCTGCTGCTCGACGTGACTCCGCTTTCGCTGGGCATTGAAGTGGCGGGCGGAGTGACGGACAAGATTATTCTGCGTAATTCGACGATCCCGGCGTCGGCCACGCAGTACTACACCACGCAGATTGATGGACAAACGAATGTCGCGATCCACGTGTTGCAGGGGGAGCGTGAACTAGCGCGCGATTGCAGGTCGCTGGCGCGATTTGACCTGAAAGGCGTGCCCCCAATGGTTGCGGGCATGCCGCGCATCGAGGTCAAGTTCTTGATAGATGCCAACGGCATTCTGCACGTTTCAGCGCGCGAGCAGCGGAGCGGCAAAGAAGCGGAGATTGAAGTGCAGCCCAGTTACGGACTCACCGATGAGCAGGTGGAGAACATGCTGCTCGAATCTTTCGACTACGCCGAAGAGGATTTTCGCCAGCGGCAGGTGATTGAGGCAAGGCGCGAAGCGGAGACGATCCTGGCAGCGCTGGCCAAGGGAAAGAAAAGTCCCGCATGGCAGGAGTTGACGGCCGTGGAGCGAACGAACGCGGAGTCGCTGGAAAGAGCTCTGATCTCAGCGAAAGACGGAGACGACTATTCCGCCATTCGTCAGGCGATCGGCGCGTTGAATCAAGGCACCATGCGCTTGGCAGAACTGATGATGGACACAGCCGTGTCCGCAGCGCTAAAAGGGAAGGCCATGGATGACGCCGACGCTGACTTGCCGGAGGGCGAAACATCGCAGGCCGGACATCCGGTGGCGAAGGCGGAATTTAAGTAGCTGAGCCGTGCGCTTTGAGGTTTGAGGTTTGAACAATCGAGATCGGCTTTTGAATTGGAGTGCTATGTCGGAAGAAAAATCACAAAATACCGGAGCAACGACGATGGAGGCTCCCGGAGAAAATACCGTCGAAGTCACCTTCTTGCCAGAAGGAAGAACGATTTCGTTCGAGCACGGTAAGCTGCCGTACAAGGATCATGGCAAAGAGGAATCGATCCTCGACGTTGCATTGAACTACGGCGTCAAGCTCGACCACGCCTGCGGGGGAAACTGCGCATGCACGACGTGCCACGTCTGGGTGAAAGAAGGGGCGGACCTGATTTCGGAAATGGAAGACGATGAAGCTGACAAGCTCGACATGGCCGCCGATCTTCGGCTAAACTCGCGTCTCGGTTGCCAGGCAGTAATCCAGAAGCCGGGCAAAGTTGTGGTAGAGATTCCGGCGTGGAACCGGAATTACGTGTCGGAAGAGCATTGAAAACCGGCTCTCAGCGGTCAGTTCCCAGTTTTGCGGTTGAGCTGTCGGCTCTCAGCCGAGAGCTAAGACCTGTTTAGCAACTCGATCGGAGTATTCATTCATGCCTAAAGAACTCACCTGGTCCGACCCTGAAGACATCGGCATGCTACTTTCTGAAGCTCATCCGGACGTTGATCCGTTGTCGGTTCGTTTCACCGATCTGCACAAATACGTCGTTGCGCTGCCGAACTTCAAAGACGATCCCGCGAAGTCGAATGAAGCCAAACTGGAAGCGATCCAGATGGCATGGCACGCAGAAGTGCTGGACAGAACGCAAGGATAGCGGGTCCGCTAACTGTGAATGATCACTCCGACCTCTGCGCGCGGAAGGAACGATCGCGAGGCCGTCCCTACCTTGCTCCTGCGGTTTGCGGAACCACATCTTCTACGCTCGCCTCGCGCAGAAACTTCGCAGCCTCTTCGGGCGGCGTGGGATTAATGTAGAACCCCGTGCCCCATTCGAATCCCGCAGTCTTGGTAAGCTTCGGCATGAATTCGATGTGCCAGTGATAGTGCTCATTGGTGGGATCCTGCACAGGTGAAGAATGCACCACCAGGTTGTATGGGGGGTTGTCGAGCACGCGGTCGGCCTTCATCAGCAGCAACTTCAGGGCCTTCGCGAGATTCTCGAACATCTGCGATGAGGAATTTTCAAACGCCGATTCGTGGCGCTTGGGGAGGATCCAGGTCTCGAACGGAAAGCGCGGCGCGAAGGGAGCGAGGGTGATGAAATCCTCGTTCTCAGCGACAATTCGACTGCCGGAGTCCATCTCCTGGCGGATGGCATCGCAGAAAACGCAGCGTTCCTTATAGATGTAGTACTGCTTCGCGCCTTGTAACTCCTCGACCACGTAAATGGGCAGAATGGGCAGTGCGATCAACTGGGAATGAGAATGTTCGAGCGATGCACCGGCGGCCTCGCCGTGATTCTTGAAAAGCAAAATGTATTTGAAGCGGCGGTCCTTTTTCAGGTCGAGGATGCGGTCGCGAAAAGCCCAAAGGACGTCTTCGATTCGTTTCGAGGGTAACATCGCCAGAGTTGTGTTGTGGTCGGGAGTTTCGATGATGACTTCGTGGGCGCCGACGCCGTTCATCTTGTCGAACATGCCCTCGGCCTGCTTGTTCAGATTGCCTTCAATGCCGAGAGCGGGAAATTTGTTGGGTACGACGCGCACGGTCCAGCCGGCGCTGTCTTTCGGCGGGCTGTTCGCGTTGCTCGGCCGGTACGCCAGAATCTCTGAAGGAGTCTTGTTCTCGTTGCCGTAGCAGAAAGGACAGAATCCGCCTTTGATTCTGACAGCCTCGCGCACGAAGTCCGTCGGCCGCTTGGCGCGATCAGTTGAGATGATTACCCACCGCCCCACAATCGGGTCTTTTCGTAATTCAGGCACCTACTCGTATTCCTTTCAATGAGAGCGTGCGAATTTATGATTGTACGCCGTCGAAAACGCATTTTGAAATAACTCGAAAGTGGCCTGCTCGGAACCATGGTCGTAATAGACCGCGACCACGTCAAATCTGTATTCGCCGGGTTGCCTGTTGCGGGGCATGCTTTGAAGGAAGTCGCGCGCCACCCTGCGCAGTTCATCCCGTTTTTCCCGGTCCACGGCTGCTTCTGCCGGTTTGACGTCCCGGGTGGTCCGCGTTTTCACCTCGATAAAACACAGGACGCCACCGTGCCAGCCCACCAGATCGATTTCGCCGCGATGATTCGGTGAGCGGTAGTTGGCGGCAATGATGGTGTAGCCGCGTCTCCGCAGGTAGAAATAGGCGTCTTCTTCGCCACGCCGCCCGGTGCGGAGATGCTCGGGCAGATCATCGTCAGACGCGGGGGTCACACGATCCAGCAGATGGACGATAGCTTGGGTTAGCCGGCCGGAGAACACGGGACCACCTACTCCAAGGTTAGACCGCGGTAATGGTCGGCTCCGTGACCCTCGTCACCCCAAGTTCGGTCGAATAGGTGCCCTGCGGCATCCGATGAGTCAGTTCCTGGTGCCGATGGCGGAATTGGTGGCCGGCCGCCGCGGTTGCGCCTTACCCACGGAGTTCACCAGCACCACACCGCACAGCGCGACCGCGCCGCCTATCAGAGAAACACGCTTGGGCGTTTCTCCGAGCCACACCCACGCAATCGCGATCGCCAGCACTGGAATCGCATATAGCAACGTCGTGGTCCTGCCCGCTGCCCCGTGCGACAGAACATAGGCCCAGGCTACGTAGGCGAGAGCGCCTGGAAAAATTCCGAGATAGATCACAGCGCCGGTGGCGGCAAGTGGAGCCGCATGGATGGAGTGCACCAAGCCGGACGAGAAAGGCACCATCAGCAGCGTTCCTGACCAGATGGAATATGCGGTGAATTCGAGGGCGCTGTAACGCGCCAAAAAGTGCTTCTGCAGAATCATGTAAATCGCCGAAGTGACTGCAGCGGCAAGAATCACGAAGGCTTGGGGGGACAAACGAATGCCATTTCCTTCTCCACTCGCAATCAAAGCGACGCCGCCAAAACTCAGAAGAATGCCGGCCCAGCCGAGGATCGCCAGTTTTTCGTGAAGCCAAAAACGCGCAGCCAGAGCGGTCCAGATGGGCGTGGAGGAAATGAGCAGGCTTGCGGCGCCCGCGGTCACATGTGTCTCACCGTAATTCAGGGCCAGGTTGTAGAACGAAATTCCGATGGCTCCGCTCAGGATCAGACCGGGCACATCGCGGGCTTCAGGGCGCCGGAAATGAGCCACCATCGCGTAAATCGCAAGCACGGTCGATGCCACCAGGAAGCGCAGCACGGCGAGATTTGCCGGTGCGTAGGCGCACAGGCCGGCGCGAATTCCTGCAAACGCCGAGGCCCAGATTACGAGCGTAAAGGCGAGAGCGAGAATTGTGCGAGATGTAAAGCGCGGCATGTGCGCCTCCTTTCGTTTGGATTGAGATTCTGGGAGGTGGACGGCGACCGCTTTCGGCAGCTCCTGGCCGCCCGCCTTTCACGGACAGTGCTTTACCAGGTGTCGCCGCCGCGTTCAGGAGGCCAGGCGCCCGCCTGTCGTCGCAACAAGGCGATCTGGCCGGCGTGATAGCTGTTGTGGGCGATAATCTGCGTGAGCGTGGCGCGAACGCTGGATTGCCGGGAGGCTTTCTGCGGGCTCACATCGCTCACCATACGATCGAGCACCGAGGAGTCAGAATCAGCGAGTGCCGCCAATCGCGCTAAATCTTCCGCAAAGTGCTTGCGGGTCGACTGCCACTGCGCCCCGTTTGCCGGTTCAGCATGTTCCGGCCAGCTCCCGATTGCGTGGTCGGGATTGCGCGGATTCTCCCCGGCGATTTTGAGCAGTTCGTAGTCCATCCAGTAATTCATGTGCAGCACAATCTGCCAGATGGAGTGGGGATAACCCGCAACTCGCCGCGCCGCAAGCTCCGCGGAAACATCTTCTACGCAAGCTACAGGATCCACGTGAGCGCCCCTGCCATAGACGAGTTCGTGCAATGTTTTTTCGCTCATGGCAGTCTCAAAGCCAGATCTACTATTGCGACCGGCAAACTGTGCGCATTAAGAAAACGGGGCAGCATCAGTCGCGAGAATTCTGCTGCCCCGCCGAATCAGGCGTTTTTTTCAACTATCGTGATCGATTCTTCCAACACATCCATCGCAATGTCGGCTTCGTCCCTGGTAACTACCAAGGGCGGGGCGATACGCACGGTGCTCGGGCCGCAGCCCAGGAACAGAACGCCGCGTTCGAAGGCCATTTCGACCACGCGATCGCGGTCGGCAGCTCCGTGCTCGCGCGTCTGCTGATCTTTCACGATATCGACACCGACCATCAGCCCGCGGCCGCGGACGTCGCCGACGATCTTGTGCTTGTTTGGCCAGTCGGCCATGCGCTTAATCATGTGCGCACCGACTTCCTGGGCATTGCCGATCAGTCCTTCTTTTTCAATCACGTCGAGCGTAGCCAGGGCGGCCGCAATCGAAACCGGGTTCCCCCCGAAGGTCGAGGCGTGCGATCCCGGCACCCAGTCCATAATCTCGGCCCTGCTGACCGTTACGCCGAGGGGCATGCCGGATGCGATCCCCTTGGCCATGCACACGATATCGGGTTGCACGCCCGTGTGTTCGACGGCAAACCACTTACCCGTGCGGCCGATCCCGCTCTGCACCTCGTCCAACACAAGCAGAATTCCATGCTTGTCGCAGATGCGCCGCAGTTCCTGCATGAAGACGGTTGGAGCCACGACGTATCCGCCTTCGCCCTGGATCGCTTCGACGAAGATCGCGGCCACTTCTTCAGGCGCAAGCACGGTTTTGAAGAGCTTGTCCTCAATATAGCGGGCGCAGCCGAGCGCAAACCGCTCGGCCTCCTGCGGGCCGCCGACGCACCCGCGATACACATCGGGATAACGAACGTGGGTCACTCCCGGGACCATCGGCGAGAAACGGCGTTTCTGTTGTGGCTTTGAGGCGGTCAAAGAAAGCGCGCCCATCGTCCGCCCGTGGAAAGCGCCGAGAAAGGCAATGATATGCTGGCGCTTGCTGTGATAACGCGCCAACTTCAGCGCGCATTCAATCGCTTCAGCGCCCGAATTGCCGTAATAAACCCGGTGGGGGCCGGGCATGGGAGCGATTTTCGAAAGCCGCTCCGCCAGAGTTACCATGCTCTCGTAGTAAAAATCCGTACCCGACATGTGAATCAGTTCGCCCGCCTGCTTCTGGATGGCAGCGACGACGTCGGGATGGCAGTGGCCGGTCGAAGTCACGGCGATGCCGGCTGAGAAATCGAAGAATTCGTTGCCGTCCACATCCTCAACTACAACACCGTGGCCTCGTTTGGCAACCATCGGATACGAACGCGTATAGGAAGGCGAGATGTATTTTTCGTCGCCGGCGAGAATGCGGCGGGCGTTGGGGCCAGGAAGAGCAGTTTTGATCTTCGGGCCGAGAGTCAATGTCTTTGTCGTCATGATGAGTTCTCCTGAAACCTAGGTATGGCGGTTGGTGGTTCGTGGCTTGTCGTGGTCTGCCTGCACCGCACGAAAACTCGTGGCCTCGGAGCCGGCGGCCAGTTGCCCGTCGTCAAAGGTCAAGACGGAGCCCGGCCACTACGGGTGATGGTGAGGAGAACGGAAATTAGTCGCTGCCAAAAAGATTGGCGCGCACATGTGACGGAAGCAGAGAGAGGTAACGGCGAGGACAGGCCAGTCCTTCAATCCAGCAACTCCGCGAGATAGAGCCGTTCGAGCGCATGTTTACTGTATATTATAGCCCGAACGACCGCTTCGCGTAACCCCAAAAAATCGAAGCCGGCTCGCTGAGGAACTCCCCAGAGCCAGCGCCCTCCGGCGCAGCAATCGAGCGCGCTGTTACTCCGAGCGCAGGACGGAACTCGACCGCGCTTGCATCTCCGGAAAAACAAGCCGATCGCTCAAAAGGAAATTGAGCACCGAGCAAACTGCCACAGCAACCAGGTTCGCGGCGATGTAGTTGATTCCAAGCCCGCCCACCAGAGCCCGCATGATGAGCAGATTCCCCACGATCGAAACCGCTCCGTTTGTGGCGTTGAATTTGAGGAACCGCTTCAGCGATTCTCTGGGATCCACCGAAGGGCGGTCCCGCCACGTGAACCGTTCATGCCACAAGAAGTTGTGAATCACCGCCATCTCCACCGCCAGCGCCGTCGCCGGCAGATAGGGAAAGTGCCATCCGGACCGGAACAAGGCGAGCGCCACCAACTGCACAAACATGCCGATCCCGCCGACGAAATTGAATTTCAGCAGGCGTAGCACGCTCCTAAACCTCATCACAGGGATGCGGCGCGAATGCCATAACTTCACGGCTGGATCCTTTCTTCCCGATACAGGCGCATAGTGTTTTTCAAGCCGAAAGCGATCACCATAACGCTCATCCCAGCCAACCCGATTGCTCCGCCAATATCAAACAACCGATACCGTCCGTGAATCACCCATGCCCACCGAAACAGTGCAAGGTTGCCAACAGCCAGCAACAGGCGCAGTTCGGTCGGCCCAAACCCCCAGAATGAAAGATGAAATTCGCCAATCGTATAGGTCGCCAGATAGGACTGAATCGAGAGCAGAAGGAACGCAACCAGGAGGCCAATGGCAATCACGGGATGCATATAACCCGACAAAGCCACACCCCCCATCATCGCGACCGCTCCAAGCGAGTCGGCCATGTGGTCGACGTAGAAGCCGTATCGCACCCTTTGCTGCTGCCGTACGCGAGCCAGCGTCCCGTCGAGAGAGTCCCCAAACCAGTTAGCCGCAAGGCAAATAACCGCCGCCAGGAGCATGCGCCGGTCTCGTCCGGCCAGAGCATAGCAAACGCCCGTGGCAATCTGCGCCGCAAATCCGAGCACCGTCAGTTGATCGGAACTTACCCAAGCGGGCAGGCGCTCGGCCATCCACACTAGCGCCCGCCGCTCCGCTCCGCCCAGCCAACTTCGATGCACACGCCTCGACTGGCGAAACCCCGACCGCCGAATTTCTGCCAACGTGCTCGGACTGATCTGTTCTGCGAAGTCCGCCATCGAGTTTGTTCCCAGGGTCGTCATCGGAATAACCACCTCCCAACACGAGCCATCAAACCCCAGTCACCAGTTTTTGACAATGGCGCAGGGGTAAATCATGGATCAACTGCTATCCGTCATAGTCTCAATGCTTTGGAAGATCATCTAAACTGGAGTGCTAAGGGCGTCTGGCAGGGACAAAGTGGAGCTTTTTGCACCAACGACGGCATTGAGAATGGGATACACCTGCCGACTGGCACGACTGTGGTTTTGGGTTTCGATGCAGGAACGCTTGCAAATCGCTGTCGGTCTTCTTCTTAGATGAAACGAGGCTAGCTCGCCCTATTGGTCGCCCCGGACTTCCCACCAGTCCATCCGCTCGAACTCAGCCATCTTTTCGGCTCCATGCTTTCCATACCAGTCTCGCCAGCTGGAGGCATCAGCCGGCAGGCTTTCGCCGGTAATCTCACGGAGGGCCATAAAGCTCCAGTTTCGCATTTGCGCATTGCTGTTGGCATTGGCTGCCACCTCAATCAGCATCGGTACCATTCGCATTCGCTGCGTGCGTTTGAAAGTCCCGCAGTCAGAAACATTACAGCCGGCACGATCACGTACCGCGTAGGAAGGGTCGTCCGTAAAGCTGACGAAGAGCTGGTCCAGCGCTTCATCGGTACCTAGATAGCGCAGGCCTTCGACCGCCCACTGGCGCACCTGCGGGTCGGGGTCATTCTTGGCGTATTCGACGAGGATGGGATAGATGCGATCGTAGCTAACGCCACGGCCGGCCAGCATTCCCAGGTGATAGACGCTGTATGCGCGGTGCGCAGGATCGGCTTGCGCCTGCGCGATCAGTTGGTCTGCGGAGTCTGCGGTTTTCGCCAAGCCGTCGATGGCCAGGTTGAGATCGGCGTTGGCGAAGCGAACGCGGAGGTCGGTGGAATAACAGGAGCGATGCTCCAGATCGTTCATGCGCGCGGTGCGCGTGATGTCGTGCCAGGCGCCGATATTCTGTTCGAACAGCTCCAATGCATGCGAATCGTGCTGAATCGCACGCGCAAGCAGCTCTTCTGCCTGCGCCTGCTGGGGAAGCGATTGCAGCCGTTGCACATCCACATCTGTGAGCGGCGAGTAGTTTACCTGCCGTAGAGGAGATTTGGCTGATACACCGGATTTGGAAACACGCTTGGGTTGTGTGTGGCCCCGAGAGAAGATTTGATAGCCGACAAAGCCCATCCAGGCGAGGAAGAACGCAAGTCCTATCGCGGTTGCGACCGGACTGTTTCGACGAAAAGATGTGGAAGATGCTGACGGTGTTTGTCCGCGCTGCGGCGGCGGACCGGAAGCTCCGAAACCGGCTCGGACCGCGACGTGCGTGTCGAGTTTAAGGCCGGCGAACTTCTCCAGTTGGGCAGCGACCCACCGCGCCTCTTGGCGGTCATCGATCGCGTCGACGAGCGTCAGCTTGCGCCCATCCTTGGTATACAGGTAAAGAGAGTAGGAAGCTTGAGCGCCTTTCTGTTGCGCCGTCGTCACGGGCAAAATCTGAGCGATTTCGGAGAAGGGAATCTCGCGGGCCGTTCCGATGCCCATCAGCGCCCGGCGGAAGAGGATCTTGCCGTTTCCTGCCTCGATGCGGAACGAGCCCGTCGTCGCCTGAATGACAGCGTAAATGAGGAAGAGGTCAAAGAACCCGAATGCGGCGCCGAAAAACCACGGAGCTTGGGAATGCCGGATGAAATAGACGAGGCCGGTCCATACAGCTGTGAAGAAGATCAATCCTAGTACCCTGACGGGATTGCGAAAAGGCGGAAAGTAGAAATCCGTGCCGCCGTTCATTCCGGTGGAGACGACAACCTTCGGGTTCGACGGCGCGGGCACGTCGGAGGTGTCGGATTGGAACGCCGGAGGAGCGATTCCGCTTTGGTCCTGGCTCGAAAAGGAAACCGCTGAGGGCGAGGCCGAGAACGGCGATGGCGCCAGGCGGAAAACCGGGACCTCAAAATCGTCGGAATAATTTACGCCGGGAACATCCGCCTGCGCGTGCAATAGCCACAGGATTTGATCGTCGGGCTGGTCGTGATTCGACTCATAAGCGTCACTCGGAATGCTGAACTCCACCGGAATCATGGCATCGCCCATGGGCCCGGGCATGAGCGCTTGTTGCGGCACGTTCTTCTCAGCTTGCCAAAGAACAGTCTCGTAGACGTGACGTTCTTTACCCGAACCAGTTGTGGTCTGACGGACGCAGGAAAGGCGCAGGTCAACGCCGTGTCTGGCCTCCGTGTTGAAGCGCAAGTGAATCGCGCCCTTCAGCGACTGGCCCGGAGAGAACGGCAGCGAGGCGAACTCAAAGTAAGTTTGGCCAAAGCGCTCCCGCCGGATCGTGGCGCGCAGCGCCGCGCCGGCCAGAATGAGGCCAGCCACGCAGAATAGAATCGGGAGGAAGGCCTTCGCGTCGCCCGCGCGCCAGAGATCGGGCACGACCCCGACTGCGACGGTGAACGCAATCGTGTTGGCAAAGATCGCCGCGATCCAAAGGGCGACGATACTATTGCGGTTTTTGCTCTCCGACCGGCTCGTGGCCCAATCCTCCCGCCACAGCCATGGAGACTCCGGGTTGGCCTGTTCGGCTGCCGCTTGCTCCCGTAATTTGCGGGTCCCGTATATTGCCAAGAAGACGATTCCAGCCCCCACGAGAATAAAGATCGTTGAGATCAGAACTCCAACCCAACGGCTCCCTTGTACGCGCGCGGGCGCGCTGAAGAAGAACGAACTCGCGAAGAACACTCCCGCAGCCAGAAACACCAGGCCGAAAACCACTACGAAGAGCTCCGCGCCCTTGGAAGGCTTGGTCACACCGAGATTATAGGGTCGCTCAGGAGGCGAAGCCGAAGGGCAAGCAATGGGACCTAATTACCCAAGTCACCTCCGCTGGAGTGACATCATGGATTCCAAATGGCCCCCAAAGGGGGTACCAACTGATGCATACCAGGGTAGCCCTGAATATGTCGCTCAAGGGTCTAGCCACGCCCGGAATGCGTTACTCTTCAAGTGATGCGCCTGCTGCGCTTTTTCCGTCCGTCGCATCAGCACACGGCACTTTCAGCGACGCTGCTGCTGATGTCGACAATTACGCTCTCGCGCGTGATCGGATACATTCGCGAAGCGTACATCGCTTATGCCTTCGGCGCCGGCCAGCAGACCGATGCCTACGTCGCCGCGTTCACTCTGCCCGATTGGCTCAACTACATCGTCGCGGGCGGAACGGCATCCATCACCTTCATCGCGATCTACACACGCTTCCTCGCCGAAAAACGCGAACGGGACGCGGAAAAGACTTTCTCCATCATCATCACGGTCATGACGACCGTGCTGGTCATCGGCACGCTCATCGCAGAAGTGTTCACGCCGCAATTTGCGGGTTGGATGTTCCACGGCTTCAATCCGCAGCAGATGGCATTATGCATTCACCTGACACGGATCTTGTTGCCCGCACAGATATTTTTCTACGTCGGAGGAGTCGTCTCCGCCGTGCTGCTCTCGCACCGCCTGTTTCTGTTTCCCGCCTTTGGGCCGCTTCTGTACAACGTCTTCATCATTCTTGGTGGCATCGTTGCGGGGCACCGGATTGGCATCGCTTCCCTGGCTTATGGCGCATTGATCGGCAGCATCATTGGACCATTTCTGGTGAACGCCCTCGGCGCAGCCAGGATCGGCACCGGCTATCGGCCGTCGTTCGACCTACAGAACCCGGCATTCCGCGAGTGGGTAAAGCTGTCGATCCCACTGATGCTGGGTGTGTCGCTGGTAACCGCCGATGACTGGATTTTGCGCTATTTCGCATCGGGCGGCGTCGGCGACATCGCCCGCCTGAACTTTGCCAAACGGCTGTTTGCCGTGCCCATCGCGATTCTCGGCCAGGCAACGGGACAAGCTTCACTGCCGTTCTTTTCCCGCTTGTTCGGCGAGAAGAAGTTCGATGAGTTTGCCGCGACGGTGAATGCTTCCGTTTACCGGATCACGGCCGCTTCTCTGCTGGCCACGGGCTGGATGGTGGCAATCTCGTTGCCGCTGGTCGACCTGGTGTATCGGCGCGGCAGTTTCAAGTTTGCCGATTCCCAATCCACGGCGCTTTACTTCCTCTGGTTTTCGCTATCGCTGGCTTTGTGGTCAAGCCAGGCACTCTACGCCCGCGCCTTCTACGCATCGGGCAATACGCTGACGCCCATGGTTGCCAGCAGCCTGATCACGCTGGCTTCCCTTCCCGTCTACAAGTTGCTATTCCACCAATTGTCGGTGACTGGGTTGGCGATCGCGTCAGACCTGGGGATTGCGGCAAACGCGATCTTCATCGCTTTGCTGCTGCACATTCGAGGAATGGTGCCGCTCGGCGGCATGAGTTGGAAGGAACTGGGCAAAGCGGCCGTGACGGGAGCGGTCTCGGGAGCGCTCGCCTACGAGGTAGCAAAGGTAGTCGCGCTCAATGGCAGCCGCCGCGGAGATCTCGAAGCGTTGGCTCTGGGATCGCTGACGTGGGCCGCTGCGGTTGCGGCGGGACTCTGGATATTACGTTCCGAGTTGCCGGCGGACCTCCGCCGCAAACGATCCACATCGTTCCCCAGGGTGGCCGAAGGCCAAGCTTCGGAGACAATGGCAACGGGGAAAGAACCGTGAGATTGATCATTCGTCCCGATGTTCGACTGCGCCAATCATCATTGAGAGCAAAATAAACGGGCCCCAGCAGGGGAGCCCGTTCCTAATTGAATTGTCTTCCATCCGCGAAGAAGGAACGAATTGAGCGAATAGCGCTCTTAAGCTCTGGCGGCGATCGCCGGCTCTGGCGCTGCCGCTGCAGCCGCCTTCGTTTCTTCTGGCTTTGATCCGGCCTTGCGGATGTCGATCCCGCCCTTGAAGAAGGCGCCGTCTTCAATTGAAATACGCGCCGCCACCACGTCGCCGGTGAGCGAACCATCGCTCCGGATGTCGACGCGGTCGCTTGCCGTGAGATTGCCGCGCACTTTTCCCAAGACTACGATCTCGCGCGCGTTGATATTGGCCGAAACGACACCATTGCGGCCCACCGTCACGCGATTGCCCGAAAGATTGATCGATCCTTCCACCCTTCCATCAATGTACAGAGATTCGGATCCAGTCACTTCGCCTTTAATCACCAGCGACTTGCCAATCGTTGCCTGGTCGGAAGTGGTGGTTGCAACCGCGGGGCGTGGCTGAGAAACGGGCTCGCTTGCGATTGGAGCCGCAGGTGCCGCCGCCATGGGGCGTTCTGGCTCAGTCGGACGGCCAGGCGTTGCAGGTTGGTTCGTGGGCTTCCACATTGTGCTTGAAATCCTTTCCTTAATTAGGGGATTCGCTTCCACCGCCGCATTTCGGTGGCCAAATCGATTCTACTCCCGACTTTCGTTAGCCGAGCTGTGGAAATCAAAGCTTTTATAAGGATTTCCATGGTTCCTCCTACCCGCAGCGCGGCCTCACCGCGCGGCTTCTGTTGTGTAATCTGTTCCCTGCTCCCATACATTTCTTCTCTTACCCAAGGGTTAGCTGTTCGCGATACCATGGACGGCAGAGAATTGACTTCCATTTTATTTTGAATCAAAAGGGGGGTCCGATGACGACGCTCGCCGCCAGTATTGGCCGGCCCGAACCCGGCGAATATGCTCCATATTACGATAAGTACATCTCCCAGCTTCCCGGTCCCGACATTCTGGAAACGCTCGATGAACAGCGGCGCCAGATGCTCCTTCTGCTTTCCGGCCGCACCGATTCCGACGGCGACACTCGTTACGCGCCCGGCAAGTGGAGTGTCAAGGAAGTCCTTGGCCACGTCTGCGATGCGGAGCGCATTTTTTGCTATCGCGCCCTGCGAATCGCCCGTAGCGACTTCACGCCCCTAGAAGGCTTTGACGAAAACAACTACGTGGCCAACGCTCCATTCTCGCGCCTCCCGCTTCCCGACCTTATCGAAGACTTTATCGCCGTCCGCCGAGCGACCCTGTCCTTGTTCCGCAACTTCGACGAATTGGCCTGGATGCGCCGGGGCAGCGCGAACAAGAATGAGGTGACGGTCCGAGCGATCGCCTACATAATCGCCGGCCACGAACTGCATCACAGAAGAATGTTGCAAGAAAAATATCTGAAATAGGTCCCTGCGAATCCGGCACCCTGGGCAGTGAGCAGCGCAGTGACGAGTGACTGGGGTAAGCTTCGCCTACATGTTCACCGACTCCGCCATCCTCCGTCACATTGAACGCCAGCCCAGGGGGATGGCTAGCCATAAGCAGCTTATCCGCGAACTTGGAGCGCGCGGCGGCACTGCCCGGAGAGAACTCAGCGACCGCCTTTACGCCCTTGTAAAGAAAGGCCAGCTCCTCGAAATCGATCAGGGACATTATTCTCTTCCGCAAGTGAAAACTGGCGGCAACACGCTCGTTGGCCGTCTCAGCGTTCATCGCGACGGCTACGGCTTCGTTATTCCTGATGCCAATACGCTCGATCCAAACGTTAAAGCGCGCCTCTCAGGGGACATCTTCGTTCCGCCGCCCGCCATCGGGTCCTCCATGCACGGCGACCGCGTTCTCGTCGAAATCGCCTCCTTTCGCAATGACGGACGCGCCGAAGGACGCATCCTCCGCTCGGTCTCGCGCGCTCATCCGACAGTAGTCGGCATTTTTCACTATGACCGACGCCACAATTACGTGAAGCCGTTTGACGAGAAAATTACGCAGGAAATCGTGATTCCGCCCGGGATGGAGATTCCACAACCGTTCGTGCCCGCTCTGTCATCTTTGGATGATTCGGGATCACGGCGGTCACCGAGGATACAGAGTAAGAAACCGACCGATCGTGTCATTGGCGAACAGGCGGCCCGCCATACCGATTGGCAGGATCTTGAGGGCGTGGTTGTCGACGTGGAAATCACTGACTGGCCCAGTGCAACGCACAATCCCCGCGGGCGCGTGATTGAAATTCTCGGTGAAGAAAACGATTTCGGCGTCGACGTCGAAATCATAATCCGCAAGTTCCATTTACCGCACCGCTTTCCGCCCGAGATCATCGCAGAGGGACAAGCTATTCAACACCGGGAAGTCGCGAAACAGAGCGTTGCTCTCTCGTACGAGTTGCAACGGCGCCGCGACTATCGCGGCCTTCCCATCGTCACCATTGACGGAGAAACCGCCCGTGACTTCGACGACGCGGTCCACGTACGACAACTCGAAGACGGCAATTACGAACTGCAAGTTCACATCGCGGACGTCGCGCATTACGTGACACCCAGTTCGCCTCTCGACGACGAAGCCCGCCTTCGCGGCACGAGTGTCTATTTCCCCGACCGCGCCGTCCCCATGCTGCCCCTGGAGCTTTCCACTGATCTCTGCAGCTTGCGGCCGAACCTCGATCGCCTCGTCGTCTCCTGCACCATGGAGATTGACCACCGGGGCGAGATTGTTGCCTACGAAATCAACGAAGGCATGATCCGCTCCGCCGAGCGCATGACCTACACCGCAGTCAACGCCGTCCTTCAAGGCGATGCTGCGGAGCGCACTCGCTACGCACCCCAGGTGGCACACTTCGAACTCATGCGCGACCTCGCCCTAATCCTCAATCGGAAGCGCGAACGTCGTGGCTCCATCGATTTCGATTTGCCCGAGCCGGTCATAGAGTTCGACGAATTCGGGCTGATGAAGAGTATCTCCCGCTCGGAGCGGAATATAGCTCATCGCATCATCGAAGAGTTCATGCTCTCGGCCAATGAGTGCGTCGCGCACTATCTCGAGAACAAGCGCATCGCCTCACTCTACCGTATCCACGAGAAACCCGATGCGAAACGCGTTTACGATTTCGAAGTCATCGCCTCAACCTTCGGTTATTCGCTTGGCGTTGGAGCTCTGCCGATCGAGCGCGTCCAACTGAAGGCTGACCGTCGCGCAACGCATGGCACCGGCAGGCGCGCGCGCGAGGTTGAAGTACCGAGGGACGTGCATGTCACGCCTCGCATGTATCAGAAGCTAGCCGCAAAGATTGCCGGCAAGCCCGAGGAACGCATTCTGAGTTTTCTGATGTTGCGGTCTCTGAAGCAGGCGCGCTACTCCGAGGAAAATCTTGGCCACTTCGCGCTCGCTGCGACCACCTACACCCATTTCACGTCGCCGATCCGCCGTTATCCTGACCTGATTGTCCACCGCATCCTGAAGGAAACCCTGCGGACCTCCGCGGAGAAATTGGATGGAGAGGTGCCTGTGGGCACGTCGCCACAAGTAAGGAACTGGCAAGACCGCGAGTTGGAACACCGGGGCCGTTCCGAGGCGAACGCGCCCGCGCGACTCTCAGACGACTTGCGAGCTTCCCGCTCGCAAGCAGACCGAGGGGACACGGGCGCTACTCCCTGGTCGAAGCGTCGCGATCACGACGCTCGCCGCCACAACCTCGCCCCCATTGACGGCCCGATTTCGCTCGAAGAACTCCACTCTATCGCGGAAGGATCCAGCGATTCAGAGCGGCGCGCGGACGACGCGGAACGGGAACTTCTGGAGTGGAAAAAGGTCAAATTCATGGAGAGGCGCATCGGCGAAAACTTCAATGGCCTCATCATCAGCGTCACTAAGTTCGGCTTCTTCGTCGAACTCGACGATCTTTTCGTCGAAGGTCTCATCCCGCTCAATACCCTCGACGACGACCGGTACACATACCACGAGAACACGCGCCAGATTGTCGGACAGCGCTCGCGAAGAGCGTACAGCCTCGGCGACCGCGTCCGCGTGCTGGTCGACCGCATCGACCCCGTGGAGAAGAAAATCCAGTTTGCGCTCTACGAGCCACCGCCGCCACTTCGTCGACCGAAGTAATCCAAGCCGCTAAGCCGCCGATCTATTTTGTTGATTACCTGCGAGTGACATTGGACTTGGATAGCCGGCTTCTAAAGCTCTTGCCGTTAACTGCCGATAGGCCTCGCAGGACGGTGTTCGGTGAAAATACTCCTGGTTGACGACAGTCTCACCCTGCTCCATGAAAATGAGCGCGCCCTCCAGCGTGCCGGTTATCAGGTGGTCTGCGCCGAAGACGGCGAATCCGCACTGCGCCTTGCAGGAGAAGCCGCTTTCGATCTCATTCTGCTCGACTTGCTCTTGCCGAAAATCGGCGGACTGGAAGTCCTCAACCATCTCAAAGCCAATCCCGCAACCGCGGAGATTCCCGTGGTTGTTCTCAGCAGCTTGTCGGAGAAGAATCGCGATAAGCTGATTGCGGCCGGCGCTGAAGACTATTTCGAGAAGAACACCCTCATGCCGCGTCGGGGGCTCAACCTTCTTTGCAAGGCCCTGGAAGATGTTATGTGCCGCATCCAGCGAAAACGCGGCGTCCCATTCGTGGGCACTAATGTCCCGCCCGAGGGCTTCCGCTGGTAGAGTCTCGCGGGCAAACTGCTAGAATTGCGTGTTCCCATTCTTGGCACCTGCCTGGGGAAGTCACCCTCCATGTCCAGCTCTTCGGATTGTCGCAATTCCAACCCGACTCCGCGAACCCGTGTTGTGCGTGAACCCCACCGTGGTGTCTATGACCGCGAAACTGCCAACCAGATTCTCGACGAGGGCTTGATCTGCCACGTCGGCTTCATCGCCGACGGACAGCCCTATGTGATCCCCACCATCTATGGACGTGATCGCGACGTGCTTTACGTTCACGGTTCGGTCGCGAGCCGGATGCTCCGCAATCTCGGGCAAGGTCTGCCGGTCTGCGTCACAGTTACTCTCGTCGATGGGCTCGTGCTTGCGCGCTCTGTCTTCAACCATTCGATGAACTACCGCTCCGTGGTTATTCTCGGCACGGCAAGGCTGGTCGACGATCCGAAAGAAAAACTCGCGGCCCTCCGCGTCGTGACCGAGCACGCGCTGCCGCGCCGTTGGGACGACGCGCGTCAACCCAACGACAAGGAACTCAAAGCGACTTCTGTGCTGAGGATTCCAATTGAAGAATTCTCCGCCAAGGTCCGTGTAGGCCCACCGATCGACGATGAGGAGGACTTGTCGTTTCCAACCTGGGCAGGAGTCATTCCTTTCGAGACAAGAACCGGGGCCCCTTCTCCGGAGGGGAGCTGCCAGCGCGATCTGCCGGCTTATCTGAAAAACTACTCCCGTAAGAAATCGTAGTCCCGGCCGGGACAGACCCCGGGCCGACGTCATTAGCTGGATCGTCGCGCCGTCCCCTGCCAATATCGCGGTAGTGGATTCGAACAGGCGAGACTCCATCCGCGTGGGGAGAGCGATTCAGGTACAGCAATGCCATCGGATTTCAGTCTACGGTATAAGCAACAACTTCCCCGTAGTCTTGCGCGCTTCCAGATCCCGGTGCGCCTGCTGCGCCTGGGCAAGAGGATACACGTGCTCAATGCGCAGCTTGAGCTTGCCGTCGTGAATCAGGTCAAACACGGCCCGCGCGCGCCGTTGCAGATCTTCCGCAGTAAGTACATACGCTCCCAGCGACGGCCGCGTCAGGAAAAGCGACCCTTTCTGGGTCAGTAGAATCGGATCAATCGGAGCAACTGCTCCGCTCGACCCTCCATACAGCGCCATCATTCCCCGCGGCCGCAGCACATTGAGCCCCTTTTCAAATGTAGTCTTGCCTACCGAGTCATAGACCACATCCACTCCTTTGCCCCCGGTCAGCCGTTTGGTTTCCGCTTCAAAGTCCGATTTGGTGTAGAGAATGACCTCTTCGGCTCCAGCTCCGCGCGCCAGCTTTGCTTTCTCCTCGGTAGAAACCGTCGCGATCACCCGAGCGCCGAGACTGTGCGCCATCTGAACCAGCAATAGCCCGACGCCTCCAGCCGCCGCATGAATCAGCGCCGTGTCTCCTTGCTTCAGCGGGAATGTATCATTTACCAGGTAGTGCGCGGTCATTCCCTGCAGGATCGCCGCAGCAGCCTCAGGCTCACTAACCCCAGAGGGAATCTTCACCAGCTTATCGGCCGGCACAGACGCATATTCCGCATAGCTACCCAGGACGAGCGTGTAGGCGACCCGATCACCCACAGCAATTCCGCGGACCTGGTTGCCCGTTGCCGTAACCGTCCCCGCGCCTTCTTGCCCCAGCACAAACGGCAGTGCTTGCTTGTATCGCCCCTCCCGGTTGTAAACATCGATGAAGTTCACGCCCGCGGCCTGAATTTTGACCACCGCCTCGTCCGGCTTCGGCGGCGGTACCGGAAGATCGACCAGTTCCATCACTTCCGGCCCGCCGGTTTGCTTTATCTGGATCGCTTTCGTGTTCATATCAAATATGACAACGCCCCTGTTCTAAAGTCGGCCCAACACTCTCGTCCGTCGCCCTAAAAGGCAGGTGCCGTGGGTAGGCGGCACCTCCAGAAAAAAGATACTCTGATGCAAAGGGCTATGCGGCCGTTTCCTTCCTAGGGGCAGCTGCGGCTGATGCGCCCAGGAAATTCACCAGCTCAGGCGTAACTTCGTCGGCGTGCGTCCAGATCACCGCATGCGGACCTTCCTTTACTACATGCAACCGCGCCCCCTTCACGAGCTGCGCAGTTCGTTGCCCGGCTGCGGTAAAAGGAACAATGCGATCCTGATCACCGTGAATCACGAGCGTGGGGACGTCCACGCGTGCCAAGTCGTTCCTAAAATCTTCGTGCCACGCCGCCACGCATGCCAGACTCGCCGTTGGCGACGCGCTCGCCGCGACATTCCAGCTCGCCTGAATTGCCTGTTCGCTGATGCGCTTTCCCAGCAGCGTATCCGCGTTGTAGAAATTCTTGAAAAAGTCGGTGAAGAAGGCATAGCGGTCGGCAGTGATCGCTTTCTCGATCCCCGTGAATACGGCCAAGTCCACGCCCTCCGGATTATCCGGAGTCTTCAGAAGAAATGGGGGCACCGACGATATAAACACAGCCTTCGTTATGCCTTTCGATCCGTACTTGCCAATGTAGCGCGCGATCTCGCCTCCGCCCATCGAGAACCCCACCAACGCAAAGTGTCTGAGCTTGAGATGTCCGATCAGCGTGTGAAGGTCTTCGGCAAAAGTGTCGTAGTTGTAGCCGCTGGCCGGCTGGCTCGATTTTCCGAAACCCCGGCGGTCATAAGTGATCACGCGGTGGCCGGCGCTCAGCAGGGCCGGGATTTGTCGTTCCCACGAAGAGCCACTCAGGGGATAGCCATGAATCAACACGACTGGTTCGCCCGAGCCATGATCTTCGTAATAAAGGTTGATGTCGCTCGAATTTTCTTTACCAACATGAACGTGGGACATGGGATTCCTCCTTAAACCTTGATTTTTGTGCAACGTAGTTGGAAGGCCCGAGTTTATTGAAGTGGCAGCAACCCGCGTGATTGTAGATGTGCGATCCCAACCTGCGGATTCAGACTCAGCCTGTGGATTGTTCCCGAACCGCGCCTAATCCGCCTGCCTTTGCTGGCGCCCGACCCTCGGGCGGAGCTGGTAACACTATTGCCCTATTCCCAACGTAACCGGGGTACATGCGTCTCTCGTAGCGTTGACCCAACGATTTTGGGGGTAGTACCATCTCATATTCCATTAAGACCACGCTGTGGCTGCATGGGCGTCTTCTATTTGGAGGCATTTAGCTAGTTCTAGCTCTATGAGGCTTTCTTCTCACAGACTTCCGTCCATTCTCATCTGCGGCCTCCTCGCCGCGACGCTCGGCTGCCAGACGGCGCAGAAATCCACGTTCATGCCTCCTCCGAGAGCTCAGGCTCCCGCACTGCTGTCCGGTGCCGCACCTCCGTCGGGCGAACGGAAGGCGCCCGCCACTTCGACCGTAAGCGCTGCGGCGCAGCCGGATCCCGAAGCTTCCAAAGCCTTGGCTATCGATCCCATCGCCGACCTTATCGCCCGCGTAGAAAAGGAGTATCTCGCGGGACAGCAGAACTATCGCGACGGCCATCTCGAAGCAGCCAAGCACGACTTTGACGCGGCTTTCTCATTACTGCTCGAAAGCGGATTCGACCTTCAGTCCGATGACCGGCTGGAGGCGGAACTAAATCGTATCCTTGAGGGCACTACGAGCACGGAGTTTGAAGCCCTGCAGGTGGGCGACGGCTTTGCCGAACAGAAGTCCGAGCCCGCGCCCATCGACGAGGCCAACGAAGTCACACCTCCGGTCGATCCCAATGTGAAAGCCAAGGCTGAGGCTGAGATCAAGTCAACTCATTCCGACCTGCCGCTTATGATGACCGACCAGGTCGCCGGATACATCAACTATTTTTCCACGCGCGGCCGGGGAATCATCGAGCGCGCACTGTCGCGTTCCGGCCGCTACGAAGATATGATCCGCCGCGTCTTAAAAGAGGAGGGCGTGCCGCAGGATCTTATCTACCTCGCACAAGCCGAATCTGGATTTCACCCGCTTGCGGTCTCGCGTGCCGGTGCGCGAGGCATGTGGCAATTCATGGCGAGCCGCGCAAGAGGATACGGTCTCGAGCGGAATTGGTGGGTCGATGAGCGTCAGGATCCGGAGCGCGCGACTCGGGCAGCTGCACAACACCTGAAAGATCTGTATGCCGAGTTTGGCGACTGGTATCTCGCCATGGCCGCCTACAACTCCGGGCCCGGCACCGTGCAGAGTGCGGTCAAGCGCACCGGCTATGCGGATTTCTGGGAGCTGTACCGCCGCAACGTTCTGCCGAAAGAGACCCGTAACTATGTTCCGATCATTGTCGCCGTCACCATCATGGCTAAGAATCCCGATCAGTACGGGCTGACGGACGTCACGAAGGAAAAGCCGGTTCCTTATGACACGGTGAAAATCGACTACCCCATTGACCTGCGACTGGTCGCCGAGTGTGTAGATGCATCCGCATCGGATTTGCAGGACCTCAATCCCAGTCTCCTGCGCATGACCACCCCGAAAGATTCCTCGTTCGAGTTGCGCGTGCCCGCCGGAACCGCTGACACCTTCCAGAGCGTCGTATCTCTCATTCCGGTGGACAAAAGAGTTTGGTGGCGTTACCACAGAGTCCAGGCCGGAGAGACTCTGGCAGCAATCGCCCGCACCTATCACAGCTCGCCAGAATCCATCGCCCAGGCAAATGACCTGAACGGACGCACGCTCTCGCCCGACACGCGCCTGATTATCCCGATTGCTCCCGGCAAAGCAAACGATACATCCAGCTACGCGCGAGCCATCACGCGCTACAAGGTCCGAAAGGGAGACACGGTCGAATCGGTCGCCGAAGATTTCGGCGTGTCACCAAAGATGATCCGCGGGTGGAATCGCCTTAAAGGCAATAGCCTGGCGGGAAGAAGAGTCCTGCTCGTTCACGTGCCCATAACCGCGCGCGAATCGCAACTGGCCTCCAAGCGCACATCCTCGCAGCGAACCAAGTCGGCGAAGGCCACCTTGGACCAGACCTCAGCTCAAACATCCGTCACCCCTTACAAAGGCGGCAAGCCAAAGCAGGCAGCAAGTTCGCAGGTCGCGCCCGGCCCCGCGGCCTCTCCTGTCGTGCGACACACCGTGAAAGCCGGCGAGACGCTCTATTCAATCGCCAATTCTTACAACACCACCGTCTCCACTTTGAAAAAAAACAACCACAACGTAGCTATTCTCCGCCCCGGCATGATCCTGATCGTTCACAGCGCCCGCTGACACCCGGTAGTCATCAACTTGCTGGAGAGCAGCCTGGCACTTCGATTCACCGTGTCCGGTTCCCGAGTATCCTTGGGTTCCAGATTGATGTGAAAGGAGTCTTCGGTGACTCAGGGTTGCGGACGCTGGTCAGTTTGAGCCCTGCGATCTACAAAGCAAGCCGCAGCCGATTGGCGCACGAGAAATCAGCAACGCAAATGCTATACTGGCGAAGCCGAGACGCGCGACACCAAGCCGTAGCGGCATTCCAGTCGGGGAGTGGCTCAGCCTGGTAGAGCACCTGGTTCGGGACCAGGGGGTCGGAGGTTCAAATCCTCTCTCCCCGACCAATCTTTTCAATGAGATAGACTGCATTTCTGGTTTTTCCGTCACACCGCTGTAGACGATTTTGTAGACGGTGCTGTTTTCCTGTTTTTCCAATTGAAGTTCAAGTCGAACGACTCGCGGAGACTTGAGCGGGAGTGCAGGGAGGGTCGCAACCAGAATGCCGCTCGGAAAACCTCGAGTAAATCAGGTGACTGAATCTCAAATGTGGCTTTAACGATGTCCAAGGCGGGTCGGACGCTCGAATTAGCCGGTCTCGTCGCGGATGAACGGGTCACTCGCCGGTTTAAGATAATAGCGACAAATGGGAAACCCCTACAGCAATTTTATAAACTTCTCTTGCGCATCAATATCTAAATCCAACTCTCCAATTCTGCGCAAGGTTCCTTTCCCGAACGTGCGGTCAATTAGCCTGCCGAGAGGAAGGATATCACCCGTCATCATACCCATCCTGAACAGGTCGTGTATCTCGCTCTCATCCTTGAATTGCGGGTTTCGTCGAAAGAGTTTCTGGATCAACTGACGCAAAATGTCTCGCTCTCGCCGATATCCAAACCCTTCACCTGCAAGGGCGCGTGAACGCTCGTTACCGAAGACCCTTACCGCCCGGTCTTTCAAGGTCGTTTCATCTGCCAGACGCACATAGAAAGTATCGTCGTCAAAAAATGGCTTTCCGGATGGGTCCGTGGCGTGTGGGTATTGTGATCGTACTTTTTCAGTTTGCGCGACATTTCCTTGCAAAAGAGGATGCTCGACGTTCGCGAGTATTTCTTTTGTGATCTCCTCAGTCACAGCTTCATTCAGGTTATTGAAATATTGAGCGTACCCATCCCGCGCATGGATGACAATGCCCACTCTGTATTCTTTGACTTCTGGATTTGCGGCAGATGTCACTTGGACAGCGTTGTACGACTTGAAGTGAACCATCTCGTGAACGATTTTTTTGAAAAAAACTATGTCGGCTTCCTGCTCACGGAGGACGATGGCCTGGCATTCGGAATCATAAAATGCAGCTCCCCTATGGCCTTCCGGCCAATCTTCCTCCCTGATTACGTGGAAATTCGAAGCGGGAACCTCAAAATCGCCTAGTCCATCGGCACGGCGGAGCGCATTGGTCACTTCGTTCGCCAGTGTAATGAGCTCTAATTCAGTGGGGGTTTTCGGACGCTCTTTATGGCGAAGGTCCTCAAATACCTGACTGTTGAAAGACTCTTTACGCTTGTCCAGGATTCGTTCCTTTTCTGCGTCAGACACGTTTCCAACAACACGTTCGATATTGCTTCCGAATTTAGGTGCCATGATGGAGGATATGTAATGTGGTGAATCGAAACTTAGATTGGAAAGGAAAATAGAATCACGACAGGGTTGGGGCCCCGTCTCCCGACGCCACGATTTCCTTCACCATAGCAAATGAGCCGGGTGCGTCAACCTCGTTTAGGCTGGCTTAGGGGACACGATTCCTTCGCATGTCGCCTCTGGATTTTTGTTAGAATTTGCAGCGTGTCCGGGCAGAATGGCTGAACCAGGTTCGCGTTTGCTGGAAATGCCGACTAGCTTCTGCATATTGAACCGCAACTTCGATACCCACGCGCGTTGTAGTTAGGGACAGTCACGTTTGAACGGACACTGAGGCGACTGGATTCATGGATTGGCTCTGGTGTCGGCAACTCGATGCAGATGTCTCGCGCTTTGCCTCGTGACGGCTGTCGCGCGCAACGAGCAGTCTTCATCAGGACGCGGGAGGCGGACTGATGGCTAAGAAAAAAGGGAGATCTGAAAAGAAGAAAGACTGGCTCGGTCGCTCATACGTTCAACACTACGACGCCGACGGCAATAAGCGTGGACGGAGCGAAAGGAAGGAGACTTTTTGGGGCAAAAAGTACACGCAGCATTACGACTCAAGTGGTACTGAACGTGGCAGAAGCGAGCGCAAGGAGACGTGGCTGGGCCGGAATTATACGCAAAAATATAATTCGCAAGGCGAGAAAAGTGGCACGAGCGAACAGAAGACAACATGGCTCGGCAGGACATATACGCAGCATTATGACGCCGAAGGCACTGAGACTGACCGGAGTGAGCGCAAGCAGACTTGGCTTGGCAAGAAATACATTGAGCGTTATGGAAATGATGCCCCTCACAAAGCATCACGGAGCCGTTCAAGCAGCGAAAGCAGTCCGTCCGGCTACTCCAGTCCCGAGGCCACATCACAGCCTGCACGTACGTCGACCACACGAGGTTCACAATTACTCATTGGGTTATTGCTGTTGGTGGGCATACTCGGTTCTGTTTTATGGATCACAAGTACCGTTGATCCTCCCGTACCAGCAATAGTTCGACTGGAAGGTAAAATCCTTCGGCCAGTCGCGCCAGCACCGCCACCCAGTTGGCTTAAGAAGATCGCTGGCAATCGTACGATCACCTCGGATAACTATCCTCCCCCCGCTAATTTTCAGATAACAGACAGATGCGCTGGTGAGGCTTGCGGATTCGAGCGTCCTTGGCGTGCGCTTAAAGAGGTGTCTCTTTATGAGGAGTGGGGAAAACGAAAGTCTCAGTCTGTTTACACTCTTTCTCCGCGAGAAACAGTTTTTGCAGAATCAGGAATTTGGATCACCAGAAGGGCGGGGGTCTTTGAGGTCACAACACCAATAAGCATTGGAGGCATTGAGTTGCGATCCGGAGACTTGGTTTATTCTCTCATGTACTTGGGAGAAAACTTCATGAGGGGTTATTTCCACGGATATCTTGCAGAATTCTCTCTCGATGGGCCGAACAACCAGCACGTTTTGCACAAGCTCAGCGATTACGATGCGGTTCTGTGGGTTCAAATGAAAACAGGCACTGGAATCGTTGGGTGGACGAACGATGCGGCCTATCCATCTTTTGACGGCCAAAGTCCGTCCGGCGGAGCGATGCCATATGTCTTAACGAGGGAATCGACGGAGCACGATGGTTTATGGGATTACGAACTGGAGGTTTTTCCCGCCGGAAATAAAGCCTCAATAGTTATTGGTGATGTCGTGATTCCCTGTCCAGATGCCGGGGTTCAGAGAGTTCATACCGGTTTTGTCATTCCGGGTGGAAAAGTCGAAGCGGTCGACCTCGTGGCGGACCAACCAAAAGAACTGCTGGCCGAGACTTTTGTGCGGCCGCGACTTGCTCTGAGCGACATAGGAGTACAACCCAAACCTTCCGTAGGAACGCTTAGCGTTCTGGCCCCGGGAGGAGCCGAAGTGATATTGGATGATGTAGCGCGTGGTACAACAGACGAAGAAGGCCTCTTGTTGGTGAGCGACGTGGTCGTCGGACCTCATCGACTCCTTGTGCGAAAACCGGGTTATATAACTGGTGAATACGAGGTCGAACTGGCAGAAGGAGAAAACAAACCTGTCTCTGCCAACCTGCGGATGTTGGACGGATACTTGACGGTGCGAACTGATCAACCCGGAACCACAGTCCAAGTAGCAAACTTGGGCCGGTTTGATAACGTCGTGTCAGATGTTCGATGCCCGCCCGGTCGTTACACGGTTACGGCATCACATCCCATGATGAAGACAGAAACTCGTTCAGTCGTAATCGCCGCAGGAGAGCACACTGCTGTTGAAATCGAGATGACACCCGATCCCGACGCGTTGCAACCTCGCGTGGGCGAAGGAGAGCAACACGCGAAGGGGCTCGAATCGGGTGAATCAATCGGCAGAGCAAATAAAGTGCAGTCCCTGAGCCCGAACAATGAAACAGCTACTGGAGCACTCGCTGAACGTTACTTCCGTGCGGGCAAGATGGCAGCGTTCACCTCCAACGCTATCGAAGCACTCCGTGGTGAAGGAGCTGTACGATTCACGCTGATACACGACCATGCCGGAATACCGCGCTCTGGGCACGCCGTCGTGTTCAAACTTATGGGCAAGACGGTTTCTTTTGCTCCAATTGGGCAGAGAAGAACTGACTGCGCCCTGCCGTCCGACATTGTGCCCTTCCAGAGCATCGAATCCATACAGGTCACCCGAAGCCGCGAAGGGGAGGTTTTCTTGGTCCTCAAGATGCCGGGATTTTCAGGCTCTGACAAGACGTCAGAGTTTCGCTTTGTGGTAGTTGGTTCGCATCTTGAGAGTCGGACTGTACACACGGGCAGAATGACCGAATTGGCTCAGGAAGTTCAGGTTTCTCCACGCAATGCGTCTAAAAAACTCGATGCGGTCGCGCAGGTCATTCGCCTAGCAAAAGAAGGTGTACGGTAGAGGAAAGTCCTACAGGCGGATAAGCTCGGCATAACGCTCTTTTATCGGCGAGTGTCGCGCTTCGACGATTATTCGGCAAAGCCGCCGAGCATGGTGACGCTCACATGAACGAACAGGATTCACTCTTCGAGCTACCTGAACCCCAGAATGAAAAGGTTCAATGGTACACGCTCAAGGACGGCACGCACATCTCGTCGCAGGACCTTGTAAAGGCTGAGCCCGAGGTCCAGTTGGAGGCGATGCGGAGATGGTTCTACAGGAATTACGAGGACCCCGTCCACAGTTCCCCTCACGATTCAAGTGAAGGTGGCTATCAGTTCGTCTACGGTGGACCCTACGATGCGCAGGAAGAGCTAGACCAGGAGTTCGGTGGAACCGTTGATGACCATGTCATTGAGAAACTGGCCAGTGAACTCGACGACGAATGTCCGAATTGGAGTGGCAACTCCGACATCCTCTCCCCGGACCTCGATGACTATCTCTTTCGTTCCAGCGCTGAGTCCGTTGGTCATGAGGAGGCGTTCCGCCAAAGTGCGGTGAACATTGAGCGTCTTCTCGAGGTCAAAGTCGAACCGGCAGAACGTCAGGTGATTCTGCGCCTGCTTTACACCAACGTCATTACGGCTTTGGAGACGTACCTTTCGGACAAGTTCATATCGGCTGTCAATGCGAATGAGGGGCGAATGCGACGTTTTGTCGAGTCGACTCCCGAGTTCAAGAACCGAAAGGTGTCCCTGAGTGATGTGTTCAGTGCTCACGAGACCATCAAAGATGACGTAAAGACCCATCTCCTAGATGTTGTCTGGCACCGTCTCGACAAAGTTGAGCCGATGTTTCGTGACACCCTGGATGTCAACTTTCCATCAGACATGAAAGAGTTACACAAAGCAATCTTCGTTCGACACGATTGCGTGCATAGGAGCGGCAAGACTAAAGATGGAGAAGAACATGTACTCGACGAGGGCGACATCAAGAGTCTGTTGTCGGCAGCCGACAAGCTAGTTCGATGGATAGAGGCGGGCGGCAAGGAACCGCTTGCGATAGAATTGCCTTCGCTTGATGTTCCGTTCTAGGCGACGGGTCCTCTCGACCTTTACTGGAACGTTTTCAACCCCTGCCGAGGCTGCACTCGGAGATGCTTGCCATTGTGAGCCCCTGGGTCTACACTTTGTGCGTTGCTGTCCTGCATGTAGGTCGTTGCGAAGCCTGGTAGAGCACACGGGACCGCAAGGCCCGTGTCCGCTTCCGAGCAGGGGGTCGGAGGTTCAAATCCTCTCTCCCCGACCAATCTTTTCAAGCACATAAACAGCACTTCTGGATTTTCGTCTACACCGCTGTAGGCAATCTTGAGGCTAAGAAAGCCTCAGAGTTCAATAACCCCTGCTTCCAACGAGCTTCCCGCGACGCGACGCTGCACTTCCAGAAAGTACAACGACCGACGGCCGATTCGCCGGCTGGTTCCCCGACCAACGGCAAATCGGCATGTTTCTGATTTGCGCGCGCCAATGGTGTGCCTGATCCCAGGAAAGGAAGGCCCCGCTTTGGCTCCCGCTGAATTGTTTCTGGGTAGACAGGGACCTCAAATTTGATGGAGCCCAGCCCGTGCAGGCCCACACATATAATGGAACAGGCGCAAATTGTCACTCACCAATCTGGTCAAAGAGTCAAAGTACATGAGCAAGAAAACAGTAGAATTTGATGCCCACAAGACAGTTAAGCAGGAAAAGGAAATCAGTTTCACTAAGAAAGACGGGACACCAGTTGATTTTGAGGCTAAGGTTCCAACGAAGGTTCCCGTTCACGTGAAGTTCAAAGCGGATCCTGACAAGAAACGCTAGATTGCGGGATCTAGCAATTGGCGCTCGTGTCCCCCCTGCAATGGGTTGCTGGAGGCTTGCGGTTCCTGTCCTCCAGCCATCCAGTTCCCTCTTCTGTCCTTTTTCGTTGGCGCACTTTTTTCGCTGTACGCCTCGTCTAGACTACCCGTTTTCGTCTCGCGCGTTACGACAGAGATTTTCCGTCGCGGCGAATCATAGCGCGCGGTCTACTGGTCTGCTGGAAAGATCACCAGCGATCAGTTTAAGCCTTACAGGGCGCAATCCCCGAATGCGGTTCGGAACAGACGTCGATGTTGGGGCATCTGCACAAGGTCTATGGGAAAATCAGTCCCGATGGCGGGTACGGCTCTGGTCGCATTTTGGGAGTCGTCCCACAAGTCAACATCTGAAGGGTTGAACGTTCGTCGCAGGTCTACATCCATATCGAGCGAGATTGCTTGAGTGTTTGTATGGATCTTGTCGCGCGGTTATCGTGGTAGGCCCCCTGGCTTGGGCTCAGGTGCTCTAGATTTAGCGTTTTGCGAAAGAGCATTTGTTCCAAGGAGATACCTCAACCCCCTGGTCTGTTTGCATCGCCGCTGTGGCCGCGCCATACCCGGGCGCGGCCAAAACCAAACCCACAGCAAACTCTCCGAGCACCCGGGCAACGAGAGTACCTGTGCGCCACTCTCGACGGATCGCAGCGCGCAACCCTGCTGTTGTCCTATGGGAAGTACCTAACGCAGATCACTGCGGCGCAGTCAACGCCGCACCACAAGAGTTCAAAAAAAACTCGTTGGTTGGTTCGTGAGCCATTCGAGCACTGGTTAACTACTTCAGGTAGTGTCCTGCTGCCGATAGCCCGTAGGCTACGATGAGGATCGAACCAACAACGAGCACCACTGCCAGAACGAAACGGCCTAGCCCTTTCAAACCAGCCGGAAGAGTCTCTGATTTGAAAGGCGGGATGAGGATGGTGGCGACGATTGTTGCCGTCACCCCCAAGCCCGCTAATACCCACTGGTAAAGCTGCGCCTTGGAGCCCGCCTCCTTTAGTCGCCATGCTTCTGAAGAGAGGCCGTAATAGCCACTATAGACCGCGCTCCAGCCAGCGTATTTCAGGAGCGCCAGCGAGGCTCCAATCACCAAGGGAACTGGGGTCAGCCAGTAGTACCAGGATCGGTGCATCGAGTTGGGATCGGCTGTGTTCATTCCACACTCCCTTCTACGGATTTGGAGGCTCCTGGGTTCCTCATTCGCAGTGCGTTCCTGTGCCCTGACCGGAACTATCGTGCGCCTCAACGCAAGCCTTCGGCTGAGGCTTTTGCAGCTGATTCATGTACAGCCAGAACAGCCATTGCGTACTCGTTGCCCGGCGTGCCGTGAACGCCCATCATCATGGTCCAGATCGGATGGGCTTGGGCGTCTGCAGAAAAGTTGTTGTAGACATCCGCCCAATAAGAACTCGGGAAAACGTCACCAAAATCCAAACCGAGATCCTTCAGCACGTCTTCGCACACTGTGGTGCAATTGTTGGTGAGCGCGGAATAATCGGGAGTAGAACCATTCTTCAGTGCTTCGATAAGATTGATCACTGTGCTTGCTCAAGCGATGTTTGGATGGTAAGCGTGGCGAACTTGCCATCAGCATTTTGCTGTGCCCGTTCGCTCATGTTTCCTTGGTTGAATGCACCCGGCCCTTGTCCAAGCCCATTCACCTTCCCGGCTGGGTAGTAGTCGAGGAACCCAACTTTGCCAGTGCCTGATTAAGAGCGCCCAGCATGATGTGCCCGTAATCTCCCGACGCACCGCTGGGAGGTCGATAGAAGATCGTAATGTCTTCACCGTCACTATCGATGTACTTCAGCGGGTTGTTTCCGCCATACACGTACTTGTTGAGCATTTTCGTTGGGTTTATCAGGCGAGCCCTAGTCAGGTTGAGAGGATCGGGAGTCATCCAGCGCCCCGTCGTAGAGGCGTAGTGCCTTCGACCGAAGTAATCCAAGCCGCTCTCCGCGTCCCGCTCCTTGCCGGTGAACTTGTCGCGCACGCGCCCCCACCCATCGTAGTTGCAGACCACCTGCATCGTAGAGATAACCCGACCCGCCAGTCGAGGTAGGCCGCCCATTCCTTCCGAAGAATAGGGAGGCGATCCATTGTGTGATAGCTACTACCACTAGAAATAGCAGGCCAGACCGCCAGGTTATGGGATAGGAACCGTCGGGATAGTGAGTCTCCCAAAAGAACGGTATCCGTGAGTACGTCGCTCCGACTGCGACGACAACCGACAAAACAATCCCAAAAAGAATTTGGAGTAAGGTCTTCATTACTGGTCCTCCGGATGACGAACGACAGGCGCGGGATCTGTCGAACTCTCACCATTCTGACCCGCAGGTCTGAAACCCCAGTTATTCTGCGTAATCTGCCCGCCATAGCTACCGGTGGCGTTTGCAGAGACGGTTGCTAAATTGCCATCACTCCCAGTAGCAACGATTCCAGAGTGTCCGTAGGTATCGCCGTGTTCCTGCGCGATCACGTCACCCGGCTGCGCTTCACTCAGCGGCCTCGTGTCAGACAAACCGGGAATATGGACATTCGGATCAGCCATTTCGTGAGCACTGGGCATCCTCGTGTTCCCGTCTTTGTCTTTGATTTCGGGTCTCGTTTTTCCGGCTTCTGCTAGGGTGTCTCCAACAAATTGGTTGCATTTGTCTCTGCCTGGCTTGAAAACTTGTGGATGTCCGACATCTTTGCCACTCGTGTTCGTACCGTTGATCGCCCAATCCTTGCTACCAACGTGATTTTGGGCAGTTTGGGCAACACTCCACCCCTTCACCTGAGCATCAGTTTTCCAGCCCTTGCCTTCGAGCGAGTTCTTAAACTTTTGCCACAGATAATCGGAATGTCCGTCGAGGTCACGGGTAGTTGTTGGGTTGTTAACGACGTAGCTGTAAAGATTGAGACTCTGTGGGTTGCCGTAGTTGGCGTACGGAACTGCGATGGGCTTAGCCGCCCAATCCGGCGTCATGAACCGGCCGAGCCTTGAACCGTAGTATCTGGCCCCGAACATGTCGAGGCCGGATTCGGCATCGCGTTCTTTGCCA
>Ga0335080_10000416_pt1 | contig 38655 bp, 32 predicted proteins | sample Lox_Sample_34_FD_206720 | JGI IMG/M metagenome (GOLD analysis project Ga0335080, IMG submission 206720) | Soil microbial communities from Loxahatchee National Wildlife Refuge, Florida, United States - Lox_Sample_3.4 | ecosystem: Environmental > Terrestrial > Soil > Wetlands | place: USA... | reverse complement strand
AGTTCGCGCAGGCCGACCTTGCCGTACACGGTCATAAAGATGTTGACCATGAGCGCGACCAGCGCTTGGTTGGTGCAGATGTTCGAGGTCGCCTTCTCACGGCGGATGTGCTGTTCCCGGGTGGCGAGGGTAAGTACGAATCCGCGCTTGCCTTTTTTGTCTATGGTTTGACCGGCAAGGCGGCCCGGCATCTGACGCACGAACTTTTCTTTCGTGGCCATCACACCGCAGTACGGTCCACCAAAGCCGAGAGGAACACCGAAGGACTGCGCTTCCATGGAAACGATGTCGGCGGCACGTGGCGGCTCAACGATGCCCAGCGAAACGGCCTCGGCGATCGAGACAATCAGCAGCGCGCCGCGCTTGTGGGCGAGGACAGCGATGGCCTCGACATCTTCGATGGTGCCGAAGAAGTTCGGAGACTGGATGAGCACGCAGGCGGTGTCGTCGGTGATTGCCGTCTCGAGCGCTTTCACATCGATGCGGCCTGTCTCCGCGTAGCCGACGGTATTCAGCGGAATGCCCTGATGCGTCGCATAGGTCGAGATGACCTCGCGATACTCGGGATGGAGCGTTTTCGCGACGACCGCTCCGTGGCGGCCCGTCACGCGCACGGCCATCATCACGGCTTCGGCGGCGCCGGTTGAACCGTCGTACATGGACGCGTTGGCGAGATCCATGCCGGTAAGCTCCGCCACCATGGTCTGGAATTCGAAGATCGCCTGGAGCGTGCCTTGCGCAAACTCAGCCTGGTAAGGCGTGTAAGAAGTGAGGAACTCGCCGCGCTGGACGAGCGCGTCGATGACCACCGGCCGGTAATGGAAATACGCCCCGGCCCCGAGGAAACTGGTGTGGCCGTCGCCATTCTCTTTGGCGCGCTGCTTGAACCAGTCAACGATTTCGGACTCGGCCATCTGGCGTGGGATGGAGAGATCGCGGTTGAGGCGAAGCTCGGCCGGGATGGGGGCAAAAAGATCGTCGACGGAACGAACGCCGATCGCCTTGAGCATGGCGTCGCGATCGGAGGGGGACTTGGGCAGGTATCTCATAGCAAACCTATGTTTGATGACAGGATTGAGCGAAAAGATTGTGGCAACCACCGGTCAGAGGCCAGACTGCAGAAAGGGCTTCGAGCGGCGGGCTTCGGGTCAAAACCCAGTCGCGGCCAAGGCCGATTCAATTCGAGGCTCAAGGCTCGAAGCTCGAAGCTTTTCACCTTTACATTTTGAGCTTTAACTTCTGCAATGCTTTTCAGTGTCCTGCCTCTTCACTTACAAATTTTTCGTAGTCGGCGGCGGAAAGCAGAACATCCAAGTCGGCCGGATTTTTCAGCGCGATTTTCACCATCCAGGCGCCGTGAGCATCCTTGTTCACCTTTTCGGGAGCGGTGGCCAGTTCTCCGTTGACTTCGGTCACGGTACCAGAGGCCGGCGCAAAAAGGTCTGAGACAGCCTTCACAGACTCAACCGTGCCAAAAGTCTTGCCGAGAGAAAGTTCGGCACCCACCTGGGGGAGTTCGACAAAGACGATGTCGCCAAGGGAATCCTGAGCGTGGTGGGTTATGCCGATTTTGCCATCGGCGGTGATCCATTCATGCTCTTTGGTGTACTTGCGGTCCGTGGGGTATGGCATGATGACTAATTACTCCTGAATTCGTCTTTACACTACTCGTCGTTCGCTTTTCGCCCTCGGCAAACCCCTTTTATTTTGCGACAACCAGCGTTCACCGGAATGCGGGTGACCTGTACTTAGATTTTCTTCTGACGCTTGTAGAACGGCATCGGGACTACCTGCGCTTTGACTCCCTGGCCGCGAATCTCTACCTGTACGGTGCTGCCGAGGGCTGCGCGCTGCGGCGGCACGTAAGCCAACGCTATGTTTTTTTTCAGAAACGGCGCGGGACTACCGCTGGTTACATAGCCGATCTCTTTGCCGGTTTCGTCGAGCACTTTGTAGCCATCCCGTGCAATGCCGCGATCCACCATTTCCAGTCCAACCAGGGTACGCTTCAGGCCTTCGGCCTTCGCTTTTTCCAGCGCCGCCTTGCCGATGAAGTTGGATTTTTCCATTTTGATGAAGCGGTCGAGGCCGGCTTCCCAGACGTTGATGGTGTCGGAGATTTCGTGGCCGTAGAGCGGAAGCTTGCCTTCGAGGCGCAGCGTGTTGCGGGCTCCCAGGCCGCATGGGACGACGCCGAATTCCTTGCCCGCGTCGAGGATGGCGTACCATACGCGCGCACTGGTGGCTTCGTCGGCGGGAATGTAGATTTCGAATCCGTCTTCGGCGGTATAACCGGTGCGGCCCATCAGAACGTTATTAAGGCCACAGATCGTCCCGCGCGTGACCCAGTAGAATTTGACCGCGCTGAGGTCAGCGTCCGTAAGCTTTTGAAGCAGGTTAACGCCCTTGGGGCCCTGGATCGCAATCTGGGTGAAATCGTCGGAGAGATGCTCGACTTTGCAATCAAACTGGCGCGTATTGTCTCGCACCCAGTTGAAATCCTTTTCGCGCGTTCCGGCGTTGATGACCAGCAAATATTCATCCTCTCCGAGACGGTGAACGATGACGTCGTCGACGAAGGTTCCCTGCGGATAGAGGAGGGCGGAATATTGAGCCTGGCCGATGGCGAGCCGCGAGGCGTCGTTCATGGAGATTTGTTGGACGGCGGCGAGCGCGCCTGGACCCGCAAGGCGGATATCGCCCATGTGGCTGACGTCGAAAATTCCAACGCCGCTACGAACGGCCATGTGTTCGTTGACGATGCCGCAACCGATGGAGGCCGGATATTCGACGGGCATATCCCAGCCGTTGAACTCGACCATCTTGGCGCCCATCTGGCGATGAACGGCGTTCAGGGCAGTCTTGCGAACAGCTGGCGGAATTACCGGCGCAGCGGACAAAAACACCTCGACCGACGTGATTGCGACAGTGGCTGGGCTGTCGGAGTCTGGAACTGATTAAGTTAACACCGGGGTGGGAAGAGCGGCAAGAAGGGGAGGAGGTCTGAGGAAGGGGTCAGAGCTCTGCGCTCGGACGTGAAACGCACTCGCGCGACGGGCCCCGTGCACTCGCCACACCTTGCCCTGCAATTTAACCTCTGGCCGTTGACCTTGGCCATCGCTCATTACCTCAGTCACGTTTCCCGGCAGGCCGGTTCGCTCTACACTCGGACCATGTCCTCAAAGCCGAGTTTACGCCGAATCGTGTGCGCGCAATGCGAGCAGCCGGAATCTCGCTGCTGGTGCGAGAAGTTCTGTGTTCTCTGCCAGTCGCAAAGCGGGATTCGACTATGCACCGATGGTCTCTTGTACTGCGAGGCCTGCCGCACGGCTTGCGACTACCACACGGTGGATTGGCAGGGGCCCACGACGGACTACTAGAACGACCGCCAGACCTCTACCGCTAGATCACCACCGCTTCCCGGTATTCCCCATACACTTTGCGCATGGCGTCGGAGACTTCCCCGACGGTGGCGTTGGCTTCGACTGCGGCGAGAATCCGCGGCATGAGGTTGTCTCCGGTACGGGCTGTGTCTTCTACGCCCTTGAGTGCGGCCTGCCATGTTTCGGGATTGCGTTTGGCGCGCAGGGCGCGGAGGCGCTCGACTTGCCTTGGTTCGAGCGCGGGATCGATGCGTTGAATTGGGACTGACTTCTCTTCCCCGATCTGAAAGCGGTTCACGCCTACGACAATTGCCTGTTCTTTATCGACGGCCTGCTGATATTCGTAGGCGGCGTTCTGGATTTCCTGCTGCACGTAGCCGCGCTCGATGGCTTTGAGCATGCCGCCCATGGCCTGAATCTTTTCGAGATAGTCGTCGGCCCGCTTTTCAATTTCATTGGTCAGCGACTCGACATAATAAGAGCCCGCGAGTGGATCGACCGTTTGCGGAGCGCCGGACTCGTAGGCAATGATTTGCTGGGTGCGCAGGGCGATTCGCGCCGACCCTTCGGTCGGCAGCGCGAGCGCTTCGTCAAACGAATTCGTATGCAAGGATTGGGTCCCGCCCAAAACCGCCGCCATCGCCTGGATTGCGGTGCGGACGATGTTGTTCTCGGGTTGCTGCGCAGTCAGCGTGGAGCCGGCCGTTTGCGTATGGAAACGGAGCATCCACGACTTGGGGTTTTTGGCCTTGAAGCGATCGCGCATGATCTTGGCCCACATGCGGCGCGCGGCGCGGTATTTGGCAACCTCTTCAAGGAAGTTGCTGTGCGCATTGAAAAAGAACGAGAGGCGCGGGGCGAATTTATCTACATCCAGTCCCGCTCGGATCGCCGCTTCGACATAGGCGATGCCGTTGCCGAGCGTAAAGGCGACCTCCTGCACGGCGGTCGAACCGGCTTCGCGCATGTGATAGCCGGAAATTGAAATCGTGTTCCAGTCGGGAACGTTTTCGTTGGTCCAGGCAAACAGATCCGTAATAATGCGCATGGCCTGCTGCGGCGGATAGATATAAGTGCCGCGCGCAATGTATTCCTTGAGCACATCGTTTTGCACGGTGCCGGACAGTTTTCGGATATCCGCTCCCTGGCGGCGCGCAACAGCCACGTACAGAGCAAGCAGAACCGATGCCGTGGCGTTGATGGTCATCGAGGTTGAGATTTTGGTCAGATCAATGCCGTCAAACAGACGCTGCATGTCTTCGATGGAGTCGATGGCCACCCCGACCTTACCGACTTCGCCCATGGCGAGCGGATTATCGGAATCGAGGCCGATCTGGGTGGGCAGGTCGAATGCGACGGAAAGACCTGTGGTGCCGTTCGCCAGCAGGTATTTGTAGCGCTTGTTCGATTCTTCGGCATCGCCCATGCCAGCGTACTGGCGCATAGTCCATAGACGGCCACGGTACATGGTGGCCTGGACGCCGCGGGTGAAGGGGAACTCACCCGGATAACCCAGGTCGTCATCGTAGTCGCGCCCGGCGATCTCAGCGGGCGAGTAAAGCGCGAGTACCGGGATATGCGACGAAGTCTGCTGTCCGGGTTGCTCGGCCCTCGACTTCGCTGGCGCAGCGATCTTCGGAATGTCGCTCATGGAAATAAGCCTTGTTCACCTTGCCGAACTGACAGGTCCTGAACCCTCCCGCCCTTACCCCCTCACGCTTTTCTGCGTCTTCGAACGCGCCAGAAAGAGCTCAGCCCGAACCACGCAAAAGAAAGAGTGAAACAAACGGCCAAGACGAACCGGCCCGGGCCAGGAGTCAGGCCCGCGTGGTACTTGCCATACTCGCGAAAAAGCGCGATGGCGCCAATCGCAGCAATTGCCAGAAAGGTGAACCCAGTAACCTCCAGAAAGAGCTGATGCAACACCCTGCCGAACGAGAGGGCGGTGGATTGAACAGCGCGAAAGACCGCCGCACCGGTGCGCGTGCGGCGTATTTGCTCCATGGCCAGCCGCAGCCCGATCCCGATTTTTTTCGCCATCCGCGCCGCGATCATTTTGTCGATTTTAGCAGCGGCCCAGCGTACAATGTTTGTGGCTAGGGTCACAATCGCGTGTGATGAGAGCCGCCGGCGACCTTTCTGGCATGGGGTTCTGAAGGTAGGGGGATTGGGGTGGATCAACAATTGAAGCAGCTCATGAAGGAACTGGGCGAAGCAATCAACGGATCTCTCTCCGAGTCCGAACAGATCGCCGAAGTGGTGTCGCGCATCAAGGAAGGCGGCTATGACATCTTTCTGGTGCTTGAGGCCACCATCGGCGTCAGCAAGCAGGGCGAACACTCCAGCGACAACACTTCTCTGGTCTCCACTTTGAGCACCAACCCTGAGTTCAAGATCAGCGACCAGGACTTGAAGTTTTTGAAATCCCTGCGCATCAAAATTGACACAGAAAATGAAGAGTAGGGCGAGGCATATCTCAACTCACCCTAGGTCTTACACTTGCGGAGAGGTCAAACCGGCATTTAAGGGTTCAGCTCCGCATCGGCAAAAACTTCCAGCGCTCTATCCAATTTTTCCCCTGGGAATAGGAAAAACGTTGCAGCGACCAGCCGCAAATCTGCTAGGATATGGGCTCCCCCGCGCAAGTAAAAGCACTGGAATGTGTTGTCGTCGCTGGTCCGACTCCAAATGGCCTTCGGCGTGCACTTTGGGACCATCGGTGGAGGGCGGGGTCTAGAACCGTCTACCGGCCAGGCTCACTTCCCCTTGGCAGTTGCATCAAAACTTTTCGGCAAGCAGGGTTTTGAGGTATCAGTACCATGGAATCCCATGTTCCCGATCTGACTCTCGGACTTCTCCCCGAGGCGCCCACGCATTGGGGAAAGTTTGTTGTCAGCTATGGCGCGCAGTCGCTCGTCATAGCCTTCTTTGTGATTGCGGCCGTGATACATCCGGAAATCCTCGTGATGCCGGCGCGCGATTACCACTTCATCGGGTTGGTGAACACTCCACCACCCGTTCCGCAGAAGCCTGCACCTGTGAAGGACTTCCCAACACCGAAGGTGACCGCCTCCGTTCCTCGTCCTGAAGCTCTACGTGTTCCTGCGGAACTGGCGCCGCACAAGGCGGCCGTCGCTCCCGACCTGGCGCCTCCGAAAGTTACGCTTGCCGCCACCAAGGAGGAGCTACCCGACGTAAAACCGGCGATTCCAAGGCAACTGGTCAAAACCAACGTTTTCTCGGCTGGAAGCTCCGCGACGCCTACGATAGCCGCTGCACCACAAAATGTGCAGACGGGAGGTTTCGGCGATCCCAATGGCGTGCCTGCGCAAGACAATCACGGCCGTCCGATTACGATCGCCAAAGCGGGCAGTTTCGATATGCCTGGCGGTCCGGGATATGGAAATGGCACCGGCGGATCGCACGGAGCGCGCGGCGTAGTGGCCAGTGCCGGATTCGGCAGCGGCGTGGCGACCGGAGACAATTCAGGAGTAGCGTCTGTTTCCCGAGGAACCGTCCGGCAGGGCGGTTTCGGTGATACGGACGTAGTAAAGTCCGTCCCGAAAAACCTCAGCGGCGAGCCAGCCGCCAAAACCGTGCCTGCGGAAATTACATTCAAGCCGCGTCCGGTTTACACTGAAGAGGGTCGCCAGCTCAAAGTGGAGGGCGAAGTATTGCTCGACGTGGTCTTCACGGCGAACGGCCAGATCAAGGTCATGAAGGTGGTACGAGGGCTGGGGCATGGATTGGATGAATCCGCTGTTCGTGCCGCAGAGAAGATTCAATTCAAGCCCGCGCTGAAAGATGGGCATCCGGCTGATTTCGAGGCCGTTGTGCACGTTGTGTTTGAACTGGCATCCTAATAAGAACTGATGAACCCTACAAATATCACCCGCTCCCTGGCGGCTGCCGTGGCGCTAGCCGCGGCCGCCTTATCTCCAGCCCTTTGCGCACAAACGCCGGTTCCGCCGCAGCAAGCGTCCGCGGCTCCTACCAGTTTCGATCAGGCGATTGACCGGACGGTGGAACGCGAGCACTTCTTTCTGGCGCAGATGAAGCAACTGCACCCGCTTGTCGAAACCTATCTGCAGAATCTCAGAAACGACAAGGACATTGGCGGGGCGGTGCCGTCAAGCGACGTTTATTTTCTGGGCCGCCTCGATGTGAGCGGCGGCGCTGCCGACGACCGCGCCTTCAATTCTCCGACGACTTCCGGGCTGGGCAAACGCATGCTGAGCAAGTTCAGCAACATGTACACAATGAAGTTTCTGCCGCTCGGCTTTGCCCAGATGGTGATTCTGGATGAGGATTTTGAGCGCAAGTATTACGACTTCACATTTGTTCGGCGCGAGTTCCTGGGGGAAGTCCGCTGCATCGTGATGGATGTCGCCCCGAAGAAGGGCGCCCGGGGAGGCCGGTTTCTAGGACGCATCTGGATTGAGGATCAGGATTACAACATCGTTCGCTTCAACGGTACCTATTACCCTCACCCGCGCAACAGTTACTACCTGCACTTTGACAGTTGGCGGCAGAACCTCCGCCCCGGCCTCTGGCTGCCCTCGCAGGTTTATTCGGAGGAAACCGACCTCCATTCCCGTTTGGGACAAGCGCTGTTTTACAAGGCGCAGACGCGCCTGTGGGGATACAACCTTAAGGATTTCCGGCGCAATTCCGAATTTACAGAAATAACAGTTGATGCGCCGCAGGAGGTACAGGACCAGAGCCAGAGATCACAAGATGCTTCGCCCCTGGAGGCGCAGCGCGCCTGGGAACGTCAGGCAGAGGTCAACGTATTGGACCGCTTGCAACAGATCGGTCTGATTGCACCGGAAGGCGAAATCGATAAGGTTCTGCAGACCGTCGTCAATAACGTAATGGTCACCAACAACCTCGACATTCAACCCGACGTACATTGCCGCGTGCTCCTGACGACACCTCTGGAGTCTTTTACGGTTGGCCATACCATCGTGATGAGCCGGGGCATGATTGATGTGCTGCCCGATGAAGCCTCGCTGGCCATGGTGTTAACGCACGAACTCGCTCATATCGTGCTCGGCCATCGTCTCGACACCAAGCTGGCGTTCAACGATCGCATGTTCTTTCCGGACGAGCGGACATTTCAAAGGATGGATTTTGCGCGCGACCGGAACGAAGAAGAAGCGGCCGACAAGAAAGCCGTCGAATTGCTGAACAATTCGCCTTACAAGGACAAACTCGGCAACGCCGGACTATTCCTAAAGGCGATCCAGGCTCAGGCGCCGGACCTCAAGAACCTGATTCGCCCGCACCTTGGCGACAGGCTGCTCAGTGGGGATGCGATCCGGATGTCGTCACTGATGGCGAATTCACCGCAGTTCGATCCCAAAAAGATTGACCAGGTCGCCGCTCTCCCGCTTGGCGGGCGCGTAAAAGTCAATCCCTGGAACGATCAAGTCGAACTGATCAAGACCAAGCCGGTAGCCATCACGGTGGCATCCGATAAGATGCAGTTCGAGGTCACGCCGTTTTTCCCGTTCCTGATCCGGTATGGGACGGCGACGCCGGATAAAACGACGACACCAGCTGCGGTGCCGCCGGTCGCTCCTGAAAAGCCCGCCACCACAAGTCCATCGGGACAGTAAACAGTAAGACGAAATGATAAGGACGGCAAGGTGATAAGGCCGAGCTTCCCCGGACGCTGAGTTACTTTAGGCGGAGTTCTGAAGACAGGGAATGCCCGTTGCGGGAATTGCCAACGCGAGGAGAGTGCTGTTACTGCGCGATTTCGCTGCCGACCTGAGAGAAAACGTTATTGGCGTTGCTCCCTATCAACCGTACCGTGCCAACCACAATGACAAGGATGACCGCTAGCATTACTGCATACTCTGCGATGTCCTGACCACTTTCGTCTTTCCAAAGCTGCCGTATTCCTTGAATCACGATGCCCCCTCGACGAGCGAGCATGCAGGGATTGCTCAGACTCCGCCGTAGTATGGGCTAAGGCTATCGTTGAAGCGGAATTGGCTCAATAGCACGCGTGTGACTGTATATAGCACGTTCGTGCTAGTTCAGAAGGGGGATATCCAAGTCATTGATTTACAAGATCGTCTTCAGCGGCAAACCCTGATTTACCGCAAACAACGCCAGCTCCAGACGGGTGGAAACGCCAAGTTTATCGAAAATGTTGCTCAGGTGGTGCTTGACCGTGTCTTCGCTGATCTTGAAGTACTCGGCGATCTCACGGTTGGCATATCCGGCAACCACTGCCGAAACAATTTCCAGTTCGCGAGGCGTCAGACCGAATTTCTTCTGCTTAGTTTCCTCGTTCGTGCTCTGCATCAGGTTGCGCAGGTATTGAACAAGATTGGAAACGCTATCGCGGCCAACCCAGTACTCCCCGCCCATGACCGCATGAATGCTCTTGAGCAGAAGCTGGGTGGCAGAGTCTTTTAACACCACCCCGCGTGCGCCCAGCTGTAAGGCTTCGACAATCTGCTTTTTCTCGACCGCCGCCGTCAACAGAATGATCCTGACGGCGCCCACGGCTCCGCCTTTGTTGCTGAGATCGCGGAGGGCATCCAGGCCGGTATGGTGAGGCATGGCCAGATCGAGCAGCAGAACATCGGGCTTCAGTTCAGCGGCTAGCTTCACAGCCTCGTGGCCGTCGCAGGCTTCGCCAATGACTTTCATATCACCTTCGGATTCAAGCAGGCGGCGCAACCCATCGCGAAAGATGGGATGATCGTCAGCAATTACAATGCGAATAGGGCTCACACGCTTCTCCATGACTTCCGTGGATGAATGAACTCTTTCTTCTTACAGAATACTGGGCTTCCCTGCCGGGGGAATTCTAACCTCCAGCCGTGCTCCATGTCCGGGATTTGATTCTATCGCGAGTTCGCCCGCCAGCAAGCGCACGCGTTCCCGGATTACGGCCGGACCCTTGCCAGTCGAGTCGAGTTCGGTCTCCGACATCCTGCCGGAGAAGGGGAATCCGCGTCCGTCATCTTCAACTGTCAGCTGAAGGTTTCCCGCCCTCTGCGCCAAACGCACCAGAACGTTGTGGGCGCCGCTGTGCTTGCGTACATTCACCAGGCTTTCCTGCACGATGCGCGCCAGTTCGCGGCACACTTTTTGTGGCAACTCGACCGTCTCGATCTCGCTCAGAAATACCGCGGAAATGCCCGTCTCGCGCTTGAATCGTTCCACCGTGTCGGTGATAAAGCCAAGGAGGCGCTCGGCATTGACTTCGAACGATTTCATTGCCTGCATCAGTTCCCTCAGCTTGAGCACTTCCTCGCGTAATAACTTCTGAATGCGGCCCAGTTCGGCATTGACCACTGGTACTTGTGTACCCGATTGCCGCCGCAGTACATCGAGCTGCATTTCGACCGCAATCAGAGACTGGATAGCGCCATCATGCAGTTCTCGGGCAAACCTGGAGCGCTCGAGCGCGCCGGCGCGTTCCCGCAGTCTCCGCACCAGGTACACGTTGTAGATGGCTGGGCCAACCTGTTGCGCGAACTCCCGGAGAAAGCGGAGTTCGTCCTCCGGGTCGCCCATCAACTGCGGATCGAAGACGAAAACGCGGCCCGACCACTCCTTTCCAAACAGGAAGGCGACCGAGGCCACCGCATTGAAATTCTCGACCCGGCCCAAGGCATCCAGAAATTTCACCTCTCCGTCCCGCAGCAGAGCACCATTGCGGTCGAGCAGAACCGTGCGGAAGCCGTTGGAAGTGCGGGCCGCGTAGATCGCCTCCACCCTGGAATCGAAAATGTATCCGTCCTCACTTTCGGGCGCGGCCTCGTGCCAGCGCAAGGCCTGCTGACCCATTGGCCCATCATTAATTTCCGCGAGAAATACCCGATAGCTGTTGACTTCCTGCGATGCGCTTAGAACTCGACGTGCGCCGTAGATGCTCATCACCTCGCCAAGGATTTGCTGCATCGTGCCCGTCAGCCCTGCCTCAACCCGGGTGGAGCTGAGCACGCGCGTGATCACCGCCCTTTCAGCGCGCACCTTCTTCTGGTTCTCTGCCATATAGCCCAGAAGAAATCCCAGCACCAGCAGGTAGACCGAACTCATGACGAGCTGTTGCGGAGCCAGTTCGCGGATGCTGATGCCCAAACGCGCCAGGGAGCCAACCGGCCGCCCGTAGCCCGACATCTGTGCCAGACCGGCCTGCACCGCATAGGCTTCCACCCAAAGCAGCGCGACCGCTGAAGCTGAGGTTGTCACAGTTTCCCACAGTCCCCATCGGTAGGCTGCCGCGGCCATGACAAAAACGAAAAACAGGAAGAAAGGCCCGCCCTGCGCGGGCGCGAACATCGAAATCAGCACCGGCCAAAGAACGTCAATGGAGTGCACGACCAGCCGGAACGCCTGCGTCGAGCGCGGACGGGCCCGCACCAGCAGCATCACAACGACGGCATGCACCAGATAAACAATCAACAACCAGTACAGCACTCTGGGATAAACGAACTCGCGCGCCGGTTCCATCCAGATAGTAACCAGCGCAACGATGGTGAGTGCCACGCGGGCCGTCGCCAGCCAGCGCTCGGTGCGGCGGATTTCGTCGGCGCTGAGCGGCGCCCGGAAGCGCCACAAGTCTCGATTCTGAAGAATCATCCACGACACAAATCAATCGTCTCGGTGGTTCATTCTAAAGTCTACGCCCCAGGAACTCCATCCCGAGGGCCCGGGCTTCTCCTCGGCCAGGAGGCTAGGGTCGTCGAGTTGTGCCGTTCAACGTTTTCGTGAGGAAAGCCAGGGGGCCATATTACTTCAGTCACCCCCTTCGGCATCGCTTTCGGCTCTAAAATGGAGCGGGGACCACGGCTTGAGAGCAAGCAATCAATTCTGGAAATCGCTGCTGATCTCGCTGGCCCTTGGCCAAGTGGCCGTTTCCCTGCTGATTCCCAGAAGCCCCACCCTTACAATAGTCAGCGATCTGATTCAAGGCGCGCTGCTTCTCATCGCCACCGCAGCCTTCCTGCCAAGAGCGGCGCGCTCCCGATCGACAACGTTCCATGCCCGTCTTTTTTGGATTCTCATGACGGCCGGCATGGTGCTCTGGCTCGCCTATCAGGCGATGTGGAACTACTTTGAGGTCATCCAGCTTCAGGATGTTCCGGACCCATTCATGGGTGACGTCGTGTTGTTCCTTCATCTTGTACCGATGATCGCCGCCCTGGCCGTACTTCCACATTTGCAGGGAGACGAGCGCGATGAACGCATCCGCATGCTCGACTTCTCCCTCCTGCTCACCTGGTGGATCTTTATCTATGTGTATCTGGTGATTCCCTGGCAGACAGTTCAAATCGACGAGCCGACGTACAGCGCCAACTTCAACTTTGCGTATCTGACCGAAAAGCTCGTGCTGCTGCTGGGGTTGGCTGTGCTCGCCTATTGTTCGGAGGGAGGATGGCGCCAACTATACGGACAGTTGCTTGGAGGCAGCGCGCTCTACGCCTCGAGTTCCTACGTCGCCAATTGGGCGATCGGGCACAAATCCTACTATAGCGGCAGCATCTATGACATCCCTCTCAGCGTTTCTATTGCCTGGATCGCGGCCGTTCCCGCACTCGCAGACAATTATGATCTGACCGAATCCAAGTCCGCGAAGCCTATCCTCGGTATCTGGATCACGCGCCTCAGCATGCTGGCTTTGCTGAGCTTGCCGTGGGTCGCTTTGTACTCGGAATTTGACTCTGCGCAGCCGCATCCGGTCAAGCGATTCCGGACTATCGTCAGTCTGGTGACGCTCGTGGTGATGGGCATTATGGTCTTCTGGCGGCAGCGCTTGCTCGGCGCCGAGTTGTCTTCGGTGCTGGATCAGTCACGCCGCTCTTTCGAGGACCTAAAAGCCCTGCAGGAGCGCTTGATTCAGTCTGAAAAATTGGCCTCTCTCGGCCAGTTGGTGGGTGGCGCGGCTCATGAGATCAACAACCCTCTCACGGCAATGCTGGGATATTCCGACCTGCTCACCGCGTCGAACCTGCCCCCGGAAGAACGGCAGCAGGCTCACATGATTAGCGAGCAGGTACGACGGACCAAAGCTCTTGTGTCAAGCTTGCTGACATTTGTCCGCCCCACCCCGCCCAAACTCGGCATGGTCGACGTCAACTCGGTGCTCCGGACCGGTCTGCGTCTGCTTCCTTCCCAACTAGAGGAACATGGGGTGGAGGTACGGCATGAACTGGCTTCTTCGCTTCCGCCTGTGCTCGCCGATTCCAACCAGCTTCTGCACGTCTGCTTGCATCTTGCCGGTCAAATCGCCGCGCAGCTTGATTCCGGGACCAATTCCGACTTGTGTGTTCGCACCTGCCAGGTGGGCAACACATTGCTCGTAGATTTTTTTGCCGAAGCGCCTTTCCTTGGGTCGCCGTCATTCGATCTAGTGCTTGCATCCGAGGGGGAGCACCGGGCTTCCACGCTTTCATTGAACGCCTGCTGCCGGATCATCGAGGAACATGGCGGACGCCTGCTACGGCCATCCAACCTCACCATTCCCGCCTTCCGCCTGGAGCTGACGATCGCATCAAACTCCAGTTCCTCCGAGCCTAACCGCGCCGCCGCTCACGGCGGCAAGTAAACCGCCCTCTTTACCGTCACCGCAGTCCTGACCGCTGTTTAGCCTTCCACCGTTCTTTTTAGCTGTCCGCAGGCGGCGAAAATGTCGCGTCCGCGTGGGCGCCTTATGAAAGCAGGTATGCCAGCTGCTACCAATGTTCTTTGGAACGCTGCAACACGTTCTTCGGCGGGCGTGCGGTAGGGCAACTCAGATCCCGGATTCAACGCGATCAGATTCACTTTCACCCGCAGGCCGCGCACAAGTTCCACTACCTCCCGCGCATGCTTCAGGGAATCGTTCACTTCACTCAGCAGCACATATTCAAAGGTAAGGCGTTCTCGCGCCCGCAGCGGAAAATCGCGAGCCGCTGTTATCAACGCTTCCAGGTTCCACTTTCGGTTCAGCGGCATCAGGTCGCTCCGCAGCGCATCGTTCGATCCATTCAGCGAAATCGCCAGCTTCGGCCGGACCGGCTCCTGGCCAAACTCATAAATCCTGGGTACGATGCCCGCCGTCGAAACCGTCATGCGCGATTCCGGAATTCCCACGCCCGCAACCAGTAACCGCACTGCCTTGATGAAGTTTTCGTAGTTCAGCAAGGGCTCGCCCATACCCATGAAGACCAGGTTCACGCGCTGCAGCGTAGGTTCAACATTTTGATCGCGCAGAACGGCGGAAATTTGACCAACGATCTCTCCCGCTTCGAGATTTCGCTTCACGCCCAGCAGCGCCGTAAAGCAGAACTTGCAGTTGACCGCGCATCCGACCTGGCTGGAAACACAGATTGTCGAACGGCGCCAAGTGGTTCGGCCAGACGGCGCGTCGCTCACCTTCAGCGTCTGGACGCCGTCTCCGCGATCTTCATCGCCGGCTTCTGTTCCATCGCCGCTTTCGCCTCCATCGCCCTCTGGCATCCAGACGGTCTCAACCGTTTCTCCGTCGGCCAGCCCGATCAGGTAGCGGACTGTCCCATCGCTCGATGTGAACTTGCGTGAGATGGCAGGGGCGCCGATCTGCCATCCTCGCTCCAGCATCTGCGCGCGATAGAGCGACGGCAAGGTGGAAATTTGCTCAAACCGCTCGATTCTCTGGCGGTAAATGGCATCAAAAAGCTGCTGGCCGCGGTAGGCCGGCTGGCCTGACTCCACCGCAAGCTCGGTAAGTTCTTCTAGAGTCAGGCCGAGCAGCGAGTTGGACGCAGGAATCGACATATACATCTATTGAGTGTAAGGCCGATTGCGGCGACCCAGATGGGAGGACTGCAACTCCAAGAAAATAAAGGGCGGCCGTCGCTCGTCGAGCAGGGACAAGGTTTGTGGGACAATATATAGACAGAGAAATAACCCGCCACTGGAGTCCAGTAACACGAAACGAGCCTCATGGTAAAGGAAACGCGGAACATTCATCGCCACGTTTTGCCGAACGGCCTCACGATTATCACCGAGCAAATGTCCCATATCCGCTCGATTTCGATCGGCATCTGGCTGAAGACAGGCTCGCGCGACGAGGGTTCTGAATGGAATGGTATCTCTCATTTCATCGAGCACATGGTCTTCAAAGGCACCGAAACGCGTTCGGCCGAGGAAATTGCCCGTCAGGTGGACTCGATCGGCGGCAACATGGACGCCTTCACCGCCAAGGAATGCATCTGCTTCAATATCAAGGTCCTGGACGAGCACCTCCCGATTGCCATGGATGTACTGAGCGATCTGGTTCTCCATCCGGTGTTCGATGCTGCGGATATTGCACGCGAGCGCGGAGTGATTCTGGAAGAAATCAAAATGGATCAGGACAATCCCGATTATCTGGTCCATGAAATCTTTACCCAGAGCTTCTGGAAAGACCATGCTCTCGGCCTGCCAATCCTTGGCACACGGGAAACGGTAAAGAAATTCGAGCGGCCGGTCGTTTCCCGTTTCTACGGGCACCATTTTGCGCCTGGAAATTTGATCATTTGCGCGGCCGGCAACCTGAACCACGAGAATTTTGTTCAGTTGGCTGCAAGATATTTTGAGCAAGTAAAGCCGGGAAAGAATGGCTTGTCATCACCTCCCCCAAAGACCTCGTATCGCATCAATCTGCGCAACAAGAAATCGCTGGAGCAGGTGCAGATCTGCATCGGCGTTTTGTCGCATCCGGTGGCGCACGAGCGCAGGTATGCTTCCTATGTTCTCAACACGCTGCTCGGCGGAGGTATGAGTTCGCGGCTGTTCCAGAACATTCGCGAGCGCCAGGGTCTGGCCTACTCCATTTACAGCGACCTCAATCCCTACCGCGACACCGGCTGCATGTGTGTGTATGCCGGCACCTCGCGCGAGTCCGCAATCAAAGTGGTCGAGAATGTGGTCGCCGAATTCTGCAATCTCAAGTCCACGCCCGTGCCGGAAGAGGAGCTGCGGCGCGCGCAAAATCAGCTCAAAGGCAGCCTTATGCTCTCGCTGGAATCCTCGACGGCGCGCATGTCGAACCTGGCCCGTCAGGTAATGTACTACGACCGCTTTTACGGGCTCGACGAACTTATCGAGCGCATCGAGGCGGTAACAGCGGAAGACCTGCAGCAAACGGCCATGGAGTTCTTCCGAACCGACCAGATTGCAGTCACGATCCTCGGCAACCTGACAGGCCTTAAGCTAACGCGCGACCACTTAGCGTGTTAGCGTGCTGATAGTCTGCGCCCGCCGAATCCAGCCTAAGTAAACATGGATAGTTTCATTTTTCCCACATATAGACACTCTACGTTTGTCTTGTAGAATTGAGCCCGGAAGGAACGTGGCATGAGGATTTTGAAGGATGTTTTTGCGGAGATCTTCCGCGCCTTGTGGGCACATAAGCTGCGCTCTTTCCTCACCATGTTCGGCATTGCCTGGGGCGTCGGCTCTCTTCTGCTGCTGGTTGGCCTGGGGGAAGGGTTTCGAACCGGCAACAAGCGCGGGCTTTCCGAGTACGGCGAAAACATCATGATGATTTTCCCGGGGCGCGCTCCTGTGGTCCAGGGAAGCATGAACTCCGCGCGCAATTATCGCCTTACTTACCGCGACTATCTCGACGCTCGAACCGAGACGCCGCACGTACGGGCGGTGACTCCGGTCCTGGTAACCGACGACGTTCATGCGGTTAGCGAATTCGCGACTGCAAGCGGTCAACTCACTGGAGCGGAGCCGCAGTATAACGGCATCCGGTTTCTGCCTCTCTTGCAGGGGCGGTGGCTGAATGAGCTTGATGAAACCCAGAAACGCAACGTCGTTGTACTCGGCGATGAGATGACCCACCATTTGTTTCCCGGGCGCCCGGCCGTCGGCTCTACAATTCTGCTCAACGGCTACCGCTTCGAAGTGGTGGGTACTCTGAAACGTGTCGGCCGGGGCGATGACAACTCCACCAACATGCGTTGCTATATTCCGTTTCAGGTTATGCGAAGCGATTTTCCCATCAAAGGCGACAACTCTTACGACGCAATCTCCTCCATGAACTACCAGCCGATCGTGGCGGCGGACCACCTGTTGGCTGAGGAGGAGATGCGCAAGGTCATCGGGCGCAACCATGGGTTTGACTACCGGGACAAGGATGCATTTGAAGGTTGGGATACGGTCAAACAGGCGGAAATGATGGGCGTGATTTTCGACGCCATGGATGAATTCCTGGGGACGGTCGGGCTGGTGACGCTGGCCCTGGGTGCCATCGGCGTGATTAATATTATGCTGGTCGCGGTCAGCGAACGGACACGTGAGATCGGATTGCGCAAAGCGCTCGGCGCCACCAACCGCAGTATCATGCTCCAGTTCTTCGCCGAGGGTATTCTTCTGACCCTGGTCAGCGGGTTGATCGGCATGGGACTGGCCGGAGGGGTGATGATTGCCTTCCGTAATTATCAAGGCCCGGGAGGCTTCGATCCGCCGCGGCTGGTTCCGATGACGGCCATTCTCGCGATCGCTGGCCTGACTTTGGCCGGAGTCATCGCCGGGCTCTATCCGGCCCGGAGAGCAGCGCGTCTGGAGCCGGTAGAAGCGCTGCGGCAAGAGTGAGCAACATGTAACTGGCAATTTGACTCGTGACCCGAACACGCGGTCATAAATCAGAAGCTTTTATGATGCGCGACATTTTTCCAGAAGCCTACAATGCCATGCGGCACAATCGCCGCCGCACCACCCTGACCATGCTGGGCATGGCGTGGGGGATTGCGACAGTGTGCATGCTTCTGGCCTACGGCGACGGTTTCGGGCGGGCGATCGCGAATATCTTCGCCGCTTTCGGCACCAAGATCATGATCCTCGAGCCCGGGCGAACCTCCATGCAAGCCGGCGGAGACAAGGCGGGCGCGCGAGTTCGCTTCACCCTGGACGATATCGACCTGCTCACGAACAACATTCCGCAGATCACCCATATCACTCCCAGCAACGGCAAAAAAGCGAACGTTCAGTATGAAAACCGGTCGTTTAATCTCGATCTGGTCGGGGAGTATCCCAACAGTCCGATCATCCGCGCAATGAGCTTTGACCAGGGACGTTTTTACAATGGACAGGAGGAGGCTCAACGCGCCCGGGTGACAGTCATCGGCAGCGAAGCCAAAGAGAAATTGTTTTCCGGCCGCAATGCCCTCGGAGAACATATCCGCATCGACGGTTTGAGCTTTGAAGTGATCGGCATTTACAGCGCAAAGATGCAGGCCGGAGATGACAACATCAACCGGCTGGTGTTTATCCCGTATACGACGCTCGGCGATCTGATGGATACGCATTATCTCGGCAATATCTGGTTCCGCTATGAAACGAATGACTATGAGCAGATCGAACGAACTGTGCGCAACGTGATGGCGGACCAGCACCGATTCAATCCCGCCGACCGGCGCGCGGTGATGGTCTACAACCTCATGGTGCAACTGCATCAGTTTGAAGTTATCGCTCTCGGCTTGAAGGTTCTGCTCGGCTTCATCGGTACGCTCACGCTCGGCATTGGCGGGGTCGGTTTGATGAACATCATGCTGGTCTCGGTAACGCAGCGCACTCGCGAAATTGGGGTCGAGAAGGCTCTGGGCGCGCGTCGCAGACACATCTTCCTGCAATTCCTGGCTGAGGCTCTCGCGATTACGTTCATGGGCGGAGTCTTTGGCATCATCCTCGCTTATGTTGTCGCGCTTTCGGTCGGACGGCTCACACTCTACAGCGCCATGGCCAAGCACGCCGAGGCTGGCGATATCCGCCTGATGATCAATCCTCTTATTTTGTTCGTCGCGGTTTTGATTCTGGGCTTGGTTGGACTGGTGAGCGGCATGGTGCCCGCCATCCACGCCTCCCACCTTGATCCCATCGAGGCTCTGCGCTACGAGTAAGCCAGCCTCGATAGCACATTGCCGGAGAAAGACTTGTGACAATGTCTGGTAGCGAAGCGACAGCCGGAACTCGGAGGCTCTCGCCTACATCCAAGATAACGCGGGGTTATACCCCAGCGTAAACTACCAAATCCGTGATACGAGGATGATGAAAACAAATGAGAAAATTGATTGGAGTACTCGCGATCTGCTTCTTGTTTTCTCTCTCAGCCCTGGCACAAAAACATGAAGGCGGGGCGCGTCCTGAGGTAGGAGGGGGCCACCAGAACATTCCGCGCCACGGCCCCGCACCCGTAAGAACTCCGGCACCCGCGCGGAAAAACCGAAACTTCAGCGAAAAAGAAGGCCATCCGAACGCCCCGCACGTGGACCGGGGAAAAACCTGGGTGGGACACGACACGGGGCGGGATGATCCGCATTACCACCTTGATCATCCGTGGGAGCATGGCCACTTCACCGGCGGCTTCGGCCGCAGCCATGTGTGGCGGCTCGCAGGCGGGGGGCCGAGTCGCTTTTGGTTCGGTGGATTCTACTTCTCGGTCGCTCCCTATGACATTGGCTTCTGCGACGGATGGTTGTGGGATTCCGACGAGATTGTGCTTTACGAAGATCCCGATCACCCGGGGTGGTACCTGGCCTACAACGTGCGCCTCGGCGTCTACGTTCACGTTATGTACCTGGGAGCATAGGCCCGGGCAAGGCGGCGCAACAACATGCCCCATTCGCAGAGCGGATGGGGCATATCTCCTTGGGTACGCCGCGCTTCACTCCTGTTGATCGGGCTTCTGATCGTCTGGTTTCAGCTCGGACGGTCTCATCTCTTTCTTGTCCTGGTCCCTTTCCTTGATCGAAACCAGATCAACCTCAAAGATCAGAGTGGAATTGGGCCCGATGTCCGCTCCCACGCCCTGTTCCCCATAAGCGAGGCCAGGGGGCACAAAGAGTTCCCACTTCGATCCCACAGGCATCAGTTGCAGGGCTTCGGTCCAGCCCTTGATAACTCCCTTTACTGGGAAAGTCGCGGGCTGGCCGCGCTTGTATGAGCTGTCGAATTCCTTACCGTCAACCAGGGTGCCGCGATAGTTACAGACAACCGAATCGTCGGCCGTTGGTTTGGGGCCCGTGCCCTCCGTCAGGATCTTATACTGCAAGCCACTGGGCAGCGTTACAACGCCTTCCTTGTCTTTGTTGGCGGCCAGAAAAGCATCTCCGCTGGACCTGTTCCTCTCGGCGGCCTCCTTCATTTTTTCCTGCTGCTCTTTCTGCATTTCGACTTGTACTTCCTTGAGCACCACCTGCGCTTCTTCGACTGTCATGAGCGTCTTACCGCCTGACAGGGAATCCTTCAGGCCATTCGCCACCAGGCTGGGGTCAAAGTCGACTGATTGCTTTTTGAGATTCTGACCGAGGCCGTTGCCAATGTTCATTCCCAGCGCATAGCTGAATTTTTCTTTTCGCGACTTGAATGCGCTCGTTTCGGCGGGCTTTGCAGGTGTTTTGGTGGATTCTTTCACGACGGGGGGAGTCCCGGGTTGAGTCGCAGCCGCCGGAGTCTGTTGGGCGATGCCATTGGCCACCCACGACGTTCCTGCAGCCAATAGGACCGCTGCGAATATAGGTTTACGCATATCGCTTATTGTCCCATTGACAGGCATCCCGCGCCAAATAGCATCCCATGAATCGCCAAATCGACCTCGCCCGGGCGGGCAGGCTACCGATAAAGCTGTCTCGGGGCCCCTTTCACTCTGCTGGCACCTGCTCTGAACCAGCCAAGGCCGCCCTGATCGAGCGGCGGCCATGGGGGCGGTATTGGGGGAGGGCGTTCAGCGCCGCCCTTCGCCCTGCTCCATCGCAAGCGCCCGCGGGAACAGCACGTTGTTCTCGAGGTGAATGTGCTGGTGCAGGTCTTTTTCAAAGCTCGCAAGAACCGTATACAGCGCGCGGAAGCTGGTGCACGCATCGGCGGGCGGTGTGAAATTCTGGCTTGCTTCCCGCAGAATCTTCAGCGCAATGCCCGCGTTGTCGTGTTCGTGCTCCATCATGCGCACGGGATTCGCAACAGAGCCAAACGGGGGCGGCAGGATCGGCTCGCGCCCAATCACCGATTCCTCCATGCGCTCCACGTACGGGAACAGAATATTTTCTTCTTTCATGAGGTGCGTCATTAGTTCTTCGCCCAGGCCCTGAAAAACGGTACGAATCTTGGCCAGTTCCGCATGGTTCTGGCCGTGCTTGGTATAGACCTTTTCGAGGAGGGCGCCAATCTGGGGCACCTGGGTGCGCACAAACACGTGGTGGGTCTTGACGATGTGCGAAATCAGCTCCGCCAGCGATCCCGACCGCAATTCGCGCTCGTTCGGCGGGACCGGTTGCGCAACCGCAGCCTCCAGCGATTTCAGCACCTGCTCAGGGTTCGCGTTGACGGCCGCGCAGGCCTCATCCAGCGGCCGGTTGCCGCCGCAGCAATAATCGATTCCAAACTTTTCGAACACGGGGATGGTCTGAGGCGTTTCGCTCGCGTAGTCACGAACGGTCTTGGCCGTGGTCAATGTCATTTAGCTTCTCCTCGCAGCTCCCAGGCTGCTCTCACGTAAACCACTTTAGAAGATGCCTTCTTCCCTGACGATGACTTTTGTCACGGGGAGAATTGGTAGCAAGACCCAGCTTTCGGTATCTACTAAAAAGTAACGGGCTGGCCACAAGGTAGCGGCTATTCGTTCCCGTCCAGCTCCGCCTCCAGCGCTTTGATGTCCGCGATGACGATTCGTCGACCGTCCATCAGAATAAATTTTTCCGACTGAAAACGGCTGAGATTGCGCGACACCAATTCGCGGACCGTGCCGATCTGCGCGGCCAGTTCCTGATTACTTGCGGGCAGCGTGACCTCGATTCCTCCGGCAACGCGGGTACCTTGGCGCCGTGCCAGCCGGACCAAGAACGCCGCTAACCGGTGCCGCACCGTCGTAAAGGACAGTTCCTCGATGATACCTACCAGTTTCCGTAACCGCGCCCCGATCACCCGCAAGATCTTCAACGCCACCTGTGGATGAGCCATGCACAAGGCTTGAAAGTCCTGTTTGCCGATGAAAAGGAGGGTCGAATCTTCGATCGCGGAAACCGACGCCGGGTAGTTGCCGCCATCAAACACCGGCAACTCGGCCACTGACCCGCCTGGCCCATCAATGCTCAGGACTTGTTCGCGACCTCCGGGCGAGGTCTTGAAAATTCGCACCTGGCCCGACTCGACCACATACATGCCCGTGCAGGGATCGTCTTCTGAAAACACTATTTCGCCAGCGGAGAACTTGCGCGCGATCGCCCTGTGCACTAGAAACGCCAGTTCGGGTTCGGTAAGACCTGCAAACAACCCCACCTGCGACAGCGTCTTCGCGGCGCTTGACTTAATGTCCGGCATTCGGCCATTCTACCGAACGCCGGTCTACACAGACTGGCAGGTCCACAAGAACCGAAGAAGGTGTGAAATCCAATATGAGACATTCCCGGTTTTTTGCTCTGGTTTTGCTGACTGTGGCTGTTCTAACGACTGTAAGCGCTGCTAAGACTCTCGTGCTTCTGAAAGATGCCCAAGGCAAGAGCGTGGGTACGCTCATCCTGTGGCAGGAAGACTCGGGCGGTGTCGGTATGCAACTTGATCTGGAAAACTTGCCTCCGGGCGAGCACGCGGTGCATTTCCACCAAAATGCCAAGTGCGAGGCGCCCGATTTCAAGTCAGCAGGCGGGCATTTCAATCCAGATAACAAGAAGCACGGACTCGACAATCCCGAAGGCCACCATGCCGGGGACAACGCCAATTTCACCGTCGGCCCGGATGGCAAGGCCAAGTTCCGCGCCGTGAATAAAGACGTCAATCTCGGCGGCGACAGCCATTCCCTGTTCAGCAACGGCGGTACGGCGATTGTCATTCATGCGGCGCCGGACGATCAGAAGACCGATCCAGCAGGCAATGCCGGGGACCGCATAGCCTGCGGCGTGATATCCAAATAGGGGCGGTCGCCCGCATCCCGGACAGCTGTTTCCAAGGAGAAGGCTGATCATTAACGGTGCTCATATTGTTGTTTACAGCAGGGACCCGGAAGCCGACCGCCTTTTCTTTCGCGATGTTCTCAAGTTTCCGGCGGTAGAGGCGGGGCCCGGCTGGCTGATCTTCGCCCTTCCTGCCGCTGAAGCGGCGTTTCATCCCGCAGAAAGAAATGGCGCACACGAACTCTATTTCATGTGCGATGACTTGAAAGCGGAGATACGCTCGCTCGAAAAAATCAACGTCAAGTGCGGACCGGTCACCGAACAGCGCTGGGGGATCCTGACAGAAATCGCGCTCCCCGGCGGCGGCCACATCGGCATGTATCAGCCCAAACACCCGAAGGCAATTGGCTGCTGATCGTCAGGTCTTCGCCGCTGGATTTTTCTGCGGGCTGATCACTTCCCTTCGGCCGATCACTTCCCTTCCGGCACAAAAATGGCCGGAATGTTGAGCTTGTTGATGGTTTCGTTGAGAGCCGGCAGGTCTTTCTTTATCAGCTCTTGAGCCTGCGCCAGCAGGGGACGCGCGTGCTTTTCAAGCTCGTCGAAAACCTCATACTGCTGCGCGGTCGGAGGCGCATCGGCCGCATCCACACTGGAGACAAGGTAATGTAACCTCTCGTCAATCAGCACGGGATAATTCAATGTCGCCTCCGAACTCTTCGCATTCACCTGTAGCAATTGCGACTCCACGTCGAGGCTCTTTTTGTCGAAGTCGCGGGCCGCGGAAATCAGCGGGGCATAGTGGGGGTCATCGCCAAAGCGTTGGTTCAGCGTGTGCGTCTGGGCGCGGACTTCGCGTAACCGGGCGATCCACTCGTGGATTTGTGAGATCTCGGCCACGACTCTGTTGCCCAGTTCAGCCTGCTTTTGGGCGTCTTCGTTCGTAGCTTTTGTCCGCACGTCGATCTTCAGTTCCAGGGGCTCAGTGTAGGATTTGCCCTCCGTCGTAAGTTGGACCCGGTACACACCGGGGGCCACGATAGGCCCGCGATTGCGGAATTCGGCCCCTGGTTCTCCCGGCAGCGGTGTCGCGCCTTGCGACCGCAAATCCCAGGTAAATCTGTTGAGTCCAGCAGCAGTGGGAATTTTCTCCTGCGGTGGTGTCATGTCCGGCCATTCAGGTGGGGTTTCGGCCTCCTTTTTTTCCTCGTTTGAAAAGTGCCGCACGAGTTTGCCTTGTGCGTCGAGAACGTCCAGGCTCACTACGCCCTTCGGCGCCGCCGGCAAGTAGTAATACAGAATCGCTCCGTTCGGGGGATTCTGCCCCACCGGTTGCCGCTTCTCGTAGAAGTCTGGCCATCGGAACCGGTATGTGGCGCGCGGCTTGTAAAGAACTGCTTCGTTTGCTGGTTGCGCGGTCGCCGCGCGCAGCGGCGTCAGGTCGTCGAGAATCCAGAAAGAACGCCCGTGCGTGGCCACCACCAGATCATCGTTCTTGACGATGAGGTCGTGAATCGGAGAATTCGGTAGATTCAGTTGCAGCGGCTGCCAGTTCGTTCCACCGTCAAGCGATACATAAACACCGATTTCCGTACCCGCATAAAGCAGATTTTTTCGTACCGGATCCTCCCGCACCGCATGAGTATAAGCACCCTCCGGAATGCCATTGACAATTTTCGTCCAGGACTTGCCGAAGTCCGTTGTCTTGTAAATGCAGGGACGGAAGTCATCGAGCTTGTGCGTGTCTACGGCAGCATAGGCCGTTCCTGCATCAAAGGGCGAAGCCTCAACAATACTGACCAGGCTCCACTCTGGAATACCTTTCGGGGTGACATTCGCCCAGTTCTTTCCGCCATCGCGCGAGATGTGAATCAGGCCGTCATCCGTTCCCGCCCAGAGAAGATCCTTCTGGACCGGCGATTCGGCAATCGCGAACACGGTGTCGTAATACTCGACCGAAGTGTTGTCTTTGGTGAGCGGTCCGCCCGAGGAAACCTGCTTGCTTCGGTCGTTGCGCGTGAGGTCGGGGCTGATCGCCGTCCAACTCTTCCCATCATCGGTGGTCTTGAATACGCGCTCAGCGGTTGTGTAGATCACGTGCCGGTCGTGCGGTGAAATCAAGATGGGCTGCGTCCAGCCCAGGCGATACTTCAGGTCCCCGGCTCCGTGCCCGGAATTATCGGTGGGCCACACGGACACGTCCTGGGTCTGGTTGCTGCGGCGGTCAAGGCGCGTTATGGGACCGCCATCCGCACCTGCATAAACGATGTTTGCGTCTTCCGGATCCGGCTGAATGTAACCACTTTCGCCGCCGCCTACCTCAAACCAGTGTTGCCGCCCGATGAAGCCATCGTCAGTGCGGCTGGCGATCCCAACCGTCGAGTTGTCCTGCTGGGCGCCATAGACGTTGTAAAGAACCTGATTGTCCGCGGCCACGTGATAGAACTGCGCCGTCGGCTGGTTGTACTCGGTGGACCAGTTCTTGCCGCCGTCTACAGAGATCGAGGCTCCGCCGTCATTGCCGTTGATCATGCGATCGGGATTCTGCGGATCAATCCAGAACCCGTGATGGTCGCCATGCGGCGCCGGAAGAAGGCTGAGCGTCTTGCCGCCGTCAATCGATCGAAACGCGCCGGTGTTAAGCATGTAAACCGTGTCGATGTTCTTTGGATCGGCGAAAATATGCGTAAAGTACCACGCGCGCTGAGTGAGCCGCTGATCGTCGTTCACGCGCGCCCAGTTTTCACCGCCATCGTCGGAGCGGTACAGACCGCTCTGCTTGGACTCAATCAACGCATACACCCGGTTCGAGTCCGCCCCCGAAACACTGACGCCAATGCGACCGAGAATGCCTTCCGGCAGTCCGTTGCCTTCGAGATGTTTCCAGGTGTTTCCGCCATCGATCGAGCGGTACAGGCCGCTACCGGGGCCGCCGCTGTCCAGACTCCACGGCGAGCGACGGATTTGATACAGGGCGGCGAACATCACCTTCGAATTATGCGGATCCACGGCAAGGTCAATGGCGCCGGTATTTTCGTCCTTGTAAAGAACCTTGTCCCAGGTGTTGCCGCCATCCAAGGTGCGGAAGACGCCGCGCTCGGCATTCGGGCCGTAAGCATGGCCCATCGCCGCCACCAGAACGTGGTCGGGATTGCGCGGATCGACCCATAGGCGCGCGATGTGCTGGCTATCCTTCAGGCCGATGTGAGTCCAGGTTTTGCCGCCATCCGTGGTCTTATACATTCCATCGCCATAGGAGATGTTGCCGCGCAAACAAGATTCGCCCGTCCCGACATAAATGACATTCGGATTCGATTCTGCAACGGCAATCGCGCCGATCGATGCCATCACGCTCTTGTCGGAGATCGGCTGCCAGCTTGAGCCTCCATCGACCGTGCGCCACACCCCACCGGCCACGCCACCAAAATAATAAAGGTAAGGGTTGCTCACCACTCCCGTGACAGCCAGCACGCGACCGCCCCGATAGGGTCCGATATCCCGCCACTGCATGCCTTTGAACTGACCTTCGTTATAAGGCTGCGCACTGGCGATAGCGCAACCCACTATGCCTGCCAATAGAAAACACAATCCTCGCGAGCGGCGTGAATTCATCGATCCCCCTTTTCTTGACGGCCCCTATTCAGTGAAGATCACAATATTAAACCCGCCCGCCCGCCGGCTGCGACCCCGGCGGCATTCGCAGGTCGGAAGAGACGCCCGCCGGGGTATCCGAATAGAGAAATTCCAGCGCCTCCGGAAAGCGCGCGGCCCAAGCGCTTTCGGTGTGGGTTGCACCTTCGGCAATCCGGACGCGCAGGCGATCTTCCCCGAGGCCGGCGGTGCGCAAAATCGCGGCCAGTTCGCGCGCGTCGTCCACCGTCTTCGCGTCCTTTTCAGGATTGCCCGCTTCCCGGGTTCCCATCCCCAAAAAAACGCGCGACGGCCAAGCATTACAATCTCGGGCCCCGCTCAGTATCTTCCGGTTCGCAACAAACAACGACGGGCTCTCGATCAGTAAGCGTCCAAAGATGCCGGGCGCAGCCAGTTGTGTGTAGAGCGTAATCAGTCCGCCCAGTGAAGATCCGCCAAGTCCGGTGTTTTCCGGCCCCACGAGAATCGAATACCGTTCCGCTATAAGCGGCATTACCTCGCTTTGCAAGAACTCAGGATACCGACACCCAAAAGCCTGCACGACTCTCGGGTCCCGCGACTTATAAGGAATGTACTCCCGTGCGCGATTTCGGCCGGCGTTATCGATTCCCACAATGATGAGCGGCCGAATTTTGTTTTCGGCAATCAGGCGCGTTGCTGCTTCACCCACTTGCCAATGCACGCCTGCAAAGGCCGTTGCCGGCTCGAACAGGTTCTGTCCATCGTTTAAGTAAAGAACTGGATATCGCGTTGCGCCCCACCCGTCATAATCGGAAGGCAGCCAGACCCGCACCAGGCGCGTGTTTCCGAACACCCGGCTTTCTAGTGTGTGCAGCCATAGATTGCCACGGGAGACCGGCACGTCAAGATGGGGAGCGGGTTTCTCTTTTGGCTTTCGAGGGCTGGGTCGTGGCATGGGTCAGTGGTTGAAGGTTTTCCCGGCAGCTCCTGCTCTCTCCAAGAAGTACAAGCCCGGCGCCGTCACCGTTCCCGTTTCCACCAAATGAGTCCCGACAGGGCAGTCGTCGCAGAAATCAAGGCGAGGGAAGTGAGACACAGAATGCACCATACCCCCAGAATGTGCCCCTCGACGTAGGTCAAATAGAGAGCGAATGCCGATCCTGCCGCCGCCCCGCCGAACAGCACTCCGGGCATGCGGGGCCAGGCGCGATACATTGTAGCCAGTCCCCCAAGCACCGCATAGCCGAGCATTCCGATCAAAGCCACTGGCACCCGGAGAATCGATGAATATTGGCTGCGATTGACGATATCGCAGTTGAACGTTGCCCCAAAGTCGCAATAAGCAGTTTTGGACTTCGCATAATGGTGCTGTAGCGATACCGACGACACAACAACTCCGCATGCGCACAAAGCGACGACGGCCCACAACAACAGCCTTCGAAACCCGTTCACGGCAGGGGACACCCGGTCCGGTCGCTAAGATCTTCCAGACTTAACACCCGCTCCACCCGCTCGCCGGTCGGCGGAAATTGCCACGTCGGGAAATGTTGGATGTTGGCATCCTTGCAAACCTGCGTCTCGGCGTGCAAGTCCCCCTTCACACCGCACTCCACGTACGGAGCGTACTTGAAGGACTTCGCAAATTCCTCTTTCTGTTCCTCACAATGCGGACACCACCACGCCCCGTACATCTTCACACCACGATTGGCCAAACAACGCGCAAAAGCATCGTGTTTGTGCTGGGTACGGTCGCCGAGATAGTAAGCCAGACCAAAAGCAGCGACGATAAGAACCGTGTAAACCAACCGCCGTCCCAATCCGCTGGAGCTGACTGCGGCTTTCGATGGTTCCGGTTGCCCTTTGCTTCTGTCCTCTGGCATGGATCTCGACATGTCGCATTTCTTATATCACGAGCATTTCATTCACGGCTCTTCAAACCACAACCTTCAGGGCCGATGGCAGGACATCAATGGTTTGACATTCCAGCTTCATCACTTCGCCATCCACCATCACGTCGACCGGTCCTTGCAATTGAAACTCAACGCGGCGCACCGCTTGCCGCTCCGCCAACGGGTGGCGGGTATGCGTGCCGTCGTAAAGCGTAGCGAGATTCCGCAGCAAACCGAGACGTCCAATGGGCCCCCAGCGCACATATTCGATCAAGCCATCGTCGGTGCGAGCATCGGGGGCAATCATCATCGTTCCACCCGTAAATTTGCTGTTGTTGAAACTCAGAAACAAACAGGGACGGCGGTCAAATTCGTTTTGGCTGTTCACACGAACCGGAAACGGACGGCGCTTCAGTCGCGCCAGACTTAGGAAAATCGAGGCCAGATAGCCGGCGTGTCCAAATCGCCGAAACCGGCGGTCTCGAAGCGCCGCTACGTCGGCTGCAAATCCAACGCTCGCGAGGTTGATGAAATAAAGTTCTCCGTGTTTGTGCGCCAGTCTTAGAACATCGCACGCCCTTGAATCCTTCGCCTCAATGGCTCGCAGGGCGTGTTCTAAACCGCGATCCGGAGCTTTGGGGTCACTAAAATCGCGCAAGAAAGAATTGCCGGTCCCCAGTGGCAAGAACCCAAGAGTGGGTATGTAGGGGGCATCACCGACGGGCGTACTGGACTTCGCTGGACTGTCACTGAGACGTGCGGCACAATCGGGAAACAACCCATTCACGATCTCGTAAGAGGTGCCATCGCCGCCCACGGCAAGAAACCTGCGCACTCCCCGCCGGTAGGTATCGCGTGCGATCCGAGTTGCGTCGCCGGGCGCGTTGGTTTCGGCTACGTCAATCGAAATGCCTGCACTCCGTAGTCGCGTCATGACGGAATCGACAAACTGGCGGCATCGCCCCCCTCCCGCCGCCGGATTGATGATGGCCAAGAACGTCTCGTTCACTGGAATCAGTTGCTGGTCCCTAGTTTTTTCAGTGCCGCAGTGCGATATTCCAACTCGGCAACTAGCGTCCACTGTCCACCTGAACCCAGATTCAGGAACTGAAAGCCGCAAACTAGATCGCTACAGTCTGCGCCCGGGTTGACCCCATCCCAATCTCTGCGGCCAGTTCTCCCCTCTTGATCTTCAAGGACGCGGTCCGCGGAAAATCTTTTTCCCAGACGAAGTAACAGTCGACACGCTTGTAGGGTGGAAGACTGCGGTTCCGCGCCGCGATCTCCTCGCTCAAGCGCTCATCGAAGCGCTGGTTCTGCTCAAATCGCAACACGAGCACCAGCATCTCTTTCTCTTTCCCCAGCGTATTCTGCGGCCAAAGGTAATTCGCCGCAAACACGCAATATTCCTTCACCGGAAGTCCGTCAAACACCAACTCGATATCCTCGGGATAAATGTTCTTCCCGCCTTCAGTAACGATCATGTTCTTCTTGCGGCCGAAAAGCTGCAAGTGACCGTGCTCTTCGAAGCGCCCCTGATCGCCCGTCAACAGGCAGCCCTCGACAATCGTCTGCGCCGTCAACTCCGGGTCGTCGAGATAATGCGACATCACGGCGCGGCTGCGCACGGCAACCTCGCCGATTCCATCTTCGTCGGGGTGTAAAATCCGCACTTCGCTTCCGGGCAGAGGCTTGCCCACCGTGTCGGCGCGAAAGGGTTTCAAGTCGTTGAGTGTGACCGCGGTGCAGGCTTCCGTTAAGCCGTACCCGCACGTGACGGGGATTCCAAGATCGTAGAAGAACTGCATGGTCGCAGGATCCGTGAAGGCCCCACCCACGATCAGCGCCAGCAACTCTCCCCCAAATGCCTTGTGTACCTGCGGTAGCAACTTCCGGCTCAATGCGACGCGGGGTCGATTCTTCGTTAGGAGCTTGTTAAGGCCAATGAGCCGGTCCAGCATCCAACGCTTTCTCGCGGGTAGTTGATCGAACTTCGCCCGTAATCCCCGCTCCAGATTTTTCAACACCATCGGCACCAAGCTCACATACGTAATGTGATAGCGCACAAAGGCGTCGCGCACGAACTCGGGACGCAGCGTCCGCAGGTGGACGATGCACGCTCCGCAGACGAAAGGCCCAATGAAGCCGACCATGAAATCAATGGCGTGATTCGTAGGCAAAATGCTCAGATAGCGCACCCCGGGCCAGAACGGATACCAAGCCGTGAGCGCCCTGCATTGCTCGAGATAGGCGTCGTGGGTAAGCACGCAACCCTTGGGGCGACCGCCGGTGCCTGACGAGTACACAATGCAGGCCGTGTCTTCGCGCTGGCGCGGCACAAATTGCGGATCGCCCTTACGACGAAATTCCTCCCAACGGTAAGCACCGTGCAGTTCAACGCCTGCGGGCGCCTCCGTTACGAGCACAGTTTCAGTAGCCAGTTTCGAGAAGTCTCCCGACTGGCTGATCGCTCGCCATAAGTAATATTCGACAATCAGAAAACGCGCCTTCGAGTGCGCCAGCAACTGCAGGTGTTCCGCCGCCGTAAGCTTGTAATCGAGCGGCACCAGGACGCCACCACAATAGAAAACCGAGTATGCCGAAATCAGCCACTTCGACTGATTCGTCATGATGATCGCCACTCGATCATTGGGCTTGAATTCCGCGTCTTCCAGACCTCGACATAATGGCCGCGCCATCTCCTTGAAGTCGGAATAGGTAAGGCGGACCTTCTCGCGGTCGCGATCGGCTTCAATCAGGCAGGTTTCCTGGGGCCAGCGGTCGAGCGCAGCAGTCAGGGCCGCACCCAGGCTGGCATATTGGCGAAGATCAAGCATTCAAATGGTTATCTCACCACGGAACACGAGGGCGCGGAGGAACACCTGAGTTTATCAGAGCACAATATCAACGGATTCGGCCTGATTCTCCGCGAGCTCGCGACAAGTCAACAACCGGGAAGACCAGCGGGGCAGAAGTTCTTTCTGAGTCGCCGCGCCTCCCTGATGAGAACGACTCCTACAGGCGCGACTGTATCTTCCCTGCCAGCGTTCGGAAATCGGAAACGCCTTGCAATTCGTAATCGGGTAATTCGATGCGGAAGTGATGCTCCAACCGGGTCAGCAAGTCGAGTGCCTGCAGGCTGTCGATGCCGAGCGTCTTGAAAAAGTCGTCGTCGGGCGTAAGCTTCTCTCGCGGCACCCTGAAATGCGTGGCGGCGAGATTCAGGATTTCATCCAGCGTATTGTCGGTTGTCGGCATGGCGTGATTTCTCAGTTACAAATACTCGGCAATTACAATCTCAGGGCAAGTATGGCTGTGCAGTCCGGTTCTCCACAAATCCGCGTAACCCTTTTTCGACGGCCGGCTGCGTATACAGGTCGCAAAAAATATCGATTTCCTGTTTTAGTTCATCATACGGGATCGGCTTCACAAATCTCTTGGCCGCCGCCACTGTCGCCCGATCAAATTTTCCGATCTGGCTGGCCGTTGCCCGCGCCACGCGCAGAGCTTCCCCTTCCGCCGCGATCTGGCTGACCAGTCCCACCTGCTGTGCCTTCATGACGTTAAAACTGCGGCCTGTAAGCAGCAAATCGCGCACCACCGCATTCCCCAGATCGCGCTTCAGGCGCGGAATTCCACCGAAGCCCGGGATCAGCCCGAGCCGCAGCTCTGGAAAACAGAAGCGCGCCATGCGGTCGGCAACAATGATGTCGCACACCAGAGCCAGCTCGAACCCTCCACCAAACGTGACGCCGTGCACGGCTGCAATCGTCGTTAGGGGCAGCGCATCAATGGTGTTCAGTACAGCGTGGATGCGCTCCAGAAAATCGCGCACCCCGCGAGTGGCCTCCGCCTTCTTCAACCCCTGGGAGCGGTGGTAAAGTTCGCGCAAGTCCGCACCAGCCGAAAATCCCGCTGCCTGCGAGGAATGCAGTATCAGGGCATGCGCTTCTCTGGCCGCCTCCGGCAAAGCGCGCACAAAAGTCTCCAACTCCGCAAGCATGAGTGATCCAATTTCGTTGCAGGGCTTGTGATGAAATGTCAGCTCAATCGCGCCATTCACCATCTGCCACGAAAGCGTCTCGCCTTTTTGTTCGCTGATGGAGTGTTCTCTCATGCGGTCTTCGCCCGGTTCGGACTTTGCTCTTGCTGCTGGTCGGGCGGCAACTGACCGGGGCGGGATTCGTACATTGCGTCAATCTCGCCTCTGAACCTCTGTGCAATTGCGTCGCGTTTGAGCTTCCCGTTGGCGGTCAGCAACCCGCTCTCTATCGTGAGAGGTTCAGCCACAATGTGAAAGGCTCGCGCCCATTTGTAATGCGGCAGCCCTGCATTCACGAGATCAAGCGCCAGTTGCGCTTTTTCTCCGCTCACCTGGCCTGTAATCAGCACAGTCAGATATCCGCGCCCGTTGCCCGTGACTACCACCTGACTTGCGCCAGGCAAATGCTGCAGAATCTTGTCTTCAATCGGCTCGGGTGCAATGTTGTGGCCCGAGCCAAGAATGATCAGGTTCTTGATGCGCCCGACGATCTTCCAGTTCCCCGCCGCATCGACTTCGCCCTGATCGCCGGTATGAAACCACCCGCCCCGCAGCACCTTTGCGGTTTCATCCTGGCGCTGCCAGTATCCCGGAAAAACATTCGGGCCGCGTACCACAATCTCTTCATTTGCCCCGAGCTTCATCTCGATCCCGGCGATTGCAGGACCGGCCCGCCCCGGAATGACCGGTCCGTCAGGATCGTCCATGGTGCAGATGGCCGTTGTCTCAGTCAGGCCATATACCTGCAATACCGGAATTCCCAGCATCATAAAAAACAGTTGCGTCTCCATATTTAAAGGCGCCGACCCGCAGATCAATGCCCGCAGGCGGCTGCCAATCATCTTCTTTCGGATGGTTGGAAATACAAGGCGATCCGCCAGTGCAAGCCACAACCGGTCGCCGGTCCGCGCTTTCCCCTCCTGCCGTCGCACCCACGCGCCTTTAGCTTTGCTGTAGATTCTCAGCGCCACGCCGCCCGTCTTCCAGAGCTGTTCGTCGACGGCCTTGCGCATCCTTTCAAGCAAGGCCGGAACGTTGAGGAAGTAATCGGGCGCCGCGGAGCGCATATCGGGAGCAATTTTGCCAAGATCGGTATTCAAGCTGAGCTTCGACCCGCGCAAAAGGCAAGTCAGCATCATGATCCACGATCCCGCAAAACAAAATGGCAGGTAATGAAAAACGCTATCTTGCTCACCTCCGCTGGTGAGCGGGCGCTTCATCAACTGATCCAGGCGCGCCGAGGTGCAGCCAAGCATGTGCCCGACGTTGCCGGCGTTGAGCATTACGCCTTTCGCCTCGCCTGAAGTGCCGGACGTGTAAATGATGGCGACGACGTCCTGGTCCGTCACAACCGGTGCGCCATTGTTAACCGGCCCGCGCTGTTTTGCGAAAACGCCCTCGAACAAAAAGCATGGTGGGGCTTCCGGCCACTCATGCGCAATCGCATCCGCCAGCGACTGATCTCCGCAGGCGATCACAGCTGGCCAGCAATCCTTCATCATGGCGACGAGTTCCGAGGGGGCCTGCCGGGCGTAAAGAGGCACTGCCGTGAGCCCTTCGGCCATGATGGCCAAATCCATGGCCGCCCATCGCACGGAATTGTGCGCGAGAAGAGCACAGCGATCGCCCTTCTTCAAGCGCAGCCGCCGCAGGTAGGCGCGCGCAATCTGAACTTGCGCGAGCAACTCCCTCGCGCTCACCGGTTGGGACACTCCTTCCCGCAACTCCTGCACCACGACCGAGTCTGTGCGCGATTCAAGGCTCGAAAAGATTTGGTCGAGAAAACTCATGGTCTCAAGATTCGGAACCCTTGCGGATTCGCCGCTGCACTACCCGTATGCCTTTACCAATTGTTGCAATCCTTCGCTCATGGGAGGCAGATAATCCTCCCAACTCCACTCACCACGCCGGGTCGGAAACTCCGGGTACCGCCGCTGCACTTCCTCCTCAAAATACACGCCCATGCGCGCCATCGTTTTCAGATTGCGGACTACGGTGCGTCCAACCCCTTCGGCAATCCGTTCGCCGTCGCGGTCGAGGATTTCAAGGGCTGCGAGCGTTCGCGTTTCCAGGTCCGGATCGTCCACATTCATCAGCAGTTCTTTGTGCTCGCGCTCGTTCATGAGGTTCCGGATGCGTTCGTCCATGGTGATGCCCGCCGAGGGCACCAGGGCCGGCATTGAGGTCACAATCCCGTGATAGCGCGAAGAAACCATCATTCGGCAGGCGCGGAGGATGCTCACAAGTTGGTACATGTTGTAATCCTCGGAAGTCAGCACCGGCACCCCGCCCAGTGTCTCGGAGATGAGGCGGCAAGGCCTTGCGTCGAGGCGCTCGGTCGCCACTAGAATCACAAACACATTTCGCTTCTGTCGAAACGCCGCGACCGCCCCCGCAATTGAACTGAGATAGTGCTTGTACGCCCGGTCCGCCTCCGGCCCGGAATGGTGGAAGTACGGACCGCGGTAGTGACTCTCTTTGTAGGCGCCCGCCAGGCTGTGCAGAGCGGCCTTGGCAATCGAGGCTTTCACTGGCCATTCAAATGGATTGATCGGACAGACGACAAGCACTGGCATCTTCCCATCCCAGCCGAGATCTCGCAGCGCTTTTTGGGCGTATTCTTCACCCAGAGGTTCGAACGTCCAGGCAGTGTCGGTACCCAACTCAGTCGGCACGCCCAGTTCCCGCAGGATTCTCCGCGACTCTTCATTCCGCGTAATCACCAGCGAGTTCTTACAGAACCGCGCGCACATTTTCGCAACGAGCGGATCCATATGGCCCGCCTCAGCACCGTAACCGATCGAAAGCTTGTTCTCTGCCGCCGCGATTCCAAGCGAACCAATCATCATTGTGGCCAGCGCGTTCGCAAACTTGGACTTGAACATCGAACCTTCACAAGCCACCACACCATGATGTCTCGGCACCTCTCGCGACAGGAAGGGCGGGAAAATGTCCGGCAGCCTTACCTGAGAAGTACCCTCAAAATAGCCGCGGGAGCGGTCGAAGTTGAACGTCATCATCGTGAGATCGACATGCTCCGGTCCAAGGATCCGCCGGACCTGGCGCAGCATCTCCTCCACGCGCACATCGGAACCGGTATTGCGTGTGCCGTTGTAGCCGGCAAACAGCAATTTCAGCTTTTCGCCCGGCTTCCAGGGTTCGCCGGCACCCATCATCCACTGCAACTTCCGGGTTTCAATGATTCCGGAAACCCACGCTTCCAGAACGAAGTCCATCATGCTGCGGAACCTCCCGCCTTCGTCGAAGCCGGCCATCCCTGGTAGGGATACGTGAAGTTATGCTGGCGGCTGAAGCGCAGCAGTGGAAAACTGTATTGCGAGAATGGCACTGGTTTCCGCCCCAACTCCGTCGTTACCCGCGTGTTCTCAAAAACGGTGTTCCAGGTCAAGTAAGGAAGAAAGACCTTCATAAGCGACGCGCCCTTGCCCATCCGCCCCTTGCGATTCGCCAGCAGGTCAACCGCCGCGCGGAACGGACTCTCCAACACCGGCATAAACAGGGGCCCGCGCATGTTCTGCTCTTTCGCCAGAGCTTTCGTCAGCTCCCGGAAGGTCTGCGAGTCGTTGCCCGAGGAAAGGTGGTAAGTGTCATGGACCGGGGTTGGCTTCATGTGCAAATCCGCAATCGCCCCCGCCACAAAGTCCACATTCACAATGTCGATCCTGTCGTGCGGACGAAAGGGCAGCACCGGCAAGCCCGCCAGGAAGACGAAGGATCGCACCATGTCGAACTGGGTCGTCTCGGCATGGCGGCTGTCCCCGAGTACAATGCTGGGCCGGAAGACCGTCCGCGGGACATCGGGCAGTAGCTCATGCACCATGTACTCGCAAAACTTCTTGGTGCGGGCATAGGGATCGTAGTCCGACCGGTCCCACTCGATCGAATACTCCTCGCTGACGACCTCGTTGGCGCGCTTGCCGGCTACTGCCACCGTGCTCACGTCGGAAAACCTGCGCAGCCCGTGGTAATACTGCGATTGACGCGCCAACTGGATTACTTCGAGCGTCCCGCGCAGATTTACGTTCAGGCACGCTTTCTCCGACTTCCGGTTCAACGAGGCCGCGCAGTGAATCACCGAATCGGTCGTATGCACAAGCCGGTCGTAGGCGTCGCGATCAAGCCCAAAACGGGGCGCAGTGAGGTCGCCGCAGTAGATCCGGATCTTCGTCTGTAAGTACTGGTAGAACGCCGGAAACGCCAAATGAAGCTGGAGCGCCTCCCAGAGCCGCAATTCCGCATCCTGGGGATCGCGCGCACGCACGAGCACGTTCAAGGTCGCATCGTGCTGGCTAAGCAGATTAGCGGCGACATGCGCGCCGATGTAGCCCGTGGAGCCGGTCAGGAATATCGCCACGTAGCACCGTTCGTCCCTGTCTTTACACCCGTTCCGTTTTCTGTGTCCGGCATCGGAGTCGTGTTATGTTCGGCGCCCGGCATCTGCAGCAACCTGGGCTCGCGCGCTTCGAGCGGCCGTCCTTCGATCAGCGGGTACGTCCAGCGCCGTAGCGCCGGAATGTGGATATCAATCCAGTATTCCCACCAATCCAGTCCCGCTGTATCGTACCCGAAAATTTCCATTTCTTCGGGCAGTAGCGCCTGCGACAGTTTTTCGACATTGTCGGCAACAAAATCATGTTCATTGTGAAGGATGAACGGCTCGAACAACTGGATCAGTTTTTCTACGCGCTGCAGGTTGCGCTCCGCCTTTGCCAATGGCTTAGGGATGGGCAACGGAGACATGATCGCTTGAATTCTCTGGACAATCATCCTCTGCGCCGGGGCCGACATCCGGTTGTAGCGGGCCTTCGAAACCGGAATCGCGTCCATACGCAAACGCAGCCAGTATTCCAGACCCTCCTGCGCCCGATAATGGCGGCGGTGCGCCAGTGCGGTCAACTCAATCGAGCGTCCCATATCGCAAGGATTCGTGACCGACGTGGCCAGCTGGTAGAGCGGTTCGTGCCGCCGTTCCATCAGCGCCGCTGCAATCAGTGTCATGCCGGCGCACACCGCATCGACCGGAATAATGTCCAGCCGCTTGCGCTCGTTCGATGGCAACTGCCGGAATGACGTTCCCAGCAGGTACGACAGCGCTGCCGAGGTGTTGATACCCTCATTCCATCCCCGGAACGGCTTCGCCACCGAAGTCTCGACAATCGCCGGGCGCACAATCGCGATCGGCAGCCCATCGCCATGCTTGGCGATCAGCGACTCGGCCAGACTCTTGGTGTAGGTGTAGGTATTCGGCCAGCCCAGCGCCACCGCTCGCTTCCTGCCTTCTTCCGTCAGATAATTCTTCAGCCAGCGTACACGGTTCTTGCGAATCTGGTTCTCCAGCGCCGACCCGCTGAGCCCCTTGGCGGCATGCTCTTTGCCCAGTGCCTGCCTGGTCAGTTCCTCCGTGACCTCCGGGCTCTCCGCGCGCGCTTGCGCCGAATCGACCAGGTCGTGCAGTTCGCGCCACTCTTTTTCCGCGTCGAATGCCGGCACGGCCGCCGGAGTGTAATTTGGCCGGACCCGCTCGCTTACCCTTCCATCGCGCTGCCCGGCGACGTAGCACGTCGAAAGATGCAGCAACGCAGCATGATTCGATCCTCGAATGAATTCGGCAAGGTGAAAAGCCGAGTCCACATTCACCGCCAGCGCGTCCCGCAAATCAGGGTTGAAATCCGTTAGCCCTGAACTGTTGATGATCAGGTCCAGTTCCCGGCTCAACCGTTCCGCGACATCCGGGTCGAGCCCGATACCCGCTTGCGACACATCGCCTTCCACGATTTCAATCTTCTCTGCCAGCAAAGCTGCCAGCTGATCGCCGTGTTTCTCAAAAACCCGATCGAAAACCG
>Ga0335080_10000415_pt1 | contig 38713 bp, 37 predicted proteins | sample Lox_Sample_34_FD_206720 | JGI IMG/M metagenome (GOLD analysis project Ga0335080, IMG submission 206720) | Soil microbial communities from Loxahatchee National Wildlife Refuge, Florida, United States - Lox_Sample_3.4 | ecosystem: Environmental > Terrestrial > Soil > Wetlands | place: USA... | reverse complement strand
TGGTCGTCGGCGGGCGACTGATTCGCCGGGGTCTGCCCGCGCGCGCGCTGCCCGAGCTGTTGATGGGTCTCGCCTACTTCTCTGCGCCCGGCCTCGGCTATCCGATGGTCGTGAGCGGCAACGCGCTGAAGGAGGCCGCGTGCTCGAGCGAGCTGCTCGGCGCGGGTCACTTTCTGATCGCGCTCGGCTGCACGTTCTTCTTCTTCTTCAACGCGCGCGTGTTCCGGGGTCAGTCACCGCTCGCGCGGACGTTCGCGGGCGCGTGCTCGCTGGTGCTGGCGATCGCGAGCTTCGAGATCGTGCGCGCGCACGCGGCGGTGGGCAGCGAGTATCTCGGGCTGGCCTCGGTGCGCAGCGCCATGGCCACCATGCTGTGCGTGCTGGGCATCATGTACTCGTGGACGGCGTTCGAAGGCTACCGCCACCACGCGCTGATGCGGCGCCGTGCGCGCGTCGGCCTGGGTGACCCGATCGTCGCCAACCGCTTCCTGCTCTGGGCCTTTGCCGGCAGCTTCCAGGTCGTGGCCGACTGCTGCTCAGCGTGGTCGCTCTACCGCGGCGCGGACATGTCGCTCGATCCGGTCTCGATTCTGGGCACCTCGCTCGTGGGCGTGGCCAACTCGGTGCTGCTGGTGCTGATCTTCATGCCGCCGGCGCGCTACGTACGCTGGCTGACGCGCGGGCCGCGGGGCGCGCTGGCTCCGGCCTGACCATGGCGGGCTCGGCGGCCTTCGAGGCGATCTGCTCCGCGCTCGAGCACGCGGGCATGGACCGCTGGACCGCGCGCGGCACGCTGCAGCTCTCGCTCATGGACGCCGGGATCGATTCGGGCGCAGTGACTGCCGCACAGCTCGCGATCATCGTCGAGCGGCTGTTGCCGCGTCAGCTCCAGTCTCAGCGCGACCTGGACGTGAAGGCGATCCTGCCGCGCCTGCGCGCCGTGCTCGACGAGCTGGCCTAGCCGAGCCAGCCGCGCCCGACCGCGCGGGCAAGCGCGGCGGCGAGTGACTCGGCCGAGCCGCGCCAGCCGGCGCTGGCCTCGGCGAGCGACTTTCCGCTCGCGAGCGCCGTGAAGAGCACGAGCTCGGGCTCGGGGATCGCGCTGAAGCGCGCGCCGTCGGGCTCGCGCGCCACCACCAGCGCCACCGGGTTGCCATCGAGTGAGACGATCTCGTCGCCGGCTCCTTCCTGACTCGCGTGCCAGATCGCGTGGATCGGGTAGGGAGAGGCGAGGAAGGTCGTGCCCGGCGCCGCCGGGAATCGCGTCGCCCCGCGCCAGCGCTCCGGCAAGACCGGCGGCGGCTCGGCGGCGTGCCGCGCGCGCTGCAGCGCCCACTCGAGCCGCGCCACGTCGGGCAGATAGGGAAGCTCCCGTGCGGCCGGGAAGCTCGCGAGAAACTCGGCCAGGTCCGCGCCGTAGTCGTTCAGGTCGGGCGAGGGCGCCGCCAGCGCGCGCGCTGCGCGGCGGGCGAGCGCCTCGAAGAACTCGTCGCCCACCAGCCGCCGGCAGACCGGATAAGTGCCGGCGAGCGCGGCCGCGCGTGCGCCGAGCGTGGTCTGCCAGTGCGCCGACAGCGCGGGTGACTCGCGCGCGAGCTCGCGTGCGAACGCGCGCTGCAGCTCAGCCAGCACGGGTCACCACCCGCGCCAGGATCGCATCGGCCTTGCGCGCCTCGTCGCAGAGCGCGCCGAGCGGCGGAATCGCCCGGTCGCGCTCGAGCACCGTGGGCAGCGCGCCGAAGCGCGCGACCGCGCGCTCGAACAGCCGCCAGACCTGATCGGCGACCGGCGCGCCGTGCGTGTCGAGGAGCTGCGTCCCGCTTGGCTCGTGGCCCGCCACGTGCAGCTGCACCACCCGCCCGGGCGGCAGTGAGTCGACGTACGCCTCGGCCGGGAAGCCCAGGTTGGCGGCGGACACGAACACGTTGTTCAGGTCGAGCAGGATCTGGCAGTCGGCGCGCTCGGCCACCGCGGCCAGGAACTCGTGCTCAGCGAGCTCCGACTCGGCGAAGCGCGCGTAGCCCGACACGTTCTCGAGCGCGATCCGCCGCCCCAGCGCATCCTGGGCGCGTAGCACGCGCTCGGCCACGTGAGCCACCACCTCTTCGAGATAGGGCAGGGGCAGGAGATCGTGGTAGTGAGTGCCGTCGAGCACGCTCCACGACAGGTGATCGGACACCAGCGCGGGCTCGAGCCGATCGGACAGCGCGCGCAGTTTTCGCAGGTGCTCGAGGTCGAGCGGATCGCTCCCGCCCAGCGACATGCCCACGCAGTGCAGCGTGAACGGGCGCTCGGCGCGCAGTGACTCGAGCAGCCCGCCCGCCGGGTCGCCGGGCTGCAGGTGGTTCTCGGCCGTGAGCTCCAGGAACGGCAGCTCGCCCCGACCCTCGAGCAGGGCCTGGTAGTGCGCAGGGCGCAGCGCGAGCCCGCAGCGCGCGGGCAGCGCCGCAGCGCTACTTCGCGGCGGGTCCCGAGGTGCTGCCACCGACGATCTTCGCGCACGTGCCCTTGGGCACCCAGAGCCACTCGCCCGGGTCGCTGTCCTTCTTCGACGAGTTCGAGCAGTCGTGACTCGCCGTGGCACAGTCGTTGTAGCCCATCTTGGCGATGCCGTAGCACTTCTCTTGCGGCGGGCGCTTGGCGGGCGGGGCGTCCTCGGCATGGGAGCTTCCCGCGTACAGGAGTCCGATGAAGCTGGCCAGCGCGGAGGCTGCGAGTGCGCGATTCGAGCTCATGGTGCGAGTCATCTCCCTGGTGCGGAGCGCCACTCTAGCCCAGCTCGGGCAGGGCGAGCAGATCCGCGGGGGTCGGCATGGCCGCCGCCGCGCCGCGCCGCAGCGTGGCAGCGCTGCCCGCGCGCACCGCCTGGCGCAGCGCGCGCGAGATCGGCTCGCCGCGCGCCAGCGCGACGGCCAGCGCGCCGTTGAAGGCGTCGCCGGCGCCGGTGGTGTCGAGCGCGCGCACGCGCGGCGCGGGCACGTGCTCGAAGCCGGTGGCGTGCACCCAGACGCAGCCAGCCGCGCCCAGAGTCACGATCACGTCGCCGCGGGTGCGCTCCTGCAGCGCGGCGCCGGCCGCGGCGGCGGACTCGATGCCGTCGATCTTCATGCGCGAGAGCGCCGCGGCCTCGCCCTCGTTCGGAGTCAGCACGTCGACCCTGGCGAGTGTCTCGTCGGAGAGCTCGCGCATGGGCGCGGGATCGAGGACCGTGCGCACGTGATTCGCGCGCGCGAGCTCGAGCGCGGCGTCGACCGTCTCGGGCGGGAGCTCGAGCTGGATCAACAGCACGCCCGCGGCGCGAAACGCCGAGACCGCGTCGCGCACGTGCTCGACCGTCACGCGCTTGTTCGCGCCGCCCGCCACCGCGATCTGGTTCTGGCCCGTCGACTCGTCGACCGTGATCGTGGCCAGGCCGGTGCGCTCGCCGACCAACGCCTCCACGTAGGCGGTTTCGACCCCGGCCTCGCGCAGCGCCGACAGCGCGATCTCGGCGAACGGGTCGACGCCGACCCGGCCGATCATGTGCACGCGCCCGCCCAGCCGCGCTGCCGCGATCGCCTGGTTCAGGCCCTTGCCGCCCGGTCCGATCTCGAGCCCGCTCGCGCGCAGCGTCTCACCGGGCGCCACGAAGCGCGGCACGCGCAGAGACACGTCGACGTTCAAGCTGCCCACGACCGCGATGTCACGCATGGGCGGCCATAATACCGGTCGTGCCAGTGGTGGAAGTCGCAGTTCCCGTCCCGCTCGACGAGACGTTCGACTACGCGCTCGATCCCGAGCAGCGGGCGGAGCCGGGCGTGCGCGTGCTCGTGCCGCACGGCGGGCGGCGCCTGGTGGGCGTGGTGGTGGCGCTGAAGCCGCGCCCGAGCGCCACGGCGAAGGGGCCGCTGCGCCGCGTGCTGCAGGTGCTGGACGACGAGCCCGTGCTGCCGGCGACGCTGCTCGAGGCCGTGCTGCGCGGGGCGCGCGACGCGCTCTGTGCGCCCGGCATCGCGCTCGCCGCGGCGGTTCCGCCGGGAACCGCGCCGCGCCCGGGCACGCGGGTGACACTCTTGCCCGCGGGCATGAAGGCGCTCGAGCGCGGCGAGCTGCGCGGGTCACTCGCGCGCGTGCTGTGGGCGCTGGGCAAGCGCCCGCGCACCGAGTCCGAGCTGCGCGCGCGCTTCCCCGCGGCCGTGCCGGCGCTGGTGCGGCTCGAGAAGCTGGGGCTGGTGGCGCGCTCGGCGGCCACCGATCCGCCGCGCGTGCGGCCGCAGACCGAGCGCGTGTACCGCCGCGCGCCCGACCTCGACCTCGCGCGCGCGAAGCTGGAGCTCGCGCGCGCGCCCAAGCGGCTCGAGCTGCTGCTCGCGCTGGGCGCGGCGCCCGCGCCCGCGCGCTCGTCGCCGGCGCTGCGCGCGCTGGTCGAAGCCGGGCTCGTCTTGTGCGAGGAGCGCGAGATCGTGCGCGGGAGTCACGCAGAGCCGCTGGTCGCGGCGAGCGACCTGCCCGAGCTCACCGCGCACCAGCGCGGCGCGCTGGCCGAGCTCACCGCCGCGATCGACGCCGGCAGATACGCGCAGTTCCTGCTCTACGGAATCACCGGCAGCGGCAAGACCGAGGTCTACATGCGCGCGGCGCAGGCGGCGCTCGCACGCGGCCGCGGCACGATCGTGCTGGTGCCCGAGATCTCGCTCACGCACCAGGTGGTCGACCGCTTCCGCGCGCGCTTCGGCGAGCAGGTCGCGGTGCTGCACAGCGGGCTGTCGGCCGGGGAGCGCTTCGACCAGTGGCGCGGCATTCGCGACGGCCGGGTGCCGATCGCGATCGGCGCGCGCTCTGCGGTGTTCGCGCCGTTCGAGGAGCTGGGCCTGATCGCGATCGACGAGGAGCACGACGCGGCCTACAAGAGCGAGGAAGGCTTCCGCTACCACGCGCGCGACCTGGCGCGGCTGCGCGCGGAGCGCTCGAGCTGCCCGCTCCTGCTCGGCTCGGCCACGCCCGACGTGGGCACGGCCTGGCGCTGCGCGCACGGCGAGATCGAGCGACTCACCCTGCCGGAGCGCGTGGCCAGCCGGCCGCTGCCCACGGTCGAGATCGTGGACATGAGCGCCGAGCGCTCGCGCGGCGGGAAGCGCAGCATGCTGTCGCGGCCGCTGCGCCAGGCGCTGGTCGAGACACTCGCCGCCCAACGGCAGGCGATCCTGTTCCTGAATCGGCGCGGCTTCGCGGCGCGCGTGTACTGCTTCGCCTGCGGCTTCACGCTGACCTGCAAGCACTGCGACGTCTCGCTCGTCTACCACGCCAGCGAAGGGCCGCGGCGCGCGACTGACCCGCTCGAGGGCGAGCTGCGCTGTCACTACTGCGGCTACCGCGAGGATCCGCAGGACGCCTGCCCCAGCTGCGGCAGCAGCGAGGGCGGCATGTACGGCTTCGGCACCGAGCGGCTGTTCGAGGAGCTGGTGTCGACCTTCCCCGGCGCGCGCATCGGCCGGCTCGATCGAGACACTTCGGCGCGCAAGGGCGCCCAGCGCCAGATCCTGGCCGCCTTCCACCGTGGCGAGCTCGACGTGCTGGTGGGCACCCAGATGGTCGCCAAGGGTCACGACGTTCCGGGAGTCACTCTGGTGGGCGTGATCCTCGCGGATCTCAGCCTGGCGTTCCCCGACTTCCGCGCCGGTGAGCGCACGTTCCAGCTGCTGACTCAGGTGGCCGGTCGCGCCGGTCGCGGCCAGGACCCGGGCCGAGTCGTGATCCAGACCTTCCTGCCCAATCACTACGCGGTGGCGCTGGCGCAGACGCACGACTACCCGCGCTTCTACCGCGAAGAGGTCGCGCGCCGCCGCCCGCACGGCTGGCCGCCGTTCCGCGAGCTGGTGGCGATCGCCCTCTCGGGGCCGCGCGCGGCGGCCGTCGAGCAGGGGGCGCACGCGCTGGCGGCGCTTGCCAAGACCGTCCCCGGTGACGACGGTTCCGACGCGGTCGAGGTGCTCGGCCCCGCGCCGGCGCCGCTGGCTCGGATTCGCGACGAGTTCCGCTGGCAGCTCCTGCTGGCCGGCGGGCGCGATCCGGTGCGGCGCGTCGCAGCGGAGCTGGCGCGCCAGGCGCGCGGCCCGGGGTTCGTCGGAGTGACCCTGCGGCTGGATGCTAACCCCCTGCAAATGCTATGAAGTGCGCCCCATGCGTCTCGAGGTCCTGCAGTTTCCCGATCCGCGCCTGCGCCTCCGGGCGGAGCCCGTCTCGAAGGACGAGGTGACGCCCGAGCTGCGCCAGCTCGCCGCCGACATGGCCGAGACCATGTACGACGAGCCGGGCATCGGCCTGGCCGCGACCCAGGTCGGCGTCGCGAAGCGCCTGATCGTGATGGACCTGGACTGGCGCGAAGAGGATGCCGAGCGCCGCCCGCGCATGCTCCTGAATCCCGAGATCGTGCGCCGCGAAGGCCGCACCACCTCCGAGATGGAGGGCTGTCTCTCGGTGCCCGACTTCAAATCCGACGTCGAGCGCGACGCCCGCGTGATCGTGCGCGCGCGCACGCTGGACTGGGACGAGGTCGAGTTCGACGCCAGCGAGCTCGAGGCGTTCTGCTTCCAGCACGAGATCGACCACCTCGACGGCATGCTGTTCATCGACCGCATCAGCAAACTGAAGCGGGACCTGTACGTGCGGCGCCGGAAGAAGCAGCTGCGGCGCGAGCAAGAGGAGCGCGAGGCGGCGGGTCATACCGGCGGCTGACGCGCCGCTGCGCCTCGTGTTCCTGGGAACGCCGGAGTTCGCCGTGCCCGCGCTGCGCGCGCTGTCCCGCAGCCGCCATACACTGAGCGGTGTCGTGTCGCAGCCCGATCGGCCGCGCGGCCGCGGGCGCGTGCTGGAGCCGACGCCGGTGGCGGCGCTGGCGCGCGAGCTCGACCTGCCGCTGCTGCAGCCCGAGAAGATCGGCGACGAGCCGGCGCTGGCCTGGCTGCGCGAGCGGCGGCCGGATCTGGGGGTGGTGGTCGCGTTCGGTCAGTTCATCCCCAAGAGCGCGCGCGAGCTGCCGCGGCTGGGCATGGTGAACGCGCACGCGAGTCTCTTGCCGCGCTGGCGCGGCGCGGCGCCGATCGAGTGGGCGCTCGATGCCGGCGACGCGAAGACCGGCGTGTCGGTGATGCGGGTGGCGCGCGAGATGGATGCGGGCGAGGTGTGTCTCGCGCGCGAGCTCGAGATCGGGCCCGAGGAGACGGGCGGCGAGCTCGCCGAGCGGGTGTCGCGGCTGGCGGGCGAGGCGCTGGTCGAGGGCGTGGATCTGATCGCTTCCGGTCGCGCCGAGTTCCGCGCCCAGGACGAGTCGCGAGTCACTCTGGCGCCCAAGCTCGAGCGCGGCTTCGCGCGGCTCGACTTCGAAAAGCCCGCCGAGCGCGTGCTGCGGCGGATCCGCGCCGCCACCCCGCGGCCCGGCGTCGACCTCGAGCTGCGCCGCGCGGGCAAGCGGCTGTCGGTGCTGCGCGCGCGGCTCGGTCCGACACAGAACGGTGTCGCTCCGGGCAGGCTGCAAGCCGACGCCGGGAAGCTCCGGGTCGCCTGCGCCGACCGCTGGCTCGAGCTCGTCGAGGTACGGCTCGCCGGCAAGCGCGCGCTGCCCGCGGCCGAGCTCCTGCGCGGCTTCCGCGTGCCCGACGGCGAGACCGTCGAGTCGGCGTCGTGAGTTCGAGCGAGCTCATCCCCAGCGCGCGCGGCGTGGCCTTCCACGTGCTCGAGCGCGTGGAGCGCGACCGCGCCTTCGCCGACCTGGCGCTGCACGCCGCGCTCGAGACCGCCCGGCTCGAGCGCCGCGACCGCGGCTTCGCCACCGAGCTCGCCTACGGCACTCTGCGCCTGCGCGGCCGACTCGACACGGCGCTGGGCCAGAGCCTCGACCGCCCGTTCGGGCGCGTGGAGCCAGCGGTGCGGAACCTGCTGCGGCTCGGCGCATACCAGCTCTTGTGTCTGCCGAACATTCCGGACGCCGCGGTGGTCGACGAGAGTGTCTCGCTGGCGCGCAAGGTCGGGCTCGAGCGCGCCACCGGCTTCGCCAACGCGGTGCTGCGCGGCCTGGCGCGCAAGCGCGACGCGAACGGGATCGTGTATCCCGACTTCACCAGCGACCCGGTGGGTCACCTGGAGAGCTACGGCTCGTTGCCGCGCTGGCTGGCCGAGCGCCTGGTCGACCAGCTCGGCCCCGACGACGCGCGCGCCTTCGCGCTGGCCTGCGCCGAGGCGCCGCCGCGCACCGTGCGAGTCACCGCGCGCGGCGACCGCGACGCGGTGGCGCAGCTCTTGGGCGGCCGGCCCACACGCTTCGCGCCGCGCGGAGTCACCAACGCCGCGCTCGACCCGGTGCGCGCCGAGGGCTTCGATCGCGGCGAGTACGTGGTGCAGGACGAGGCCTCGCAGCTCGTGCCGCTGTTGCTCGGCGCCGAGCCCGACGACACGGTGGTCGACTGCTGCGCCGCGCCCGGCGCGAAGGCCGTGCAGCTGGCCGAGCAGGTCGGTCCGCGCGGCGAGGTGATCGCGCTCGAGCTCCACCGCCCGCGCCTGGCGCTGATCCACAGCGCTGCACGCCGGCTCGGCCTTTCGAACCTGCGCCCGCTCGAGCGCGACGTCGCGCAGGGCTTCGACCTGCAGGGCCAGCGCTTCTTCCGGCGCATCCTGGTCGACGCGCCCTGCTCGGGCCTGGGCACGCTGCGCCGCAACCCCGACGCGCGCTGGCGCGTGCGCCCCGAGGACGTGGCGCGCGCGGCAACCAGCGCCGAGTCGATCCTGGTCTCGGCCGCGCGCTACGTCGAGGAAGGCGGCGTCCTCGTCTATAGTGTCTGCACCTTCACCGCCGAGGAGACGACCGGAGTGACCCAGCGCTTCCTCGAGTCGCACCCGGACTTCCGGGTCGACGACCCGCGCCCGTTCCTGCCCGAGGCCGCGCGCGCGCTGGTGACTGCCGCGAACGCGCTCGAGACCTGGCCGCAGCGCGACGGTTGCGACGGCTTTTACGCGCTGCGGCTGGTGCGCAAGTGAGTCACTGGAAGATCGCGCCCTCGATCCTGTCCGCAGACTTCGGCCGGCTGGCCGAGGAGGTCGCCGCCGCCGAGCAGGCCGGCGCCGACTGGCTGCACCTGGACGTGATGGACGGTCACTTCGTGCCGAACCTCACGATCGGCCCCGACATCGTGGCGGCGGTCGCCAAGCGCACCAGCCTGCCCGTCGACGTGCACCTGATGGTGCGCGAGCCCGACCACCTGCTCGAGTCGTTCATCCACGCGGGCGCCACCGCGCTCGGCGTGCACGTCGAGGCCTGCACGCACCTGCACCGCACGCTGATGGAGATCAAGCGCCACAAGGTGCGTGCCTGTGTGGTGCTGAACCCGGCCACGCCCGGCGAGGCGATCCGGCCGATCCTGCCAATCGTCGACCAGGTGCTGGTCATGACCGTGAACCCGGGCTTCGGCGGTCAGGCCTTCATCGCCGAGACACTCCCCAAGATCCGCCAGATCCGCGGCTGGATCGACGAGCTGCGCCGCCCGATCGACCTGGTCGTCGACGGCGGCGTCGGTCCCGAGACGATCGAGCGCGTGGCGCTTCACGGCGCGCGCGTGTTCGTGATGGGCAACGCCTTCTTCAAGAGCACCGACTACAAGCGCTTCGTCGACGGCATACGCGGCCAGCTCGCGTCCCTTTCGGGCCCTTAGCTCAGTGGTTAGAGCAGCCGGCTCATAACCGGCAGTGCCCAGGTTCGAATCCTGGAGGGCCCAGAGTCTTACTGGCGTTCGTTCGGTTGCGGCTCACTGCGCGGCCCTTCGGGCCTTGCAGGCCTCGCTCAGGGCGGCCTTCGCTCGGCCGTCTTCGTGGGTAGGATGTCGATGATGAAGATGATGAATGGCCACCGGTCGCTCGAAGATGGCGTGCTCGTGGCAGGCGCTCGAGGGCTGCGGAGGCTCGACCGACACGGCCACGAGCTCTGGGTGAATCACGAGCTGGCGACCGACGGTGTCGAGCTCGGGCCGATCGTCGGCGATGCGATCCTGGGCCGTGGGCGCTTTGGTGACTCGGGGGAGTGGCGCGGGTTCGCGGTGTCACTCGCGACGGGCGTGAAGATCGAGTGGAACGGGCCGTGATGGCCAAGGCGAAGACCAGCGCGGGGATCCTGCTGTACCGAGTGACTGCAGAGAACGAGCTCGAGGTCCTGCTCGTGCACCCGGGCGGGCCGCTCTTTGCCAAGAAGGACGCGGGGGTCTGGACCGTGCCGAAGGGGGAGACCGAGCCGGGCGAGGACCTGCTGGCAGCCGCCTTTCGCGAGCTCGATGAAGAGACCGGGTTTGCGGCCGATGGTCCGCCGATCGCGCTCGGCCAGATTCAGCAGAAGGGCGGAAAGATCGTGCATGCCTGGGCGGTCAAGGGCGACGCCGACGTGACTCGGCTGCGCAGCAACGAGTTCGAGATGGAGTGGCCGCCGCGCTCCGGCCGCAGGCGCTCGTTCCCCGAGGTCGATCGCGCGGAATGGTTCGACGTGGCCGAGGCGCGCAAGCGGATCAAGCCGGCGCAGGAGCCGTTCCTCGACGCGCTCGAGGGGATGATCGGCGAGGACTAGCTCCGGTAGCGGCTGGCGAGCTGCGGCGCCTGCGCGCCGAAAGCCGCGAGGTCGGCTCGGAAGACCGCGTCGAGCAGCTCGAATTTCTCGACCCCGGGCGCGCACAGCAGCTCGCCGAGCTCGAGCCCGCGCAGGCTGGCAGTCACGACGTCGTCGGCGGACATGCGCGGGAGCTTGGAGAGATCCAGGCCCTGGCGTTCGTGGAACTCGGTCGCGACCACGCCCGGGCAGAGCGCCTGGACGCGGACGCCATGGGGCCGGAGCTCCGCGTGCAGCGCCTGGGACAGCGCGACGCTGTGAGCCAGCGTGGCCGTGTACACGGCCCGGCGCAGCGGCAGCTGTTCGAGCGATGCAGGCCCGCTGAACGCCAGCATGCCGGCCACGTTGACGATCGTGCCTTCCCCTCTCGCCACCATGCCGGGGGCCGCCGCCCGCGCGAGCAGCGTGGGAGTCACGACCTTCACGTGCAGGAGCTCGTGCGCCTTGCTGGCCGGAAGCTCCACGAACGGCATGTAGTGCGCGACGCCGGCGTTGTTGACGAGCATGGTGAGCGGCTCGCGCGCACACACTTCGGCGATCGCCTCGGTGCCGCCGTCCGTGCCGAGGTCGGCGACCAGCGGTTGGACTTTGACGTTCGGGAGTGCGGTCACCAGCTCGTCGAGCCGGTCGCGCCGGCGCGCCACGACGAAGAGGTCGTAGCCCTCCGCGCCGAGCCGCAGCGCGAACGCGCGACCGATGCCCGAGGATGCGCCCGTGACGAGTGCGACGGGATTGTGAGTCATCAGAGCGTCGGCAGGCTGCGCGGCGCGCGCCCGAGTGGGAAGGCCGCCTCGATCTCGGAGAGGTCGGAGTCGGAAAGGTGCAGCTTGCCGGCCGCGGCGTTCTCGGCGGCGTGCGCGGGGTCGCTGGCCTTGGGAATCGTGAACAGGGCGGCGCGCCGGATCAAGAAGCGCAGCGCGACCTGACGCGCGCTGACTCCGTGGCGGCCGGCGACCTTCGCGAGCGCCTTGCCGCCGGCGCTGCTGGGGCTCGGGAAACGGCCGCTGCCGAACGGGCTGTAGCCCACGAGCGCCACGTGGTGCGTCTCGCACCAGGGCAGCACCGCGTGCTCGATGCCGCGCTCTTCCAGGTGGTAGAGCACCTGGTTGCAGACGGGACGGCCGGGCTTGGCGATCGCGCGCAGCTCCTCGAGGTCGTCGGTGTCGAAGTTGCTGACACCCCAGGCGCCGATCTTGCCGTCGCGCTCGAGCTGTTCGAAGCCGGCCACGGCGTCCTGCAGTGGGTGACTGCCGCGCCAGTGCAACAGATACACGTCGAGCCGCTCGCAGCCCAGCCGGCGCAGTGACTGCTCGCAGGCGGCGATCGTGCCCTTCCGCGAGGCGTTCTGCGGCAGCACCTTCGAGACCAGGAAGACCTGGTCGCGCCGCCCGGCGATCGCCTCGGCGACGATCTCCTCCGAGCCGGTGTACATCTCGGCGGTGTCGATGTGGGCCATGCCCAGCTCGAGGCCCCGGCGCAGCGCGGCCACCGCCGACCGCTTGTCACGGCCCATCTGCCAGGTGCCCTGGCCGATCGCGGACACCTCGTGGTCGAGCGAGCCGAAGCGGCGCGCCTGCATCATGGCCGAAGCCTACTGGAAATCCGCTATGCTGACTGTGTGGGGGACGGGGCGCGCGCAGAGCGCGATCTCGCGCAGGTACTCGTGCACCCGGCGGAGGCCGCCGGTGAGCCCGTGCTGCGCGCGGCGCTCGAGCGCCTGCGCGGAGTCGCGTGGCTGGGACTCGCTACCAAGGAGCTGCGAGCCGCGCTCGGGCGCAAGCCGCCCGCGGCGCTCGTGCTCGACGTCTCGCTCGCGGGTCACGACGCGCTCGACTCACTGCGCGAGGCGCGCGCGCGTGGAGTCACGACTCCGGCGCTCGTGATCGCCGAGCTGGGCGATGCCGAGGTCGCGCCGCGCGCCGAAGAGCTGGGGGGCTGCCGCGTGCTGGCACGCCAGAGTCTCTCGCCGGCGCTGCTCGACGCGGCGCTCGCCGAGCTCTTGGGCCTCGAACCCGTGACCGCTCCGGCGCCGGACCGACCCAGCGCCCGCCATGCCCCGGCCATGCTCTGGAGGAGTGACGCGCGTGGCGGGCTCACCCATGCCACGCGCCGGCTGCTCGAGTATCTCGCGCTCGAGGAGAGCGCGGCCCTGGGTCATGGCTGGGTCGAGGCGGTGCATCCCGGCGACCGCGGCGAGTGGTTCGCGGCCTGGGCCGACTGGCTCGACAGCCCGCGCGAGGACACGCTCGACCTGCGGCTTCAGACACGCTCGGGCCCGCGGCGGGTGCGAGTCACCGCCACGCCGGGCTTCGATCCGAGCGGGGCGCTCGAGTGCTTCGTGGGCTCGATCTTCGAGATCGAAGAGTGGGCGGGCGCGCTCGACGCCGCGCGCTTCGAGGCCACGCGCCACGAGAGCACGATCCGCGAGCTGGAAGAGCTGGCCTTTGCCGGCGCGCACGACCTGCAGGAGCCGCTGCGCAGCGTGGAGAGCGAGATCGACGATCTGTTGCGCGGCAAGCCGGGCGACCTGGAGCTCGCGCTGCGCCAGCTGAACCGCATGCGCACGCTGCTGCGCGACCTGGTCGAGTTCGCGATGACCACGCAGGTGCGAGTCACCGCCGAGCCGAGTGACCTGGCGCAGGCGCTGGAGTGGGCGCTCGAGAACCTGCGCGCGGCGCTCGGCGAGTCGAGCGCGCAGGTGAAGGTCGAGGCCCTGGTGCGCGTGCACGCCGATCCGATTCAGGTCGCGCGCGTGTTCCAGAACCTGCTCGCGAACGCCGTGCGCTTCCGCTCGCCCGCGGCGCCGGTGATCTCGGTGGGTGCGAGCGCGCGCGAGCGCGACGCGCTGGTGTTCGTGCGCGACAACGGCCTGGGCATCGCGCCCGCGCACCACGAGTCGATCTTCCGCGTGTTCGAGCGCGCGCACCCCGACGTGCGCGACGGCTCCGGCATGGGGCTCGCCATCTGCCGGCGCATCGTCGAGCGCCACGGCGGGCGGATCTGGGTCGAGTCCGAGCCCGGACAGGGCGCGACCTTCTACTTCACGCTGCCCCGCGCGGACTGACTCGCTAAGTCGCCCGCCCGAAGGTGTCGGCGATCGCCGCCAGGTTCTCGCGCACGCGGCCCGCCGCCACGCCGACCGTGGGCGGGTAGAGCAGCGGCTGCTCGGTGAGTCCCTGCCACTCGCGCAGCCGTTCGCGCGCCTCGTCGGGGCGGCCGGCGATCGCGATCTCGTCGACCAGCGCGTCGGGCACGGCGGCGGTCATGGCCGCGAAGTCGCCGCGCTTGAAGTGACTCGCGATCTCCTCGCCCACGCTGCGCCAGCCGTGCAGGTCGAGCACCGAGTGATAGAGCTTGGTGGTGTAGTAGAAGGCGATCTGCGCGCGCGCCTCGCGCCGCGCCTGCTCCACGTCGTTGGAGACCGAGCAGATCACGTAGGGTGCGAGCGCACACTTCGAGCCGGCCAGCTCGGGCAGCACCGCCTCGCGGATGTACTTGCGCGTGAAGATCGGGTGACCGACCAGGCCGTCGGCGCTGGCCGCGGCCGCGCGGATCATGCCGCGGTTCACCGCCGCGATGTACACCGGAATGTGTTGGCGCGGCGCGGCCGGACGCGAGTACTGGGGGATGTCGATCTGGTAGTAGCGGCCGGCGAATTTCAGCCCCCCGCCCTTCTGCGCGGCGATCGCCGCGCGCACCAGCGCCACCGCCTCGCGGATGCGCGGCGCAGGCGGGTCGTCGAACTTGATCGAGTACCAGCGCTCGTTCATCGAACGCGTGCCGCTGCCCAGGCCCAGGATCATGCGGCCGTTCGAGAGCTCGTCGATGTCCATCGCGGCCGCCGCGGCCAGGAGCGGCGTGCGCATGAAGGCGTAGGCGATGCCCGTGCCGAGCTTCACGCGCGTGGTCGCCGCGGCCACGGCGGTCAGTCGCACGAAGCCGTTCATGTTGAAGAACTCGATCGTCCAGACCGAGTCGAAGCCGCGCGCTTCGGCGTGGCGGGCGGCGGCGATCTGGTCGGCGATGGTCGGAGCCGAGAGGATGAGTCCCAATCTCATGTCACGATTAGAGCACAAGCCGCCGCGCGGCCGGTAAGATGCTGCTCCGATGCCCTTTCGCTGGAGCGCGCGCCTCGCCCTCGCCGCCACGCTCGCGCTGTCGTGCGCCCGGCTCGGCTCCGGGCCGGCGACCCCAGCGGCCGGAGCCGCGGCCCCGGCGCCCAAGCAAGCGCTCCTGCTGCGCGGGGCCAGCGTGATGACGGGTGCGGGGCCGACGCTCGACTCGGCGGACGTGCTGGTGCAGGAGGGCAGGATCGCGGCAGTGGCTGCGAGTCTGTCGGCGCCCGCCGGCGCGCGCGTCGTCGATGTGCACGGGCGCTTCGTCACTCCGGGGATCATCGATCCGCACTCGCACATGGGCGTGTACTCCGTGCCGAACGTGGTCACCAACGCGGACGGCAACGAGATGACCGGCCCGTTCAAGCCCGAGGTGCGCGCCGAGGACTCGTTCTGGCCGCAGGATCCCGCGATCGAGCGCGCGCTCGCCGGTGGAGTCACCACGATCCACGTCTTGCCCGGTTCGGCCAACCTGATCGGCGGCCAGGGAGTCACGCTGCGCCTGGTGCGCGCGCTGTCCGCGCGCGAGATGCGCTTTCCCGATGCGCCGGCGACCATGAAGATGGCCTGCGGCGAGAACCCGATGCGCGTCTACGGGGGCAAGGGTCAGCCGCCGCAGACGCGCATGGCCGAGGTCGCGATGCTGCGCCAGGAGCTCGAGGGCGCGCGCGCCTACAAACTCGACGAGTCGAAGGGCCACGACTTCGCGAACGAGGCGCTGGCCTCGGTGCTGGCCGGCGAGACACTGATCGAGAATCACTGCTACCGCGCCGACGAGATGCTCTTGCGCATCGACCTGTTCAAGGAGTTCGGGATCGCGCCGCGCGCGTTCCATCACGCGGTCGAGGCCTACAAGATCCGGGACCGGCTCCATGCCGCGGGCGTGGGCGCGGTGGTCTGGGCCGACTGGTGGGGCTTCAAGATGGAGCTGCTCGACGCGATCCCCGCGAACGCCGCGCTGCTCGACGAGGCGGGAGTCACCGTGGCGCTCCACTCCGACTCAGCGGACGACGTGCAGCGACTCAACCAGGAAGCCGCCAAGGCGCGCGCCGCCGGCCTGCGCGCGGGCCTCGAGATTCCACGCGAGCGCGCGCTGCGCTGGATCACAGCGAATCCGGCCTGGGTGCTCGGCATCGACCGCCGTGTGGGCACGCTCGAACCAGGGAAGGACGCCGATCTGGTGGTCTGGTCGGGCGACCCGCTCTCGGTCTACGCGCGCGCCCAGCAGGTGTTCATCCAGGGCGAGCTCGTGTATCTGCGCGGTGAGTCGCGCCCGCCGCGCTCCGACTTCGAGCTCGGCCTGCCGGGCACCCCGTGAAGACCCTGCTGGCCACGATCGCGCTGGTCCACGCCACGGTCCACACCGGGACCGGTCCCGCGCTCGAGGACGCCACCGTGGTGATCGAAGGCGACCACGTCGAGGCCGTGGGCGCGAACGTGACTCCGCCGGCGAATGCCACCGTGATCGACGGCCGCGGGCGGCAAGTCACTCCGGGGCTTTTTGCCGTGGCCTCGCGCGTGGGCGAGGTCGACGCCGAGGCCGAGTCGAGCAGCGTCGAGGGCACGCTGCCCGAATCCGCCGATCCCGTGCGCGCCGCGCTGCGCGTCGCCGACACCTACAACCCCGCCTCGTTCACGATCCCGATCGCGCGCGGCGGTGGCATCACCGAGGCGCTCGTGACTCCCTCAGGCGGGCTGGTCTCGGGACAGGCGGCGCTGGTCGAGCTGGGCGCCCAGGGCGGGATCCGCAAGCCGAGCGCGGCGCTCGTGGTCTCGATCCCCGCGCCGCCGTCGGGCGAGGACTCGCCCTCGCCCGCGGGCGGCCGCTCCGCGGCCTTCCTGCGCCTGCGCCAGGCGTTCGCCGACACCAAGCTCTACCGCGCGAGTCACGGCTCGTATCTGGGAAACCGGCTGCGCCCGCTCTCGCTCTCGGCCGCCGATCTCGAGGTGCTCGAGCGCGCGCTGTCGCGCGAGCTCTTGCTTCTGGTCGAGGTCGACCGCGCGGCCGAGATCCGCGGCGTGGTGTCACTGGCCCGCGAGCTCGAGCTGCGGATCGCGCTCGTGGGCGCCGCCGAAGCCTGGGAGCTCGCGCCCGAGCTCGCGCGCGCGAAGATCCCGGTGGTGATCGATCCGCTGCGGGCGCTGCCCGAGAGCTTCTCGTCGCTGCACAACCGCCCCGACGCCGCGCGCATCCTGCAAGAGGCCGGCGTGCCGCTCGTGATTGCCGAGCTGTCGAGCCCGCACTTCGCGCACCGGCTGCGCTGGGCCGCCGGGAACGCCGTGGCCGAGGGTCTGTCGCACGACGCGGCCGTGGCGGCAGTCACTAGAGCCCCGGCGGAGCTCTTCGGAGAGCCGAACACGGGCGTGATCCGCCCGGGCGCGGTCGCGAACCTGGTGCTGTGGAACGGCGACCCGCTCGAAGTCACGAGCTGGGCCCAGCGCATGTGGATCCGAGGCGCGGAAGTGTCGCTCGAGACGCGCCAGGACCTCTTGACCCGGCGCTATCGCCATGTCCCTTGACGTTGCGATCGCCGGCGCGGGCATCGGCGGACTCACCGCCGCGCTCTCGCTGGCCGACGCGGGCTTCGAGGTCGGCGTGTTCGAGTCGGTGCCCGAGCTGCGGGCGCTCGGCGTCGGCATCAATCTCTTGCCGCACGCGGTGCGCGAGCTCGACGAGCTGGGCCTGCGCGCGCCGCTCGAGGCCGCCGGCGTCTGCTGCGGCGAGCTGGCCTACTTCACCAAGCGCGGCGAGCGCATCTGGGCCGAGCCGCGCGGGCTGCGCGCCGGCTACCGCTGGCCGCAGATCTCGATCCATCGCGGCACGCTGCAGATGCAGCTGCTCGCGGCCGCGCGCGCGCGGCTCGGCGCCGACCGGATCCAACTGGGCATGACCCTCGACCGCTTCGAGTCACTCGCGGGCGGCGGCGTGCGCGCCCACTTCGCCGAGCGCGCGCGCGGCGCCGCGAGCCATGCCGTCGAGGCCCGCCTGCTCGTGGCCGCGGACGGCATCCACTCGACCGCGCGCCGGGCTTTCTATCCCGACGAGGGCCCGCCGTGCTGGAACGGCGCGGTGATGTGGCGCGGCACGGCCGAGGGCGCGCCCTTCTTCGACGGCCAGACCATGATCATGGCGGGTCACGAGCGCCAGAAGTTCGTGAGCTATCCGATCACGCGCGCGCACGACTCACGGGCGCAGCTCAACTTCGTGGCCGAGCTGCGCTTCGACGCGACCCGGCTCGACGAGCGCGAGGACTGGAGCAAGCCCGGACGGCTCGAGGACTTCCTGCCGCGCTTCGCCAGCTGGCGGTTCCCCTGGCTCGACGTGCCGGCGTTGATCCGCGCCGCGGGCGCGGTCTGGGTCTATCCGATGATCGACCGCGATCCGCTGCCGCGCTGGAGCTTCGGGCCCGTGACTCTGCTTGGCGACGCCGCGCACCCGATGTACCCGATCGGCTCGAACGGCGCGTCGCAGGCGATCCTCGACGCGCGCGTGCTCACCGGCTGTCTGCGCCACTACCGCGCGGACCCGGAGCGCGCGCTCGCGCGCTACGACGAGATCCGCCGCGCTGCGACCAGCGAGATCGTCCACGCCAACCGCCGCCAGGGCCCCGAGTCGGTGATGCAGCTCGTCGAGTCACGTGCGCCCGACGGCTTCGCCAAGATCGACGACGTGATCGGCGAGGACGAGCTGCACTCGATCGCCGAGAGCTACAAGCGCGTGGCCGGCTTCTCGGTTGCCGAGCTGAACGCGCGCGAGTCACTCGCCGCGCCCACCGCCTGAGCCGGTCGGCTACTCGCGAAGCACTCCGTCGCGCACGAGCTGCTCGATCTGCGTGCTCCCGTAGCCGATCTGCTCGAGGATCTCGCGCCCGTGCTCGCCCAGCGCCGGCGGGCGCCGCGCGGGAGTCTTGGTGACTCCATCGAGCTGGATCGGGCTGTCGACCGTGCGCAGGCCCGGACGCAGGCCCGCGCCCGACATCTCGCGCAGGATGCCGTTCGCGGCGAGCTGTGGGTCGTGCGGCAAGTCCTGGATGCGCTGGATCACGCCGAAGGTGATCTGGTGGCGGTCGAGCTCGGCGCGCCATTCTTTGAGGGAGCGCGACGCGAAGGTCTCGTCCAGGATCTTGGTCAGCGCGGGCGCGTTGGCGCGGCGCAACGGCATCTCCTTGAAGCGCGGGTCCTGCGCCAGCTCGGGCTTGCCGATCGCCCGCGTGAAGCGCTCCCACTCGACCGGCTCCTGCACCATCGCGAGATACAGCCCGCGCCCGCACGAGCACACGTAGTGATTCACGAGCGCGTTGCCCGAGCCCGCGTGAGTGGGCGGCACGTAGGGCTTGGCGCCGCAGAGCGCGGCCTGGATCAGGATCGAGTTCGACCAGGCGCCGTTCGCGCACAGCGACGTGCGCACGCGCCGGCCCTTGCCGGTGCGCTCGCGGTCGAAGAGCGCCAGCGCGATCGCGCCGAACAGCGCCATGGCGCTCGGGTGGTCGCCCATGCCGGCGGTGGCAAGCGCGAACTCCGCGCCGTCGGGCCGAACGGCGTCCATCAGCCCCGAGCGCGCCCACCAGGCGGTGGCGTCGTAGCCGGGCTTCTCGACCTCGCCGCCCTGGTCGCCGTAGCCGGTGGCGTGGGCGTAGATCAGGCGCGGGTTGTCGGGCGCGAGTGAGTCCCAGTCCATGCCCAGCTTCTCGAGCACCGATGGATGCAGGTTGGTGATGAAGACGTCGGCGCGGCGCACCAGCTCGCGTGCCACCTCGCGGCCCTCGGGCTTGCGCACGTCGAGCGCGATCGACTTCTTGCCGCGCGCGGTCAGGATCCAGCAGTAGTTGTCCTCGCACTCCGGCAGCGGCTTCAGCTGCGGCAGCATGCGGTACGGATCGCCCGTCTGCGGGTGCTCGATGTGAATCACTTCCGCGCCGAAGTCGCCCAGGATCGTGCCTGCGGCGGGGCCGAACACGAACGTGGCCAGCTCGACGACGCGGTAACCTTCGAGGAGAGGTCGCTCGCTCATGAGCGAAATTGTACGCCTACGCTTCGCTCCATTCAGGCACGCCCGACCCGAGCGGCAGCGCGGGCCGCGCGAAGTGCGCGGGCGTCTCCGACAGCTCGGCCGCGTGGCGCACGCCGCGCAGCCTGCCGAATCCGGAGTCGGAGTCCTCGAGCCGGTCCTGCACGTCGTCGACGCCGGGGTCCTTTGCGGCGAGGCCTCCGTCGACCCGGCCGAGCCCGAACAAGAAGCGCCCGGTCTGCGCGAGTGACACGCGCACGTGCCAGCTGCCGCCCTCGCGCGTCTGGCGCGCGCGCGCCAGCATGGCGGCCGCGGCCATGAGCTGCCCCGAGCCGTGGTCGAGCGCCTGTGCCGGCAGCTCCTTCGGGCCTTGGACGCCGGCGGCCGCGCCCTCGGCGTGGTTGAAGCCGGTGGCGGTCTGCACCAGTGAGTCGAAGCCGCGCCGCGCGCTCCAAGGACCTGCATGGGAGTAGGCCGAGAGCGACACGCACACGATCCCGGGCCGCAGCCGCGCCGCGTCCGCGGGCCCGAAGCCGCGCGCGGCGAGCGTTCCCGGGCGGTAGGACTGCACGAACACGTCGGCCCCGCGCAAGAGCCGCGCGAGTGACTCGCGGCCGTCGGGGGTCTCGAGGTCGGCCCAGGCCGAGCGCTTGCCGCGGCCGGTGTCGATCACGATCCAGGGAAAGAACGGGAGCTTGGGCGAGGCGATGCGCAGCACGTCGGCGCCGTGCGCGGCGAGCGTGCGCCCGCACACCGGCCCCGCCACCACGCGCGTGAGATCGAGCACGCGCACGCCCGAGAGCGGGCGCGCGCCGGCGCCGAGCGGCCGTGAGTCGGCGTCGCCGATGCGCTCCAGCTCGAACAGCGGCAAGCGCGCCAGGGCCCGGCCCTGCGGGTGCGCGGCCCACTCGTCGGGGCTGCGCATCATGGCCACGACCGCGCCCGCGGCGGTGGCGGCGGTCTCGAAGTCCTCGCCCTTCCAGCCGTGGAGCTTCTCCTGCACCGAATCGCGCGAGTCACTCGCGCCGAGCACGTCGACCAGCGCGCGCCGGTGGTGCGGGAAGTTCGTGTGCAGCCGCACGTAGCGGCGGTCGCCGGCGCGGTACACGCCCGCGATCGTGTCCCACATGGGCGGCAGGTCCATGCCGGTCACCCGCAGGTAGCGCTCGCTGCGGAACTCGATCGCTGCCGCGCGCGCGTCGACCGAGACCCGCTGCGCGCGCCCGCCGCGCAGCTTCCACAGCTCGGCCGCGGCCAGCCCGGCCGCAGCGATCGTCGCCTGTGCGAATTCGCCGACGTGGAACGACGAGGGCAGCACCGGATCGCGGCCGGTCAGCGTGACTCGCTCCAGCGCCGCTGGATCGCCGCCCCCCAGCCGCCAGATCTCGCGCAGCGCGTCCATGGCGCCACGTTCGCGCCGCCGCTCGGCCGCGTCAATCTTGATCGGCGGATCAAGCCTTCAAGAAGTCTTTGACGACCTGGAGGAACTTGTCGAGCTGGTCGTGGTGCACCCAATGACCCGCCTTCTCCACGTTCACCACCTGGGCGTTCTGGAAGAAGCCGGCGCGCCCGTCCTTCGTCGGATCGCTGGCCCAGCTCTCCGTGCCGCGCACCAGCAGCGTCGGGCAGGTGATGCGCCGCCAGAGTGACTGCGCCTCCTCGGAGTTGAAGGCGTAGGGCGAGAACGCGCGCACGTAGTTGTCGAACTTCCAGGAGTAAGTGCCGTCCTCGTTCTGGTTCACGCCGTGCACGGTCAGGTGTCTGGCGCGCTCGGGCGAGAGGTGCGGATTCTCCTCCTGCATGCGCGTGTAGGCCTCCTCGATCGAGGCGTAGCGGCGCGGCGTGCGGCCGGCGAGCTGGCGCATCTGGCCGATCCACTCGCGCATGCGGTCGTGCACCCCGAGCTTCGAGCGCTCGGCGATCATCGCGGGCGGCGGTCCCAGGCCCTCGATCGCCACCAGCTTCTTCACGCGGTCGGGATAGATGCCGGTGTAGGAGAGCGACACCGAGCCGCCCAGCGAGTGACCGATGATCGTGAGCGGCGCCAGGTTCTTCTGGTGGATCAGCTGCGCCACGTCGTAGACGTAGTCGATCATCCCGTAGTTCGCGCCCGTGACCCACTGTGAGTCGCCGTGGCCGCGCAGGTCGGGCGCCAGGATGTGCCAGTCCTTGCGCAGCGCCTGGGCCACCCAATCCCAGTTGCGGCAATGGTCGCGCCCGCCGTGCACGAGCAGGAGTGGCGGCGCGTCCTCGTTCCCCCAGTCCACGTAGTGGAGCCGCAGCCGGTGGCTGATGTAGTGCTGCGACGTCGGGCCCTCTAGTTCGAGCGTCATGCCCCGATCATGCCAGATGTTGTAGCTTCCGATCGTGTCCGGAATGGCGGCGAAGATTCCAGGTCGACTCTCGCGGGCGGAGCTCGAGGAGTCGATCCACGCGGGCGAGATCGAGACGGTCGTGACCGTCGTTCCTGACTTGTATGGCCGGCTCGTCGGGAAACGCATCACCGGTCGCTTCTTTCTCGACGAAACCGCCGACCACGGCATGCACGTCTGCGACTATCTGCTCGCCTGCGACATGGAGATGGACCCGACGCCCGGGTACGCGTTCACCTCCTGGGAGAAGGGCTACGGCGACGTGCTGTGCAAGGTGGACTGGAACACCCTGCGCCGCGCCACCTGGCTCGAGAAGAGCGCGCTGGTCGTGTGCGACGTGCACGACGAGGAGAGCGAGGCGCTGGTGCCGGTGGCGCCGCGCAACGTGCTGCGCAAGCAGACGGCGCGCGCGGCCGAGCTCGGCTACGTAGCCATGGGTGCTTCGGAGCTCGAGTTCTTCGCCTTCAAGGAGAGCTACGAGAGCGCGCACGACAAGGGCTACGACAAGCTCGACACCTTCGGCAGATACGTCGAGGACTACCACATCCTGCAGGGCACCAAGGTCGAGGCGCTGAACGGCGCGATCCGCAAGCATCTCGACCAGTCGGGCGTGCCGGTCGAGTTCTCGAAGGGCGAGTGGGGGCCGGGCCAGCAGGAGATCAACCTGCGCTACTGCGAGCTGGTCGAGATGGCCGACCGCCACGTGATCTACAAGAACGCTTGCAAGGAGATCGCCGCGGGGCTGGGGCTCGCGATCACGTTCATGGCCAAGTGGCACGCCGAGATGGCGGGCAACAGCATGCACGTGCACACGAGTCTCTGGGACCGCGCCGGCAACCAGAACCTGTTCGCGGGCAACGAGTCACTTCCCGGCAGCGCGCTGCGCGCCGCGCCGCTCTTCCGCTGGTGGCTGGCGGGGCTGCTCGAGCACGCGCGCGAGATCGCGCTCTTCCTCGCGCCCACGGTGAACAGCTACAAGCGCTTCGTCGAGGGCACGTTCGCGCCCACGGCGATCGGCTGGTCGGTCGACAACCGCACCGCCGGCTTCCGGATCGTAGGTCACGACCAGGGCCTGCGCAGCGAGTGCCGGATCCCGGGCGCCGACGCGAACCCGTATCTCGCATTCGCGGCGTTGCTCGCCGCCGGCCTCGACGGCATCGAACGCAAGCTCGAGCCGCCCAAGATGTTCGAAGGCAACCTCTACGGAGCCGTTGGCCTGCCGCAGGTGCCGCGCACGCTGGGCGAGGCGATCGGCGTGGCCGAGGGCTCTAGCTTCCTGCGCAAGGCGTTCGGCGACGACGTGGTCGAGCACTACCTGCACTTCGCGCGCGTCGAGAAGCGCAAGTTCGACGCGGCAGTCACCACCTGGGAGCGCGCTCGCTACTTCGAGCGCATCTGAGCGCGTGGCGGGACGGCGCAGACCCACGATCGGAATCACGACCTACGGGCCGTCGCCGTCGACCGACGGCGACCTGCCGCTGTTCTCACTGCCCATTCACTACGCCGACGCGGTGGTCGCGGCGGGCGGGACGCCGGTGCTGCTCGGAGCCACCGCGCAGCCCGCGGAGGAGGTCCTCGAGATCCTCGACGGGCTGATCGTCGCGGGCGGCGGCGACATCGCCCCCGATCTCTACGGCGGCCGGGCGCACGAGACGATCTACAGCGTGAATCCGGCGCGTGACTCGTTCGAGCTCGCGCTGGTGCGCGCCGCGCTCCAGCGCCCCGAGCTGCCGACCCTGGGCATCTGCCGCGGGATGCAGATCCTGAACATCGCCCTGGGCGGCGATCTCACTCCCCACGTGCCCGACGTGTTCGGCGACTCCGTGCAGCATCGCCTGCCGCCGCGCGTGCCCACGATTCACCCGGTCACGGTCGAGCGCCGTGGCACGTTCGGCGAGATCTTCGCGGACGCCGACCTGCCGGTCTGCTCGTGGCACCACCAGGCCGTGCGCACGCTGGGAAAGGGCCTGCGCGCGAGCGCGCACGCGCCCGACGGCGTGATCGAGGCAGTCACTCTCGACGCTCATCCGTTCGCGCTCGGCGTGCAGTGGCATCCCGAGATGCAGGCGGCGGAGGACCCGCGCCAGGCCCGGCTCTTCCAAGCGCTCGTCGAGCGCGCGCGGGCACATCGAGAGAGATGAGTCGCGCCGAGGGCACGGTGATCACCGTCCTGCGCGGCGCGATCGAGGTCGTCCAGGGCGATCGCCTGCAGCGGCTGCGGCTCTCGGGCGCGAACGCGCACCGCGAGCTCGCGCTCGCGGTCGGCGACCGGGTCACGTTCGATCCCGTGCGCGGCGCGCTCGTCGACGTCCTGCCGCGCCGCACGCAGCTCGCGCGCCTGCGCACGTTCGGAAAGCCGCGCCCGCAAGTGATCGCCGCCAACGTCGACCGGCTGGCGATCGTGACCTCGGTCGCGAACCCGCCGTTCAAGTCGGGCGCGGTCGACCGCTTCCTGCTGGCCGCGCACGCGGGCGGGCTCGAAGCGGTCCTGGTCGTGAACAAGCTCGACCTGCTCGGGGCCGAGGCCGTGCTCGACGAGGAGATCCGCGCATACGAGGGAATCGTACCGGTGTTCGCGGTCTCGGCCGCGCGCGGCAGCGGGCTCGAGACGCTGCGCAGCGCGCTCGCCCGCAGCACCACCGTGTTCGCCGGTCACTCGGGCGTGGGCAAGAGCTCGCTCTTGAACGCGCTCGAGCCCGAGCTGCGGCTCGAGACCGGCGAGGTCAGCGCGAAGTGGGACCGCGGCCGCCACACCACCTCGCGCGCCGCGTATCTGCGGCTCGCGGGCGATGCGGTCGTGATCGACACGCCCGGCGTGCGCGAGATCGGAACGGGCCCGGTCGATCCGGACCTGCTCGGGCTCGTGTATCCCGACATCGCGCTGCTCGCGGCCGGCTGCCGCTTTCGCGATTGCCGGCACGGGGCCGAGCCCGGCTGCGCCGTGCGGCTCGCGGTCCAGGAGAAACGGCTGCGACCCGCGCGCCTGGCGAGCTACCAGCGGCTGCTGGCCGAAGCCAGCGCCTGATGATCGCGTGGGCACCCTACCCACGCTCCGACTGAGTCAGCGCGGTGGCGCGCCTTCGGCCGTGGCGCTCCAGACCGTCCACAGCGCCCGCTGGTCGGTGCGTGCGCTGGCCTGGGCGCTGCGGAAGCTGTCGGCCAGGTGACTCGGCCCGGGGTCCTCGGAGTAGGTCGCCCAGCCCCAGAGCACGAACGCCACGTTCAGGTTCGCGCCGGAGCGATCCACGAGATACGCGAGCACACGGCCGCTCGGATCGAGCGGCAGCTCCCCTGGCGTCTCGGGCACGACGTAGAGCGCCCGAGCGCGCACCAGCTCGCTGAGCGCGCGGTTGGCTTCGCCATAGCCGACCTGGCCCGGCCGGGGAGCCGCCACGTTGCGCAGGCGTACGCCCAGTGCTCGTGCGCCGCACTGCAGATCGACGCTGTCGGCGTCGATCGCGCGCAGGGCGATGCAGGGGCCGATCCGCGTGCCGCTCGCGGTCTCCGCGGGTACCGCCTCACACAGGAACGACAACGACGCCGTCAGCGCCAGAGCCAGGGCCCAGATCCGGAGAAATCGCTTCGTCATTCCCGCTGTTAGAGCAAGGCGAATGCCGCGCGGATACGTGCGGGAACACGTTCTCACGGAGCTGTAGTGCAGCCTGTCGCGGCAGCGCTGCCGCAATGCTCTGGCAGTCAGCCCGCTGCGAGCGCCGCGGTGCGCACCCGTTCCGGAGTCAGCGGCAGGTCGCGCAGGCGCAGACCGGTGGCGTCGAAGACCGCGTTGGCGATCGCGGCCGCGGTCGGGCCCTGAGCGGCCTCGCCGGCGCCGAGCCAGGGCTGGCCGGGGCGGTCGACGAGCACCGTCTCGATCTCCGGCACCTCGTCGAAGCGCAGGATCGGGTAGGTCTCCCAGTCGACGCTGGTGACTCGCTCGCGGTCGAAGCGCACCTCTTCGTGGAGCGTCCAGCTTGCGGCCTGCACGAAGCCGCCCTCGAGCTGGTTGGTGAGTCCGTCGGGGTCGACGATCTGTCCGGCGTCGGCGGCGGTCACCGCGCGCTCGAGCCGGATCGCCGCGCGGGCGTCGTCGACCGACAGCTCGACCGCCACGGCGCACCAGCACTTCTGGTTCTTGTAGCGCGCGAAGGCCAGACCGCGGCCGCGTCCAGAGTGACCGCCGGGGGCGCGTGACTGCCAGCCGAAGCGCTCGGCGGCGGCGCGAAGCACGTCGCGCGCCCGCGCGTCGTCCAGGTGTCGCAGCCGGAACTCGAGCGGATCGATCGCCGCGGCGTGGGCGAGCTCGTCCATGAACGACTCGAGCGCGAACACGTTGGCATAGGCGCCGAGCGAGCGCAGCGCGGAAGTGCGGAACGGCGCGCCGGGCAGGAAGTGTTTCACGATCCGGCGCCGCGGGAAGGTGTACAGCGGATCCGAGTTGCGGTGGATGCCCGCGTGACTCGCGAGCGCGGGCCGCGGCACGGGGGGATTCATGGGCGCGGCGCGATGCCAGGCGGCGATCAGGCCCGACGTGCGCTCGCTGTAGGGCAGCGCGCGGCTCACGTGGGTGTAGCTGCGCGTCTCGTGATTCCAGTCGACGACCCGGCCGGCGGGGTCCAGGCTGGCCTCGAGCTCGATCACCATCGCGGGGCCGTACGGCTCCCAAGCGTGCTCGTCCCCACGGCTCCACTGCACGTGCACGGGCCGTCCGGGCAGCGCGCGCGCGACCAGCGCCGCGTCGCAGGCCACGTCGTCGGCGCCGTTGTGCCCGTAGCAGCCCGGCCCCTCCAGGTGCACCACGCGCAGCTTGTCGGGAGTCAGGCCCAGCGCCTGGGCGAGCGCGAGCCGCAGCACCGAGACGCCCTGCGAGTGACTCCAGATCGTGAGCACGCCGTCGCGCTCGTGCGCCACCGCCGCGGAAGGTCCGATCGAGCCGTGCATCAGGAAGGGCCGCGTGTAGATCGCGCGCAGCGTCTGCGCGGCCCCGCTCGGGCGCGCGTGGGGCGCGAGCGGCTCGTCGAGCGCGGTGCCGTCGACCACCGGGTAGCTCTTCGGCTGCGCGGCGCGCATGCTCGCGACGAGCTCGGCTTGCTCGGGCAGCGCCCCGCCCGGCGAAAAGCGCGCGAGCTGGCGCAGGCGCTCGGCCGCCGCCATGGCGCGAGCCGAGTCGTCGGCCGCCACGGCCAGGAAGCTGCCGTCGCGGATCACCGCGACCACCCCGGGCATGCGAGTCACTTCCGACTCGTCCAGCGACTCGAGCCGCGCGCCGGGGCCAGGCGGGCGCACCACGCGCGCGTGCAGCATGCCGGGCAGCACCAGGTCCTGTACGAACACGGCCGCGCCGGTCACGAGTGACTCCATGTCGAGCCGGCGCCCCGGCCGCCCGAGCAGCTGGTAGCGGCTGGGGTCCTTGGGCCGGGCCGCGCCGGTCACTTTGCGCTCGAAGCGCTGGTCGCCGAACAGCGCGAACCAGCTGGTCTCGAGCTCGAGCCCCGGCGCGCTCACCGTGCCGTCGTCGACCTGCAGCGCCTGCGCGGGAACGCCCAGCTTCGCGGACGCGAGCTCGAGCAGGCAGGCGCGCGCCTCGGCTGCCGCGAGCCGCAGCGCCGTGCCGCTCTCTTCGAGCGACATGCTGCCCACCGTGTACAGCTCGTTCGGGCCGTCGGCGGTGTCCGCCATGCGCATGCGGATGCGCCCGAGTGACACGTCGAGCTCTTCGGCCGCGATCCGCGCCAGCGCGGTCTTGATGCCCTGACCCAGCTCGACCTTGCCGGTGTACACGGTCACGGTGCCGTTGGCGTGCACGCGCAGCCAGGTGTCGAGATCGGGATTCCGCTGCAGGCTCGGCGGAATCACGGCCGCGCGCTCGGCGCCACGCGGCGCAGGGCGCGCAGCATGCGCGGGTGAGTGCCGCAGCGACAGAGATGGGGCGCCAGCGCCTCGCGCACCTGCGAATCACTCGGCTCGGGATTCGCGAGCAGCAGCGCCTTTGCCGCGATCACGATACCCGGCACGCAGTATCCGCACTGCGCCGCCTGCTCGGTCACGAAGGCCTGCTGCAGCGGGTCGAGCTCACCGTCCTTGGCGAGGCCTTCGATCGTGACGAGCTCGCGGCCCGCGAACGCCTCGACCGGCGTCGCGCACGACAGCACCTTCTTCCCGTCGCACAGGATTGCACAGGCGCCGCACTGCTCGAGCCCGCAGCCGTACTTCGCGCCCGTGAGCCCCAGTGACTCGCGCAGCACCCAGAGCAGCGGCGTCGAGGGGTCGACCTTCGGAAGGTCGCGAAGCTCTCCGTTCACCCGCAGGCGCACGCCGAAAGCTTACGCTCTCTCCTCGCGAACGAACAGCATCGCCACCAGCCCGAGCAGCAGGAAGATCAGGATCGAGGCGAAGCCGATGCGCTGGCTCTGGAACGCCTCGGTGAAGCCCCGCACCGAGAACGAGCCGATCCACGCCACCGAGGTGCCCGAGAGTGAGTAGATGCCGAAGAACTCGGTCATCTTCTCCGGCGGCGCGATCCGCGCCAGCATCGTGCGCGAGTTGGCGTAGGCCGCGGTGATGAACACGGCGATCAGCGTGACGACGCCGATGTAAACGATTTCCGGGACCGTGGCGAAGAACGGCAGGCTCCAGATCTTCGGCGCCGCACGGTCCCAGGGCACCACGAAGAACAGCTGGTCGGGGGTGATCGACACGGCCAGCACGAGCCCGAGCGAGGTGCCGCCGATCGAGACCAGGATCGCGCGCTTGCTGCCGAAGGTGTCGTCGAGCCAGCCGCCCACGAAGCCGCCGACCACCGCGAACACCGACAGCACGATTCCGAACACGGTCATCGTGAGTGAGTCCCAGCCGAACACGCCCGACGCGTACACGCCGCCGAAGACCAGCACCGCGGTCTTGCCGTCGTTGTAGATCATGCGCGCGACGAGATACGTCGCCACGTTCCGGTAGTGCCGGAGCTCGAGCAGCGTGTTCCAGAGCTGGCGGAAGCCGGCGCGCACCGCCTCGAGCGCACCCAACGACCCGCGCGCGCGGTCCGGCGTGAACAGGAACAGCGGCACCGCGAACAGCACCAGCCAGCCGCCCGCGATCGGGCCGGTGATGCGGTCCTGCTGGAAGGTCGCGGTGTCGAGTCCGAACAGCGGCGCGTCGGGCACGAAGCTCCAGTCGACGTGACCCGGCAGCGAGAAGCCCCAGAGCATGAACACCAGGATCAACAGTGACGAGGCGTTGCCGAGTGACAGGCCGAGACCGGAGAGGAAGCCGATCCGCTCCGGTGGCGCGATCGACGGCAGCATCGCGTTGTGGAACACCGCCGAGTACTCGAACGCGGCCGAGTTCGCGATCAGCATGAACGCGATCCAGGCGATCGAGAGACCCTGCGCGTCGGGCAGCGCGTACCAGAGCAGCCAGCTGGTCGGCGCCATCACGCAGCTGAAGAAGAGGATCCAGGGCTTGCGCCGGCCGCCCGAGTCCGCGATCGCGCCCAGGATCGGCGCGAAGATCGCGGTCGCGATCCCGCTCCAGCCGTTGATCGCGCCCCAGACCACCTGGCCGCGCACCGGATCGCCCACCACGTGATTGGTGAAGTAGGGCGCGAACAGATAGATCGTGATCAGGATGACGTACGGGTTGCGGGCCCACTCGAACAGCGCCCAGCTCCACTGACCCGCGCTGGACGCGGCCGGAACGCCGGTCACCGCCCGCGGTCGATCGGTGGTGGCGGCGCTCGCGCTCAAGCCACGAGCATACCGGGTCAGTGCGGGGCCGTGCTGTGCGCCCGAGGCAGAGAAGCCAGCGCCGCCAACGAGCAGGCGGCAGCGAGGGCATACACCGGCAAGTAGCCGCCGCGCACGGCCACATGGCCCAGCGCCAGGCTGCCGAACGAGAAGCCCACGTTGAACGCCCCGTTGAACAGCGCAGTGACCTTGGCGCGAACGTCGGGCGTCGCCCTTTCGAGCGCATGGGCATTGAGCGCCGGATAGAAGAGCCCGTGCGCCACGCCGAACGCCGCGCCGGTGAGCGCGAGCCCCAGCCGCGCCAGCCCGAGCATCGCCAGTGAGGCCACCGCGTAGGCCACGAGCGCGAAGGCAGTCACGCGCAGCCGGCCGGCGCGATCCGCGATCCCGCCCAGCGGCCCGCGCACGAACATGGCCGTGATCGAGTAGGCCACGAAGAAATCCGACACGCGTTCGATGCCGAGCGAGAGCGCGAACGGCTGGTGGAAGGTGAACGCGGACGCGAACGGCAGCCCGGCGAGCGCCGATACCGCCAGCACGCGTCCGAAGCCGGGGCGTCCGAGCGCGGCGCGCAGGCCCGGGATCTCGGGCGCCTCCGGGCTACGAGTCACTCGCTCCTCGCGCACGAACGCGAGCAGCAGCACCGACGCCAGCGCCAGCGCGGCGCAGGCGCCGAACACCCAGTGCCAGCTGGCGCGCCCGGCCAGCCACTCGGCGAGCGCCGGTGCGGCGGCGTTGGTGATCACGAAGCCCGAGCCGTAGTAGCCCAGCACCTGGCCCAGCTTCTCGGGCGGCGACAGGTCGGCCGCGAGCGTTTGAGTCGCGACGAAGAAGAAGGTGAATGCGAGCCCGTGCGCGATGCGCAGCGCGAGCAACAGCGGCCCGAGCCGGTCGACTGCGAGAAAGCCGAGACAGCTCACCACCAGCATCACCGCGCCCAAGAGCGCGAACGGCTGGCGCCCGCCGCGGTCGATCCACAGCCCGGCGAAGGCGACCCCTGCCACGTTCGTGAGCCACATCGCCGACATGTAGAAGCCGATGTCCGAGGCGTCGGCGTGGAGCTCCTGCTCGAGATACTTCGGCAGCAGAAAGAACGCCGAGTGCGCCAGCCCGAACGTGAGCACCGCCGCGAACAAGAGCGCCAGCTGCGCAGGCGTGGGCGCAGGGCGAGCTTCGAGCGGGGTGGCGGGCAGCGCGGCCAAGGGAAGCAGGTGATAGCATGCGCTGGTGGCGCTTGCGCTGTCGGGGCTGCGGATCTGGGACGGTGTGAGTGAGACGCTTCGCCCGGGCGCGGGCGAGCTGTTCGCCGAAGCCGGCCGCTGGGTGGCGAGCGCGCCGCGCGACGCCGAGCGCATCGACCTGCGCGGCGCGGTGGCGCTGCCCGGGCTGTGCGACGCGCACGTGCACCTGGCGCTCGACCCCGAGCGCCGCGAAGTGGCGCAAGACGGCTCTGCCGACTCACTCCAGGCGATGGCGGCGCGCGCGCGCCGGATGGCCGAGGCCGGCATCACCACCGCGCGCGATCTCGGCGGGCCGGACTTCCGCGCGCTCGAGCTGCGCGATCGGATCGCGTGCGGGGAAGAGATCGGGCCGCGTCTCCTGTGCGCGGGCCAGCCACTCACCTCGCCGAAGGGTCACTGCTGGTACTGGGGCGCCGAGGCGCGCGGCCCGGACGAGCTGCGTGCGGGCGTGCGCCGCCAGGTCGAGGCGGGCGCCGACTGGATCAAGGTGATGGCGACGGGCGGCGTGCTCACCAAGGGCACGACGCCGGCGACCTCGCAGTTCGACCAGGAGGAGCTCGACGCGGCCGTGGCCGAGGCGCGCGCGCACGGCCGGCGCACCGCGGCGCACTGTCACGGCACCGAAGGCATCCAGCGCGCGGCGCGTGCCGGCGTGCGCACGATCGAGCACTGCTCCTTCGCGAGTGAGTCGGCGTTCGGCGGCGCGCCGGACCCCGAGGTGATCGACTTTGTCGCACGCTCGGGCGCCTGGATCTCACCGACCGTGAACACCGGCTTTGCGCGCTTCTTCGACGAGCGCGGCGAGCCGAGCAAGTTCGCGCTGCGCATGAGCGAGGTCTACCGCCGACTGCGCGCGGCCGGCGCCCGCTTCGTGGCCTCGACCGACGCGGGCATCCCCAACGTGGCTCACCACCGTCTCCCCGAAGCGCTGCCGATCTTCGCGCGGCTCGCGGGACTCACTCCGGTCGAGACGCTGCGCACCGCGACCTCGGGCGCGGCGCAGGCGCTCGGGCTCGGCCGCGAGACCGGTCAGATCGCCCCGGGCTTCGCGGCGGACTTGCTCGTGGTCGACGGCAATCCACTCGAAGATCTCGGGGCATTGTTGCGGCCGGTCCTGGTGCTCCTCCGGGGCCGGGTCGCCTTGAAGGAGGGATCGTGAAGTTCGCCGGCCTTCACCTGTTCGTGCGCGACCTGGACGAGGCGCTCGCGTTCTATCGTCAGCTGGGTCTGTCGTTCCCCGGTCACCAGGAAGGCGCCGTCTTCGCCAGCGCCGAGGCCGGGCCGGGCATCCAGCTCGCGTTCGGGACCTTTCAGCTCACTCGCGGCTACGATCCGCGCTTCCGCGAGCCGCATGGCGGCCCGACGAACTGCCTGCAGTTCGACGTCGACAGCCGCGCCGAGGTCGACCGCATCCACGCCGAGCTCGCCCGCGCGGGCTATGCGAGTCACCTGGCGCCGCACGACGCCTTCTGGGGCTCGCGCTACGCCGAGATCGAGGACCCGGACGGCAACCTGGTCGGCTTCCAGAGCCCGGTCGATCCGAGCAAGCGCTCGCGCCCGCCCGGACTCTGACTATCGGAGCGGTAGCCGGAAGAACCAGTCCAGGGCTTCGGGAAGAAAGTCCGGCGACGGCCAGTGCTTCCCGCCCTGGTCGACCCGCCACTCCACCGAGTAGCCGGCGCGCTCGAGGTTCGCGCGCATCGGCAGCGCCACGTGCTCGAACGGGAAGATCGGGTCGTGCGTGCCGTACTCGAGCAGCAAGTCGGGCTTGCGCGCGGCGTTCGGGTCGAAGCCGGGCTCGAGCGCGATGAAGCCGGCGGCCCAGGCCATGATCGCGCGGAAGTGCTGCGGATTCGAGAGACCCACCGACAGCGCGTAGCTCGCGCCGTCGGAGTAGCCGAGCAGCGCCTGGCGCTCGCAATCGATCGGGTAGCGCCGGTAGATCAGGTCGTACGCGTACTCGAGAAAGTCGAGGTCGGGGCGCTCGGCGCTCGCGATCAGGTCCCAGGTGGGCAGCACCGAGCGCGGCACCAGGAAGAACGCGCGCCGGCGGTCGGGCTCGTCGCGCACCGCCTTCACCAGCATCTCGTCCTGGCGGCCCGCGCCGTGCAGCACGGTGATCAGCGGGTACGGCTTGTCGGTCTCGATCTCGCTCGGCGTGAGCAGCACCGCGCGCGAGCCGCCGTTCTCGAGCCACACGTGACCCGTCGGCGACGGCTCGTCGCGCGGCTCGGGTGACTTGTGAGTGAGGGCGAGCGCGAGCGAGTTGTCCGCCACTACAAGTCACCGCCGTGCACGGGCAGGACCGTGCCGGTGGTATAGCTCGACGCCTGCGACGCGAAGTAGAGCGCCGTGCCCACGATCTCGCTCGGCTGGCCGGCGCGGCGCAGCGCGATCGACTGCTTGGCCTGCTTCTCGAACGCCGTCATGTCCCAGGCCTTCGAGATGTCGGTCAGGAACGGCCCGGCCATGATGCAGTTCACGCGGACCTTCGGGCCGAACGCCGCTGCGAAGCCCACGGTGATCGCGTTCAGCCCGGCCTTGGCCGCGGCGTACGGCAGCACGTTCGGCGTGGGATGGATCGCGGCCACGCTCGACACGTTGATGATCGAGCCGCCGGCGCCCGCCGCCATGCGCGTGCCCACGATCGCGGTGAGTCGGAAAGGGCCCTTCAGGTTCAGGTCGACCACCTTGTCCCACATCGCTTCAGTCACGTTCGACACCTGGTCGTAGAGCAGCGACATACCCGCGTTGTTCACCAGCACGTCGATCCGGCCCAGCTCGGCGTAGGCGCGCTCGGCGAGTGACTCGACCTCGCCCCACTTGCCCACGTGCGCGGCCAGCGGCAGCGCGCGCCGGCCGGTCTCGCGCTCGACTTCCTTGGCGGTGGCCTCGCAGGCGTCGAGCTTGCGGCTGGCGATCACCACGTCGGCGCCGGCGCGCGCGAACGCAAGCACCATCTCGCGGCCCAGCCCGCGGCTGCCGCCGGTCACGAGCGCGATCTTGCCGCGCAGGTCGAAGAGCTCACTGATCTGGCTCAAGGGGGGTCCTCCGAAAGAGGACCCAGGATACCGGTTCAGGGGCTGGCGTTGCCGGGCAGCTCGCCCAGGTCGCCGATCATGCACTTCACCGAGCCGCCGCCCTTCTTGTGGAACTCGGAGACGTCGACTTCGACTCCGCGCGTGCCGGTGGCGCGCACCGCGGCGGCGAGCTCGCTGGAGATGCCCTGCGGCATGACCAGCAGCGACTCGCCGCGCCGCTCGAGCGCGAACGAGTTGGCGGCGTAGATCGCGGCGTCGGCGGCGCCGATCTCTACCAGGCGCTCGCCGAAGTGCGCGCGCAGCTCCTCGAGTGACTCGGGGTGGATCGCCGGCGGGTAGACCAAGAGGTGCTCGCGGCCCGGACCGAACGAGCACAGGCAGGTGTCGCCGTGGTAGTAGCGCTCGTCGACGAGCTCGACGCGAATCACGCGCTTGCCCAGCGGATGGAGCGCCTCGATCTCGGCCAGCGCGCGTGGATCGCTGCGGAAGCCGTACACGCGCTTCCACGGCGGCCAGCCCAGCCTGGGCACGAAGCGCTGGCGGCGGATGGGGCCGTGCGTGAACAGGTAGGTGTCTCCCGCGGGAAAGAGGTCGGCCTCGCCCTCGAAGCGGGCCTGGATCTCCGCGCAGTGCAGCCCGCGCCGAGTCACCGCCTCGCGGTACCAGGGCTTCTCGCCGGCACGGGTCGGAGTCAGGTTCGAGAGCACGAACACGTCGCCGTGGCGGAAGCCGGCGTTGGCGGGATAGACCAGGCCCGGGTGCTCGGCGTGCGGCGGCATCACTTCCACGTCGACGCCGAGCTCGAGGAGCTTTCCGCGCAGCGCGCCCCACTGCCGGATCGCGAGCGCGCGGTCCACCGTCTTCCGGCGCCCGTACTTGTCGCGCGTGTGCGGGTTCGCGCCGCCCACCACCGCGAAGTGGGCGGGGTCGCCCATCAGCACCACGTGACTCACGAGAGGCTCGGGAAGCCCGGGTACCTGGCGGCCGGCCCGGGCTCGGGCACTTCCAGGTTGGCCTGCGCGATCGTGGTATAGAGCGTCGAAGTCACGCCCGCCGGGCGGTCGTTCCCGCTGCGTTTCAGGCCGCCGAACGGCAGCTTCGACGAGGCGCCCACCGTCGGCGAGTTCCAGTTGAGGCAGCCCACGCGCACCGTGCGCGCGGCGCGCTCGTAGGTCGCGCGCGCGCGCGTGAAGATGCTGGCGCACAAGCCGAAGTCGCTGCCCTCGAGCTCCGCGAGGCCGGCTTCGACCGAGTCGACCGCGACCAGGAACGCGTCGGGCACGAAGTGCTCCTCGCTCTGGTAGCGGCTGGCGCGCGAAGTGACCCGCAGGCGGTGCAGGCTCGGCCGTACGTAGTGACCCGGCCGCGGCCCGTCCGCCGGGCCGCCCGCCACCAGGACCTCCGCAGCGTCGGCCTTGGCCCAGGCCAGGAGCTCCCCATGCCGCGCGCGCGCGGCGCGGTTGATCACGGGTCCCATGAACGCGCCCGGGTCGCTCGAGTGACCGATCGCGATCCCGCGGAACAGCTTCACCAGCCGCTCGGCCAGCGCGTCGGCGACCGCGCGCTCGGCGAAGATACGGCTGGTCGAGCTGCAGCGCTGGCCGGCGGTCACGCACGCGCCGAACGCGATCGCGTTCGCGGCGGCGTCGAGGTCGGCGTCGGCACAGACCAAGACGCCGTTCTTCCCGCCCAGCTCGAGCGCGACGATCTTCCAGGGCTGGTCGAGCGTGGCCTCGAGGATGCGCCGGCCGGCCGCGTACGAGCCGGTGAACAGCACGCCGTCGAGCGCCGGATGCGCGGCGATGCCCGCGCCGATCGTGGCGTCGCCCTGCACCACGTTGGCGACGCCCGCCGGGAAGCCGGCGCGCTGACACAATTCGGCGTAGAGCTGCGCCACCGCCGGCGTCTTCTCCGACGGCTTCACCACCACGCAGTTCCCGGTCGCGAGGGCGGGCACCACGTGGCCGTGCATCAAGTGACCCGGGAAGTTGAACGGCCCGATCACGCCGAACACGCCGCGCGCGTTCGCGCGCCAGCGCCCGGTCTGGCCGCCGCCCAGGTCGAAGCTCCGCTCGGCCACGCCGTCGAGCCCGGCGCCGAGCGTGATGTCGAACTTTTGCAACATGGCGCCGACTTCCGTGCGCGCCTCCCAGAGCGGCTTGCCGACCTCGCGCGCGATCAGGCCCGCGAACGTCTCCTGCTCGGCGCGCAGCGCCTCGCGGAAGCGCAGCAGCGCCGCGGCGCGCGCCGCGGGGTCGCTGTCTCGCCAGGCCGGGAAGGCGCGGCGCGCCGCCGCGACCGCGCGCTCGGCCGACTCGGCGGCGAACGGGAACGCGCCCAGCGTCTCGCGCGTGTCTCCGGGGTCGACCGCCACCAGCTCGCCGTCCGGTCGCTCCGGCAGAACGAGTCGCCCGTCGACGAGGTCGCCGCGCGCCTCGAACGGCGACGCGTCAGCCATGGCGCGCCGCCTTCGAGCCGCGCGGCAGCGGAGTCAGTGTCAGCTCGTCGCCCGCCGCCAAGCCCAGCCGCTCGCGCGCTTCCTTGGCGACGCGAATCTCGGCGCCGCTGCGCACGGCGGGCGCGGCCACCGCGCGGAAGCCGGCGCCCTCCTCGCTGGCGACGATCGCGGGCGGCGCGCCTTCGAGCGGCTCGCCCTCGGCCAGCACGCCGCGCGCGGTCTCCAGCACCGGAATGACTCGCTCGATCGGCGCGCCCACGAACGGGCCGCCGTCGAAGGGATCGATCTCGTCCTCCCAGTGCAGGCCCGCGGCCTCGAGCAGCCGCAGCGCGGGCACCGTCTCCTCGTGCACCTGGCCGAGCTGCGCCGCGACCTCGGCGTCGAGCAGCGAGGCGTAGAACGGCGTGTCCGGGAACAGGTCGAGGATGAAGCTCTTGTCGCTCGCGCTCAGCCGGTCGGCTTCGGCGTAGCTCATGCCCGTGAAACGCCGGCCGAAGGCGTCCCAGAACGCGAAGCGGCCCTGCGCGTCGATCGCGGCGCGCATCTCCGCCAGGAGCCGTCGCTCGAAGCTCGCGCGATGGCGGGCGATGTACGCGAAGCGGCCCCACGACAGGAGCTTTCCCGGCCAGCCCGGCTTGCGCCGCGCGTCCGGGTGCAAGATGAGTGACCCGAGCTCGCTCGGGCCGTCGCGCGACGCGCCCAGCTGCAAGGTCGTGTGAGTCACGCGCACGCCGGTGCTCGGCGAATGGCGGGTCTCCTCGCCGACGCGCAGATACAGGTGCGGCATCTCGGGCGTGCCGTGCTTCGACAGCACCGCGCAGGTGCCGACCACGCGCTCGCCGGCGTCGACCAGCGCGAACTGGTACTCGCGCTCGGGGTCGGGCGGGCCCGGGGCGCGGAACGCGCGCTCGGAGCGCTCGAGCCGGCGGCGCACGAAGGCCGCATCGTTGGGCAGGTTCGGGCTGTCGAGATAGCGCGCGAGCTCGAGGATCGCGGCCAGGTCGGCGCTGCCCGCGGCGCGCAGCAGGAACACGCTACGCCCTCGCCCCGGCCAGGCGCGCGAGCGCGGCGCGGTAGAGCGACACGGCCTGGTGTAGCTGGGCGACGCTGGTGTGCTCGTTGGGCTTGTGCACGTTGCCCACCGACCTGCCCGGGCCGAGCACCACGGCCTCGAGCCCGGCCGCGGCGAACAGCCCCGCCTCGGTGCAGGTGGCCTTCGTCTCCACGCGCCCGGGCAGGCCGACCTCGCGCTGCGCGGCCTCGAGCGCGCGCACCAAGGGCGAGTCACTCGGGGTGGCGAGCGCCGGGTTCGCGCGCACCGCGCGCAGCTCGGCGGCGCGCGCCAGCGGCGCGGCGATGCGCGCCGCGTCGTCGCCCGGAATCGGGCGCACGTCGAAGCCGAACACGAGCTGGCCGTCCGCCAGCGACACCTTCCCCAGGCTGGCCACGCTCTCTTCGGGCGAGAAGCGCGCGTCGCTGCGACCCGCGAGCGAGGCCTGCAGCTCGCGCCAGGCGCCCAGGAAGCGCAGCAGCGGCTTGGCCGAGTAGACCGGCCCGTCGACCGGCGCGCCGCGCGAGTCACTCGAGGCCAGCCGCAGCTCGCAGCGCTCGGGCACCACGTTCACGGCCGTCCCGCCCGCGAGCGCGGCGAAGCCGGGCGCGCCGCTCCGCTCCAGGAGCTCGAGCGCCGCCAGCACGGCGTTCCTGCCGAGCTCGGGCGCGCTCGAGTGCGCGGCCGCCCCGCGCAGCTCCTCGCGAGTCACCCGCAGCCCGGCCGCGTCCGCCAGCGGCTCGAGCGGCAGTCGCGCCTCGTAGACCGCGTAGCCCTTGTGCGCGTGCACGATCGCGAGCTCCGACGGCTCGCCGACGAGCGCGCGCGCGAAGCCGTGGGTGAGCCCCGTCTCGACCAGCCAGCGCGCGCCCCACATGCCGATCTCTTCGCCGAACGTGCCCACCAGGCGCACCGTGCGCGCCAGTGAGTCGCGCTCGGCCGAGAGCGCCAGCGCCTTGCACACGAAGTCGACCTTGGCGTCGGCCGAGCCCAGGCCGTAGAGGTGGTCGCCGGCGCGCGTGGGCCGGAACGGGTCGCCGCCGGTCGCGGTCCAGGCCGCCGCATCCCCG
>Ga0335080_10000414_pt1 | contig 38787 bp, 35 predicted proteins | sample Lox_Sample_34_FD_206720 | JGI IMG/M metagenome (GOLD analysis project Ga0335080, IMG submission 206720) | Soil microbial communities from Loxahatchee National Wildlife Refuge, Florida, United States - Lox_Sample_3.4 | ecosystem: Environmental > Terrestrial > Soil > Wetlands | place: USA... | reverse complement strand
TACGATTTTTCATTCTTCTGGACTCCTCCCTGCGCTGCGCGCTTTTCGGAAATCGATCCAAACCAACCAGTTGGGTGGGTTGGCGGGGCGCAGGCGATGTAGTTGTGCGAGGGAATTTAGGCGAGCGACCTGGTCCAGGGACAGGGAAGAACTCCCGGGAATATTGGGAGTTTTTCCCAGATTGTAAGGATTTACTCCCAGAGTTCTCCGGGAGGGTCAACGAACTCACGGCGTGGTGGCGCCGAACGTTTCGGCGTTGTGCTCACCCAGCGTCGAAGGGTGCCGCGAAACCGGACAAGTTTGGCCAGCGAACCGGATGCCGGTAGTCTGACCGCTTGCGGGCAGAAGCGAGCGCACTTGCTCTGCTTTCACTCATCACTGCGATGGGAACTATTCCCAGGACCGCGTTCCGGAGCGTTCCACCGGTTGCACCGAGCAGAGATGATGGCCAGAATCGGTCTCCGCTTCAGGCTGCAGCTGTGAAGGCGGCCGGCGTCGAACGAATCGGGAGGAGGTCGTGATTCGAACGTTCCTGGCGGTGGCGATCTGGGCTGGGGTCATCGCAACGGCTGCTGCGGCGCCGATCACGCTGCGCGCATCCCATCAGTTTCCGGGTGGCAAAGGCGATGTGCGCGACGAGATGGTCCAGATCATCGGGCGTGAGGTGAAGGCCGCCGGCGTCGACCTCGAGGTGCAGGTCTACCCGGGGGCCTCGTTGTTCAAGCCCAACGAGCAATGGAATGCACTGGTGAACGGCCAGCTCGACATCTCCGCCTTTCCGCTGGATTATGCGAGCGGCAAGGTGCCCGCCTTCGGCGCCACGTTGATGCCCGGGCTGGTGCGTAGCCACGAGCGCGCCGCGCGCCTGAACGACTCCAAATTCATGACCAGCATCCGCGGCAAGATCGAGAAGGCCGGTGTCATCGTGCTGGCCGACGCCTGGCTCGCGGGCGCGATGGCGTCGAAGAAGAGCTGTATCCGCGCGCCGGCCGACCTCAAGGGCGTGAAGATCCGTGCGGCTGGGCCGACATTCGCGGCGATCTGGCAGGCGGGCGGCGCTTCGATCGTGTCGATCCCGAGCAACGAGGTGTACAACGCGTTGCAGACTGGCGTGATCGATGCGACCGACACCAGCACTGGCAGCTTCGTGTCATTCCGCCTGTATGAGCAGGTCAAATGCGTGACGGCTCCGGGAGATAATGCCTTGTGGTTCATGTACGAGCCGGTGCTGATGTCCAAGAAGAGCTTCGCACGCCTCAACCAGGCGCAGCAGGATGCACTGCTCAAGGCGGGAGCCAAAGCCAGGGACTACTTTGCCAAAGAAGCCAAGGGCCTCGACGATGAGATGGTCAGGACGTTCAAGGAGCACAAGGTCGAAGTCGTGACACTCGCGCCCGCAGAGTTCAGTGTGTGGCTCAAGCTTGCGCAGCAAACCTCATATGCCGAGTTCGCCGCCGAGGTTCCGGACGGCAAAGAACTGCTCGACCAGGCGCTGAGCGTCAAATAGTGCGTGCTGCTCAAGACCGGCAGGATGCCGATGCTCTGACGACTTTCGTCCGCGCCGTCCACTTGGTCTCGCAGTTTTGCGGCTTCGTTGCGGCGGGCCTGGTCGCGCTCGGTGTGCTGATCGTCTGTGAGATGGTGTACGTCCGCTACGCACTGGGGCGGAACACCATTTGGCAGACCGATTTCGTGACCTACTGCCTGGTCGGGGCCACGTTCATCGGCAGCCCATACGTCCTCATGACGCGCGGGCACGTCAACGTCGACGTGCTGCCGCACTACCTCAGCGGCCGCAAGCGCTGGTGGCTCGCCGTGTTCGCGGCGCTGGTGTCGCTATCCTTCAGCGCGACGCTGGCCGTGCTCACGTTCGGCCTGTGGCATGAAGCGTGGGAGAACCGCTGGCTCTCCGAGACGGTGTGGCGAGCGCGTCTGTGGATCCCGTACGCCTCGATGCCGATCGGCCTGGGCCTCCTGAGTCTGCAGTGCCTCGCCGATCTGCTCGGCTTGTTATCAGGCCGCGACCCGCCGTTCGGCGTCGCCTCGACCCATCGCGAGGGATGAGCCCGACCACGCAAGGCCTGATCGTCCTGCTGATCACGCTGGCGATGCTGCTATCGGGTGTGCCGGTTGCGTTCGGGCTTGGGTTGATCTCGATGGGGTTCATCGTGGTCTTCCAGGGCTTCGACGCTCTGCACGTGGTCGCCGAAACCTTCTACGCGGGGCTCAACGATTTCACGCTGGTCTCGATACCGATGTTCGTGATGATGGGCGCGGCGATCGGCTCGTCTCCCGCGGGCCGGGATCTGTACGAGGCTCTCGACCGCTGGCTGTACCGCCTGCCCGGAGGCCTTGCGCTGTCGAACCTCGGTGCTTGTGCGATGTTCGCGGCGCTGACCGGCTCATCGCCAGCGACCTGCGCGGCCATTGGCAAAATGGGCATCCCCGAGATGCGCCGGCGCGGCTATCCCGACGACGTCGCCACTGGTTCGATCTGCGCTGGCGGCACGCTCGGCATCCTGATCCCGCCGTCGATCACGTTCATCCTATACGGCATCGCCACCGAGACATCGATCGGCCGTCTATTCCTCGCTGGTGTGGTCCCGGGATTGATGCTGACCGGTCTTTTCATGCTGTGGACACTGTTCATCCTGTGGAAGCGCGGTTTCCGCTCGCACGCGGCGGATTTCCGCTACACCTGGCGCGAGAAGTTCACCTCGCTACCGAAGATTGCGCCATTCCTCGCGATCGTCGTCGCGGTGATGTATGTTCTCTACGGCGGCGTCGCGACGCCTTCGGAAGCGGCGGGCGTGGGAGCGGCGCTGTGTTTCCTGCTGGCGGTGCTGATCTACCGCATGTGGAAGCCCACGGACTGGTGGGCGATCCTGCGGGCCACGATGCGCGAGTCGGTGATGATCTTGACAATCATCGCGGCCGCCGTGCTGTTCGGTTACATGCTCACGTCGCTATATCTCACGCAGACGCTGGCCCAGGGCATCGCCGACCTGCACGTGAACCGCTGGGTGCTGATGCTGCTGATCAATTTGTTCCTGCTGGTCTGCGGCTTCTTTATCCCGCCCGCCGCGATCATCCTGATGACCAGCCCGATCCTGCTGCCGATCATTCGCGCCGTGGGCTTCGACCCGGTGTGGTTCGGCGTGATCGTGACGATCAACATGGAGATCGGGCTGATCCACCCGCCGGTAGGGCTCAACATCTACATCATCAATGCTATCGCGCCCGACGTTCCGCTGGCCAAGATCATGTGGGGAACCATCCCTTACGTGGCCTGCATGGCCTTACAGATACTGCTGTTGTGCATGTTCCCGGACATCGCTACATGGCTGCCCGATAAGCTGATGGGGTCTGGGCGTTGAGGTAGGCGCGCTCAACTTTCGCCGGCCCGTGCTCGGGGTCGAGCCCATTTCTCTAAAGCTCAAATGCGCGGCCGTCGCCCTCGGGTGGACGCGGGACGTCCAGTAACCTGGCCGCTGCTTAGTCGCTCGCGGTGGCGCTTTTCTTTCCCCCGAAGGCGTAGGAGATGCCGACCCAGCCCCCGATAGGGGCGCCGGGCGTGTAGAAAGTGGCGTTCTGCCAGCCGCTAGAGTTGTAGTTGAACTGGTTCGCGGTCTGGACGCCGCCCGCTCCCGCGACGAACGGATTGACGTTCAAGGATCCCGCACTGTAGTACTTGCGGTTGAAGATGTTGTCGATCTCGGCGAACAGCGACAGGCCGTTTTGGAAGTTGTAACGCGTGCGCAGGTTCACCACGGCGAAGCCCGGTGCCGTTCCGGTGTTGGCGTTGTACAGGCCGTCGCCGGCGCTGACCACGCCGGACTGGTCGAGGTTGTTCTCGTTGCCGCGCACGTATTGCCACGACTGTGCGAACAGCAGTCCGCCGATGGACCAGGCCGGCGTCACCTGGTACGAGACGTTCAGCTTGAAGAGGTTCTGCGGCAGGCCGGGCATGCGGTCCCCCGGCGTGACCGTATACACGCCATTGGCGTCGCTACTGCTGTTCGCCGGGTTGACGAGCTGGGACGTGCTCTGGAAGGTGGCGTCCAGGAAGGTGTAGCTCGATTGCCAGGAAAGTGCGCCGACTTGCCCCGAAAATCCGAGCTCGAGACCCTGGCGGCGCGTTTTGCCGGTGTTGGTGAAGTAGCCTTGCTGCGGATTCGTCGGCGAGCTCACGAACAGGATGTCGTTGTAGGTGTTGGTGCGGAACACCGCAACGCTCCATCCCATCTGGCCGTTCAGGATGCCGCGCGCGCCCAGCTCGCCGGTGCGCGCGATCACTTCCGGCAGGAACGGGTCGCCGGTCAGGGCGCTGGGAATGGTGCAAGGCGCGTTGGGGTTGGCGCAGCCCAGCTCGATCGGCGATGGCACGCGGCTGCCCTGGGAGTAGTTGGCGTAGGTTGTCACGTTGGGCTTCACGTTCCAGGTCACACCGGCCGCGGGATTGAACTGCTCGTAGGTAAAGGTCTCGCTGGTGGTCTGGAAGTCGTCGGTGCCGTCGTAATCCGTGAGCTCCTCCGCGTTGAGGTTGTGCGAGATGTTGGTGGTGACTCGCGTGTAGTTGTAGCGTCCGGAGACAGTCAGATGCACCGCCGGGACGACGGACCAGGTGTCGGTGAAAAACGCACTGCCGGTCGAGTATTGACCCGAGATGGTGTTGGCGGTCGCCACGCCGTTGAAGAAATTCGGAAACGGCTCGGGCGGCAGCTGCGTCTGGCGGTTGTCGTTCAGCCAGGCGAGCTGGACCGTCTGCGTGTAGTCCACCTTGCTGTAGTCGTAGGTGAGGCCGACCGTGACGCGGTTGGTCGCGCTGAGATGGGTATATTGGAGGCTTGCACCTGCCACCTGTTGACTGGTGCTCGTGTTGTTGAACACGCCAGTAGGGGCATAGCCTTCGGTGGGGCTGAACGGTGTGCCGGTGCCGGGGTTGAACGCGGTCGGGCTCGCGCCGTCGAAATCGGTGTCGGGAAAATCGTCGAACACGTCGCCGTTGGTCGTTGTGGTGTTGACCTTCCGGTAGTAGACGCCGCCGCCGATCTGATTCTTGTCGTCGAACCAGTGCGTGCCGGCGAGGTTGAGCAGGATCGATTCGTTCTCGGTCTGGTCCGGCACCGTGAACACGGAGCTGTAGTCCTGCTGCAGCAAATTGACCGGTGTTCCGCCGTTGCCCGTCATATTCGAGCGGATATAGGAGAGCGAGAGGTCGAGGTCGGTGTCCTTCGTGCGCAGGCTGCCCTTGCCGAAGAACTGGCCGACCTTCGTGGGCGAAAAATCGCGCCAGCCGCTTTCCTGGAAGTAGTTGACGTTGACATAGCCGCCGATCCGGCCGTTGTTGCCGCCCAGCTCTGCCCAGGTGTTCCAGCGCCCCCAGGATCCGCCCGAGCCCTCGACGTATCCGCCTGGATCGAGGAAACCGTCCTTCGTGCGCAGGGCAATGGCGCCACCCAACGTGTTAAGGCCGTATAGCGGATTGGAGCCGGGGATGACGTCTACGCGCGAAATCGCGTTCATCGGGATCAAATCCCAGCTCACGACGTCCCCGAAGGGCTGGTTCATGCGCACGTTGTCCATGTAGACCGACAGACCCTGTGGCGTTCCGAGCAGGGGGGAGGCGGTGAAGCCGCGGTAGTTCACATCGGGTTGGAACGGGTTGCCCTGGAAATTGCTGACGCTCACCGAGCCCACGCTCTCTTCGAGCAGGGAGTTCAAGTTGAACGGTTTGAGCTGATCGATCAGCTTCTCGTTGACGGTCTGGACGTTGCCCGGGACCATGTCCTTGTCAACGCCCAGGCCCGGCACCGGGCTGGTCCCGATCACTTCCACGACGGGAGTCGAAGGTGGAGTAGTGCTCTGAGGTTGAGCGGTCTCGGGTGCGGTGGTCTGTTGCGCATGCCCGGCCAGCGCGATGCCACCCAGCGCAGCCAGGCACGCGGCCCGTATAGTTCTCGTTGTCATCGCGTTGCGGTCCCGTTTGTTCTTTGATTGCATCTGCCGTTGCGGCAGACTCCCGCTGCCTGCAACGTCCTCCCACTGAAGTCCGGCAGCAAGCGGCGTGGACCAGGGTCCAGCTAATCTAGGCCAGCGCGTCCCACCTCGCGCAGGGAATAATTCCCGAGAGATATTAGGACTCCCTCACTTCGCCCTCGCGCTCGGCGTATCTGCCGCTTCTAAGCGACGCGGCGGTGGGGCATCCGGCAAGCAGCGAGAAACGGTTCTACCGGGTGTCGGGACGCGGGTCGCTTATGAAGCCGCCGCGGTTGGGCATTTGGGTCGTGGGCAACGAATGCGCATCCATCACCGCATCGGCCCCCACGACGCCGTTGAGATACAGCAGGTAGGCAACGAGCGCGTAGACCTCTTCGTTGCCCAGCGACTGCGGGGCGTTGAACGGCATGGCTCGGCGGACGTAATCAAACAGCGTGGTGGCGTAAGGCCAGAAGCTGCCAACGGTCTTGACGGGCGTGCTCGACGCGAGCGTTCCCTGCCCGCCGGTCAGGCGGTCTTCGGGCTTGCCTTCGCCGCCGCGGCCGTGACAAGCTGCGCAGCGCTCGGCGAAGAGCTGCGCACCTTTGGCCACCGATCCCTCTCCGGGCGGCAGTCCCCTGCCATCGGGTGCGATGTCGATGTTCCAGGCACGGACCAGGTCCGCAGATGCCGGAGCGCCGATGCCAAGCCCATCTGCACGAGCAGCCGTGCACGCGGCCAACAGCAGGATGCACAGGCTACGCATGGACATTTTCCACACTGCCGTCCGACGCAACGCGCCAGCTTTGAATCCCGTTGTAGTGGTAATAGGACTCGCTGCCCCGCGCCGCGAGCAGGGCGCTGCGCGACGGCTGGACATAGCCGGTCTCGTCCACGGCACGGCTTTGGAGAACAGCCGGTTCGCCGTCCCATTGCCACGGCATCCGAAACGCAGTTAGACATTTGGACAGGACCGGCTCCTGCAGTTGTGCCGCACGCCAGGTCCGGCCGCCGTCCACGGATACATCCAGGCGCAGGATTCGACCGCGCCCGCTCCAAGCATAGCCCTGAATTTCGACAAAACCGCGAGAGCGGACCGTCTGTCCGCCTGACGGCCGCACGATCACGGACTTGGCTTCCATGACGAACGTGAACTGGCGTGCGGTGCCATCGGGCATCAGGTCGGTGTATTTCGAAGTTTCTTCCCGCGTCATGAACGGCTGCTCGCCGAGCTTGAGACGCCGCAGCCATTTGATGTTCATGTTTCCTTCGAAGCCGGGCAGCAAGAGGCGCAGGGGATAACCCTGCTCCGGCCTTAGCATCTCTCCGTTCTGTGCGTAGACCAGGAGAGCGTCGTCGAGGGCCTTATCGAGCGGAACGCTGCGCGTCATGGCCGCGGCGTCGGCGCCTTCGGCGAGCAGCCACTTGGCGCGCGGATCTATCCCCGCTTCCTGCAGGATCAACGCGAGGGGGACGCCGGTCCATTCGCAGCAGGAAAGCAGCCCGTGCGTGACTTGGATGTCGCTGCCCATTCTTTTCCATTCGCCTGCGCTGTTGCCCGAGCATTCCAGGAAATGGAAGCGGGAGACACTTGGGAAGCGCATGACATCGTCCATGGTGAAGGTGAGCGGCCTTTCGACCAACCCGTGCACCAGCAGCCGATGCCGCTCAGGCGGAATGTCGGGAACGCCGGCGTGGTGGCGCTCGAACACGAGTCCGCTCGGGGTCACGATCCCGCGCTGGTCTTGCAATGGAGTGAGGCTGGCGGCCGTGAGCGTGTTCACGCGGCCGGGGATCGGGACGCGCACGACGGCGGCTTCATATTTCGACCGCTCGCCATAGGCGGGCGTAAGGATGGGGTGCCCCTGCGTCTTCGTCCAGGGCGGCACGAGGTCGCCGGAGGCTGGCTCGGATCCGCTGCCGGCTAGTCGCGCGCTCAGGGGGAAAACGCTCGCTGCAGTCAGCCCTAACGCGCGCCCGAAAAGCAGGCGCCTCCCGCGCTTCACTTCCGATTGACTCATGGTTTTTCCTCCGAAGTCGCCCGGCTCTCGTGTACTTGAGAAGCGGGGACGTAAGATCCGGCGTGACAGCGCTTGCGTCGTCCCGGACTTCGCGGGGCGCCGAGACGGTTTGTCGCGGGATGGGGCCTAGTGCCGTCCGAGACGCTCGCGGTGATCGTCCCGCTCGTCTCGCGCGGACTCCTCGCGCGAGCGTGCTGCTTCGACCAGCGCCAGCGCAACAGCTACAACATACGCCAACACGAGCGGCAGGAACAGCAGCTTGCCGACGAAGTCGATCATGAGGTTCCGAGTCACGTCCCTGGCGCACGCTGCGGGGCTGAGCCCCACGCATGCACGATCGGCGCGCGGCGGCGCCCACGCCAGGGAACGCTTCACCGTATGGCGGGGAATATCACCCAAAGGGCACAAGCCCTTGCTCTCCGCGCACGTGTCGGGCGTGCCCCCGCCGTTTGGCAGTGGTGCGAAGCTCTCGGATCCACTCGAAAACTTCTAGGCCGGCGTCCGCAGACGGCCCGGGGGGCGCTTTTCACTGCATGAGCGTTCAGTGAACGGCCTGACATGGTCGGGACGTCTCAGCGACAGTGCGCCACTCGTCGCTCATCTCGCGGCACACCGCGCGGATCAGAGGATCGGCGTCCTGGTGCCGGGTCAGATAAACAAGGTGTGCTGCGACACATGCCGCGAGACGAGAGCAACGCGTTCGCCGGTAGGCGTTCATGAGATAGAGCGTAGCGGCGATGACGGTTTCGACCCGGCTTGGCGAGCAGCTCACTGCGTCCATCGGAAGACTCCTCGAAAGCGGCCTGTTCGGCGATTGGGGGGTCGCGCACTTGCGCGTGGCGATTCGCCGGATGGACGTTTCGCACCCGGCAGTAAGCTTGTCATAACAATAATGATTCTCATTATCATAGTCAAGGCCTGGGCTATATCCACTGTGCAGCGCCAACGGAGGTCGGCATCAATGGCAGACCCCGTTGGGTGACATCCTCCGCCGGATGTTCTCGCGGGTGAACGGAGATCGGACGAGAAGCCAATGCGCTTGTGTGGTGGTCTAGCAGCCTCCGAGCGGACTTGTGCGGAGTCGTCAGGGAAAAACTCCCTTGTCACGCCGGGAACACTTGGGTATAGATACCCGGGTCGGCCAGGATCGCGTTGTTTCGAGGGGGCGCCGCTGTCGCTTGAATGCCGTGCATGCAAACGTTGATACACCTTTGCCCGTACCCATGCTGTCCGAGTCACCCGAGCACCGCCGTCAGGTCTTCCGAGATCTGCTGGTGGTCGTCGCGGTTACCGTGGCGGTGTTTGTCCTATCGTCAGCGCTCGAGTTGAGGGAACGGATAACCGAGCTCACCCGGCCGCTCGAGAGCTATCAACTGGACGAGCTGCCGCTAACCGTGGCGGCGCTAGCTCTATCCCTCGCCTGGTTTGCGTGGCGCCGCTGGCGGCAGCTTCAGCACACCCAGAAGGAGCTGGCAGAGACCCTGACCGAGAACCGGCTGTTGTCGCAGAGGTATTTGCTGGTGCAGGAAGAGGAGCGGCGCAACCTGGCGCGCGAGATGCACGATGAGCTCGGCCAATGTCTCAACGCCATCAAGCTCGATGCCGTCTCGATCTGCGAGCTGTCGAAGGGTCTGCAACCGGAGATCGAGCGCAGCGCCGGCTCGATCGTCGAGATCTCGAATCACGTGTACGAAGTGGTCCGCAGCATGATGCAGCGTCTGCGGCCGGCGGCGCTGGACGCGCTCGGGCTGCGTGATGCCGTATCGGATCTCGTGGATCAATGGCGGCGCCGCAACCCGAGCGTGATGTGCGCGTTCGAAGCCGACGATGATCTATCAGAGCTCGGAGAGCTCACCAATATCACCGTCTACCGGCTGGTGCAGGAGTGCTTGACCAACGTCGCCAAGCATTCCGGCGCGACACACGTCTACGTCGGCGTCGCGCGCGCGAGCATGCGGGAGCTGCGCGCGACCGTGCGCGATAACGGGCGTGGCCTGGATGTCAACGCCAAACGCTCGGGGCTGGGCCTGGTCGGTCTGCGCGAGCGGGTGGAAGCTCTTGACGGGCGACTGGAGCTGGCGGGCGCACCGGGTACGGGCGTGCACGTCACCGCCTGGCTTCCTGTGATCAGCAAGACTGGAATCGAATGAGCGTGGTGCGCGTCGTGCTGATCGACGACCACTCGGTGGTCAGGGAGGGCTATCGGCGCCTGTTGGAGCGCACACCCGACATCGCAGTGCTCGCGGAAGCGGCGACCGGGGAAGAGGCGTACCGGCTGTTCTCCGAGCAGCGCCCGGACGTCGTGGTGATGGATATCAACCTGCCGGGCATGAGCGGCATCGAGGCGACGCGCCGCATCCTGGCGCGCGATCCCGAGGCGCGGGTGCTGGTGTTCAGCATGCACGAGGACGCGCTGTTCGGTTCGCGGGCGCTGCAGGCGGGCGCGCGCGGTTATGTCACCAAGGCCAGCGCTCCGGAGGTGCTGGTCGAAGCGGTGCGCGCCGTGGCGCAGGGACGGATGTTCTTAAGTCATGACATGGCGCAGCGCCTCGCGCTCCAATCCGTCCCGGGACAGGAGTTACCGCTGGATGCGTTGTCCCCGCGCGAGTTCGAAGTGTTCAGGCTGCTGGCCGAGGGCAGGGCAGTCAGCGACATCGCCCGTATTCTCTCGCTCAGTCAGAAGACCATTGCCAACTATCAGTCGGCCATCAAGCAGAAGCTCGAAGCGCAGACCTCGGCGCAGATGGTGTGGATCGCGCTCAAGCGCGGACTGGTCGGCGGCAAAGCGGAATAGCCGAACTCTCCCCAAGACTTGACCGCGCACCGAGCGCGGCTGCACACTTCTCGAGGTGAAGACCTACAGCTTGCGGCGCTCTGCGGACGCCACGCCCAGGATTCGCATCCCCGCGCTGGCCGGATACCTGGCGAGCCTGTGGCTGGGCTGTGCCGCAGGCCTGGCGGAAGAAGACAAGTTCGCCAAGTGCCCCGACCCGGAAGCGGCACGCCAATACGTAAAGCAATGTCGGGCAGCCAATCCTTACAAGACCGTGGAAGCCTGCGAGGAGCTTGCGCTGGAGAAGCTCTGCAAGAAGCAGTAGCGCAGTTGCTTGCTGCCAGCGTTGCATTGCTCGCCTTGTTGGCAGTGCCGCTGATGAGTCGTGCAGAATCCCCGGGACTCCATTCACGAACTGAATCGATGGAGGCCGAATTTCGCGGCTGTGAGTCCGCCGGGTGGTGTCGGTTTTGGATCGAGTCCCTCGACCCGTGGGCGATGTCGCTCTATCGCGTGCGTCCCGACGGCGTTTCGCGAGCGCTTGGCGATCAGGCCGTCCGCATTGCAGTGCGCAACCGCCTCAATGCCTTGCTCGCCAACATGATTCACCAGTCCAAGCACATCCTGCTGTATGACCTGCGCAAATTGGACGACGGAACATTCGCGGCTGCTGTTACGGTCAACGGTGCAGACGTAGCCTCGGATTCGATTCTTGTGGAACTACAGAAAAAGCTTGGTGATGGCGCGCGCGTCCGCTAGACGGAAAACGCGGTGAAGGAGCCTCCCGGCAGGCGGACCCGCCGGGAGGGGAAGACAGATCTCAACTTACTCCTTTGTGATGGCCCAGACCACCGCGGATTTCGGCGTCGTATAGAACGGCGATTCCATCTGATAGTTCACATACAGCTCGCCGTAGTCGGCAACGTACATCGTCCTGCCATCGGTGCTGAACTCAACGTCGTTGGTGCGCTCGAACCCGCCGCGGTTCTCCTTCTTCTGGTAGGCATTGGGACCCGGATCGATGTTCTCAGCGAAGATCGACCACTTGACGCCAGCCGGATTGAGAAACTCGACCTTCACGATCACCGGCCACATCGGGCGCAGGCTTTCGGGACCGTTGTCGATGATGCCGAACACCGCGGCAAACAGCGTGTCCGGCGGTTGACCGAACGCCTTCGGTGCCCACGCGATCCCGTCCATCGGGTTGTTGGTGTCCCACTCCATGACCGGATTGACGTAGCCGTTCGGGTTGGGATTGGCCACGATCAACGGGGTGCCTCGAATGCCGATCGAATGGTCGATGAAGCGATAGGGCGGCAGCGTCGGGACGAATGGCTTGTCGCCGATGTACAGCTGTGGATTCGGCCGTGTGCTGTCGAACTTGTTGCCGCGATAGACGTCAGGCCCATAACGCTTGATGTTCACGAAGTTCGGGCCCTCCTTATCCGGAAAGCCTGCGTCCTGACCCTTCTCGGTGAACACGAACAGCTTTTCGGAGCCGTTGGCAACGCGGCGATTGCCCTTGTCGTTCATGCCGTTGTCGCTCACCACCAGTGCATGCTCAAAGCGCGAGCCCTTGGGTCCGAAGGTCACGCCGGACGAGTTGCGCAACCCCATCACATACACTTCCCAGTCGTCGCGCGTGTAGCTGCTGTCGGGTTTCAGTTTCGCTCTGTGGACGGCGCCGCCGCAGGGCTTCTGCGCGGGGATCACCTGACCGGGCTTGGACGGAGTGCCCTTCGGCAGGTACGCACCCGTGAGATTGCCTTCGGTATCGCGGATGTTGAGGCCCGTCAGCACGATATCCCGGCAGGGCGGATCACGTGGCAACGGCGGAACGCCAGCGGGCGTGCGCTTTTCCCAGTAGGGATCGATCGCATCGGTCCACCCGTGGATGTTCGGATCGGAATAACCCGAATTGGTCGGTGCGCCCACCGCGTAGTACAGCCATCCGTCCCGGCAGGTGATGCCGCCCAGCGCGTGATCACCAATCGGTACTTCGTTCATGATGAGCTTCGGCGTACCGTTTACGCCGTCGATCTCCCACAGGCCGTAACTGTAGTCTCCCACGTAGGTCCGGCCGTTTTCCGGGCAATAGCTGATTTCGTTCAGGGCAAACGACTTGAACATGCCCAGGCCGACTTTGTCCTTGATCAGCTTGCCGGACTTGTCGAAGATCTTCACGTGCGGCTTGTCGATGCCTTCCGGCGGAAAGCCGAAAGTGTTGCCCGAAATGGCGACCCAGACGTTGTCGTTCTTGTCGACCGTGATCGACGTGACCGTGTCCAGGCCGGAAGCGAACACGCTGACTTTATAGCCCGGTGGCACCTTGATCTTGCTCGGGTCCGGCTTGACCGGCGTGCGCGTGGACCATTTTCCGGCCGGACCGCCTGGCTCCGCTACCGCACGATCCTGCGCGAACGCGGACCCCCCTACACATCCCAAACTTAATGCGAGTACTGCCGCATATGTTGGTATTTTCATTTCCTCTCCTCCTCGGTTGAAATTCCACTTCGACCTGCCGTACCACTGACACACCAGCTACTTCAGATCCTACGCAACCTTCCATTTAGACCGATGCGGCGATGCAGCGGGATCGATCTCACTCAGAAAACGTTCGGATGTGCGCGACGATGGCTCGAATCTCCTCATCGTTCAGCCGTTTTTCCCATGCGGGCATGGTCGCGATTTTGCCCATGAAGGCGCCGCCTTTTTTGATGATCAAGAAGAGATACTCGTCGGGGACCTGGCTCATGTACTCCTTGTTGGCCAGCGTTCCTACATGGGGACTGAACCCGCCTCGGTGTCCTTCGCCTCCGTCGCCCCGATACCCGTGGCAACCAGCACACATCTGGTCGAAAATCGCCTTGGCTTTTTGCTCGTCGACTTCCGCCGTGGCTACCATCGGCACCAAGGTTAGTAGCGCTGCTATTGTTATCCTGCTCGGGAACTTCATGCCGGTGTGTAATTGGATCAGTTTGACAGATAGCGGGCAACCGTATCACGTGTCGCGGGATGGCTCAAGAGCAGCGCCCGCGCGGCAGGCCCTTGTGCCCAAGCCCCATCCGTTCGAACGCCGGGCCTCCAAGTCCTCGATATTCCTGTGGTAGTTGGGTGACCACAAACCGGGAAAACCTCCCGGGAAACAGGACTGGGCGGCGTCCGGTTGCTTGCCGAGCGGAGCCCGGTCGCGCACAATCTACTGTTGGCAGCCCGGTGCGAACTAAAGCGTGGAAAGCAGCAAAGCAGTCCAGGGTCGACCGGTGCACAGAACAAACCGATTAGCACGCAACATGAGCTTGAAGCGCACCTTGGTCCTGAACGTGGTCGGCATGACGCCCGATCTACTCCCGCACGCGCCTCATCTGCAGCGCTTGGCGGCCGAGGGGGCGATGCGGCCGCTCACGACGGTCACGCCAGCTGTCACCACCACGGTGCAGTCGACCTTCGTCACCGGCGGATTGCCGCGCGACCACGGTGTCGTGGCGAACGGTTGGTATTTTCGCGACCTCGCCGAAGTGTGGCTGTGGCGTCAGTCGAACCATCTGGTCCACGGTGAGAAACTATGGGATACCGCGCGGCGGCGCGACGCCACATTCACTTGTGCCAAGCTGTTCTGGTGGTACAACATGTATTCCTCGGCGGATATTGCGGTCACGCCGCGCCCTATGTATCCCGCCGACGGGCGCAAGCTGCCCGACGTCTACACCTGTCCGACAGAGCTGCGTTACGACCTGCAGAAGCGACTGGGCCAGTTTCCCTTGTTTCGCTTCTGGGGCCCGGGCGCGGACATCGTGTCGACCGAATGGATCGGCCGCTGCGCGCTGGACGTGTTCCAGCGCTCCCGGCCGACTCTGACCTTGGTATACCTGCCCCACTTGGACTACAACCTTCAGCGGCTGGGTCCGCACGATTCGCGCATCGCGCGCGACGTGGCGGCGGTCGATTCGATCTGTGGTGAGTTGATCGAGACCGCGCAGCGCGCCGGGGCACGTGTGATTGCCCTGTCCGAGTATGGAATCACGCCGGTGAACAACCCCGTACACATCAACCGAGCGCTGCGCCGGGCCGGGTTTATCCGCGTGCGGGAGGAACTGGGTCGCGAGCTGCTTGATGCCGGCGCGTCGAGCGCGTTCGCCGTTGCGGACCATCAGATCGCGCACGTCTACGTGTCTGAACCGGCTCGTGTGCGCGAGGTGAAGGCACTGCTGGAAGCGCTGCCCGGCGTGGAACGAGTGCTGGACGAAGCCGGCAAGCGGGAGCATGGGCTGGATCACCCGCGCTCGGGCGAGCTGGTGGCCATCGCGCGGGCCGACAGCTGGTTCACCTACTATTATTTTTTGGAGGACGAACGCGCCCCCGACTTCGCGCGCACGGTGGATATTCATCGCAAGCCGGGCTATGACCCGGTCGAGCTGTTCATCGATCCTCGGCTGCGCCTGCCAAAAGCGCGTATTGCTTGGCGGCTGGCACAGAAGATCCTGGGCTTCCGGTACATGATGGATGTCATCTCACTGGATGCTGGCCTGGTGAAAGGCTCGCATGGACGGCCCACGGACAACCCGGAGCACGGACCGCTGTTCATCAGTTCGGCGCCAGAGCTCTTATCCCAGGCTTCCGTCGCGGCGACCGATGTAAAGCGGCTGATACTCGACCATGTATTCGAGGCTTCGGCGCAACCGGTGAAAAGGGCTGCATGACCGCGCGTGCTTTGCTCGCCGGCTGGCTTGCTCGCCAGCTTTCGGCCGATGCGGCGGCCTGGCTGAAGAATTCGGCTGCGCAGATCCAGGCGTCCAGCAAGGACGCCGATCTCTACCTGTCGGTGAGCTTGGTCACTCGCAAGGTGGGAAAGACCGACTTGGCGCTGACTGAGGCAGATCTGCGCGAAGCCAAAGCGGCTCGCCCGGATTGGAACCCGCGTGACTGGAGCACCGATCAGGCGGCACGCGTGCTGCTGCTGCTGGCATTGGAGCAGGAGCCGCCACGCCTCGCGCGCGCGCTGGATCAGCTCTGCAACAGCGCTGATGTGAGCGAGCTCATCGCCTTCTATCGGGGCCTGCCTCTGTACCCCGATCCGTCGCGCTATCTGGCGCGGGCCACCGAAGGCCTGCGCACCAACATCAAGGGCGTGTTCGAGGCCATCGCGCTGCGCAATCCGTATCCGAGCGAGCAGTTCCCGCAAGCGGCCTGGAATCAGATGGTGCTCAAGGCGCTGTTCGTTGGCAGCGCGCTGTGGCCAGTGGTAGGGCTGGACCGCCGCGCAAATCCCGAACTGGCGAGCATGCTCTGCGACTACGCGCACGAGCGCTGGTCTGCAGGGCGCCCGGTGAGCCCGGAACTGTGGCGCTGCGTGGGGCCGCATGCTGCGGGCGCGATGCTGAACGATCTCGAGCGGGTACTGAGGAGCGGGACGGAACCGGAACGCAGAGCGGCGGCGCTGGCCTTGCGCGCCTCGCCCGACCCCGCCGCGGGCACCCTGCTGCAGCGCGATGCGGCGCTTGCGAAGGCGGTGGCCGGCGGCGAGCTGACCTGGGAGCGGGTCGTAGCCACTACTTGAATACACATACCGATCGTATGGAGGGAACCATGAAGTTCATCGACCCGCACATCCACATGAGTGCGCGCACCACCGACGACTACGAGCGCATGGCTGCAGCCGGCATCGTCGCGCTCATCGAGCCGGCGTTCTGGCTTGGCCAGCCGCGTACCAACGCCGGCAGCTACATGGATTACCTCTCGAGCCTGGTCGGCTGGGAACGCTTCCGCGCCGCCCAGTTTGGCATCCGCCATTACTGTGCTATCGGTCTCAATGCCAAGGAAGCGAACAACGTGGCGCTCGCCGAAGAGGTGCTCGCGCTGCTGCCGCGCTATCTGCTGAAAGAGGGTGTGGTGGCGCTGGGCGAGATCGGCTTCGACGATCAGACCGCAGCCGAGGAGAAGTACTACCGAGCCCAGCTCGACATGGCCAAGGACCTCGACATGGTCGTGATGGTCCACACTCCGCACCGGGACAAGAAGACCGGCACCATCCGCAGCATGGAGATCGCGGTCGAGCATGGAGTGGCGCCCGGGCGTGTCATCATCGACCACAACAATGAAGAGACTGTGGAGGACGTGCTCGAGCGCGGCTTCTGGGCTGCTTTTACGCTGTACCCGCATACCAAGATGGGCAACGAGCGGATGGTCGAGATTGCCCGTCGTTTCGGGTCGGAGCGCATCATCATCGATTCCAGTTCCGACTGGGGGGTCTCTGATCCCTTGGCAGTCCCCAAGACTGCACGTCTGATGCTCGAGCGCGGCATAGCTGCAGAGGACGTGGAGAAGATTTCCTACCGCAACGCACTGGCCGCATATGGTCAGACCGGCCAGATGGCGGAGAAGGATTGGCTCGAGCCCGCGGACATCGATCAGCGCACGCTGTTCGAGGGCAATTCGGTGTTGCGCGGGCAGCAGCCGCGCGTCGACGACCTGCAGCAGATCCCGGAGCGCATCAAAGACCTCGTTTTCAAATAGGGGACCTCGTTTTCAAATAGGGGACCTTGTCTTCAAATAAGGGATCTCGTTTTCGAATAAGGAACGCTTCGCGCGGCGCGTAAACGTATGAAGACCCCAACGACAAACATCTCACAGATCGTCGAACGGGAGACGTTCGGGGCGGTGTATCACCAGCGCTTCGCAGTACAGTACGACTATCCGGTGCATTTCACGCGGGGTCTGTTTGCGCCGGACAACCCTGTGTTCGTGGAGGCGCTATCGCGGCAGGAGCCCGGCAAACGGCACCGAGCTTGGGTGTTGATCGACGCCGACGTGGCGGCGAGCTGGCCCGGGCTTGGGCACGAGATCAGCGCCTACGTGGAGCACCATGCGGAGCGGTTGCAGCTGGTAGCCCACCCCGAAATCATTGTGGGAGGCGAGAAAGTCAAGCACGACCCGGAGCTGGTCACGCGCCTGCAGCGGCGTTTGCTCGAGCTGGGCATCGACCGGCATTCGTTCGTGGTGGCAGTGGGCGGCGGAGCGTTTCTGGACATGGTGGGGTTTGTGGCGGCAACCGTCCATCGAGGGGTACGCCACGTGCGCGTGCCTACCACGGTGCTCGCACAAAACGATTCGGGGGTGGGGGTCAAGAACGGCGTCAATGCCTTTGGCGTGAAGAACTTCGTGGGTACGTTTGCGCCGCCGTTTGCCGTGCTCAACGACGGCAACTTTTTGCGCACCCTGCAGCCGCGCGACCGCATCGCGGGCATGGCGGAAGCAGTGAAGGTAGCTTTGATCCGCGATCGAGTCTTCTTCGAGTGGCTGGAGAGCCAAGTGGAAGCGCTGCGCGCGAGTGAGGCGGAGGCCATGGCGCGCATGATCCGCCGCTGCGCCGAGCTGCACATGCGCCAGATTGCCCACGGAGGCGATCCGTTCGAGAGCGGCAGCGCGCGTCCTCTGGACTACGGGCACTGGGCTGCGCACAAGCTGGAGGCGTTGACCGCGAATGAGCTGCGCCACGGCGAGGCTGTGGCCATTGGGCTGGCGTTGGACAGCCGCTACTCGGTGCAGGTGGGAATGCTCGCGGCGGGGCAGGAGGACCGCATCTTTGCCCTGCTCAAGCGCCTGGGATTTTACCTGTGGCATGCGGCGCTCGAGCGCCGCGATGAACAGGGACGCTGGCTGGTGCTGGAGGGGCTGCGCGAGTTTCGCGAGCATCTGGGCGGGGAGCTCAGCGTGACGCTGCTGCGCGAGATCGGCCGCGGCGAAGAGGTGCATGCGATGGACGAAGCGGAAATCCTGCGCGCGATCGCCTGGCTGCGCCAGCGGGAAGCACAATGATCCTGGGTCACGGCCCCTGCCATCTCACTTACTGCAGCAACATCCACCCCGGCGAAAGCTGGGCGGAAGTGCGCAGCAACCTCGAGCAACATCTGCCGCCCGTGCGCGCGCGACTTGCTCCCGATACGCGCTTCGGCATCGGTCTGCGCCTCTCGGCTGAAGCCGCGCGCGAGCTGTCCAGCCCGGCGGCGCTGGCGGAGTTCAAGAGCTTCCTCCAGCGCGAGCGCTTTTACGTGTTCACGCTCAATGCATTCCCATACGGTACGTTTCACGGCAAGCGGGTGAAGGAGGACGTGTACCTGCCCGATTGGCAGGATGCCAAGCGTCTCGAATACACCGACCTCATGGCCGATCTGCTGTCGGAGTTGCTGCCGCAAGACGCAGGGCTGACGGGCAGCGTCAGCACGGTGCCGGGCGCCTTCAAGGAAAATGCCCGCACGCCACAGGCTGTGTCTCGCATTACCGATCTCATGATCCGGCACGCGGCACATCTAGTCGACTTGAAAGCGCGCACCGGCAAGCACATCACGCTGGCGCTCGAGCCTGAGCCGTGCTGTTTTCTGGAGACGGTCGATGAGACTGTCGCGTTTTTTCGGGAGCATCTGTTTGCCGATAGCGCCGTTTCCAGGTTGTCCGAGCTGACCGGCGTGGATCGCACGCGCGCGCGGACGGCATTGAGGGACCACCTGGGCGTTTGCCTCGACCTTTGCCACGCGGCTGTCGAGTTCGAAGATCCACGGGCGTGCATAACGCAGCTTGCAGACGCCGGAATTGGCGTGTACAAGATGCAGATCACCGCCGGTCTGCGTTTGCCGAGGCTTTCGAGCGCCGCCCTCGCCGGTGTGCGCCAATTCGACGATCCGGTGTACCTGCACCAAGTGGTCGAGGCCGGGCCGGACGGGCTCACGCGCTACGTCGACCTGCCCGAAGCGCTGCGGAGCGCCGAAGGCCGCACGCTGGAGGGGCGCGAATGGCGGGTGCACTGTCATGTGCCCGTGTTCGTGGATGACCTCGGCCACTTCTCGTCCACGCAGGCCTTCATCCGCGAGGTGCTGCAATTGCACCGCAGGCGGCCCGTCTCTACGCACCTCGAGGTGGAGACCTATACCTGGAGCGTCTTGCCCGCGCAGCTGCGCGCGGATGGCATGGACCACGCCATCGCGCGCGAGCTGGCCTGGGTGCGGGAAGAGCTGGCGCAGTGAGCATGGCCCCGGCGCTGTCGGTTGCACTGCGCCTGGGGCGTATCTCCAACCTTCCCACAGTGTGGACCAACACGCTGGTGGGCGTGACGCTGGCCGGCGGCGCCGCGCGGGACGCGCGCGTGCCCATCCTTCTGGCCGCGTTCTCGCTGTTCTACATCGGCGGCATGTTTCTCAACGATGCCTTCGATCGCGAGTTCGACGCGCGCACACGTCCCGACCGTCCCATACCGGCCGGCCAGGTGAGGGCAAGCACCGTGTTCAGCTCGGGTTTCGGGATGCTGGGCATCGGTGTGCTGCTGCTGGTTATGGTTGGCTACGCGTTCGCCAACGGCACCCGCTGGCTCGCCCCTGCGTCGGGTCTGGTTCTGGCCGCGGCTGTCGTACTGTACGACGCGTGGCACAAGAACAATCCCCTCAGCCCGCTGCTGATGGGTGTGTGTCGGATGCTTGTGTACGTCACAGCCGCATTGGCGATGTCGGGAAGCCTAAGCTCGCGCCTTGTGTCAGCGACCCTCATCCTGCTGTCCTACCTGATCGGGCTGACCTACACCGCCAAGCGCGAGCACTTGAACGAGCTGGGCAGCACCTGGCCGCTCGCGGCCCTCGCGGTGCCGCTGATCTATGGTGTCGTCCAGGCGCTGGCCACGTTGATGGTGTGGCCCTTTCTGCTCGCCCTGACCGCCTGGGTACTGTATTCGTTGTGGCTGCTGCGGCGCCGAGGACCCGGAGATGTGCCGCGCGCGGTGGCCAGCTTGATTGCCGGCATCCCGTTGCTGGATGCCGTCATTCTCTGCGGCGCGGGCGCTCCGACGTTGTCGATGATCGCAGTCGCCGCCTTCGTCCTGACCACGGCGTTGCAGCGCGTTGTGCCGGGAACCTAGCGAGCGCCAGATATTGTCCTCGGCGAACGGCACGATCCCGGTGTCGGTCTAGCCGCGAAACTCCCTGTGTGAACGCCTGAGGTTGCTCGCCGCAAGCTCTCGATGCCATTCGCCTGATGCGCGAGGACGCGATGCGCAACGGGGCCTGACTGGCCGGGAAATTCTCCCGAGAACGCGCGGAGCGTGACAGGAGAATCTCCCTTTACGACGCCATTCTCTGCGCCAGATACTTCAACCCCTGCTGCGATCCACATCGATGCGCTATGCACGGCGAGACAGAACGCCTTGCGGCCCTTTATACGTGGAGTCGCGGCCAGACACGTCATTAACAACGATGCGCCAAGAGGAGGAGTCGTGTTCAAAAAAACGTATATTGCGGTCGCAGCGCTCGCTGCTTGTGCTTCACTGTCTCAGCCCGCAGCGGCTGTGGATGTCAAGCTGGAGGTGGTCGCCGAAGGTTTGACGCATCCTCTGACGATGGTCTCCCCACCCGGCGATGATCGGCGTTTCATCGTAGAACAGCTTGGGACGATCAGAATCCTGACGGCGGACGGCAAGCTCCTGGACGAGCCGTTCCTCAACATCCGCGAAAAGATGAAGCCGTTGCTACAGGATTTCGACGAGGAGGGTTTGTTGGGATTGGCCTTCCATCCCGACTACAAGAAGAACGGTAAGTTCTACATCGCGTACACCGCCAGGATTCCCGGCGTCGCGACGCTGGACAAGCATCTATGGTGGGCGCATACCAACACCGTTTCCGAGTTTCAGGTGTCGAAGGACAACCCCAACAAGGCAAACCGGCTGAATGAGCGCAAGATCACCGAAATCAACTGGCCGCAGTTCAACCACAACGGCCATTGGATCGGTTTCGGCCCGGACGGCTATCTGTACATCTCGTCTGGCGACGGCGGCTACGCAAACGACTGGGGCATCGGCCACAATCCGGCCACCGGAAATGGCCAGGACATGTCGGACTGGCATGGCAAGATCCTGCGTATCGACGTCAACAATGGCGACCCGTACGCAGTTCCCAAAGACAATCCGTTCGTCGGGAAGAAGGACGTCGTGCCTGAGATCTGGGCATCGGGTCTGCGCAACCCGTGGCGCTGCTCGTTCGATATGGGCGGCACCCGCGAGCTGTTCTGCGCGGACGTTGGGCAGAACAGCTTCGAAGAAGTCAACATCATCACCAAGGGCGGCAACTATGGCTGGCGCGTGAAGGAAGGCACTCACTGTTTCGACTTCCTGCATCCGAACAACCATCTCCCGTCGTGTAACGACTCCGGCATGATCGACCCGATCATCGAGTACAACAACTGTAACGTTACGCAAGACTGCAAGGGCCTCTCGATCACCGGCGGCTACGTCTATCGCGGACCAGTCAAAGATTGGCAGGGCAAGTACTTCTTCGGCGACTGGAGCCGCACGTTTGCGAAAAAGGACGGCCGCCTCTTCGTGGCCACGCGCTCCGGCAGCAAGTGGGCGATGGAAGACGTGAAGGTGGTGAACATGCCCGATTTTGACGCGTATGTGCTTGGCTTTGGGCAGGACAACCAGGGCAATGTGTACGTCATGGGCTCGGTGACCACCGGCCCGGTCGGCGCCCAGGACAAGATTTACAAGATCGTCGCGCCCTGATAAACGGGGCTTTCCGAGCAAGAGTGCGCCGGGGGCGAAAGCCCCCGGCGTCGTTGTCTAGAATCCATAGGGGTACCTTGAGTTGGCTGGAGCTATTCGTCGCACAGCCGTACTAGTTGTCGTCTGTACGGCCCTCATCGGCTTGTCGTGGCTGGCGCAAGGCGGCACCGACTCTGGTTCGCCGGAGGAGGAGCCGTTTCCGCAAGGGATTGTGGGCAATCCCGAGTACATCGAAATTGGCAAAGAAGTGTTTGCCAAGCAATGCAGGTTCTGCCATGGCAAGGGTGTCTATCCCGGCAAGGCTCCGCAACTCGAACCATCGCGCTATACGCCCGAGTTCATTTTCGACCGGGTGACCAACGGCTACAAGAACATGCCGGCCTGGTCGGCCGTGTTTTCTACCAAGGAACGGCAGGGTGTCACGGCGTACATCTTGAGCCGTGAATTCGACAGCCACCCCTGACGCGAAGCGATCGTCCAGCTCCGGTGCAGCAAGTGTCCAGAGCTGGAGACCGGACTCCGCGGCTTGGCGTACACTGCTCTGCGGCCGAAGGCCGGAGCCGAAAAAACTGCAAAAGTGAGTGCAATGGCGCAGCCGCTGCCGGGCACGACCGCAGGTACCCGCGATCCGCGTGCCAAGTCGCAGCATATCGAGGTGTGCCTGCATGAGGACGTCGAGTACGTCAAGACGACGGGACTGGAGGAGTACGACCTCGTAAATCAGGCGTTGCCCGAGCTTTCGCTCGAGGAGATCGATCTGTCGGCCCGACTGGTGGGCAAGCCCGTCGGCGCGCCCCTCATGATTGCCCCGATGACGGGAGGCACCCCTGAGGCTCATCACATCAATCTTCGACTGGCGCGCGCCGCGCAGCGCTGGCACCTGCCAATGAGCGTGGGCAGTCAACGCGTGGCCGTGGAAGATCCAGCGCGTGCGGCGTTCTTTGCTGTGCGCAGTGAAGCGCCGGACATTGTGTTGTTCGCCAATCTGGGTGCGGCGCAGCTGGTGCGCGGCTGGGGGGCGTCTCAGGCACGGCTTGCGGTCGACATGGCGCGGGCCAATGCCCTCTTTATCCACTTGAACCCTATTCAGGAGGCCATCCAGGGTGGAGACCAGGACTTTCGCGGTCTGGCGGGCAAGCTGTCGAATCTGTGCCGGGAGCTCGCGGAGGATGCGATACCCGTTTTTGCCCGCGAGATCTGTTTCGGGTTGAGCTCAAGCGCTGCCCGCATGCTCGTCGACTGCGGTGTCGCGGGCATTGATTGCTCGGGCGCGGGAGGCACTTCCTGGGCTAAAGTCGAGGCGCTGTGCGCAAAGAGCGAGCGTCGCCGCAAGCTGGGGCTGCGCTTTGCCGAGTGGGGTATTCCCACCAGCCGCTCGATTCTAAACGTGCGGGCGGCTTCCGACGCCATACCGTTGATTGCAAGCGGCGGGCTCCGCACCGGCATCGATCTGGCCCTTTCCCTCGCTTTGGGTGCGGACTTCGGCGGGATGGCGCGCCCCTTTCTGCTCAAGGCAGCAGAGAGCGAGGAGGCGTTGGACGCTTTCATAGCCGACACGCTGCAAGAGTTGCGTGTCTGCATGTTTGGAGCCGGCGCAGCCAGTGTTGCGGCCTTGCGCGGACGCGCCGAACGCCGATCCTAGCTTTCCGATCGCGCAGTCGGGAGAGATGCTCGGGTACGCGATGGGGTTTGTCGGGAGCCCATCCCGACACCGGAAGGAGAGGCTCAGTGTGAGCGCGCAGTCGAGTTGCGTATGTTTACTCGTGTCGCTGGGTTCGCGGGTGCTTAGGCGCCCGCTGATTCGGCGGCGGGTTTTTCACTGTTTCATAAACTCCCAGAATTGACCGGGCCCTGCGAGGCCCGGTTTTTTTTGCTGCCTGCGACCCAACGCGAGATTGGGTGCCTCCGACTCTGCGCACCGCCCTTTTTCCTGCCCGAGCGTCGATGCTTACAATACCTTGACGCCTGGAAATGAGAACCATTATCATCTTCTAAGTGCCCGCGACTGCAATCTTCGCGGCAAACCGAGGGGACCGGCGTCAATTGCGGCAAGCGCATACAACGGGAGTTGTCCGGGAGGGGTATTCCACCGGCTTTGCGCTTGAGTTCGCGACAGCGAAGCCGGCGATCTCAGCTGCTGGCGTGACACTTCGCTCGGTGGCGCCGGCATGTCCGACTCCACGAGACGAGCGCGCAGCGCAGTATGCCGGCGTGGTTTGCGCAGTGGCGTTGCACGCGGCACTGACCTTCGCGCTCCTGCAATACCAACCAGCGCGGGAAGCGATCGAAACGATCGCTCCGATCATGGTCAGTCTGATCACACCAGCGAAGCTCGAGTTGCCGCCGCCCGCGGAACGTCCGAAACCGGTTTTGCAGCCGCCACGGCCTCAGCCGGTGCAAAAGCCGGTCGAGCAACCGCCCATCATTGCGCAGCCGCCCGAAGAGAAATCAAGCTATGTTCCGCCCCCGCCTGACCCGCTGCCGGCGCCGGCGGTCGAACTTCCTCCCGCGCTACCTGAACCCCCGCCTCTAGCGGAGCACGTGGCGACCGGGGAGCCGGCTGCGCCGATCAGCCCCGCTGAGCTCGCCGTCGACCGCGTAGCGGCGGTCGCGCCGAAGCAGGAATCGCCGCCGCCCGAGTCGGTCATTCCGCCGCGGTTCAACGCCGACTATCTGCAGAATCCAGCGCCGGCCTACCCGTCGCTGTCGCGCCGCATCGGCGAGCAGGGGAAGGTCATCCTGCGTGTACTAGTCAGCCCGGATGGTCTGCCGGAGCGGGTCGAATTGAAGACGTCGAGCGGGTCGCGCCGCCTCGACCAGGCGGCGGTTGACACGGTGAAGCAATGGAAGTTCGTACCTGCGCGGCAGGGGAATCTCAAGGTCGAGGCATGGGTGCTGGTTCCCATCGTTTTCACCCTTCAAGGCTAGTTCATGGAACCCAACGACACGCTTGGCTTCGCTCATTTTCTCGCGCAAACCGACAGCGTCGGCCGCGCGATTTTCGCGATCCTCATTATCATGTCGATCACGAGCTGGTATCTCATCATCGCCAAAGCGCTGCAGGTATCTTCGGTCCTGCAAAAGAAACGTAGTGCGACGGCGTGGATCTCGACAGGGAGGAGATCCTTGCGATGCCAGGATCTGCTCCGAAGGGCTGGTGTTGTCGCGTCAGGGCGGCGCAGCTCGAAGCTGCAGCCTTTCCAGAAATGCCAGGCGATGCGTGGGAAACGTGCGAGACCGACCGAGCCTCAGCCCGGCGATCTTGCTGCGCGGCTACAAAACCGGTTGATGGGCTACAACCTGTGGCGACGGGTGCGGATTGGACGAGTAGCTTAGTTGCAGGAGGCCGTCGCCACGCCTTGGAGACCAGCGACGGCAACGTTGGGTCGCCGTCGCCTAGATGCTGGCGTCTGTTGCTGAGCCTACTGCGTCTTGGCGTGTTTGGCGTTCATGAACGCCTTGATCTCGTCCATGGACACGGTGCCGTCGTGGTCTGTGTCGATGGCGTCGAAGTTCTTGGCTACGCCTGGCATCGCCTTAGCCTCTTCTTTGTCGAGCGTGCCGTCATTGTCCGCGTCGGCTTTCTTGAAGGCGGCGGCGCCCTCGTGCTTGGCCTGCTTCATGAACGCCTTGATCTCGTCCATCGACACGGTACCGTCCTTGTCGGCGTCAATTGCATCGAAGTTCTTCGCTACGCGGGGGAGCGCTTTTGCTTCTTGTTTGTCGAGCGTGCCGTCGTTGTCCTTGTCGGCGGCTTTGAACGCAGCGTCCAGCTTGCCGACGTTGTCCGCGAGCGTGATGCTCGGCGAAGCGAGCACAGCGACGAGGGCGAGGGTCGAACTGAAAAGGCAGGTCTTGAACATGATGGTTTCCTTCAAGTCGTAGAAATAGATACGCCACGGCCTGCCCAACGGCTGATTCCAGCGCGGGCGCCTGTGTCGGGAATTATGACCGATATAGTTCGGGAAGGTTTCTGTGATGTATCGGGAAATTATCCCGATGTACTGGGAATTTATCCCAATTTATTGGGATTTTTTCCCGACAACCGCTTCTTTGGCAAGGATGCTAAACGCGTTTGAAGGGCCGACTCACTTCTTCAAGCTGCGCACGTAGGCGATGATTTTCAGTATCTCGTCCTGACTGATGCGCTTGCTGAACGGCTGCATCGCGCCGGCAGCGCCGCCGTAGATTACTTCGAACATGCCGACGTCGCTCGACACCCGATCGTAAGTGAAGCTGTCACCGATCAGGCTGGGGCCGATGCGGCCGCTGCCGTCCGGCAGGTGGCAGCCTTGACACCAGCTATTGTAGAGCGCTTTGCCCTGCGTTAAAGCGTTGGCGTCGTCGCGATAGCGATTGCGACCCTTAGTGTGGAATTCCTTGACGGCATCGGAGAAGGCCTCCCCAGGCTTCGGCTGGACATTCAGGGGGCTGTCGTCGAATGCGCTGCGAAATTGGATCGGCGCTTGTGCCTGCACACTGACAGAGACGAGCGGCATGACACACGAGAGGAACACCGCGAATCTCGATCGGATCAGGCAACGCATCGGCCGAAGCGGCGACGCCCACGGCGCGATGGCCGCAGGCGTCGCTCGACGAGAACCTAGAGATTATCGAACGCGTGTCTTTGCGGTTTCGGCGCCAGCCGGAACGTCGCTGGCACCGACGACGCGCCACAATGCTCCGGGCGGATTAGAGGTCGCGCCCTTATCGTCGGTGTAGAAGCAGTAGCAATTGACGGCGAGTATCGAGCCATCCTGATCATTGTTGCCGCCCGTGAACTGCAGTGCAGTGTGCAGCAGCTCCTGCATCTGCCACTTTTTCGCCGATTTGTCCCAGCCCACGCCCCAGACTCTGCCCGAGCACCAGTCGCCGGCGATGAACACGCCATCCATGCCGGCGTAATTCGCGACGCCAAGGCCGGTAACAGAGCAACCCCAGCCGTCCTTCAGCTTCGCGGCGCCAGGATAGGGCTCCTGGTGCGGATACTCTGCTACGGGCAGCGTTCCGACGATCGGACACACGTCGTTCGGCCCCAGGGTCGGATGGCAGTGGGACGCCTGATTGTGCTTCCACCCGTAATTCTCTCCACCCTTGCTCGAACGCGGCTGCCAGTCGATCTCTTCCCAGTGGTTCTGGCCGACGTCGCCGATCCACAAATCCCCGGTCTTCGGATCGAAACTGAACTGCCAGGGATTGCGCAGTCCGTACGCCCATATCTCCGGCCGGGCGCCGATCTTGATCTTGGAGAACCCCTCTTCGGTGATGCCGAACAGGCTCATCATCCGATCCTTCGAGGCGGCGAGGAAAGGATTGTCGTGCGGGATCGTGTATGCGGGATTCTCCTCTTTCGTATCCACGTTGACGCGCAGCATCTTTCCCCACAGCACCGTCAGAGTCTGACCGGCGTCAAGCGGATCGCCTTCCCACCCGCCGTCGCCCTTGCCGACGTACAGATAGCCATCGGGCCCAAATACGATCTTGCCGCCGTAATGGTTGTAGTAAGGCTGCGGGATGTTCAGGATCACCTTGGCTGTCTTGTTGAACTGCTCGGTGGTTACCTGATTCGGGCTCGCAGGGTCGACCGTGAAGCGGACGATCAGGTTGGCCCCGTTGAAGGGCACCGACGCGAACGACACGAACGCGTAACCGTTGCTCTTGAACTTCGGGTGGAACGCGATCGCCCATAGCCCCTGCTCGACGAACACGGTCTGCACTTCAGTTCCGAGCGGGTTGATCTTGGTGAGATCGAGGAACGGCTCTGGGACAACGCTGCCATCCTTGTTCACCACTTTAATGCGTCCGACGCGCTCAACGACGAACAGGCGTCCGGTGCCGTCGAACGCAGATGCGACACCGATCGGATCGTTGAAGCCGTCGGCGATCTTGACCAGTGCGATTTTCGGATTTCCCGGGAGCGTGCCCCCGGGTCTGGCGACCTGATCAGGTGACTTTGGAATCGTTTGACTGGCGACGGGCAACGCCAGCGCCAAGCCTATCGACGCAACGAAAGCCGATATGAGTCTGAGCATGCCTCCTCCTTTTTGTGTGGATTCACCAATCGTGTGATCGCCGCGGTAGCGGATACCTGCACGAGGCTTCGGAGGCAACCGCTCAAAAGGCTCGAGCTACCCTCGTCTGTTGGAAAATTTTCGAGTGACGCTTGACTGCGTGCGAGGGACCATAGCGACACAACACGCGCACGATAGGTTCAGCCGTGGCGGGGTGACAGGGAAAAGCTCCTGCGACACCTGGGCGTACACCCGGGCGTCGGACGAGATCAGACTGATACGGGGTTGCCGTCGGGAGCCAATCCCAAGCCAGGAGGGTGAAGCCAAGGGGGAACTCTGCGAAGCTTCCGCTATCGTGGCGTAGTTGTTGGTCGCCGCGCTGTTGCCAGCATCGCAGCGCCCGACGGCATTGCTTGGTTCTTCATTGTTTCATCCGGACTCCCAAACTTGCCGGGCCCTACCAGGCCCGGCCTTCTTCTGTGCGCCTTCGGGCGGCTACGCGAGAGAGAAGAAAATGATATTCGCCACCCGTGCGCAGTCACCGTTACTGTTGTGTGCGCTGGTTGCATGGTTGTGTGCCCTTGTTGGACAGGCTTCGGCGCAGTCGCCGAGCTTGGACCTGATGGCCGAGGGTCTCACCGCGCCCCTCGACTTGGAGGACCCCGACGACGGCAGCGGGCGCAAGCTCATCGGTCAGCAGAACGGAGTGATAAAGGTCTTGGGCGCGGACGGCCGATTGATGCAGGAACCGTTTCTCGACATCACACCTCGCCTGGTTGCTCTCGAGAAGAATTTCGAGGAGCGCGGTCTGCTTGGATTCGCGCTGCATCCACGCTTTGCCGAGAACGGGCGTGTGTTCGTGAGCTACTCCGCTCCGCTGCGCGGTAGCGCACCGGAGGCTTGGAACTACACCCGGCGTGTATCCGAGTTCAGCGCGAAGCCCGGTGATTTGTCAAAGATCGACGCGAGATCGGAACGCATCCTGCTGGAGCTCGACTGGCCCAGCCGGAAGCACAACGGCGGGGGCCTCACATTTGGCCCCGATGGCTACCTCTACATTGGATTCGGCGACGGCGGCGTGTCGCACGGGGTCGGCGAGCAGGTCGTCTGGGAAGCGTTCAACGTTCCGCGCGAAGCGCTGACCTGGGACGCCGTCGCCCAGGACCTGGATTCGTGGTTCGGCAAGATCCTGCGCATCGACGTCGATCACGGCTTTCCCGGCTACGCGATTCCCAAGGACAATCCCTTCGCTTCCGGTGGGGGACGTCCCGAAATCTGGGCGTGGGGCTTCCGGAATCCATACCGTATTGCCTTCGACCGCAATGGCGACGGCGACCTCTTCGTTACCGCTGTCGGAGAGACGTTGTGGGAGTCGGTCTACCGCGTGCGCGGGCCGGGCAACTTCGGCTGGCCACTGATGGAAGCTTCTCACTGCGTCGACCGGTTGCACCCGCGCAACCCGCCCGCGAGCTGCCCCCACCGCGACGCAGCGGGCCGCCCCCTCGAGATGCCGATAGTCGAGTACGCGAACATGCAAGCTTCGAATCCCGAGACCAAGCTGGGCATCGCAGGCGTCGGTACCGCCGTCACCGGTGCCAGGATGTATCGTGGCCAAGCGCTGGCGGGACTCGAGGGGCGCCTCCTCGTTTCGGACTGGAGCGCCGCGTTCAAGCGGCCTTCCGGACAAATCTTCGTCGCCGATCCGTCCGATCAGGCGAATGCGTTATGGTCTTATTCCCGCATCATGAAGCTCGACACGCGCATCATCGGGCTCGCCGAGGATCGCGCCGGCGAGATTTACGTTCTCACCAACGAGACCCTGGGGCCATACGGCGAAACGGGAAAGGTGTTTCGGCTCGTGCCCGGTGCGCAGTAGCGGCGTATCGCGCTGTTGCCCAGCGTCAGCGCTACTTCAATGGGCGGCAGGCTTCGCGCCCGGCGCATCACCGTCCACGTGTCGCAGCGACACGATGGCGGCGATGGCGGTCCACATCTCTGCTTCGGACAGCGTGCCGTTCCAAGCCGGCATCAGCCTGCCGGCGCGTTTGCGACCGTACTTGATCGTGGCGATCATGGAGTCGGTTGTAAGGTCGGTGCGGTTGCGCAGTGGAGGGCCTTTGTAGCCGCGGCCGGCAGTGCCGTGGCAGTAGCCGCCGCAGGTACTGTTGAGCATTTCCATTCCCTTGTCGATCACCTGAGGGTCGCGCAGATCGACCCCTGCGGTTTTCTCGGGAGACGGTATGTCGTTTTCCACCTCCGCGGTGCTGCCAGGGAACGGAGCGAACAGCGACGCGACGATCGGCAGAACAACAAGAATGATGATTTTCTTCATCGGCGGAAAAGACGAAGGGAGCATAAGCCCCCTTCGTCGGATGCTGGTAAAGGTCTATTTCGAGACTTTGAACGCGAACAACGTCGCTCCCGAGGGAAATTCCATCAGCTCGGGATAGATTTGCGATGTCACCGCCTGCAGCGCGGAGCCCAGGCCACTCGGGACCAGGACGTATTGCTCGCCGCCGGCCATGTAGCTGATGATGCCGCCGCGTGAGCCCGAGCCCATGTTGAACTTCCACAATTCCTTGCCGTTGTCGGCGTTGTAGGCATAGACGTAGCCCCTCATGTCGCCGCTGAACACCAGCCCGCCTTTGGTCGAGAGGATGGTCGAGATGCGCGGATACTTGTCGGTCACCGACCACTTCTTCTTACCCGTGAGCGGATCCCAGGCATCGACGGCCCCCGAAGCCTGCTCGCCCGGGGGATGGACCCAACGCAAATCGGCGCCGGCATACCACGCAGGAATGGGTTTCATCTTGGGTCGCTCGGGGCGCACCTTCGCCTCCTCGCACATTTCCTGGCGTGAATTGAACCAAACGCCGGTCTCGGGATTGTAGGAACCTGCGTTCCAGCTGCGCCCGCCGCCCATCGAGGGACAGAAGACGTTGTCCGCGAGCTCGATCGGCGACTTACGGCCGACAAGGTTGCCCGTCTTGGGGTCGATCGTCTTGACGAAGTTGACGTGCTTGTTGATGGTCCACACGTTTTCGACGTTGCCGTTGGTGCGGTCGTAGATGAACACGAAGCCGCTCTTGGCCTGGTGCAGCATGAGCTTCTTGCCGCCCTTGTTGATCAGCACGAACTCGCCGAGCGTGGCGTCGAAGTCCCAATCGTCATGCGGGTGCTCCTGGAAGTGCCATACCAGTTCGCCGGTGTCGGGACGCAACGCCAGCACGGATGAGCTGTACAGATTGTCGCCCGGCCGAGCCCCCAGACCGCTCTTGCGCAGATAGCCCTCCGGGCCGGGCAGAGGCGGCGCCCAGTCGAACCACGGCGAGGGATTGGAGGTGCCGTAGTAGATCAGATCGAGCTCTGGATCGTAGCTGCCGACGTGCCAGGCCCCGACCCCCGCGTACTTGGCGCTCGACTCGCCGAAATCGTTGATGCCCCAGTGCTCCTCGCCCTCGAGGACAGGATCGAAATACCAGAGCTTCTGGCCGGTCTTCTGGTCCACGCCCCAGATGCCGCCGCCGCGTGCGGGAATGCCGCCCTGAGTCGAGCCGTAGATCACCTTGTCCTTAACCGCCAACGGCGGTGAGGTGAACATGCAGCCGCACTCCATCGTCTCGACCAGCTGCGTTTCCCACACGGGCTTGCCGGTCTTCTGGTCCAGTGCGATCGCGCGGCCGTCGATGGTGCCGATGAACACTCTGCCGTTGGCTACCGCGACCCCGCGGGCGGTGGGTGCCGTGGGCAGTTGCTCTACGCCGTCCTTGATCTTCGGATAGTAGTGCCAGATCTCCTCGCCCGTCCTGCCGTCGAGGGCAAAGATACGGTTGAAGTTGGCCGAGTAGTAGATGATCCCATCCAGGGCCACAGGAGTCGACTGCAGGCCCTGTGTGATCTCGCCCGCTTGATGCGCCCAGGCTACGTTCAGTCTTTGGACATTGCTCTTGTTGATCTGGTCCAGAGGACTGTAGCGGTGGGCGTTGTAGGTGCGGTGGTAGCTTGGCCAGTCGCCCGCAGCCGCGTTCTGGATGGTCTTGACTTCGTCCGCGATGGCGCTGCCCGAGAAGCAGAGAACGAGAATGGCAGCGGCTTCGCCGACGCGTTTGAGCCTGCGCATGTGGATTCTCCCCTAATATAGTTCTGTTTGTGGAAGGCGTCGCGTGGCTGCTCTCGGCTGGCGACGCACCTTTAGGTGCTGCCAGAGCAAAGTAGAGGGCGCCGAAAGAATCCGATAGGGAGTGTATCCGCCGCCGGTCAGGATCTGCTCCCGAGTGCCGCCTTCGCGCAAGCGGAGCACGAACGGTGTGGACCATGCACAGGGGCTTTCATCTCTTACGCCGCTCGGGAGCTAGTCCCGAGTGGCGCGGGTAAAGGTCAGAGGTAAGCCCTTGGGAGATGAGGCTATGCTTCGCGGGTCGTTGCCTTCAACATTGGTTCAGGCACCGTTGGGTTCAACGACGACTCTCGCAAATCTTGACCAAGTTGACCGGGCCTTCCGAGGTCCGGTCTTTTCTTTTGCGATGGACTCAATCGCGAAGTAGCCAGCGAACCTCGGTCACGTGTCTTGCTGTTGATTCGCGCAGGCCGTCACTTCTTTCAGCGCGTCCTGATCGTGATACACGCGACGGCGGATCTCGAGGATCTCGGCCCTCTCCTGCGACGAATCCCAGTCGGTCGAGATGATGATGCGGTCCTCCGGAAGCCCCTGCTCGTAGTACGAGAGGAACTGCCGCGTGTAGTAGACGCGGGCACGGCAAGTAAGGACAGGCTCGTACGGCCACGGCATCGGCTGCTGGACTTCGGCCGCGGGGGCGGTTGGTCTCGTTTGGGTGCACGAGGCGAGGCACAAGAAGGCGAGCGCCGTGCCGAGGAAAGCTCCGACGCTTCTCTGTTTCCTTCGCATGAGGGATCTCCGCAGACGGCGGCCGAGGCACAGCTCTCGGCGTCGTTACCGCCCGTCTGCTAAGGTAGCCGCCCATCAGGCGCGGTCCCAGAGACCTGATCCTCGGTTGACTGTGATCTCTTCCCGAGGCCCGGAAAACGTCAGGAGAAGCTGCTCTTGAGTAGCTCGATCCAGTGCCGAACAGGTAGCCGGGTACCGCTCTGGATGTGCGCGAGACAGCCGATGTTGGCGGTAGCGATGACCTCAGGTGATCCCGATTCGAGCGCGCTGACCTTGTTCTCCAACAAGCGGCGCGACAGCGACGGCTGAAGGATCGAATAGGTCCCGGCCGAGCCGCAGCACAGGTGTGCATCGGGCACCGCCGTGAGCTGGAATCCGGCCGCGCCCAGCAGGGCCTCGACTGCCCCGCGGATTTGCTGGCCATGCTGCAGGGTACACGGCGAGTGGAAAGCGACCCGTCTGACGCGTGACTCGGAATTCGTGGTTTGCGTTGTGCGCTGACACAGCGCTTCGAGCGCCTCACGCTCGGCAAACAGGATCTCGCTCGCGTCCTTGGTCAGGTGCGAAATCTTCTCCGCCTTCGCACTGTAGCGCGGGTCGTGCTTCAGCAGCTCGCCGTACTCTTTGACCGTGACGCCGCAGCCGCTCGCGGTCATGACGATCGCCTCGACGCCCTGCTCGACGTAGGGCCACCAGGCGTCGACATTGCGCCGCATGTACTCGAGCCCTTCCTGTTGAGCGTTCAGGTGATAGGCGACGGCGCCGCAGCATCCTGCCTCGCGCGCCGCGACCAGCGAGATGCCGATGCGGTCCAGGATGCGCGCTAAAGCGGGGTTGATGGAGGGCGCGATGCCAGGTTGGACGCAGCCGTTCAGGACCAGCATCCGCCGGGTGTGGCGCGCCGCGGGCCAGGGGGTGCGCACCCCCCGGCGTGGGATCTTGCGCGCCAGCGCCCCCGGCAGAACAGGGCGTGCGAGCTGGCCCAGGTGCAGCAGCGGATTGAAGAGCGCCGGGTTCGGGATCACCGTCTTCAGTGCCGAGCGCCACAGCCTGCGGCCGAAGCTGCGTCCGACCCGCTGCTCGACGACGTTGCGCCCGATGTCGACCAGCCTGCCATAGCGCACGCCGGACGGGCAGGTGGTCTCGCACGCGCGGCACGTGAGACAGCGGTCGAGGTGCAGCTGCGTCTTGGCTGAAACCTGGCCGCCCTCGAACAGCTCCTTCATGAGGTAGATGCGCCCGCGCGGCCCGTCCAGCTCATCGCCCAGCAATTGATAGGTGGGGCAGGTCGCGGTGCAGAACCCGCAGTGCACGCACGCGCGCAGGATGGCGTTGGCCTCCTTGCCTTCGGGCGTGTCGCGGATGAAGTCGGCGAGGTTGGTCTTCAATCTAAAAATCGGCATGCAGCCGATGAGGACCAAACACGCCGCTGGGATCGAGCGCAGCTTTGAGCCGCTTGTGCATCTCGAGCACAGCTGGATCGAGGAGCATCAACGGGGTTCCGGTGGGCCCGCGGAAGCGCGTCGCGTGTCCGCCCGCCTGTCGCGCCACCTCGAAGACCTGCTGCGCGGGCGCGTCGGTCGCGACCCACCGCAAGCTACCGTTCCATTCAATCACCTGCTGACCTGGCAGCGCGAGCGGCGGTGTGGTTGGCGTGATCGACAAACGCCAGAGGGAGCCGCGGAACGCATCCAGGGTCTGCTCGCGCACCGCGCGCCAGAAGGCGTTTCCCTCCGCGACAGCCTCGCCGCCGATTTTAGTGCGCGCGGCGGCGACACCCAGCTTGCTCCCGGACAACCGGACGCTGAGGGCGTTTCCGAAATGGCACGTGGCGGAGATCGGAAGGGGCTGCGCGGCCCAGCGATTCATCGCCTCGATTGCTTTGGCTGCGTTCAGCTCGAAGCGCACCGTAAGCTCCTCCTCGGGGCGGGGGAGGACCTTGAGCGACGCTTCGACGATCACGCCGAGGGTTCCGAATGACCCCGCCATCAGGCGCGACACGTCGAAGCCGGCCACGTTTTTCATTACGCGGCCGCCGAAACGCAGATCCTCACCGGCACCGTTCAACACCTGGGTACCCAGCACGAAATCGCGCAGCGACCCAGCCGCCGCGCGACGCGGGCCAGAGAATCCGGCGGCAACGCATCCGCCGAGGGTGGCATTGGCCCCGAAGTAAGGCGGTTCGCAAGCCAGCATCTGTCCGCCTTTGGTCAACGCTTCCTCCAACTCCGCCAGCGGTGTTCCGGCGCGCGCCGTCATCACCAGCTCACTCGGCTCGTAGTCGACGATGCCGCGGTAGCCGGAGACATCCAGGGGCTCCCCCTCGAGCTTGAAGGCGTAGAAGTCCTTGCTGCCGCTGCCGCGAATGCGCAGCGCACGCTTGTGCGCCGCCGCTTCGCGGATGCGCTCGATCAGCGGAGAGAGCGACGGGTCCATTGGCAAGACTGCGCGGGGTCGATTCAGCCTGCGCGCCGCGCCTCAGAAACGGGGAAGCTCGGGGAACTTCTCCTGCCCGCGGTGCACGTGCATCGCCCCGAACTCTGCGCAGCGATGCAGCGTCGGCACAGCCTTGCCCGGGTTCAGCAGGCCGTGCGGATCAAACGCGCGTTTGATGGCGAGGAAGCACGCGAGCTCACCGGTGCCGAATTGCAGGCACATCTGATCGATCTTCTCCACCCCCACGCCGTGCTCGCCGGTGATCGTGCCGCCGGCGCCGATGCACAGCTCGAGAATGCGGGCGCCGAACGCCTCGGCGCGCTGTGCCTGATCGCCCTCGTTGGCGTCGAACATGATGAGCGGGTGCAGGTTGCCGTCGCCGGCGTGGAAGACGTTCGGGCAGGTCAGGCCGAATTGCTTCGACAGCGCGCTGATGCCTGCCAGCACCTCGCCGAGCTTTTTCTTCGGGATGGTGCCGTCCATGCAGTAGTAGTCGGGCAGGATGCGGCCCACGGCGGGGAACGCCGCCTTGCGGCCGGACCAGAACTTGAGGCGCTCCGCGTCGTCGCGCGACAGCCGGATCTCGGTGGCCCCGCTCGCACGCATCACCTGCGACACGCGCTCGATCTCGACCGCCACCTCCTCGCTGGTGCCGTCGCATTCGCATAACAGGATCGCCTCGGCGTCGAGCGGATAGCCCGCGTGCACGAACTGCTCCACGGCGCCGACGGCGAGCTTGTCCATCATCTCGAGACCGGAGGGGATGCAGCCCGCCGCGATGATCTGCGCGACGGCCTCGCCCGCTTTGATGACCGAATCGAACGCGGCCAGCACGACCTGGGCCTTGACCGGTTTTGGCAGAAGCTTGACCGTCACTTCGGTCACGACGCCGAGCAACCCTTCAGAGCCGGTCGCGAGCGCCAGCAGATCGTAACCGGGCGCATCCAACCCTCCCGACCCAACTTCCAGCACTTCTCCCTCGATGGTCACCACGCGCAGCTTGAGCACATTGTGCCCGGTCAAGCCGTACTTGAGACAATGCACGCCGCCCGAGTTCTCCGCCACGTTGCCGCCGATCGAGCACGCGATCTGGCTGGAGGGGTCGGGAGCATAGTAGAGGCCGTGCACAGCGGCGGCCTCGGAGATCGCAAGATTGCGAACGCCAGGCTGAACGCGCGCGGTGCGCGCAGCCGGATCGATCTCGAGGATGCTCTTGAGCTTAGACAGCGCCAGCGTGACGCCTTGCTCGTGCGGCATGGCACCGCCGGAGAGGCCTGTTCCCGCTCCGCGCGCCACAACCGGCACGCGTGCCGCGCTGCAGATGCGCAGCACTTGCCGCACCTGGTCTTCGTTTTCGGGCAGCGCGACCGCGAGCGGTACCTGGCGGTGAGCGGAGAGCCCGTCGCACTCGTAGGGAACCAGATCCTCGCGCTCGTGCAGGAGGCAGTCCGTGCGGAGCACGGTGCCGAGCCGGCGCACGAGCTCGGCCTTGTCCAGCGCCGGCTGAACTGACGGATCCAGAGCTTCGACCTTACCCATTTCAGCTCGCTGGGAGGATCAGGATGGCGCGAAAGTCGTTGACGTTGGTGAGTGTGGGGCCGGTCTTCACCAGATCTCCGAGGCCGGAGAAGAAACTGTATCCGTCATTATCGGCAAGGTGCGCTTTTGCGTCCAGGCCGCGCGCGGCTGCGCGCCGCAATGTGTCCGGTGTAACCACGGCGCCCGCATTGTCTTCCGTTCCGTCTACACCATCGGTGTCGCCGGCCATGGCGAATATGCCAGGTTCACCATCCAGGGCGATCGCCAGTGCCAGCAGAAACTCGACGTTGCGACCGCCGCGTCCCTTGCCCCTCACGGTGACCGTGGTTTCTCCGCCGGACAGCAGAACGCATGGGCTCGCAGCGGGTTGGCCATGCCGCACGACCTGCCGTGCGATGCCTGCGTGTACCAGCGCCACGTCGCGCGACTCTCCCTCCAGGCTGTCGCCGAGGATGAGTGGCGTGATTCCGGCCTGACGGGCTACTTCTGCCGCTGCTTCCAGAGACTGCTGTGGCGTTGCGATCAGATGCACCTGCGTGCCGGCGAGCCGCGCATCGCCCGGCTTGGGCGTTTCTTCGTGCGCGGCGCGCAGGTGCTCGACGACGGAAACCGGCTCGGTGATGTTGTATTTTTCCAGGATCGCGGATGCATCCGCGAACGTGGTCCGGTCCGGCACGGTTGGCCCGGACGCGATGACCGCAGGGTCGTCGCCCGGCACGTCGGAGATGGTGAGCGTGACCACACGAGCTGGATGAGAGGCGGCCGCCAGCCTCCCACCTTTGATCGCCGACAGGTGCTTGCGCACGCAGTTCATCTCGGTGATGTTGGCGCCGCTCTTGAGCAGTGCCCGGTTGATCGCTTGCTTGTCCTGCAGCGTCAAGCCGGGCGCGGGCAGGGTGAGCAGGGCGGAACCGCCTCCCGAGATCAGACACAGCACCAGATCGTCCCGGCTCAGTCCCTGGACCCGTGCCAGGATGCGTTCGGCCGCCTCGCGCCCGGCGAGATCCGGGACAGGGTGAGCGGCCTCCACGACTTCGATGCGCTTGGTGGGTGCGCGGTGTCCGTAACGAGTCACCACCAGGCCCGACAGCTCGCCATGCCAATGGTCTTCCACCGCTTTGGCCATGGTGGCCGCCGCCTTGCCCGCGCCCACGACAATCGTGCGGCCCGGCGGAGGATGAGGCAGGAACGGAGGCAGACACTTGTCCGGCATGGCGCGCGCCACGGCGGCGTCGAACATGCGGCGCAGGAGGGATATCGGGTCGGTTGTCATTGCATGGATTCAAGCGCGCCAACACAACACACCCAAACGCTTATGAGGTTTACTTGCTCACTTGATGATTGGCCAGCATCTCCAGCGCACGCACCATCGCGGAGTGATCCCACTTCGCGCCGCCGTGGGCCGCGCACGCATTGAACAGCTCCTGGGCGGTGGCCGTATTGGGCAAGCTCAGGCCGAGCTTGCGTGCGTTGCTGAGTGCGAGATTCAAGTCCTTCTGGTGGAGCTCGATGCGAAAACCGGGGTCGAACGTGCGCTTGATCATGCGTTCGCCATGAAGCTCCAGGATGCGCGACGATGCGAATCC
>Ga0335080_10000412_pt1 | contig 38861 bp, 27 predicted proteins | sample Lox_Sample_34_FD_206720 | JGI IMG/M metagenome (GOLD analysis project Ga0335080, IMG submission 206720) | Soil microbial communities from Loxahatchee National Wildlife Refuge, Florida, United States - Lox_Sample_3.4 | ecosystem: Environmental > Terrestrial > Soil > Wetlands | place: USA... | reverse complement strand
CAGCGGCGCCACCGAGGCCGCGACCGACAGACCCAGGGCCTGGGCGAGTGCGTTATTGAACTGCGCCCGCTTGATCTCCAGTTCGTGGCGGACGTCGTACTTGGAATCCGCGGAAAGATTGCTCTTCTCCAATGCGTCCAGCAACTGCATCGTCGCCTTCAGCCCTGCGGCCAGCGGCGGCGCGCACTGCTCGGGATGGACAGCGGAAAATTTGCCGGTCGCCTCTTCCACGCGCGCGTTGATGGTTCGCAATCCCTCGCGCAGAAATCCGGCGTCGCCCTCGCGCGCCAGGCTCGCGATGCCTGCGAGGGAAATATCGACGCCGTCGAAGAACGTCTCTTCTTTGTCGGCGGAGCGAACATTGGAGGCGTAGCGGTGATAGGCGCTGCTCATCTGCCCGGCGCGCGGGATGGCCGGGCCGCCGTTCTGCGTCTTCTGAAAGCCCAGGCCCTCGCGCGAAATCTGCACGTAGGAGCGCCCCAGCACGGGGTCGTAGTCGCCCAGCGGCACCGTGACGTTGACCGCCGAGGCGTCGCCGCCGCCGCGCCGCCCGCCGGGTGCGCGTGCGTAGTCCTTCAGGGGAGTCCAGGGGCGCAGGCCGGCGCGGATCTGCTCCGGGAACGCATTCGGGTCGCCGGCGGCTTTGAAGGCTTCCTGCGCCATCGCGCCCGCGGTTTGGTGGTTCCCGTGGCCGTCGCTCGGTCCGCCCACGAATACCGAAGTCACCACTAGCGGGCGCACCATTCGGAACACGCGCACCACGTCCGCCAGCACGCGGTCGTGCGTCCACCTGGAGATGGACTCGGCTTTGGTCTTGGAAAAGCCGTAATCCACGACCCGGGTCCAATACTGGTCGACGCCGTAATAACGGCCCGCGCTCAGCAGTTCCATCGTGCGCACCAGTCCCAGGGCATCGAAGTAGTCGGGCGACATTACATTGGCGCCGCCTTCGCCGCGGTTGAGCGTGAGCAGGGTGGCGCGCGTGCCGCGCCCGCGGGATTCGCAGGCAAGCATGCCGCCGTCTTCGTCGTCGGGGTGGGCCGTCACCATGATGAGGCTGGCGCGGGTGTGCAGCTTCTTCAGACTCTGCCAGAGGGCGGCCGAGCCTTCATTGACCGGGATTTCCTGGCCGGCCGCCGCGGGCTTTACGGATGTGAAGTAAGGGGGCTGGGCGAGCCCTGCCACAGCGATGAACAGGCATCCCAGCGTGCGGAGAGTCATGATACCGGGAAGATATCGCGTTCCGAAGGGCGATTGCAATCGCGAGGAGGCAGGCGGGCTGCCGTGCTGGGGACATTTCGCCGCCACAGGGGCCCACGGCAAGATCGGCTCCAACCCTTGAAGTGCCCGGATTTTCAGGTGTTACGCCTACTTCGCGGTAACGGCTCGCGGATTGCACACGTCCCGTTATGCAAAAGTTCCAAAATGTCTGTATGCACTCAGGCACTGTCCCGTCCCTGGACCGCCTCTACTCGGAGCACGTCAATCCGCAGTGGGTGCGTCTGCTCAACGTGCTCGACATGAACGAGCACTACGAGCGCTGCGCCGGCAGCGAGCTGTTCACCGTGGGCGGCCGCCGGATCCTGGACTTCCTTTCGGGCTATTGCGTGCACAATGCCGGGCACAACCATCCGGCCATCGTCGCGGCGCTGAAAGACGAGCTCGATCGCTCCGGCCCTGCCATGCTCCAGAGCCACGTGCCCGAGCGCGCCGCGGAGCTGGCCTGCGAACTCTCGCGCCGCGCCTGCGGGTCGCTCCAGCGCGTCTTTTTCACCAGTTCGGGGAGCGAGGGCGTGGAAACAGCCATCAAGTTTTCGCGCGCACACACCGGGCGTTCGGGGATCCTGTACGCCGCCGGGGGATTCCACGGGCTCACCTGCGGCGCCCTTTCCCTGATGAGCGATCCCTTCTGGAGGCAGGGATTCGGGCCGTTGTTGCCGGGCGCCAAGGCCGTGCCCTTCGGCAGCTTGGGCGACCTGGAGTGCGAGCTCGCTACCCGCAAGCATGCCGCGTTCATCGTCGAACCCGTGCAGTCCGAGGCCGGCATCCGCGTGCCCGAATCGGCGTACCTGCGAGCGGCTCAGGAACTCTGCCGGCACTACGGCACGCTCCTCGTTCTCGACGAAGTGCAGACCGGACTCTATCGCACGGGCCGCTTCCTGGCGGCACACAGCTTCGGAGTCGAGCCCGACATGGTGATTCTGGCCAAAGCGCTTTCCGGCGGGCTGATCCCGGTGGGCGCGGTACTGATGACGGAGGCGGTTTCAGATTCCGTCTACCGGTCGCTGCATCGCGCCCTGGTGCACACCTCGACCTTCGGCGAGAACGGTCTGGCGATGCGTGCCGGCCTAGCCACGCTCGATGTGCTGGAGCGCGAGGGCCTCGGCGACCACGCCACCGCCCTCGGCGAAGAACTCCGGCGGCAGCTTGCCGAGGCGCTGGCGCCATTCGAAATGGTGAAGGAGGTACGCGGCATGGGGATGCTCTCCGGCATCGAGTTCGCGGCGCCACGCGGTCTGAAACTCCGCGTAGCATTCGAAGCCTTCCGCAAAATCCATCCCGCCATGTTCAGCCAGGTGCTGGTGATGCGCCTCTTCCGCGATCACGGCATCCTGACCCAGGTCTGCGGCAACAACTTCATGGTGCTCAAGGCCGCGCCCCCGCTGGTGGTAACGCGGGAACAGATCGGCGAATTCGTGGGCGCGGTGCGCGCGGTGGTCGCGCTGGCGCACGAATCGGGCGCGTTCTGGAGCGAGGCCCTAGGCCTGGCCCGCCGCGCTGCCAAGTGGTGAGAAGGCGATGATTCCTCTTCCGCAAACCACGGACGTTTTTGTGATCGGTGGCGGCCCGGCCGGGCTCGCCGCCGCGCTTGCCGCGCGTCGCCGCGGCTTGGATGTGACGCTCGCCGATTGCGGCGTGCCGCCCGTCGACAAGGCCTGCGGCGAAGGAGTGATGCCGGATGGGCTCGCGGCGGCCAAATCGCTCGGGCTCGACCTGGAAAGCGCCGGCGGGCATCCCTTCCGCGGCATCCGCTTCTGCGACGGCGACATCGCCGTGCAGGCGCTCTTTCCGCACGGCAGTGGGCGCGGCTTGCGGCGCACGCTCCTGCACGCGGCGATGGTGGACCGCGCGGCCCAATCCGGCGTGCGCATGGCGTGGGGCGCGCGCGTGCACGGCATCTCACCCGCGGGAGTGCGAATCGAGGACCGGCTGGTGCGCGCCCGCTGGATCGTCGGAGCCGATGGCGGCCACTCCGCCGTGCGGCGCTGGGCCGGGCTCGACGCCTCCCGTCGCGACACACGCAGGTTCGGCTTCCGCCAGCACTTCCGCATCGCGCCGTGGAGCGAGTTCATGGAGCTCCACTGGGCCGATGGCTGCCAGCTCTACGTCACACCGGTAGGCGCGGACGAAATCTGCGTGGTGCTGATCTCGGGCGACCAACACCTGCGCCTCGAAGACGCGCTGCCGCGCTTCCCCGCGATGCAACACCGGCTGCGGAATGCGACTGCCGCCACGCTAGAACGCGGCGGCGTCACAGCGTCGCGGCGGCTCGAACGCGTCTGGGCCGGCAATGTGGCGTTGGTAGGCGACGCGTCCGGGAGTGTCGACGCCATCACCGGCGAGGGCCTGTGCCTGCTCTTCCAGCAGGCGGAAGCCCTCGCCGCCGCCATCGCAGCCGGCGATCTGGCGCGATATCAGGGCCAGCACCGGCGCATCGGCAGGCGGCCCGCGCTCATGGCCGGTCTCATGCTGCTCATGGACCAGCGGCGCCGGCTGCGGCGCCGCACCATCCGCGCCATGGCGGAGCGGCCGCGCATTTTCGCACGCATGTTGGCGGCGCATACCGGTGCGCTCGATCTGGGAGGACTGGTAACCAACGGGCTGGCCCTGGGCTGGCAGATGCTGACTCTATGATCAATCCAATTCGAATCCTAGTCGCGCTGGGCGCGTTTGCCCGTCTATTGGCGGCGGGAGATTCCATTCCCTCTGGTCAGTGCGCTTACCGGATCGATCCGGCACACACCCGAGTGGAATTCACTGTCGATTCCACTCTGCACACCATTCACGGCACCTTCGTGTTGAAGCGCGGAGACCTCCGCTTCGACCCCGCCACCGGCAAGGCGTCGGGCGAACTGCTTGTGGATGCCGCCAGCGGCGAAAGCGGTAGCAACGCGCGCGACAATCGCATGAATTCTCATATTCTGGAAAGCCAGCGCTACTCCGAAATCGCTTTCCGGCCGGAGCGCGTGGAAGGCGCGATAGCGCCCTCGGGCAAAAGCCAGTTGCAATTGCATGGCAAGCTGATCATCCACGGCGGCGAGCACGAGATGACCCTGCCGTTGGCCGTCGACGCAGAAGGCGGACAATACAGCGTGGCCGCCAGCTTTGAGGTGCCCTACGTCAAATGGGGCATGAAAAACCCCAGCACCCTGATCCTCCGTGTCAGCGAAAGAGTCGAGATCACGGTACACACGGTCGCGCACCTGACGAACTAATGAAATACGCGCCTGCGGCGCGGGGCAGGCCGGGAGGCCTACCCCACTAAGGCCTTCAGCACCCGCTCCCGTGTCATCGGCAGTTGCAGCAGCCGCGCTCCCGTGGCATCGAAGATCGCATTCGCAATCACCGGCGCGATGGTCACGATCGGAGGCTCTCCCAGCCCCAGAGCCGGCATCTCGCGATTGTCGATCAGCGTCACTTCGATCTTCGGCAGCCAAGAGAAGCGCGGAAGCTCGTAGCTGTCGAAATTGCGCTCCAGCACCGCGCCGCCGCGGAAATGCACCTCTTCGGTGAGCGCCTGCCCCAGCCCCATGGTGATCGAACCCTCGATCTGCTGCCGCGCGCCATCGGGATTGACGATGATCCCGGAATCTACCGCGCTCACCACGCGCTTGACATGCACCGCGCCGGTCTTCCGGTCCACCGCGACCTCGGCCACCGTGGCCACACACGCGTTCGAGTAGACCCCGCAGGCCAAACCGATCCCGCGGCCGCTCGGCGCCTTCGCAGGCCTCCAGCCCGATTGTCCAAGGACCGTTTCCAGCACACGCCGCAAGCGCCGGTCGGTCAGGTGCCGCATGCGAAATTCGAAGGGATCCACGCCGGCCTTTGCGGCCAGAAGGTCCATCTGGGATTCGCGCGCGAAGCTGTTGGAATTGACCGACGGCGCCCTCCACGGTCCGACGCCGAACGGATGCATCCCCGGAGGATTGCCGCCCTGCCATCCTCCGGCGGAGGTGGTGCGCTGGTGCGGAACGTCGTAGAAGGTTTTGGCCTCGCGCTCGCCAGCGCCGACCACCTGCATCTCCCAGAAGCCGATCTTGCCGGACGCCGTCAGGCCGCTGCGCACTTTCATCACCGCCGCCGGGCGGAACGTGTCGAAGAAGAACTCCTCCGCGCGGTCCCAGACAACCTGCACAGGCACTCCTGCGAGTTTCGCCAGGCGTGCCGCTTCCACCGCCTGCGGCGCCCCGCTCTTGCCGCCGAAGCCGCCACCCACGAATGGCGTGATCACACGGACATTCTCCGGCTTCATTCCCAGGGTCTGGGCCACCGCGGGGCGCACCGAAAAGGGCGCCTGCGTGGCGGCCCACACCGTGACTTTGTCGCCCGAGACCTCGGCCACCGCCGAGTGCGTCTCGATGGGCGCGTGGGACACGTATGCGTTGAGATAAGTCTGCTCCACTACGGTGCTGGAGAGCTTCTCGCCCTCGGCCAGGCTTCCCGCCTCGGCCACCACGCGCGGCTGGGGGCCGTGCTGGAGCAGGTGCTCGAAGATCGTACGATCATCCGGGCCGTCGGGAGCGGGTTCGAACTCCGCCTGCACCAGGCCCAGCGCGCGGTCGGCAATGTCGCGATGCTGGTGGAGCACGGCCACCAGCCCGCCATCGCGAATCACGCGCACGCCAGGCAGTTTTTCGGCGGCCGACGTATCCGCGCTCTTCAACCGGGCTCCGTGTGCCGGCGGGCGCACGATGCGCGCGCACAGCATGCCCGGGCGTGCCAGGTCGCCGGCGTACCGCGCTTTCCCGGTGACCTTCTCGATCGCGTCCTTGCGCTGAGGGGATTGCCCGATGACGCTGAACTGTGCGGCAGTATGCAGCGGCGCCTGTTCCACACGCTTCTCGATGCGGCGGCCCTGAACCAGCGAACCGTAGGCGACGCTTTTCTTCTGCGCCGGGTCCGTGATCACGCCTTCCTTTGCCTGAAGACGTTCCACCGGGACCTGAAGCTGCTCCGCCGCCATCGCCAGCAGGGTCGCGCGCGCTTCCGCACCCGCCCGGCGAAGCACCGGACCAAACATCGGGGTGCACATCGATCCGAAGGTGCCCATGTCGTATGGACACTGGCCGGTGTCGCCCATGATCATCTTCACCGAATCGAACGCCACCCCGAGCTCTTCGGCGAGCATCTGGGCCAGCGACGTCATGGCGCCCTGCCCGAGCTCGACCTTGCCCACGAAGCAGGTCACCGCGCCGTCCGGGGCTACGCGCAGGTATGCATTGAGATCCGCCGGATAGCCCTGCCGCATCGGCAGGCGTTCGGGCTCCTGGTAGGCGCGCAGCGCGGGCGCCGAAATGAAGACGAACAGGCCGGAGCCGGCGATGGCGCCGAATTCGCGGCGGGAGAGCGGGGGTTTCATTCGGCGCCTCCCTTCAGGGCGGCTGCCGCATCTTCCACGGCCTCCAGAATCCGCTTGTGGGCGCCGCAGCGGCAGAGGTTGTCCTCCATGTGATGCGCGATCTCTTCACGGGTGGGCGACTTGGAGGCGCTCAGCAGCGCGTGTGCGGCGAGCACCATCCCGGAGGTGCAGTACCCGCACTGGAAAGCGTGGTGCTTGACGAAGGCTTCCTGTATCGGATGCAGCCGGTCACCCTGCTGCACGCCCTCGATGGTCAAGACGTGTTTGCCCGCAATATCCCCGACGGGTGTCGAGCACGATCGCACGGCGCGCCCGTCAACCAATACGGTGCAGGCGCCGCAAAGCCCCTCGCCGCATCCGAATTTCGTGCCGGTGAGCGCGAGATCCGAGCGCAAGACCCAGAGGAGCATACGCTGGTCGTCGACGTCGATGCGGGTCGGCTTGTTGTTCAGAGTGAAGGAAAGGGTCCGCTGCATGGCAGTACCTGTTTCAATATTAGGAATAACAGGCCTGCTTAGCAAGAAGCGGTGAGTTGGGCGGACTCGCATGCGGGGCCGGTCATCCCCTGTAGTCCGCCCATCCCGTCAGACGTCCTGGCACGCCGCCAGGATCTGCCGGATCTGGTCCACTTCGTGCGCACCCAGCAGGCTGAACGCGCAGAAGCGGGCATCGGAGCGCTCTTGGTGAACGCGATCAAACACGAGCACGAAGCCCATCATGAATATGACAGAAAGCAAAGCGAAATGATGTTCCATCGAATCTCCTCCACCCATCGCGCCGGATCAGGAAGTGGCGCAAGTCTGCTGTGTAATCGTTTCGGCGTTCCATTGCCCGCCGACGGCGTTCTTCAAACCGAACAGAGCCAGCTCGAAGCGGTCTTTCGCGCCCACCTTCTGGAACAGGCGGGTCAGGTAGACCTTGACCGTTCCCTCTGATACGGCCAGTGTCGTCGCAATTTCGCTGTTCTTCAGGCCCTGTGAGAGCAGCCTGAGAATCTGCCGCTCACGGTACGTGAGAGCGGTGCCGTTGGCGGCCGCGACATCCTCCACAATCACCCTTTCGAACCACACTTCACCCATGGCCACCTTACGCAAACACTCCGCCTGAAGTTTGGGAGAAAGAGTCTTACGCAGAATTCCGCGGATACCCAGCGACATGCATTGAAAGGCAAGCGCCGTCGAAATCGAGTTCACCCAAAGCACCAGCTTGCTCTGAGTGACCCGCTTCATCTCGCTCAGAAACTCGAACGTGATATCCGGAGTAAGTTCCAGCAGCACGACGTCGGGCGTGCTGGCGGTCACCCGCTCCCGCAGCGCGGACGCATTCCCGCGCGAAGGGATCAGGCTGAAGTCACCCACCTTTCGGAGGGCCGCTTCCAGTGCCCTCGCCAGGTTGGGGTCGCTACAGTGAACTAAGAGCTTGGCATTCATTTTTCAACTTCTCCTGCGAGACCCGGTCCGTCCCGGGTGCTTGTGTGGATCTCAGTATGCACGAAGGTTAGCGGGAGTAACAGTGGGGGTGGTAAGCCGAGCGTACCGTAAGGGTATCAGTTCATAACCAAAGTAAGTCGAAAAGGATAACGTTTAGTTTTGCTGCCGAAGCGCGCACATCGGATCCACCCGGGTGGCCCGCCGCGCGGGAATGTAGCAGGCAGCCAGCGCGAACATCCCCAAAACCACTGCCGCGCCAAGGTAGGCGGTCGGATCGAGCGGACCTGTCGCGAACAGCATGCCCCGCATCACCCAGGCGAGTGCTGCCGCCAGGGCGGTTCCCGCGGCGAATCCCATGCCCACCAGCCGCAGGCCCTCCGAAAAGATCATGCCGATCACGTTCCCGGGCGCCGCTCCCAGGGCCATGCGCAGGCCGATCTCCGCCGTCCGCTGCGCTACCGCCTCCGATATCATTCCGTAGATCCCCGCGCCCGCCACCAGCAGTGCCGACAGCGCAAAGCCCGCCAGCAGCAGCATTACGAAGCGCCGCTGCGCCGTCGATCGTTCGACCAGGCGCTCCATCAGCGTTTCGCCGTACGCCGGCATGTCGGGATCCAGCGCTCGCACCCGGGCGCTCAACTCTCCCAGCAGCGCCGCCGCATCCACGCGCGTGCGCACCACCAGGTTCGGCGCTCCCAGAGGATTTACCGCGTAGGTCCGGTATAATTCGGGCCGCGCCGGTGTTTCCAGCCCGAAATGGCGTACGTCCCCTGCCACTCCGATCACGTTGACCCATGGGGAACTTTCCGGATTGGCACCGATCTTGATGCGCTTGCCCACAGGGTCCGCGCCCGGCCAGAGCCGGCGAGCCAGCGTTTGGTTAACGATAATCACCGACGCCGGATTGGAATCGTCGCGTGAATCGAAGCCACGGCCCGCGAGGAGCGGAATGCCCATCACGGCGAAATAATTGTCCGTGCATACCCGGTACTCGGCATCCATGCCGGGTTCGCCGGTCGCGTGTTTGCCCTCGGCGAACACCCACACACCCAGGTTCGCGCCGGCGAACGGCAGCCGGCTCACGGCGGCCGCCGCGGCCACGCCCGGAGTGGCTTCCAGGCGCGTCCGAATCCGCTCCCACATGGCCCGGCGCTGCTCGGGCGAGCGCGCTGTGGACGGAAGCTGGGTTTGGATGGCCGCCAGGTTGTGCGGGTCGATGCCGGGCCGCACCTCGAGCAGATTGCGAAAGCTGCGGATCAGCAAGCCCGCCCCTACTAGCAGCACGAGTGCCACGGCGATCTGCCCGGCCACAAGGAAGGACCGAAGCCGGCGATGTCCCGCCACGAGCCCGCGCCCGGCGGCCTGCAGCGCGTGCGCCGGATCGCGGCCCGACATGCGGAGTGCGGGTGGCATCCCCGCCAGGAGCGCGCAGATCAGCGCCGCGCCGCCGGTTACGGCCAGTGCACGCGCATCCAGGCCCAGGGTGCGCCCCTGGATCAGGCTGTCCGGTCCCAGAGCGCCGAAGAAGGCGAGAGCGGCCCAGGCCAACGGAATACCGGCGCAGGCGCCCAGTAAAGCGATGGTCAGCCCTTCGATCAGAAGCTGGCGAATCAACCGCGTGCGCGAAGCCCCCAGCGCGACCCGCACCGCGATCTCCTTCTGCCGCGCTGCGCCCCGCGCCAGCAGCAGGTTGGCCGTATTGGCGCAGGCCATCAAAAGAACGAATGCCACCGCGCCGGCGAGCAGCAACATGGTGCTCCGCACGCGGCCGGTTACCATGCCTTCGAGGCTGCGCGCGTCCCAATCGAAACCGCGGTTCGAGGCCGGATATTCCGCCGCCAGCTCCGTTCCGACCCGCCGCGCTTCTTCACTCGCCTGCCGGGCGGTCACGCCGGGCCTGAGCCTGCCGGCGAGTTTCAGATAGCGCACGCTCCGCACCGAACCCACGAGCTGGTTGGCCGCCAGCGGGAACCATACGTCGATGGTGTTCACGCGGCCCGTCATGGGTTCGCCTGCCCAACCAAACTTTTTCGGAAGCACGCCGATCACGGTATAGGCGCGGCCATCCAGCGTCAGACTTTTGCCGAGGATTTGCCGGCTCCCGCCGAAGCGCCGCTGCCAGTAGCCGTACGACAGCATCACCACGCTCGACCCAGGGGCGCGGGGATCATCCTGGGACGCGAATGTCCGGCCCAGCTCCGCATTCACTCCGAGCATCGGAAAAAATGCCGCCGAAACGAACAGCGCGTCGAGCTGCTCGGCCGGCCCGCGGCCCGTAAGCACCACGCTCCAGACCGGGCTGACGGCCGCGAGAGCGGAGTACGAGCGGGCGCGATCGCGAAAATCGAAGAAATCCGCCGCGGAAGTCCAAGGCTCGATTTCGGGCTGCTGGCTTTTGCGCGTCTCGATAGCCACCAACTGTTCCGGCGCGCGATAGGGCAGGGCACGCAGCAGGAGGGTGTCCGCCAGGGTGAACACCGCCGTGTTGCCACCGATCCCGAACGCCAGGGTGGCGGCTGCCGCCAGAGTGAAAACCGGGTTGCGGCGGAGAAACCGGATCGCGTACCGGAAATCCCCGCCCGTGCCCGCGAGCACCCTGGGGCGGCGCTCCTCCCTGTCGATGCCGCGCGCCAGGCTTCTCCAGTCCCCGAGCAGAGACTCCGCATGCGCCATCGCCCCGGCCTCGTTCGCGCCGCCAGCCAGGGCCTCCTCGTATGCCTGTTCCAGTTGAAGCGCCAGCTCGGCAACGATCTCCGCCTCCCGCTCCGGCCGCGCGTGCAACGCGGGCAGGTGGGCGCGGACGTGCGCTCTCCAGTCACGCATTGCCGAACCCGCTCCGCCGGTCGAACCTCAGTCCCGCAGCGCGATTATGTACCGTTGCCATATATGGCGATTATACATATCTCTCGCGGCGGTGCGGAGGGCCGTATTGCCGTCCGCGGATCGCCGGCAGTGCGTCGTGTCTTAGCGAATGTTGTAAGTCCGGTCCCAAGTCGCCAGGTTGCCGATGGTATCCCCGGAAACCACGATTTCCACGCGCCGGTTCTGCTCGCGACCGCTCGCGGTATTGTTGGAAACCAGCGGCCGGCTCGTGCCGAATCCTTGCGCGACCACGTTAGACGACGAAAGCCCTGCCTCCAGCATGGTGTCCCGCACGGCTCCCGCGCGCTCGGTGGAGTATTCTTCGCCGTGCCCATCGACTTCCACGTGCAACCCCGGCTGAGCGGCAAGCACCGCAGCCAGGTTCGCCAGCCGCGCGGCGACCGCCGGGTCCGGAGCAGCCCCGCGGAAATCGGGGTCATGCAACGTCACGACCAGCCCGCGAGGGGTGTCGGCGGTAGTGAAGTAATTGTTCATACGCTGCAAGAGCTGTGACCGCGCCTCGATTTTGCGGGCATCCACCTGGCGGTCCGCGCTCTGCATGGGGCGGGCGGGCGGGGCCGGAGGTTCGGGCTTAGGCGCACTCGCTTCAGCCGCGGCGGCCTCCGCCTGCTCGCGCTGCGCGCGCTCCTGCGCCGCATCGGCCTTCTCCTGCGAAGCCTGAATCTGAGCTTCGCGCGCGGTGTGCTCGGCAGCCACGCGCCGTGCCTTCTCCTCCGTGAGCGCCGCGCGAGCCTGGGCCAGCTCAGCCTCGACGGAGCTCTGGTGAGCGATCATTCTCGCGTCCTCGGCCGTCTGCGCGGCCTGCCGTGCGAGCGTTACCACTTCGCTGCGCCCGGCCCGCCGTTGTTCCAACGCGCTTGCCTGCGCCAGTTGGCTCTCCGCCTTCGCCAGGGTATCCGCCGCGTACTTATCCGCCCCCTGCGCGCGCGCGATCTGCACCGCGTTCTGCGCCTGGTAAATCTCCACCAACGATTCGTAGCGGTCCATAGAGACCTTCGGTCCCTCCTGCAGCGCGTGGTCCGATTTCACAAAGGTATAGCTGCCTCGCGGCAGCAGACTGTATTTGGCCTGGATCGGTTCGATTCGCCCGACCGTATCCGCGCGCACCACATTCTCCATCACCACCACATCGCTCGGCTGCCGCACGGCCGAGTACGGTTCCGCGGTGATGATCATGCCAAAGGCCTGCAGGTCCGTGGTGACCGTGAGATGAGCGTTGTCGCCGGAATTGGGCAGCACCTCTCCGAGATTCTTCGGGTGGCCTTCGGGCGTAATCGCCCACAACACGTAAGTGAGGTACTCGGGCCCGAATCGCGTGGGCGCTTCCAGCCGCGAGAACTTCGCGTCGATGGCTGTGCGTCCTTTCTTCGATTCCACGACCGCCTCTCCCTTGGCCAGCGGCATCAGCACCGTGCCCGTGAAATCGATCTGCGTCGGTCCGCCACGATATTGATAATTGACAGCCTTCACGGTGCGTTCGATGACAGTTACCTGGTAAATCGGCACCGATTGGCACGACCCCGTTCCTGTATGGAAAATCGCAAGCACTGCCAATGCAGAGATTTGAGCACGCATCGCAACACCTCCGACGAAGTAAGTGCACCTGGCATGCCAATTTGACATCGGTGGCGGCGCTCCCATACCATCTTTCCTAACCCCTATGAAACCGGCAGCAAGAGCTTCGATTTTCTTCGTCCTTACGGCCCTGCTCCTGTGCGGAGCCGAGACCTATCGCAAACCCTCGAAAGCCATCCTCGATGCGCTTAATTCGCCGCCCACTCCGACCCTGACCTTCAGCCCGAACAACGAGTTCGCCATGCAAGGCCAGCCGGTCCGCTATCCGCCGATCGCGGAACTGGCGCAGCCCATGCTGCGCATCGCCGGCATGCGCATCAACCCGAAGACCAACGGGCTGCACAACACGGTCTTCAATAGTTCGCTTGTGCTGCGCAAGATTCCCGAAGGTAACGAGATCAAGGTCGATCTGCCGCCGAATCCCAAGCTCATCCTGGGCCGCTGGAGCCCCGACGCCAAGAGTTTCACCTTCACCAACACCACCGCCACCGGAGTGGAGCTGTGGGTGGGCGACACCAGCGGCAAAGCGCGCAAAATCGAAGGCGTCCGCATTAACGCCGTCATGGCGGGAGGCGGATTCGCGGGCGGCGGGCGCGGCGGATTGGCACCGCCTCCCTCCGACGTGCAGTGGATGCCCGACGGCAAGACGCTCCTGGTCGAGATGGTGAAACCGAATCGCGGCCCCGCGCCTCCCGCGCCGTCGGTGCCGCCCGGTCCGCATGTGCAGGAGAGCCTCGGCGGCGCGCAGCCGGTCGTCACTCATGAAGACATGATGCAGAACCCGCACGATGAAGACCTCTTCGAATACTACGCCACCTCACAGCTGGCGCTCGTGGATGTGGCCACCGGCAAGGTGACGGCGGTCGGCAAGGCCGGCATCATCGATTCGGTCCGCATTTCGCCCGATGGTAAGGATTTCCTGGTCACTACCATCCACAAGCCCTTCTCCTATCTCCATGCGGCGCGCGAGTTCCCCAAGGAGATCGAGGTCTGGGATCGCGCCGGCAAGATGGTGCGCCACATCGCCAGCATTCCCCTCGCCGACCGCGTACCCATCAACGGCGTGCAGACCGGCCCGCGCAACGTTCAGTGGCGTCCGAACCAGAACGCGACACTGGTGTGGGTAGAAGCGCTGGATGCCGGCGACCTGAAGAACAGGGTTCCCTTCCGCGACCGCCTGCTCGCGCTCAAGGCGCCGTTCACCGGAGATCCCACCGAGGTTTACAAGTCCCAACAGCGTTTCAGTGGGATTCAGTTCTTCGAAAAGGGCGGCACTGCGCTCACCGAGGATGCCGAGCGCATGACGCGTACCGTGCGTACCTTCATGATCGAGCTCGACGACCCGGGCCAGCCGGCCAAGCTCGTCTGGAGCCGCAATCAGCAGGATCGCTATCGCGATCCCGGCACGCCGATGACGAAGCTGCTGCCCACCGGAGGACGTGTGATCATTCAGGATGGCGGCAACATCTTCCTCGCCGGCCTGGGCGCCGGTCCCACCGGCGATCATCCGTTCCTCGATCGCTACGACATTGCCACCGGCAAGAGCGAGCGCCTCTTCCGTTGCGACGACGATCACTACGAGGCCGTGGACGCCTTGCTGGACGCGCACGGAGACAAGTTCCTCACGCGGCGTGAGAGCCCTACCGAACCGCCCAACTACTACGTCCGCACGTCGGCGGGCCAGACGACGGCGATCACGCACTTCCCCGATCCGCAGCCAATCTTCCGCAAAGTGACCAAGCAGCTCGTGACCTATAAGCGCGCCGACGGCGTGCCCTTGAGCTTCACCCTGTACCTGCCGCCGGATTACAAGCCCGGCACGCGCCTGCCGACGCTGATCTGGGCTTATCCCTACGAATACAACGACGCCGACACCGCCGGCCAGGTCACCGGCTCGTCGAAGCGCTTCACGGAGGTGACTGGCTATTCGCAGATCTTCCACGTGCTGGATGGTTTCGCGGTGCTCGACAACGCCGCCATGCCGGTGGTGGGAGAGAATCCGGATGTGGTCAACAATACGTACATCGACCAGATCGTCGCCGACGCCAAGGCGGCCATCGACAAAGCCGCGGAAATGGGCGTCACGGATCCGAATCGAGTGGGTGTCGGCGGCCACAGCTACGGCGGCTTCATGACGGCCAACCTGCTGGCGCACTGCGACCTGTTCAAAGCCGGCATCGCCGAAAGCGGCGCCCACAATCGTACGCTCACGCCCTTCGGCTTCCAGAGCGAGCGGCGCACGTTGTGGCAGGCGCCCGACGTTTATCTGAAGATGTCGCCCTTCATGTACGCCGACAAGATCAAGACGCCGATGCTGTTGATCCACGGCGAAGCCGACGACAACGACGGCACTTTCCCGATCCAGAGCGACCGCATGTACCAGGCGGTTCGCGGCAATGGCGGCACGGTTCGGCTGGTCTTCCTGCCGTATGAGGCCCACGGCTATCGCGGAAAGGAGACTATCGAGCACGTGCTCTGGGAAAAATCGGCGTGGCTTAACAAGTACGTCAAGAACGCCGGTAATTCGGCCGTACCAAGCGCGAACTGAATGCGCGCCGCGGTTCTCCGCCAACCTGCTCACAGTCTCGCGATCGAAGATCTCCCTGTGCCCGAGCCGGGTCCAGGGGAAGTGCTGATGCGCGTCGAAGCCTGCGGCGTCTGTCGCACGGATCTGCATATCGTCGCGGGAGAATTGAAGCCCCTGCACGACGTGATCGTTCCCGGCCACCAGATCGTCGGCCGCGATGCCAAGACCGGCGTGCGCTACGGCGTCTCCTGGATGGGCGGCGTCGATGGCACCTGCGAGCTTTGCCGCAAGGGCCTCGAAAACCTCTGTGACCATCCGACCTTCACCGGCTACAGCGTGAACGGCGGTTATGCCGAATACGCCTTAGCGCGCGCCGATTTCTGCATTCCGCTGCCGGACGCTCCGGCCGCGCTGGAGCTCGCGCCGCTGTTGTGCGCGGGCATCATCGGATTCCGCAGCCTCCGTGTGGCCGGGGTGGAGCGCGGCGACCGCGTCGGACTGTTTGGCTTTGGGGCCTCCGCGCACCTCGCGATCGAAGTCCTCAAGCACTGGAACTGCGAGGTGTACGTCTCCACGCGCGGCGAGTCACACCGGAAGCTGGCGCGCGAGATGGGCGCCGTCTGGGTGGGCGGGGCCCTCGACCGCCCGCCCCAGCCACTCGACCGTGCCGTCACCTTCGCGCCCAGCGGCGACGTGGTCGTGGCCGCCCTGGCAAGCCTGCGCAAAGGGGGCGTGGTCGCGATCAACGCCATCCACCTGGACCGCATCCCGCAGTTCGACTACGATTCGCTCCTGTGGGGCGAGCGCCAGATGCGCAGCGTCGCCAACATGACCCGCGATGACGCCCGGGACTTCGTCAACCTCGCCGCCGCAATCGGCATCCGTCCCCGAACGTCGGTCTTTTCCCTGGACCGCGTGAACGACGCCCTGGCCGCGGTTCAGGGCGACGCAATCGATGGCGCAGCGGTGGTGGCGATGTAGTTTAACCCGCCAGCCGCCCTGTGCCTCGCAAAAAAGTTGGTAACTTTTCACCGCTTCCACCGTAATAGCTGATAAGCCATGAGTCGAATTGCGTCCGACATCAAATTTGCGCTGCGGAACCTGGGCCGCAGCAGGCTTTTTACAATCGTTGCCGTAGCTTCCCTCGCTCTTGGAATCGGCGCCAACACGGCGATATTCACCCTCATCGACCAGCTCATCCTCCGATTGCTCCCGGTGCGCGACCCCGAACAACTTGTGATGATCTGGACCACCGGCCCGCACATGGGCAGCAATCGCGGCTATCACATGGCTTCCTACCCCATGTACCAGGATTTCCAGCAGAAGGCGCCGGCATTTTCCTACGTCTTTTGCCGGCGCGAAACACCGCTCTCCATCAGCTTCGGCGGCCAGACCGAGCGGGTTGATGGCGAATTAGTCTCCGGCAACTATTTCCAGGCGCTCGGGGTCAAGGCGGCCATCGGCCGCGTGTTTTCCTCAAAAGAAGACGATCAGGTGTACAAGGGCCACCCCGTGGTCGTCCTCAGCTATCCCTACTGGGTGTCCCGATTCGCTGCCGACCCAGGTGTGATCGGCCAGAAGATGCTGGTGAACGATTATCCGATGACCATCGTGGGCGTGAGCGCCGCGGGCTTCAACGGCCTCGACCCGGCACACTCGCCGCAGATCCGCGTGCCAGTCCAGATGAAGCCGCTGATGACGCCAGGCTGGGACGATATCGGCGACCGCCGCAGCCAGTGGGTGCAGACGTTCGCCCGCCTCAAGCCGGGATACACGCTGGAATCCGCCAAGGCGTCCCTGCAGCCGCTGCTGACCCAGATCCTCCGCTTCGAATCCACCCAGAAGGAGATGAAGGACACGTCGGAGTTTTACCTGAAGCGGTTTATGGACCGCAAAGTCCTCATGCAGCCCGCGGGCAACGGTTTCTCGGAGATGCGGCGCGATTACGGCACGGCGCTGGTTGTCCTGATGTGCATGGTGGGCCTGGTCCTGCTCATCGCCTGCTTCAATGTCGCCAACCTGCTGGTGGCGCGCGCGGTGTCGCGGCAGAAGGAGATCGCGGTACGGCTGGCGGTGGGCGCGTCGCGCTGGCAGTTGCTGCGGCAGTTGCTGGTGGAAAGCCTGATCCTCTCGCTGGCGGGCGGCGCGGCCGGACTGTTGCTCGCCACCGGCATGATCCGCGCCCTGCTGCACTTCCTGCCACAAGGCGACTCGCTGTTCCTGCTCGATCCCGATCCCGACGGCCGCATCCTGGCCTTCAACGCCGCGCTTGCAATTCTGACCGGCCTGTTGTTCGGGCTCGCCCCGGCCGTGCAATCCCTGCGCCTGGACCTGTGGAACGCGCTTAAGGACGTAGTTGGCGCGGTCAGCGGCACCGGCGGCAACGTGCGGTTCCGCAAAGTCCTGGTGACCGCCCAGGTGGCCTTCTCGTTCCTGCTGCTCGCCGGCGCCGGCCTCTTCGCGCGCACGCTGTTCAATCTGAAGGTCACCGAGCAGGGCTTCCACGAGATCGATCGCCTCATCACCTTCCAGATCGACCCGGCCCTGAGCGGCTATTCCATGCCTCGCATGGAGACGCTGTACCGGCAGCTTCTGGAGAATATTCGCGCCACGCCAGGCGTGAAGTCCGCCGCGTACAACCTGGTTCCCGTGCTCAGCGGCGACGAGTGGGATTCCACGATGAGCGTGGAAGGCCACCAGATCAAAGACGGCGAAGACATGCAGGCCTTCATGAACGGCGTCTCGGCGGATTACTGGAAGACCATGGGAATCCCGCTGGTAGCCGGCCGCGACTTCAACGCGGGCGACGGCGGCGGTCCCTGCGCGGATTGCGAGGGCATGACCCGCACGAACGAAGGCAGAAAAGTAGCTATCGTCAACCAGAAGTTCGCCGAGCACTTCTTTCCCAGGCAGAGCGCACTCGGCCACCACATCGCCTTCGGCGAGAAGCCCAAGAAACTGGACATCGAAATCATCGGCGTCTCGGCCAACACACTCTACGAAGGCCCGCGCGAAGGCGTTCACCGCCAGGTGTTCCTGCCGTTCATCCATGTCGACTATCCCGCCGGCGTCACCTTTTATATCCGTACCGCAATGGATCCCGTGTCGCTGTACGCCGTGCTGCGGCGGCAGGTGCAGGCCCTGGATCCCGCCATGCCCGTGTACCAGATGAAGACCCTGGGGCGGCAGTTGGACGACACGCTGAGCACGGAGCGGCTCATCGCCACGCTTTCCGCCGCATTCGGCGTGCTGGCCACCGTGCTCGCGGCCATCGGGCTGTATGGCGTGATGGCCTTCGTGGTGGCCCGCCGCACCAAGGAAATCGGCCTGAGAATGGCGCTGGGCGCGCCACAGGGCAAAGTAGTCTGGATGGTGCTGCGGGAGACGCTGTTCCTGGTGGCCGCCGGACTGGCCATCGGTATCCCATCGGCGCTGCTTTTGAGCAAATACGTTTCGACTCAGCTATACGGAGTCAAATCCACCGATCTGGGCGCGGCAGCCGCCGCGCTGGTGATCCTTTCGATAGTCGCGGCCGGCGCCGGATTTCTTCCCGCGCGCCGCGCGAGCGAGATCGATCCCATTCAGGCATTGAGATACGAATGACAGGAGACGCGCAATGAAATACGTAATCGTAGGCCTGCTGCTGGCGCTGCCCGCACTGGCCGAATGGAGTTGGGAGAGCCGCGGCGAGTGGCACCGCGCCATCGCCGAGGCACACCGCCAGCGCGCCGAAGTGCTCCGCGAAGCTGTCCACGCACGCGCCCAAGCCTATCGTGAAGCGACGCGCGCGCGGGCCGATGCCCAACGCGAGGCCTCCGAGGCGCGACGCCAATGGCAGCAGGAATCGAGACAGATGCGTGAAGAGTGGCGCCAGCGAATGCGTGAGTGGCGCGAATCCTTCCGCGACTGGCGTTAGGCAACGCGACGGGCGTCAGGCGATCCGGCCCGCCAACTCCGCCAGCGCTCCCGCCAACACCGCCACGCCGCAGCCGATCGCCTCCGGCGCGGCGTACTCATCCGGCCGGTGGCTCACGCCGCCCCTGCACGGAATGAACAGCATTCCCGTGGGCGCGATCCGCGCCATGAACAGCGAATCGTGGTACGCGCGGCTGACCATCTTCTGAAAGGCCATCGCGCCCGCGCTCTCCTCCAGCGCCGCGATGATGCGCGGATCGCAGGCAGCCGGCGGATCGGCATTAATTACCTCGCGGCGAATTCGCACTCCGCGCCGACCCGCGATCTCCGCGCATTCCGCCGCGATCTCCGCCAGCACGTGGTCGCGCCGCGCGCCGTCGATATCGCGTACGTCCATCTCGATCCGCACCTTGCTGGGGACGCTGTTCACCGCGCCGGGGAACACGTCGCAGACGCCGGTGGTGCCGACGGTATCGATGGCTCCGCTCGATCGCGCCACCCGTTCCACGGCGAGCACGACCTCGGCCGCGGCACAGAAGGCATCCTTGCGGTCGGGCATGAGCACGGCACCTGCGTGACCGCCTTCGCCCTCGATGAAGATGTGCCAGGTGGCAGGCGCGGCGATGGCGGTCACGATGCCGAGCGGAATCCCGGCGCGTTCCAGCAGCGGTCCCTGCTCGATGTGCAGCTCGACGAATGCGTCGTAACAGCCCGCGGCAAGCCGCACGCTGCGATAATCGCCGACCCAGTCGCGCAGAGACTTCCCTTCCCGGTCGCGAAGCTCCGAACCGTCCAGCAGACCCGCCAGCATGCGGCTGCCGAAGCAACCGATGCCGAAGCGGGTCGGCTCTTCCGCGCAGAAGACCACGAGCTCGATCGAGCGCCGCAGCCGCGCGCCCGCGCGCTGCAGCGCACGGATGGCCTCCAGCCCGGCGAGCACGCCGACTGTGCCGTCGTACCGGCCCGCGTGCGGAATGGCGTCGATGTGCGAGCCGGTGGCGACCGCGGGCAGATCCGGCTCCGCTCCCGCCCATTGCGCGAAGACATTGCCGATCCCGTCCTCGCGTACCGCCAGGCCGGCTTCGGCGCAGAGCTCGCGGACCCATGCGCGGGCGCGCCGGTCGGTCTCGGAGTAGACGACGCGGGTCACGGCGGGAGCGGGCGCGTCGCTGAAGGTCGCCAGCCTATCCAGTTCGCGCATGAGCCGGTCGATATCGATGGTCATCGGTTCCAGTCTTTGTAGATGAGGTATCTCGCAGGCTGCTTCCCGAGCGCGCCGAACCACTGCGGGCAGTAAGGAGCCATCCAGATGAAATCTCCCGCGGTCACCGGGTACCAGCAGTCGCCCAGCCGGTAGATGCCGCCGCCTTCGAGCATCAGCAGGCCGTGCTCCATGACGTGGATCTCGACCATGGGGAGCGAAGCGCCCGGCTGAAAGGTCATGGTGTTCACGGCGAAGTCGTAGGCCGGGTCTTCCGGCATCAGCACGCGGACTTCGAGGTCGGGGTCATCGCCGAGCGGCCGGGGCCTGATGTCCGCTTCACTGGAGTTGAGTGGCGCAGGGTGGGCGGCCTGCGCGGACACATACTCCTTCTCGATCACCGCCGCACGCGCGGCTCCGACCGCCGACACTTCCTCCGGCTGGTAAGCGTAACAACCCGGGCCACCGATGTTGAGCTCGCCCTCGAGCACATAGACGAAGCGCTGCAAGGAGCATGGCCCCAGTTTTCCACCAGGCTCGAACTCCGCCGAGTACTGCGCGAATCGCGCGCCCAATGCAGGAGCCGCGTGCACGATCGCGGTGCACTTCACCATGCCGGGAAGCGGCGCGCGCACGAACGTATCGGGCGTCAACAGCAGGTGGTCTTTCCGGTAGGCACTACGCGTGAATCCGAGGTTTTGCATGAACGAACTGTCCTCCTCCTTCCGCCATGATCTTGCCATCGAGAAACACGGTGCGCCCGCGGACGACGGTCTGCCGAATCGCGCCGCGAAATGTGGCGCCGAGGTACGGGCTGAATCCGTGGCGCTGGAACAGATTTTCCCGCGTCACGGTATGCCGGGCGTCGAGGTCAACGAGAACCAAGTCGGCATCATATCCGACTTCGATGCGGCCCTTGTTGGCGATGCCGAAGCGCGCCGCCGGGTTCGCCGCGGTGAGCGCGGCCGCGCGTTCCACGGGCACCATCTCGAGCAGCACCGCGAGCGTGGATTGGACGCCCGCCACTCCACCCCAGACGCGGAAGAAACTCGGGTCCTCTTTCATCGCTGGCGGAGCCGGAGAATGGTCGCTGGCCACGATGTCGATGTCGCCGCGGCTGACGGCGCGCCAGAGGCCTTTGCGCTCGCCGGCGCCGCGCAGGGGCGGCGCGCACTTGAGCACCGCACCCAGGCGCTCCATGTCCTCTTCGACGAAGTACAGGTAATGGGCGCAGGTCTCGATGGTGACGTCGACGCCGCGCTGCCGGGCTTCCAGCGCCGCTGTGACTCCCCGGCCCGAGCTCACGTGCACGATGTGGAGCTTCGCACCGGCCTCTTCGGCCAGCTCGCAGGCGCGGCGGATCGCGGTAACCTCGGCGAGCACAGGACGCGAGTTGAGGTAGTCGCGAACGCTGGCGCCACAGCAGCCGATGAGCTCGTTGGTTTCGGCGTGGACCGCGACCGGCAGGCCCAGGCGGGCGGCCTCCTGCATGCCTTGGAGGAGCGTGCGGTCGTCGGCGCGCGGGAATTCCGTAAGGCCCGAATCCGCCATGAAGGCCTTGAATCCGATCACACCGCATTCGGCCAGATCCGCCATGGCACCGCGATTGCCGGGGACGATGCCGCCCCAGAGCGCGAAGTCGGTAATGCTGGCGCGCTCCAGGGCGGCGCGCTTTTCGTGGAACTCGCGCGGTCCGACGGTGCAGGGGGAGGAGTTGAGCGGCATGTCGAAGAACATGGTGCCGCCGCCCGCGGCAAGTGCGCGGCTACCCGTGGCGGCGCCTTCCCAATCGGTGCGCCCAGGCTCGTTGAAGTGGACGTGCACGTCGATCAGGCCGGGCAGCATGGTGAGGCCGCGCGCGTCGATCACTTCACCACCGGCCGTTTTGGCAAAACGGCCGTCTTCGATCGCGATGTCGCCGTTCGCACAGCGGACGATCATGCGGGCCTCCAGGCTTCCAGGTATTTTGCGCCTGCCGCCAGCGCGGCTTCCACGTCGGCGGGCAGCACGTTCTCGTCGGGGTGGTGGCTGATGCCCCCGGGACTGCGCAGGAACAGCAGCGCGGCGGGCACCTTGGGCGCGAGGATCATGGCATCGTGGCCGGCGCCGCTGACCATGCGGTGCACGGTATAGCCTGCGGCTTCCACGGCGCGCTCCAGCGCCTCGCATTCGAGATCGACGGCGGGCTGGTCGAGCTTCTGCTCCCATTCCACGGAGAGGCCGCGGCGGAGCGCGATCTCGCGGGCGCCGCCGAGGATGCACTCGGTCATGCGCCTTCGCTCGCCATCGCGCGCGTGGCGGACGTCGAGGCTAGCCCGCGCAGTGCCGGCGATGACGTTGGCCACGCCGGGCTCGGCCGCGATCCGGCCGACAGTGCCGCCCCCGCGCTCCACCAGCCCGATCCACTCGGCAGCGCCGGCGAGCGCGTCGTGCCGCAGATGCATCGGCGTCGTGCCCGCATGGTTGGCTTTGCCGGTGAAGCGGACCCGGTAGCGGCTTTGACCCACGATGGTCTCGACGACGCCGAGCGGCAGGTCCAGGCTCTCCAACACGGGCCCCTGTTCGATGTGGAACTCGAGGTAGCCGCCGACATCGGGGGAGATCGCCGCGCCGGGCAGACCCGCCGGGTCGAGGCCGAATTCGCGAATGGCATCGAGCACGGCGGGGCCGGTCACAGGATCGCCGGCGAGCGCGCGGCTACCGATGAACGGCGTGCCGAAGCGGACACCCTCTTCCTCACTGAAGCCGACGACCTCAAGCGCGCATGCCGGGAGGCCCGCGCCACTGAGCGCGATGCCGATCATCACGCCGAGGATGCCGTCGAAGGCGCCGGCATGCGGGACCGTGTCGAGGTGGGAGCCGATCATGAGCCGCGGGCCCTCCCCGCGCACGCCGCGCAGGTTGCCGGCGGCGTCCACGTGAACGCGCAGGCCGGCGGACCGCATCCACTCACTCGCCAGCGCGTGAACCTCACGCATGGGCGCGGAGAGAAATGTGCGCGTGATGTGGCCGGGCTCCTCGGTGCATTCGGCGAGCCGGCGGCAGCGGGCGATCACCTCGTGTGCGTCCATTACGATCCCCGGTAGGTGGTGTACCCGAATGGCGAGACCAGGAGCGGGACGTGGTAGCGCGATTCGCCTTCGGCAATGCGGAAGCGCACCACGACTTCGTCCAGGAACTGCGCGGTCCCGAAATATGCGCCGATGGCGAAGACGAGATCGTATATTCCGGGCGGCAGATTTTCGTCCACGACCGCCCGGCCATCGGCATCGGTGGTGACGATTTTGCCCTGGAGCCGCACCTCGACCCCGGCGGCTGGGCGGCCTTTGGCGGTGTCGAGCACGTGCGTGGACAGGCGCGCCATCATTCTCTCCGCAGCGTGAGACCCAGGCAGCCGTAGGGCGGGCGGGGATCGGTGTAGATGTTGGGGGAAACCTGGTCCCAGGTGCGATTGTCGGCTTCGAGCCGGACTTCGCGGATGGCAGTGAATTCAGCGAGCATCTTGAAACCGATCTTATAGATGATCTGCTGGATGCTGCCGGATTCAAAGGAGAGGAAGACGTCGCATACCAGCGAGCGGACACCCGCGGCAAGCGACTGGCCGCCTGCGCCGGTCCACTCCACGTCGAGCCACATGTGCAGGGGGCGGTCGGTCATCTCGGGCAGGGTGGTGTATTCGTCGCGCACAAAGCCCGTAAAGGCGCTGCCGGCGAGCCGCAGCAGCTTGAAACCGTGAACTCCGCTGCGCTGCTCGACCACTTCCCCGCCCTGCCGCAACTCGATCACGGCCATGGCCCGCTCGGGACCTGCGGGCGTGTAGCCTTCGCCGCCGATCCAGGTATAGGGAATCTCCTCGGCCGCGACCTGTACGCCCTCGGTCTGGGGATACTTCGCCAGAAACTTTTCGGCCAGGAAGCGACAGTAGGGCTCGAGGTCCTGCCCGGTGAAGTTCGCCGTCTCGCGCTGGATGAAGTTCTTCATCGAGTCGGTGGCGATGAGGCCGGCGTTGTCGCCGGTCGTGTAGGTGGGCCAGAAGGCCTCGCCGTAGAGGAGCATGGTCACGTTCGCCCCAAAATAGCCGGGGCTGAGGCGGTAGGCGATGACATCGCCCTTGCCATAGTAGTTTCGCTTGCCGCCGCTGCCAAATGTGTGCAAGGAATTCATCCCTCCAGACGAAATCGCGCGATGCGGAACACCTGGTCGAGCGCGGTCCGGAATTCCTCTTCGCGTGTAGCCGCGACGCGGCGGCGCAGAGCTTTCAGAATATCGTGCCTGGTGGAACCTTTGACCGCGAACAGGAAGGGGAAGCCGAAGGTCTCGCGGTAAGTCTGGTTCAGGCGGGTCAGTTCCTCGTAGTCTTCGGCTGCGAGTTGATCCAGGCCGGCGCCGGATTGTTCGCTGACCGAGGCGGCGCTCATGCGGGCGCGGGCGCCGAGATCGGGGTGGGCGCGGAGAAGGGCGAGCTGCTCATCCTGGGTGGCGCGTTCCACTTCGGCGGCCATCGCGGCGTGTAACGCGTCGATGGAAGCGAAAGGGCGATGAGTCCAGGCACGCTCGGCTACCCACGGGGAGTCTTCGAAGATCCAGCCGAGGCGGTGGGCGAATTCGGATTGGGAGAGGGAATTGAGGTCGGGAAGGTTCATACTTCGTGCGAGAGAGCCGACGACAAGGACCGATCAAGCTCGCAGCGCGAGTCCGCCCCACTTCGGGCACTGTCGATCGCCCAGTAGACGCGTTCCGGGGTAGCGGGGCTGTCGAGGGTGATGACGCCTACGGCGCCGAATGCCGCGATGGCGTCGCGGATGGCCTCGCGCGCCGAGATGGCCAGCATCAGGGGCGGCTCGCCGACCGCCTTGCTGCCGAGGATTACGCCCGGTTCGGCCGCGTGCTCCAGGAAAGCTACGTTGAAGACTTCGGGGACCTCGCTCCACGAAGGGATTTTGTAAGTGGATGCTCCCGCGGTGGCGAGCCGTCCCTGCGCATCCCAGAGCAGCTCCTCGAGCGTGAGCCAGCCGAGGCCCTGGATATATCCGCCCTCGATCTGGCCGCGATCGATCAGCGGCGACACCGAATCTCCCACGTCATGCAGAATGTCTACCTGAAGGACGCGGTGATCGCCGGTAAAGCCGTCGATTTCGACCTCGGTGACGGCCGCGCCGTAAGCGTAGTAGTGGAACGGCCTGCCCTGGCCCACTGCGGGATCGAAGAGGATTCCGGGGGTGCGGTAGTAGCCCTGGGCGAACAGCGGGATGCGCTGCCGGTAAGCGGCCTCCACTACCTCTGCGAACGGGATGTGCTGCACCTGCGCGCCGGGAACCAGCGCGGCGCCATTTTCAAAGCGCACGGCATCGGCCGGACACCCGAGCATCAGCCCCGCGACCGGCGCCAGCCGCGCCACGAGCTGCCTGCAGGCATCGGCCACCGCGGCGCCGTTGAGATCGGTGCTCGCCGATGCCGCGCTGGCCGATGTATTCGGCACCTTGTCGGTGCGGGTCGGCATGATGCGGATGGCGTCGAGAGGCAGCCCCAGCGAATCGGCCGCGATCTGGCGGATCTTGGTGTGCAGTCCCTGCCCCATCTCGGTGCCGCCGTGATTGACCTGGACGCTGCCATCGCGGTAGATGAGCACCAGTGCGGCGCCCTGATTGAAGAAAGTCGCGGTGAAGGAGATCCCGAATTTTACCGGCGTGATGGCGATGCCGCGCTTGGCATGCGCGTGCCCGGCATTGAACCCGGCGATCGCCGCGCGGCGCCGGGCGAAGCGGCTGGTTGCCATCAGCTGCGTCCACAGGGTCTGGATGCGCGACGCGTCTTTGACGAGTTGCCCGTAGTGCGTGGTGTGACCTTCGCGGTAGAAGTTGCGCTCGCGGACCACCTCGGGCGGCAGGGCAAGGGTACGGGCGATGCGGTCGAGCACGTCTTCGATCACCAGCATGCCTTGCGGACCGCCGAATCCGCGGAAGGCGGTCTGCGAGGTCTTGTGCGTGCGGCAGACGTACCCCGCGGCCGCCACATTGGGCAGGTAATAAGCGTTGTCCAGGTGGAAGAGCGCGCGCCACATCACCGGGTCGGAAAGGTCGAGGCTCCACCCGGCGTCGCTGTAGAGCGTGACGTCGAGCGCCAGCACCCGGCCTTCGCCGTCAAATCCCGCCTCGAATCGCGCCAGGAACGGGTGGCGCTTGCCGGTGAGCGCAAAGTCGAGCACGCGGGGCAGGCGGACGCGGACCGGCCGGCGAGTCTTCCAGGCGCCCAGCGCGGCGATGGCGGCCCAATGGTTCGCCTGCACCTCCTTGCCGCCGAACGCGCCGCCCATGCGGAGGCATTCGACGGTCACGTGGCTGCGCGGCAGGCCGAGCACGCGCGCCACCACGTCCTGAGTCTCGCTCGGGTGCTGCGTGGAGGAGTGCAGCGAGACGCCGCCGGACTCGTCCAGCCAGGCGATGGCGCACTGGGTCTCCAGGTAGAAGTGCTCCTGCCCGCCGATGTGGAGCTCGCCCGAGAGGCGGTGCGGGCTGCCGGGCAGCGCCTCTCCGGCATTGCCGCGAGCCAGGCGGTGCGGCCCGGCATGAAAGCTCCCACGGGCAATGGCCTCCTCGATCGTCAGGATCGCGGACAACTCCCGGTAGCGCGCCGCTACGCGCGCGGCGCCGTGCTGCGCGGCCTCCAGAGACTCAGCCAGCACCCAGGCAACCGGTTGGCGGTGGAACAGGACCTCCGATGGAAACAGCGGTTCATCGTGCCGGCTGGGGCCGGTATCGCCTTCGCCGGGGACGTCGGCGGAAGAAAGGGTCGCAACCACGCCGGGTTCTTCGAGAGCAGGGCCGAGGTCGAGCTCCTCCAGGATCGCGTGGGCATGCGGCGCCATCACCGGCCAGGCGTGCAGCACGCCGGGGAAGCGCGCGACCAGGTCGTCGGTGTAGAGCGCTTCGCCGGTCACGTGGCCGCGGGCGCTCTCGTGCGGAATGGCCTGTCCCGCAGTCCTCACGCGGTCTCCTCGAAGCGAAACTTCGCGAGCAGGTTCTGCGCCAATGCCAGGCGATACGCCGCCGACCCGCGATGATCGCTGATGGGCTTAAGAGTGTGTGCCAGGACCTCCCGGGCGCGACGCGGATCCGCGACGGCCTCGGCATCGAATGCGCGCAGCGGCACGGGCGCGACTCCGCCATAGGCGATGCGGAGCCGTCCATCCGCGCCGACGGCGAATGCGGCGGCCACGGTGCTGATGTCGTCCATGCGGCGTTTGGCGGCCTTGTAGAAACGCACGACCGGTGGGAGCGGTTTAGGCAGAATCACCGACACGATCAATTCGGCGGGTTCGAGCGCAGTCTTACGGTAGCCGAGGAAGAATTCGGTTAACGGCAGCTCGCGCTCGCCTTGGGCGGACGCGAGCCGCACGCGCGCATCCATGGCGAGCAACAGCGGAGCTGCGTCGCCGATGGGCGATGCCGTGGCCAGATTGCCGCCCAGGGTGGCCCGATTGCGGATCAGCGGCGAGGCGAACAGCTCTGCGAACTCACGCGGAAGCACCGGGATCTCGCTCAGTGGAATCCCGGCGCCGATTTCGATTTCGGCTGGCGTCTCGCGCAAGGCCTGAAGCTCGCCAACCGCATCGAGGCTGATCAAGTAGGGATAGCGCCTCGAGCGTAGATTGGCCTCCACAATCAGGTCGGTGCCCCCCGCGATCCACTGCGCGCCCGGATGCTCCCGGCAGCGGGCGAAGCATTCGGCGAGCGATTCGGGGCGGGTGAAACCCGGACAATCCGCGGCGGAGATTTCTGGAGCCGGGCGCGCGAGGCGGCCGGCCCACGCGTCCTTGGGGGGTGGTCCAAGGCGCGCGGCGGCGGAAGCGATCGGGCGATAGCCCGTACAGCGGCACAGGTTTCCGCCCATGGCATGCGGGTGGCAGGGATCTGAGCGGCCGGGCCGGTACTGTTCCGCGAAGAGGCTCATCACGAATCCCGGGGTGCAGTAGCCGCATTGCGAACCGCCGCACTCGACCATGGCCTGCTGCACCTCATGGAGCGGCCCGCCGGCGGCGAGCGCTTCAACGGTGTAGATCTCCTGCCCGGCGGCCATGGGGACCAGCATCAGGCAGCTATTCACCGGGAGGTACGCGGCGCTGCCCGCGCGCCAGCGGACCATTGCGACGGTGCAGGCTCCGCACTCGCCTTCGGCGCAGCCTTCCTTGGCACCGGTGAAGCCGCGGTCGCGCAGGAAATCCAGGAGCGTAGTGTGGCTGCCTTGCTCGTCACAAACACGCAGGCCATTGAGTAGGAAGTCGATCGGCATGGCTCCCGGTTCCCGGCCGGGGTATTTTTGAAATTGTAACAAACGCCGGGCGCCCTTCTTGGGGCAGCCGCGCGGTATCTCAGGCGGACATGGCTTGTTCGAGGTCCCACTTCAGGTCCTCTACGTCTTCGATCCCGACCGAGATCCGCACCAGGTCCTTGGTAACGCCGGCTTCCATCTGCTGGGCATCGCTGAGTTGTTGATGGGTCGTCGACGCCGGGTGGATGATCAGGCTCTTAGCATCGCCGAGGTTGGCCAGGTGCGAGAAAATCTTGACGTTGTCGATGAGCTTGCGGCCGGCTTCGAGCCCTCCTTTGATGCCGAAGGTCACGATCGATCCCTGGCCCTTCGGCAGGTACTTCCGCGACAGGGCGTAGTAAGGGCTGGACGTCAACCCGGGATATTTGACCCACGTGACCGAGGGCTGGCTTTCGAGCCACTGCGCGACGACGAGCGCGTTGCGACTGTGCGCGTCCATACGGTACGGCAGGGTCTCGATGCCCTGGATGAACAGGAACGAGTTGAAGGGGCTCATGCAGGGGCCGAAATCGCGCAGGCCTTCCACGCGTACCTTGATGATCCATGCCAGCGGCCCGAAGACGTCGCTGAATACCATGCCGTGATAGCCGGGGCTGGGCTGGGTAACCGCGGGATATTTGTCGCTCCAGGGGAACTTGCCGCTATCGACGATCACGCCGCCGATGGAGGTGCCGTGCCCACCGAGGAACTTGGTGGCCGAATGGACCACGATGTCGGCGCCGTATTCGATAGGGCGGCAGAGATAAGGCGACGCCATGGTGTTGTCGATGACCAGCGGCACGCCGGCTTCGTGCGCGATTTTGGCGACGGCCTCGATGTCGAGCACGTTCATGCGCGGGTTGGCGATGGTCTCGCCGTAGAGGGCCTTGGTTTTGGGCGTAATCGCCTTGCGGAAGTTTTCCGGATCGTCCGGCTCGACGAACTTGACGTCGATTCCCAGACGGCGGAAGCTGACGTCGAACTGGGTGTAGGTGCCGCCATAAAGTGTGCTGGCCGATACGATCTCGTCGCCCGGGCCGGCCAGGCCTGTGATGGCGAGGAATTGCGCCGACTGTCCGCTGGAGGTTGCCAGAGCGGCTATGCCGCTTTCGAGCGCCGCCACGCGCTGCTCGAAGACGTCGGTAGTGGGGTTCATGATCCGGCTGTAGATATTGCCGAACTGCTGCAGTGCGAACAGGGCGGCGGCGTGATCGGAATTGTCGAAGGTGAACGAGGTGCTCTGGTAAATCGGCACGGCGCGGGCGTGGCTGGACGCGTCGGGCGTGTGTCCGGCGTGCAGCGATTTGGTGGCGAATCCCAGTTCACGTTGAGGAGCTTTGTTGTCGGGCATATCTGAACAGGATACCGTGGCGCCGCCCACCCGGCTGCAGATGCGCGGACTACGAAAAAACGGGCTTCCTCGGCACGAATTGCGGGTATACTCGTCTGCAGAAGGTTAGTTCGAAACATTATTGGATTCCAGGGAGGTGCTATGTCCTGCCGTTCCCTTTTCCTCATTCCGCTGCTCTCGGCAACAGCAGCTTTCTCTCAAACCACCACCAGTCAGGAGATTTCCGGGCTGGTTCAGGACGCCACCGGCTCGGTGGTGCCAAACGCGACCATCAACGTAAAGAACAACGAGACAGGCTTTGTCCGTACGACGCAATCCAATGAGGCCGGGCTGTACGTGGTTTCGAACCTGCCCATCGGGACCTACGAGATTTCGGCGGAGGCATCGGGATTCAAAAAGTACGTCACCACCGGCGTCGTGCTGAACGTGAACTCAAAACTGTCGGTGAACGTGAAACTCGAAGTGGGCAACGTCGTGGACAAAATCGAGGTGAAGGCCGACGCGGCACAGGTGGAAACCACCACCGGAGAGGTAGGACGCCTGGTGAGCGGCGAGCAGGCCACGCAACTGCAGTTGAACGGCCGGAATTTTCCGCAATTGCTGCAGTTGCTGCCCGGCGTATCGACGACGTTCAGCAGCGGGTTCGGTCTGTTCGGCGGCTACGGCGTGAACAATAGCGCACAATCGGTGAACGGCAGCCGGACGGATACATTCTCGTGGAACCTGGACGGCGCCGACAACAAGGACAACGGAGGCGGCGGCAACAACTTCGTCAACATCAATCCGGACGCGATCGCCGAATTCAAGGTGCTCACCACGAACTACAGCGCCGAGTTCGGATACAGCGCGGGCGCGGTGATCAACATCGCGGTGCGCAGCGGCGCCAAGGAGTTCCATGGCGGGGCATATGAGTACCTGCGCAACGACGCAATCCAGGCGCGGGCATTCAACGCTACGATCAAACCAGAGCTGCGGTACAACAATTTCGGCGCCAACATCGGCGGCCCGATCTTCATTCCCAAGAAGTTCAACAAGGACCGCAACAAGCTCTTCTTCTTCTTCGGAACGGATTTCAAACGGCTGCGGCAGGGCGCGATCAATACCTGGACGGTGCCGACGCCGCAGCAGATCAACGGCGACTTCTCCGCGCTGGCATCCTCGAAATGGCCCAAGGATCCGTCGACGGGCGGGGTATTTCCGAACGGGATCATTCCCGCCAACCGGTTCAGCCCCAACAGCCATCGCCTGCTACAGAATTATCCGGCGCCGAACTACACCGGCAGCGGCGGGAACCTGGTCTTCCCCACGATGGCTCCTCTCAACACGAACCAGTATATTTTGAAGGGCGATTACAACATCAACGAGAAGAACCAGCTCTCGGTGCACTGGTTCCGGGATTATTACGAATCCCTGCAGAACCTGACCAACCTGGCGTTATACGAGCGTCACATACCGGGCACGAACACCAGCGCCCAGTGGACCTACGTGGCTAATCCCACCACGGTCAACGTGTTCCAGTTCGCCTTTACAGGAAATGTGATCAAGGAGAAGGTAGGCATCCGCGCGAATCCGATCTTCACAACCGATTTCTCCCGCCAGGGGGAAGGTATCAATTACCCGCTTATTTACAACGCCGCGGACTTTATTCCCAGCATCAGCCTTTCGGGCTACAACGGCCTCAGCGTGACGCCGCTGAACTTCGATAATTTCAACCGGATCTTCAGTTGGAAGGACGATTTCTCAAAGCTGAAGGGCAACCACAACTTGAAGGCCGGCATCCTGATCCTGCGCAGCCGAAAGAACCAGGACAATGTTCCGGCAATCAACGGCAGCTTCGCGTTCAATACCAGCGCGTCGAACACCACGGGCAACGTGGTGGCGGATGCGGTGCTAGGGAACTTCTACACCTACACCGAGGCTGGGAGTTTCCGGCAGGGGTGGTATCGATTCACGCAGATCGAGCCTTACGTGCAGGACGACTGGAAAGTCTCCAAGCGGCTGACGCTGAACCTGGGCTTCCGGTGGGCCTACATGCAGCCGCAGTACAGCGCGCTGCAGAACACATCCACGTTCCTGCCTCAGTATTACGTTCCGGGCCAGGCGCCGACGATCGTTGCTTCCACCGGAGCCATCGTTCCGGGCACCGGAAACCCGTACAACGGCCTGGTGCTGGGCGGCAGCAGCTTTCCGCAGTCGGCGACCGGCAGAGTGCCGGTGACCAACGATCCCACAGTGAAGGCGCTGTTCCACGATCTGCCGTACGGCGCCATGAACACTTATTGGGGAACCTGGGCGCCGCGATTCGGCTTCGCCTACGATGTGACCGGGAAGGCAAGCACTGTAGTGCGCGGCGGCATCGGCGTGTTCTATGAGCGAATCGAGGGTAACTTCATATTCAGCGCCGTGAACAATCCGCCGTTCATCCAGCAGTCCACCGTATACAACGGCAACGTGGAGAATCCGGCGGGCGCCACCTTGCAGGTGTTCCCCGCCACCATCAATAACTCGCACTTCCTGGATATGAAGGTGCCGCGAACCCTGAACTGGAGCCTGGGCGTGCAGCAGAAACTGAGCAAAGACATGATGCTCGACGTGGCTTACGTGGGCTCGAGCGCCGCTAACCTCTCTTACCAGGATGATATCAACCAGTTACAGCCCGGAACGCTGCAGGCTCATCCGGGCGTGAATGTGAATGCGCTGCGTCCCTATCCGGGCTACGCGGACATTTACCAATACGTAACCGGCGCCAACTTCATTTACAACTCGATGCAGGTGCAGTTCAAGAAACAAATGGCCGGCGGCGGGTTGTTTAACGTGGCTTACACGTGGTCCAAAGCCAGAACCGATGCCAACGCCTACAACTATCAACCGATGAACAGCTTCAACCTGCGCGGCGACTGGGGACCTTCGAGCTACAACCGCAACCAGGTCGCAGTGTTCAGCTACGTGTATCCCCTGCCCTTCTGGAAGAACGGACGCGAATGGTACAAGGTGGCCCTGGGCGGATGGCAGGTCTCCGGCGTGACTACGCTCCAGACAGGACTGCCGTTCAACCTCGGGCTGCCAAGCGACACCGCGGGTACGGGTATCGCCAACCAGCGTCCGAACGTGATCGGCGACTGGAGCGGGCCCACGCGCACGCAGTACCTGAACCCGGCCGCGTTCGCGGTGCCCCCCGCAGGGACGTTCGGGAACCTCGGAGCCTACGCGATCTTCTATCCTTTCTTCAACAACTGGGACGTCGCGTTGCAGAAGAATTTCCGGATTACCGAGAAGCTGAATACGGCCTTCCGCGCGGAGTTCTTCAATTTTCCGAATCACCTCTCCTACACGGCTCTGTCCACTACGGTCACTTCGTCCACGTTCGGCCAGGTGACCGGAGCGACAGATCCGCGGACGATGGAATTCGCGCTCCGGCTGAGCTTCTAACCAGCCGAGCGCCCGCTTTCGACACTTGCCGCCTAACCTTTTCTGACATAGACTGTCTATGTCATGGAAGAGCGCGAAGCTATTCCTCCGGGAACGCTGGCCATGCTGATCCTCAAGACGCTGGCCCGCGGCGGAGAGATGCACGGGTTTGAGATTGCGGAGGCTATCCGGCGCCACTCGGAAGATGTTCTGCAGGTGGAGGAGGGGTCGCTCTACCCCGCCCTGCAGCGGATGCTGATGAAGGGATGGCTGACCGGCGAATGGAGCAAGACCGCGGAGGGGCGGCGGGCGCGGTACTACCAGGTCACCCCGGCGGGGCGGCGCCGGCTGGAGGCCGAACTGGAGAGCTACTATCGCGTGGCGCGTGCGATTGCGCAGGTGCTGGTGGCAGAGTAAGCACGGAGGTGTGGCATGGGGATGCGGGACCTGGGGCGGCGGCTGAAATACCTGCTGCACCGCGACGAAGCGTCGGGCGAGCTCGACGAGGAAATGCGGCTGCACATCGAATTGCGCACGCGGCAGCTTCAGGACCGCGGGCTCGGGGAGCGGGAGGCTCGCTACGCCGCGCGGCGGGAGTTCGGAAACCGCGCGATGCTGGAAATTGCGGCGTCCGACGTCTGGGGCTGGGGCCCCTGGGAGCGCCTGGCGCAGGACGCACGGTATGCGGCGCGGTCGCTGCGCAAGGCGCCGGGGTTTGTCGCTGTAGCGGTGGTGACTCTAGCGGTGGGGCTTGGGATGAACACGGCGGTTTTCAGTATCGTGAGCGCGGTGATGCTGCGCAGTCTTCCCTACCCGGAACCCGGGCGGCTGATTTCGCTGTGGGAGGAGACGCCACGACGGCAGGACGTAGGCACGCTGAACAGCTCCGGGAACAACCTCGGCGGTGTCCACGCGCGCACCAGGACTACGGTGGCCGCGGCGAACCTGATGGACTATCGCAAAGGCGCCGCGGCTTTTGAAGGGTTGGCCGGTGTGGAGACCGCCCGAATGAATCTCACCGGCAACGGCGTGCCGGAGCGCCTCATCGGCGAGAGCGTGACGGCCAATTATTTCACGGTTATGGGCGTGGCCCCGCAACTTGGGCGCACGTTCACGGAGGAAGAAGACCGCGAAGGCGGCGATCCGGTGGTGGTGCTCTCCGCTCGATTCTGGGAGCGGCGGCTCGGCAGCGATACGGCAGTGCTGGACAAGACGGTGATGCTGGATGAAAAACCTTACCGCGTGATTGGCGTGATGCCGCGGGGGTTCGAGCCCGTCACGCAATATGGCAACACCGAACCGGTGGAGTTCTTCGTTCCGGCGGCGTACCCGAAGGAGCAATTAGCGGCGCACGGGGATCACGATATCGGGGTAGTGGGACGGCTGAAGCCGGGCGCGACGCTTCGAACCGCGCAGGCGCAGCTCGATGCCGTGTCGGCGGCGCTGGCGGCGAGATACCCGGTTACGAATCGCGGCATCACGGCGGTGATCGCCCCGCTGCGAGACGACATCGTGCAGAGCGTAAGCGACTCGCTGCGCGCGCTGCTGGCCGCTTCAGGGTTGATCGTGCTAATCACGTGCGTCAACGTGGCCAACCTGCTGCTGGTGCGGGCCGTGGCCCGGCGGCACGAGACCAGCGTCCGCCTGGCGCTGGGCGCGGGCCGCGGCCGGATCGCGCGCGCGTTCCTGGGGGAGAGCATGCTGGTGTCGGCGGCGGGGTGCGCGGCGGGCATCGTGCTGGGGCGGGCACTGATGCAAGTTCTGGTGGCGGCGGCGCCGCAGACCATTCCGCGGCTGGCGACGGTGAGCATGGATTGGCGCGTGTTCTCGGTGGCGGCGGCGATGACGATAGCCGCCGGGCTCGTATTCGGCCTGGCACCGGCGTGGCAGGCCTCGCGGACACGGCCCTCGGAGAGTCTGAAGGCAACCGAACGGCGCGGCGGCGGCACGGCGCAATCGCGATGGCGCGGCGCCCTGACCGTGACGGAGGTGGCGCTCTCCCTCGTGCTGATGGTGGGAGCGGGGCTGTTTCTGAAAAGCTTCACGACGATCATGGGGATGGACCTGGGCTTCCGGACGGAGCACGTGCTGGCGATGAATGTGAATCTGCCGGTGCTGCGGTACAAAACCGCCGACCTGCGGCTGGCTTTCTACCAGGAATTGGAACGGCGCGTGCGAGCGCTGCCTGGCGTGCAGTCAGTTGCGTACGCGAACCGGCTGCCGCTGCGCGGAGGATGGAGCACCGGGATTGAGATCGAGAACGTGAGCGAGAGCAATCTCTCGCCGGATTCACAGCCGGTCAACCCGGGCTATTTCGAAGCTCTGGGGATTCCGCTGGTCCGCGGGCGGCTGCTAACCGAGGAAGATCGCAAGGGCCAGCCGTACGTGGCGGTGGTGAACCTGGCGTTCGCGCGGCAGTACCTGAAAGGCGGCGATCCGCTCGGCCGGCGATTCCGGCGCGGTCCGCAAGCAGTGTGGTTTTCGATTGTGGGCATCGTAAACGACATCCGGCGCGGCGGTAAGACGAAGGATATGCGGCCGCAGATTTACCTCGCGGCGGCGCAGACCGACGGGTACCCGGTGCGGCTGGCGGACTTTGCGGTCCGGACGGCGGGCAACCCGCGGCTACTGGCCAACGCGATCCAAAGACAGGTGTGGGGGATCGATAAGGACCAGCCGGTGACGGGCGTGGAAACCATGGAAGAGCTGATCAGCGAGAGCGTGGCGGTGCAGCGCTTCCAGATGCTGCTGCTGGGAGTGTTTGCGGGCGTGGCCGTGCTGCTGGCCATGATCGGAGTGTTCGGCGTGCTTTCATACTCGGTGAACCAGCGGATGAACGAGCTCGGCGTGCGAATCGCGCTGGGCGCCTCGCCGGGACGAATTCTGGGGCTGGTGATGCAACAGGCGGGAGGGTTGGTAGCGGCCGGCGCAGCGTTTGGATTGGCGGGCGCCTGGGGGCTGACGCGGTTCGTGGGACACCTGCTGTTCCACGTGGAGTCGCACGACCCTGCGACGTATGCGGCAGCGGCCGGCATTCTGGCGGTGGTCGGATTAGCTGCGGCGATGGGGCCGGCACTACGGGGCGCGCGCGTGGACCCGGCGGTGACGCTGCGGGAGGAATAAGGTATCTTTCCGCACAAACAGATCCTATAGTTCGTGCAACGCCGAGACGACTCATCACACAATCAGACAAGCCCTTGGCGTTAATTGCGCCGCTTGCGCGATTCGAGTACACTCTTAGACCACCGCATCGAATTTTCGCCATTTGGGTTCGGAGGGGGGCTGAGACGATGCTTGAAAGGACTGACCAGGAGTTACCAAAGTCCGGTGACGGAGGATCCCCCGAGAGTAAGGACGTTGACCAGAAGAAGTCTTCGTCCGACGATCTTATCTCCTACAAGCGCACCGAACTTGGATGTGTTACCGACCTGAGGCGGCTACTGGACATCGCCGTCAGAATCGAGCTCAATCGATCCATCCTGCAACTGACCGAGGATGTGCTGAAGCGGGTGGAGAACAAGTGCTTCTCCATCGCCGTCGTGGGTGAGTTCAAGCGGGGCAAGAGCACTTTCATCAACGCGCTCCTGGGCCGTGAGATCCTGCCCGCGGATATTCGCCCCTGCTCGGCCACGCTGAATCGGGTCACGTACGGATTACGTCCGTCGGTCACGATTTACTTCAAGTCGCAGAGCGGCGAGCCACCCCGCGTGGAAGAAATCGGGATCGATGAGCTGGAGAAGTACGTCACGAAGCTGACGCCGGAATCCAAGAATACTTCGGCGCAGATCGAAGAAGCAGTGATTCACTACCCGACGGAATACTGCCGTCACAACGTCGATATCATTGACACGCCGGGACTCAACGACGACGAAACTATGACCGGGGTAACCATGTCGGTAATCCCGAAGGTGGACGCAGCGATTCTGGTAATCATGCCGGAGTCGCCGTTCTCAGGATACGAAGGCGATTTCCTGACCAAGCACCTGCTGCTCCAGGATCTGGCCCGGGTGATGTTCGTGGTGACCGCCGTCGACCGTCTGCGAAAGCCGAAGGATCGCGAACGTATCGTGACGGTGATCGAGGAGCGGATTGCCGAATCGGTGGATTCACGGCTCAAGGAGCAATTCCCGCCCGAAAGCGAGGAGTTCAAGCGATACCGGCAGCAGATCGGACGCCCGATCGTGTTTCCACTATCGGCCTACCAGGCGCTCGAGGCGCAGCAGGAGAATGACGAGGAACTTCTCAAGGAGAGCCAGTTTGCGAAGTTCACTTCCGCCCTGGAGCAGTTCCTGACACACACGCGGGGCGCTATCGAACTACAGGTACTGGCCAATCGAATCATCGCCAGCAGCGACGAAATCGTCAAGAAGATCAATATCGAAGTCGGCGCCCTGAATATGGGGCAGGAAGAGTTCCGCGCGGCGTATGAGGCCTCATTGGCCCAACTGGAGAACTTGCGCCGCCGCCGCGACCAGGAGATCGGGAAGATCGAGGACGCGGAGGCGCGAACCACGGCGCGCCTCGAACCAGTGGCGGCGCGTATCGGGGATGATTTGAAGAAGGCCGCGCTGGAGGTGATCGACAGCACGCAGGTAACTACCGATGATCTCTCGCAGGCCAAACTGCCGCAGTTGACGGAGCAGTTGGGCCGGAAGGTCTCCGAGGCGGTCAAGGTGCGGGCGCTGCGCGCGGGAGAGGCGCTGCAGCTCGAGATCGAACACGACCTGGAATCGGAGCTGAATCGGCTCAATCATTTTGCCGATGTCGTTGGCGCGACCCTGAGCGGCATTGAGGGCCAGTTCGGCGCCGTGCAGGTGGATCCGTCCGAGCGGCCGAGCATCGGCGGCGAGAGCTTTGCCGCCGCGCTCTCAGTCTTCACGGGTTTCGGCGGCATCTGGTCGGGCTACCGGGAAGCCGGTGTGAAGGGCGCCGCGGTAGGGGGCATTGCCAGCTTGGGCACCTGCGTAGCGGGAGGCATGCTGGCGGCGGCCTTGAGCATACCGGTTACACTGCCGGTCGTGTTGGGGCTGGGAATCATCTCGATCTTCACCGGCGGGTGGGCCGTGGGGCGGCTGTTCGGCGCCGACCGGGTCGAGAGATTCCGGGAAAAATACCGGGCGGCGATCCAGGAACGAATCGACGAGGAGCTTCGCGAGCGGGACCTCGCTGGTTCCGTGAAAAAGAACATCTCGAGTGTGTATACCGCCGTCAAGGAGAAGGTGATCGGAGAGGTGACGGCATCGATCGAGCAGACTCAGAGCACGCTCGACGATATGCGGAATCGGAAAGCCCGGGACGAGGCGCTCACCGAACGGAAGCGGCAGGAGTCCGAACAGACTCGCGATGAGGTTCTGGGAATTCGCGTCAAGGCGCTGCGCCTGTCAAACCAGCTCGCGGAGATCGCGAATGTCTGATGTGGTTTCGGATAACCCGACAACGACAATTCCCCTCAATTTCGGGGCGTTTCTAGAGGAGCGGCGAAGCGAACTTGCGGAGCACACGGCCGCCGGCGGCATCACCGACTACGCGTTCGGGTTCGATCACAGCCTTCGTAAGCGCATTGCCTCAGTGGCGCCGGCGCGCTACCTGGTCAGCATGCTGTCGGCAACAGCCGGACCCAT
>Ga0335080_10000411_pt1 | contig 38930 bp, 38 predicted proteins | sample Lox_Sample_34_FD_206720 | JGI IMG/M metagenome (GOLD analysis project Ga0335080, IMG submission 206720) | Soil microbial communities from Loxahatchee National Wildlife Refuge, Florida, United States - Lox_Sample_3.4 | ecosystem: Environmental > Terrestrial > Soil > Wetlands | place: USA... | reverse complement strand
GCTCGCGCGCCTCGTCCTCGACGGCGAAGAGCCCGCCCGACGCGACCACCTGCGCCACGTCGCCGCGCTCGACGCGGTCGAGCGCGAGCGGCCGGCGCGCGAGCACGTCGTTGAATGCGGCGGCCTGGAGCGCGGACAGGAGGAAGCGCGCGGCGCGGCGGTCGCGCAGCCGCAGGCGGCCCTCGAGAAGGGCGCGGCCGCGCTCCGCGTTGTCGCCGTCGCGCCCGAAGCGCTGCTCGCCGAAGCGGTTCGCGAAGCCCATCCGCGCGATCTCGGCGAGGCGCTCGCGCGCGGCGGCGGCGGACGCGGCGTCGACGCCCCGCACGGCGATCTCGAAGGCATTCGCGCGGAGCTGGCCGGTGCGGAGCTTGTGCGGGTGGCGCGCCGCCTCCAGGACGCGCGCGCCGGCGGGCTCGAGCTCGAGCGCGCGCTCCGGGTCGAGGCCCGGGACCGAGAGCCACTGCCGCGCCACCGCGCGCCGGTCCTTGCGCCCGGCATAGCCGACGGCGCCCGGCGCGACCCGCGCGGCGCGCGCAAGCGCATCCGCCACCTGCTCCGTCGTCCGGTTCCGCTTCTCGACGCGGACGAAGGTGTGGCCGCCCTCTCCGCTCGGCGCGTACAGCGGGATCTCGTCGACCGCGAAGTCCTCCGGGGTGGTGCGGATCCGCGGCATCAGAACATGGATAGCTGCGAGCACGGCGCGAACGAGCGGCGGTGCACCGGGCTCGGGCCGAGCCGGCGCAGCGCCTCCCGGTGCTCGCGGGTCGCGTAGCCCATGTGCCGGGCGAAGCCGTAGCCGGGGTGCTCCTCCTCGAGTCGACACATGATCGCGTCGCGATGGACCTTGGCGACGATCGAGGCGGCGGCGATCCAGGCGTCCGTCGCGTCGCCGCCCACGATCGGGGTCTGGGCCGCGGTGATGCCCGGGATGGTGCGCGCGTCCACCAGCACGTGTGCGGGCTCGACCGCGAGCCCCACGACGGCGCGCCGCATCGCCTCGAGCGCCGCCCGGTAGACGTTCAGCCGGTCGAGCTCGGCCGGCCACACCTCGCCGATCGAGACCGCGACCGCCTGGGTCCGGATCGCGGCGTCGAGCCTCTCGCGCACCGGGCGCGCGAGCTGCTTCGAGTCCGCCAGGCCGGGCAGCTCCACCCGCTCCGGCAGGATGACCGCCGCGGCCACGACCGGCCCCGCCAGCGGCCCGACGCCGACCTCGTCGACGCCGGCGACGCGCACCGCCCCCGTTCGCCGGAGGCGCCGGCCCCGGGCGAACAGGCGCGCCAGCCGGGCGCGCTCGCGCCGCAACGCCTCGAGACGACGCACGAGCGTGTCGGACAGCGCGGCGGCGCCCGCGCGCGTGTCGCCGCGCAGCACGCGCAGCATGCGGGCGACCGCGCGGGCGTCGCGCGCCTCGCGGGCGCGCGCAGCCAGCTCCGCCAGCGGAGTTCCAGTCGGCGCGCTCATTCGGGCTCGGGCTTGGGCCGGATCCCGACCTTGCGCTCGACGGCGCGCAGCCGGCGCAGTGCTTCGGGGAGGCGGTTCAGCGCCGCCACGGTGCGGCGCCAGAGATGCTCGTCGACGGCCGGCGCGCCCCACACGCGCGAGCCCGGCGCCAGGTCGCGCGTGACGGCGGTGCGGCCGCCCAGGAACGAGCCGGCGCCGATCGACAGGTGCCCCGCGGTCGCCGCCTGGCCCATGATGATGGTGCCGCGCCCCACCGTGGTCGATCCCGCCAGCGCCGACTGGCCGACCATGACGACGTCCTCGCCGACGTCGCAGTTGTGCGACACGATGCAGAGGTTGTCGATCTTCGCGTTTCGCCGCACGCGCGTCTCGCCGAGCGTGGCGCGATCGATCGTGGCGTTGGCGCCGATCTCGACGTCGTCCTCGATCACGACCCGGCCGATCTGCGGGATCTTCACCGGGCGGCCCGCCTCGTCGAAGCTGTAGCCGAAGCCGTCGGCGCCGATCGCGGCGCCGGGGTGGAGCAGCACGCGGTCGCCGATCGAGACGTCCTCGCGGATCACGCAGCTCGCGTGGATCACGCAGTCGGCCCCGATCCGCACCCGCTCGTACAGGACGACCCCGGCGTGGATCGCGGTGCGCGCCCCCACCGCGCAGCCCGCGCCGACCACCGCGCACGGCCCGATCCACGCGCTCGGGTCGACCGAGGCCTCGGGCGCGACGACCGCGGTCGGGTGGATGCCGGGCACCGGCGCCGGGTCGCCGAGCAGGCGCGCCACGGCGCGCGCGAAGTCGAGGTCGGGGCGCGGCGACCGGATCGTGGGGCGACCGCCGGTGTCGATTCCCGGCGGCGCGATCGCCGCGCCGGCGCCGCTCCGCGCCAGCGCCTCGGCGTAGCGGGCCGAGCGGACGAAGGCCAGGTCGCCGGGTGTGGCGCTCTCGAGCGGCGCCACCCCGCGCACCACGAAGCCCGCGTCGCCCTCGCATTTTCGGCCGAGGGCGTCGGCGATCGCAGCGAGCGCGGTCGGCCGCAGCCGGGCCACGCCGCGGCTAGCGGGCCAGCAGCACGGCGATCGGCGAGCTGCGCACCACCGCGGCCGAGTTGCTGCCGAGGAAGTACTCGTGGATGCGGCTGCGGCCGAAGGCACCCATCACGATCATGCCGGCGCCGGCCTCGCGCGCGGCGTCGACGATCTTCGAGTCGGGCCGCCCGAGCGTCGAGGCCGCCTCGCGCACCGGCACGGTCGGCGTGCCGAGCAGCCGCCGCACCTCGTCGAAGCGCGCGGCCGAGCGGCCCTTGTCCTTCGAGTCGACGAAGACGTGGATCGTCTCGCCGAGCCGGCCCGCCAGCTCCACCGCGAGCCGCGCGGCGATGCGCGAGCCGGGCGAGCCGTCGAAGGCGAGCAGCACCGGCCCCGCGAGCTCGGCGCTCGCCGGCACCACCACGGCCGGCTTCGACGTCTTTCGCAGCACGCCGTCGGCGGTCGAGCCGATCAGCGCGGTCCGGAACCCGGCGTGCTCGCCGTCGCGGCCGATCACGATCAGGTCGGCCTGCTTGGCGCGCTCGACGATCACGTCGTCGGCGACGCCGCGCGGTGTCTCGGTGCTCGACTCGGCGCCCTTCTCGCGCGCCGCCGCCGCCAAGCGCCGGCACGCCGCCTCCGCCCGCGCCGCGAGGAAGCCCTCGAGCGCGTCGAGCGGCGGGACGGCGATGCCGAGGCCATCGCTCCGGTAGCCGCGGGTGGCGCGCTCCTCCACCACCGAGACGCACGCCACGCGCGCGCGGAGCCGCGCCGCCAGCGCCACGCCGTAGCGCTCGGCGGCGGCCGCCGCCTCCGAGCCATCCGTCGCGACCAGGACCGTCTCGATCATGACATCCTCGCGTCTTCTCGCGGCGCGCCGGTCCCGCCGCAGCTCACGAGAGCCAGCGCCCGAGCGGTGTACCCCAGACCGCGCGCATCGCGCGGCGCAGCCAGCGCCCCTTGGCTGCATCGTAGGGGAACCAGAGCGGCTCCGACCGGGACCCGAAGCGGTCGACCACGATCGACTGCACCTGGCAGTAGCTCTTGAGCCCGAGCTCGCCGTTGACCCGCCCGAGACCGCTCTGCTTGGCGCCGCCGAAGGGCGACTCGGGGATCCCGTAGGTGATCATGCAGTCGTTGACCACCGCGCACCCGGACGCGAGCGATCGGGCCAGCTCGATCCCGCGGCGCTTGTCGCGGGTCCAGACGCTGCCGTTCAGCCCGTAGCTCGAGTCGTTGGCGAGCCGGATCGCCTCCTCGTCGTCGCGCACGCGCATCACCGGCATCAGCGGTCCGAAGCTCTCCTCGCGCATCACCAGCATCTCGTGGTCGACGTCGGTCATCACGGTCGGCTCGTAGAAGAGGCCCGCGTAGCCCGGGTTGCGGCGGCCGCCCGTCAGGATGCGGGCGCCGCGCCGGCGCGCGTCCTCGACGTGGGCCTCGACGGTCTCGAGCTGGCGCGGCCAGCACAGCGGCCCCACGTCGATCTCCCCGCCGACGCCCTGTCGCAGCCGCGCGGTCTTCTCGACCACGCGGCGCAGGAACTCGTCGGCGACGGCGTCCGCCACGTACACGCGCTCGGTCGAGACGCAGACCTGCCCCGCGTTCGCGAAGGCGCCGTACACGGCGCCGTTGGCGGCGCGCTCGAGGTCGGCGTCGGCGCACACGACCATCGGGTCCTTGCCGCCGAGCTCGAGGGTGCACGGCACGAGCTGGCGGCCGCACGCCTCCGCGACGCGGCGGCCGGTGCGCACGCTGCCGGTGAAGCAGATCTTGTCGACACAAGCCTCGACCAGCGCCGCGCCCGTCTCGCCGTCGCCGGTCGCGCAGGTGACGATGCCCTCGGGCACCCCCGCGGCGCGGAAGAGCTCCTCGACGAGGTGACCCGCAGCCGGTGTCACCTCGGAAGGCTTCAGGATCACCGCATTGCCGGCGACGAGCGCCTGCGCCGCGGGGTTGAGCGCGAGGATGAAGGGGAAGTTCCACGGAGTGATGATGCCGACCACGCCGAGCGGCTTGTAGGCGAGGCGCAGCTTCTTGGTCTTCATCAGGTGCAGCGGCACGCTGCGCTCCGCGAGGATGCGGCGGGCGCGCTTCGCCCAGAACTCGAGCGCATCGCACGCGGCGACCAGCTCCGCCGAGATCACCTCGAACTCCGGCTTGCCCGTCTCGCCCGCGATCACCTCCGTGAACTCCGCCTCGCGCGCGAGCAGCACGCGGATCGCGCGGCGCAGGTAGCGCGCGCGCCCTTCGCATCCGAGCGCGGCCCAGCCCGGCTGCGCCTTGCGCGCGCGCTCGACGGCCGCGCGCACGTCGTCGGCCGTCTGCACCTCGATCTCCCCGATCGGCTCGAGCGTGGCCGGACTGCGCAGCCGCAGACGGCGGCGGCCACCGATCGGGTCGGGCAGCGGCTCCACGACGGCCATGCATCCTCCCGCGGGGTGATCCGGTGCGAGAGTACGAGACCCCCGGGGAAGAAGTCAATCAACTCGAACGCCCGCGTCACCGGGCCGGTTGCGCAGCCCTGCGCGACGTGCGATCACGGCGCCGATGGGCGTCCCGCTGCCGCTGGTCGACCGCTTCCCGGCGCTCGCCGCGCTACCCCGGCTGCCGTTCGTCGAGGTGCCGACCCCCGTCGAGCCGCTGCGACTCGCCGGCGTGCCGGAGGGCGCGCTCTGGGTGAAGCGCGACGACGTGAGCTGCCCGATCTACGGCGGAAACAAGCCGCGCAAGCTCGAGTTCGTGCTCGGCGCGGCGGCTGCGAGCCGGAGCCGTCGGCTCGTCACCACCGGCGGCCTCGGGACGCACCACGGCCTCGCCACCGCGCTCCTCGCGCGCTCGCAGGGCATGGCCACGACGATCGTCCTCGTCCCGCAGCCGGTGACCGGTCACGTGCGGCGGCAGATCGAGGCGATGTGGGCGGCCGGGGCCGAGCTGGTGCCGGCGCGCGGAGTCGCCTCGGCCGTGCCGCGGGTGTTGCGCGTGCTCGCCCGCTCGGCGCTGCGCGGCGAGCGGCCCCGCCTCGTCCCGACCGGCGGCACCTCGGCGCTCGGCGACATCGGATTCGTGTCGGCGGCGTGCGAGCTGGCCGATCAGGTGGAGGCCGGCGCGCTGCCGGAGCCGCGCGAGGTCTACGTGCCGGTCGGCAGCGGCGGCACGCTCTCCGGCCTGGTGCTCGGCGCGCGGCTCGCGGGGCTGCGGACGCGCTTCGTCGGGGTCGTGGTGACCGACATCCTGCCGCCCTCCCCCGCGCGGCTGGCGCGCCTCGCCGCGGCCACCCTACGGCGCCTTCGACGCCACGCGCCGTCGCTCCCGGCGCTTCGGATCGCGCCCGAGGACTTCACGCTGACGAGCCGCCAGCTCGGCGCCGGCTACGGAGCGCCCACCGAGGCCGCCGCCGCCGCCGCGTCGGCCGCGCGGCCGGCCGGCCTGCGCCTCGAGCCGGTCTACACCTCGAAGTGTCTGGCCGAGGCGCTGCAGCGGCTGCGCGAGGGGAGCGCCGAGACCCCGCTGCTGTTCTGGCACACCTACAGCTCCGTGGACCTCGCACGCGGGGCGGCTGCGGCGCTGCGCCCGGGCCCGCTGCCGGCCGCGCTACAGCGCCTGCTCGACCGAGCGCCGCGCGAGGACGCGCCGTGATTGGCGCCACCCGGCGCGGCTTCCTGCGCCTGGCCGGGGGCAGCGCCGCCCTCGCTGCGCTCGCGAACGTCCGCACCCTCCCCGCCGCCGCCGCGGCGGGCTCCGCGCGCTTCTTCGCGCCGACGGAGCGCGAGATCCTGACGCAGGTGGTCGAGCGCATGGTCGACACCGGCGAGCCGGCTGCGCCCGCGGTGCGCGCCACCGGCGCGATCGACGCGATCGACGCCCTGTGCGTGTCGCTCGACCCCGGCGCAACCGCGCCGCTGCCCGCGCTGCTGCGCCTCGTGGATTGGAGCCCGCTCCTCTTCGACGGCCGCCCCGCCCGCTTCACGGCGCTCGGCGCCGACGACCAGGATGCCGTCCTCGCCGGCTGGATGGGCAGCCGCTTCGCGTGGCGTCGCACCGCGTTCCTGGCGCTGCGCAACCTGGCCCTGCTCGGCTACTGGAGCCAGGACGCGACCTGGCCGCTGATCGGCTACCAGGGACCGCTGATCGGCCGCACCGCCGCGAGCGGCGCGCCGCGGGGCGCCCCGTGATCCGCTCGATGCTCGACGAGCCCGGCGACCTCTCGCTACACGCCGACGTGTGCGTGATCGGCTCGGGCGCCGGCGGCGCGGTGGCCGCCGCCGAGCTGGCGCAGGCCGGCCTCGCGGTCGTCGTGCTCGAGCAGGGTCCGCACTGGACGCGAGCCGACTTCACCCAGCGCGAGGACCAGATGCTGCCCCGCCTCTTCGAGCAGGCGGGAATGCGGCAGACCCGCGACGGCGGCATCGTCGTCCTGCAGGGCCGCTGCGTCGGCGGATCCACCGTGCACAACCTCTGCTACTGCTTCCGCACGCCGGACCCGATCCTCGCGATGTGGCGCGACGAGCACGAGCTTCCGGAGCTCACCGGCGACGCGCTGCAGCCGAGCTTCGAACGGGTCGAACAGAACCTGAGGGTCAAGCCGATCCGCGAGGACGAGGTGAATGCGCTGAACCGCCTCGTCCGCAAGGGCACCGAGGCGCTCGGCTGGTCCGGCTTCGTGACCCGACACAACCGCGAGGGCTGCGTCCAATCCGGCTACTGCATCCTCGGCTGCAGCTACGACGCCAAGCAGTCGATGCTCGTCACCTACGTGCCGCGCGCCGATCGGGCCGGCGCCCGCATCTACGCCGACGCGCAGGTCGAGCGCATCGAGGTCGAGGGGGGGCGAGCGCGGCGCGTCCACGGGCGCGCGGCGGACGCGACCGGACGCGCGGGCGCGCGGTTCGAGGTCGAAGCGCGCGCCGTGGTGCTGTCGGCCGGCGCCGTGGGATCGCCCGACCTCCTGCTGCGCAGCCGCATCGCGAACCGAAGCGGCCAGGTCGGCCGCAATCTCCACCTGCACCCCTCCGTGCTGGTGGCGGGGATCTTCGACGAGGAGGTCCACGCCTACCGAGGCATCCCGCAGAGCTACTACGTCGACCAGTTCATCGACCTCCGGCGCGATCCGCACAGCGGCTACGTGCTGATGCCGATCACCGGCTTCCCGGTGCTCACCGCGACGAACCTGCCCGGCTTCGGACGCGCGCACTTCCGCCTGCTGCGCGACTACGCGCGCACCGCGGCGATGCTGGTGCTGCTGCACGATCGCAGCGCGGGGTCCGTGGAGCCCGGGCCGTCGCTGTCGCGCCCGCACATCGACTACGCGCTCGACGCGCACGACCGCCGACTGCTCGCCGAAGGAGCGGTGCACTGCTGCCAGGTGCTGTTCGCCGCGGGCGCCCGTCGGGTCGTGGTGCCCTATCTCGACGCGCCGCTCGTGCTCACCCCTGGCGACGACCTCGGCGCCATCACCCGGCGCGGCGTGCGGCAGGGCGCGATTCCGATCGCCTCCACCCATCCGCAGTCGACGTGCCGGATGGGCGGCGATCCGCGCGCCTCCGTGGTGGACGCCTTCGGCGAATGCCACGAAGTAGGCGGGCTCTTCGTCGCCGACATGAGCGTCTTCCCGACCTCGCTCGGCGCGCCGCCGCAGATCACGACGGCCGCGCTCGCGGACCGCACGGCGCACCACATCGCGGAGCGGTGGAGCGAGATCGCCGCCTAGAGGATGAGCCGCCTCTCAGCGCTCGCGGTGCGCCCCGGCGACCCAGCAGAGCACGTCGGTCTCGGTGACGAGGCCGACGAGCTCGCCTTCCTCGATCACCGGCAGGCACCCGATCTTGTGGTTGGCCATCAGCCGGGCGGCGAGCTGGACGGCCGCCTCCGGCCCGATCGTGATCGCGGGCGCGGACATCACCCGCTCGATCTCGATCGCGTGCAGGAAGGCGCGCCGAGCCTCGCTTCCGAAGGATCCCAGCTCCGAGAGCGAGGCCCGCAGCAGATCGCGCTGGGAGAGCACGCCCACCAGCCTGCCGCCGTGCACCACCGGGATGTGGCGCACCCGTCCGAGCGTCATGATATCCTCGACCGTCGACAGCCGGTCCGTCACGCTGATCGTCACGATCTTCGTCTGCATGATGTCTCGGACCCGACTGGCGACCCGATGAGCCGTCTCGCCGACTGCGCCGCTTCGTTCGTCGACCGTGGGATCCGTCGTCCAGGAGCCTGTCACCCGCTCGTCGGCCATGTGGGGAAGTCTACTGCATGAGCACTCCGCGGGGGAAACGAAACGAGCGAGGTGACGGACCGACACGCGAGGAGCGACACGAGCCGGAGAAGCCGGCTCCGCGCGCGGAGCCGGCCGGACGGGTGCCCGATCTCCTGCGGCGCCTGCTCGGGCTCGGCGTCACGGGCCTGCTCACGACCGAGGAGGTACTGCGCAAGGCCCTCGGCGACAGCGTGCCGAAGGACTGGATCGAGTTCGCGGCGCAGCAGAGCGAGCGCACGCGGCGCGAGCTCGTCGACCGCGTGGCGGCGGAGATCGGCCGCACGCTCGACGGCGTCGATCTGCGCGAGCTCGTCGCGCGCCTGCTGCAGGGACACACGCTCGAGGTGAACGCGCAGATCCGCTTCGTCGCCCGCGAGCGGGAAGGCCGCGCCACGGAGGGCGCGCGGGGCGCCCGGCGCCTACGGATCGATCCGGTGCGCGAGGAGGACGAGGCGTGACGGCCGGCGCCGTCCGACCCGGCGCGATTCGACGGGCGCTGCCGCTGGTGCTGCTCGCGCTCGCCGTCGGCTGGACGGCGCTCCTGCACTACGGCCTCGGTCCCCGCCCCGAGCTCGGCCTGCACTGGTGGTCGCCGCGCGGCTTCCTCACGCGGGCGCTCGTCGGAACGTCGTGGGAGACCCTGATCGCGGATCGATCGGCGGGCTTCGCCGCCTTCTGGACGCCGGTGCTGGTGCTGGCCGCCGCGACCTGGCTCACGACGCGATCGGCGCTCATGCGCGCCGCGGCCGTCACCGCCGTCCTCGCCTCGGCCATGTTCCTCTTCTACGCGCTCGGCGCCGGGATCACCCAGGTCGCCTGGAACCTGTTCCACTGGCGCGCGTCGGCGACGATGCTCGCCGTGGCGGCGGTGATCGCGTGCGCGCTGGTATCGCCCTGGCTGGCGGCGCGCTGGCTCGAGCTGGGATGGCCCGCGCGCGTCGCTTGGTTCGTCCCGGTCGCGTTCGTGGTGCTCGCGATCGAGCGCAACGTCACCGGGACCAACGCGCGGCTCCCGTTCGCGATCTCCCCCTGGCCCGCCGTGCAGGTGTTCGCGCTCGAGACGGTGGGCTCGACCATCGCCTCCCTGCTCGCCGGCATCGGCCTCGGCCTGTTCGGCCTGTCCCGGCTGCGCGCGCGCCGCGCCCCTGCGCTCGGGCTCCTCGCCCTCGCGGCTGGGCTCGCGCTGCCGCTCGGCTGGCTGTGGCTCGGCTCGAGCGGCCTGCTGCCGATGCGCGCCGGGCGTCCGCTCTATGTCGGGGCTGGCCTGCTGACGATCGCGGGCCTCGCCGCGGCGGCGGTGCGGCCGTGGCGCCGCGGCGCCCCGGCGCTGGAGCGTCGCGCGCTCTCGGCCGTCACCGCCGCGCTGCTGCTCGGACTCCCGCTGCTGGCGGGCGAGGCGTGGGCGCGCCTCGACTACAGCCGAACGCGCGACGTGTATGCGCAGCGCATCATCGATGCGCTGCAGAAGTACTACGCGCGCGAGTCGCTCTATCCCGAGACGCTCGACGCGCTGGTGGAGGCGGGCGATCTGCCGGCCGTCCCGCAGCCATCGATCGGCTTCCGCTTCCTCGACGACACCGGCTTCAGCTACCAGGCCTTCGGCACCAGCTACCTGCTCGAGTTCGCAGCGCCGCGCTGGGTCCAGTGCGCGTACAACCCGCCCTATTCGGACGACGGCGAGGGTGCGCCCGCCGACGGCGCCGCACCCGCCACCGGCGGCGCATCGTCGCCGCTCTCCGCGGCCGCAGCACCCACCACGCGGGGCGATTCGGGACAGCCCGAGGTCGCCGCGGGAGGAGGCTCGGAGCCGTCGGGAGACTCGCTCGGGGGCGCCTGGTCCTGCCCGCAATCGCCGCCCGAGCTCTGGTAGCCTTCGCGCGTGGCCGCCGGCTCGAACGCAGCGCCGCTCTCCGCCGTCGAGCGCATCGAGCGCGCGCGCCGGCTCGGCCTCGCGGTCGGGCGCGTCTACCTCGGCGCCAAGGCCAACCAGATGCTGGCACGCGGGCTCGGTCCGGAGCGCATGCGCGCGCGCTGGAGCCGCTTCCATCGAGACAGCGCGGAGTCGATCTACCGCACCGCGATCGAGCTCCAGGGCCTGATCCTCAAGGGATGCCAGTACGTCGGGGCGCGCGCCGACCTCATGCCGCGCGAGTGGATCGAGGTGCTGTCGAAGCTGCAGGATCGCGTGCCGCCCCGCGAGCTCCCGGTGGTGCGCCGCGTGATCGAGGGCGAGCTCGGGCGGCCGCTCGAGGCGGTGTTCCGCGACTTCGCGCCGCGGCCCGTGGCGTCGGCGTCTCTCGCGCAGGTGCACGAGGCGACGCTGCGCGACGGACGCCGGGTCGCGGTAAAGGTCCAGTATCCCGAGGTCGCGGAGCAGGTGCGCGGCGACCTCGCGAACCTGCGCGCGCTGTTCCGCGCGATCGGCTGGCTCGAGTCGGACCTCGACCTGCTGCCGCTGATCGACGAGTTCGGCCGCCACGTGCCGCGCGAGCTCGACTTCCTGGCGGAGGCGCGCAACGCGGAGCGCGTGGCGGCGATGTTCGTCGCGCGAACCGACGTCCGCGTGCCGCGCGTGCACCGCGACTGGACCACGCGTCGTGTCCTGGTGATGGAGTTCGTCGACGGCGTCAAGATCACGGATCGCGACGCGCTGCAGGCGGCCGGCGTCGACCTCGAGCGGGTGATGCGAGCCCTGGTCGAGGCCTGGTGCGAGCAGGTGCTGGTGCACGGCTTCTTCCAGGCCGATCCGCATCCTGGCAACCTGCTCGTCGAGCGCGAGAGCGGGCGCCTCGTGCTGCTCGACTTCGGCCTCGCGAAGCAGCTCCCCGCGCGATTCCGCGCCGACTCGCTGCGCTTCCTGGTCGGACTGCTGCGCCGCGATGCCGACGAGATGGCGGAGGCGCTGCTCGCGCTGGGCTTCGCCACCCGCGACGGCTCGCGTGAATCGCTCGCGTCGCTGGCGCGCGCCGGCCTGGGGGCGGCGCGCGACCTGGCCGAGGCGGGCTCGCTCGCTCCCGAGCGGGTCGAGCGCATCGGCCGCGAGATCGCCGAGCAGCTGCGGCGCGATCCCGTGGTGCGGATCCCGAGCCACGTGGTCCTGCTCGGGCGCACGCTCGGCCTGCTCTCCGGCGTCGCCCGCTCGCTCGACACCTCGGTCGATCCGCTCTCGGTCGCGCTGCCGTACGTGATGGGGTCGCCGGCACCCGGCATCCGCCGAAGCTGACCGTGGCGACCCGGGACCGGCTCGCCGTCGGCCTCGCGCTCGGGGGCGCGGCGGATGCGCGATCGTGGCAGGAGGCGCTCGCGCTCGCCGGGTCGGCGGAGGAGCTCGCGCTCGACTCGCTCTGGCTTCCCGAGGGCCACCTGCGCGCGGGCTCGACTTCGTCTCCCCTGCTCGGCCTCGCCGCCTTCGCCGCGCGCACGCAGCGGATCCGGCTCGGCACGTCGTCGCTCCTGATCTCGATCCACCCGCCCGAGCGGGTGGCGGCGGAGGTGGCCGCGCTCGACCGCCTCTCGGGCGGCCGCGTCGTGCTCGGCCTCGGGCGCGGCTTCGACCGCGCGATCTTCCGCGCCTTCGGCGTCGACCCGCGCGACAAGCGGGACCGCTTCGACGAGGCTCTCGACGCGATCCTCGCGATCTGGGCAGGCACGGCAGCGTCGACCGGGCCGGGCGCGTCGGAATCGGGCCCCGCGCTCGAGGACGCGCGGCCGCTCCAGCGCCCCCACCCGCCCCTCTATGTCGCCGCGTTCGGAGCCAAGGGGCTCGCGCAGGCGGCGCGCCGCGGGCTTCCGTATCTGGCCTCGCCGCTCGAGAGCCTCGACGCGCTCGCCCGCAACTTCGCGCTCCACGCGGAGCAGCTTCCGCCGCCCTGCGACCCGGCGTCGCTCCCGGTGGCCGTGATGCGAACCGTGCACGTCGCGGCCGACCGCGCGGAGGCGGAGCGCGTGCGGCGCGCCGCCGAGGCCGAGTTCGCCGCGCTGGCCGCGCGCGCGGCCGGCGGCCCGCTGGCGGCCCGAGCCGCGGGCGCCGCGGCCGAGCGCGTGCTGGTGGGCGAGGCGGGCGAGGTGGCGGCCGCCCTCGCGCGCTACCGCGATCGGCTGGGCCTCGACCTCCTCGTCGTGCGCGCGGCCTCCCGCGTCGGCGCGGCCGAGCAGCGCGCCTCGCTCGAGCGCCTGGTCGGCGACGTGCTGTCGCGCATCGGTGTCAAGATGCCGGACCGTCCGGCCGCGTGAACGTGACGAACGCCATCGACGGCCGCTTCGACGACTCGCGCATTGCAAAGTGGAAGCCCTCGAAGCTCCAGCCCTGCGACACGAACTCGTTCAGGATGCGCTCGAGCTCCTCGTCGCTCACGCTGCTGGTCTCGACGACCTTGTACTGAAGCGCCACGCTCCCCTCCTCACGGCGACAGCCGCGCGGCGGCCTCCTTTGCCGCGTACGTCAGGATCCAGTCGGCGCCGGCGCGCTTGATCGACACCAGCGCCTCGAGCATCGCGCGCGGGCCGTCGAGCCAGCCGCGCTCCGCGGCGGCCATCAGCATCGCGTATTCGCCCGAGACGTGGTACGCGGCGAGCGGCACGTCGAAGCGGCGGCGCGCCTCGGCCAGCACGTCGAGGTAGGGGAGCGCCGGCTTCACCATCAGCACGTCCGCGCCCTCCGCGAGGTCGAGCTCCATCTCGCGCAGCGCCTCGCGGCGGTTCGGCGGATCCATCTGGTAGCCGCGCCGATCGCCGAAGGCCGGCGCGCTCTCGGCGGCCTCGCGGAAGGGCCCGTAGTAGGCGCTGGCGTACTTGGCGGCGTAGGCGAGGATCGCCACCTCCGCGAAGCCGGCTCGGTCGAGCGCGCGGCGGATCGCGCCGACCCGTCCGTCCATCATGTCGGAGGGCGCGACCACGTCCGCGCCCGCGCGCGCGTGCGACACGGCGGCCGCCGCGAGCCGCTCGAGGCTCGGGTCGTTCGCGACCTCTCCGCCCTCCACGACGCCGCAGTGCCCGTGGTCGGTGTACTCGCACAGACACACATCGGTGATCACGCAGAGGTCGGGTGCGGCGCGCTTCGCCGCCTCGACGGCCCGCTGGGCCACGCCGTCGTCGCGGTCGGCGCCCGATCCGCTTGCGTCCTTGGCGGCCGGCACGCCGAACAGGATCACGGCCGGGATGCCGAGGTCGGCGACGCGCTTGGCCTCCTCGGCGATCGCGTCGGCCGAGAGCCGGAACACCCCAGGCATCGAGGCGACCGGCTCGCGAACCCGGGCGCCCTCCACGGCGAAGAGCGGCAGCACCAGGTCGTCGCGCGAGAGACGCGCCTCGCGGCTCATGCGCCGCAGCGCCTCGCTGCGGCGCAACCGCCGCATGCGGACCAGCGGGAAGCTCATCGAGACCGCCCTCCCGAGCCGAAGTGCTCCACCAGCGCCGCGACGAGATCGCGCATCGCGGGCCGCTCCGCCACTGCGTCGGGCGGCAACCCGAGCTCGGCCAGCGCCGCCGCCGTCGCCCCGCCGATCGCGGCGACCGCGGCCTTCCGCGCGGCGGCGCGCGACGCCTCGTCGAGCAGCGCGGCGAAGCGGCGCGCCGCCGACGGGCTCGCGAAGGTGAGCGCGTCGAGGTCGCCGCCGACCAGAGCGGCCCGCAGCGCCGCGGCGTCGACCTCGGCGGGCAGCGTCCGGTAGACGACCGCCTCGTCGACGCGCGCGCCGCTCTCGCGCAGGCCGCGCGGCAACGCGTCGCCCGCGGACTCGCCGCGCACGAAGAGGAAGCGCCGGCCCGCGGGCGGCAGGGCCTCGCGCACCGCGTCGAGCAGCCCCTCGGCGTCGGCTCGCGCGGGAAGCTCCTCGGGATTGCGAAGGCCGTAGAAGCGCGCCGCCTCGGCGGTCGCGGGCCCGACGCAGAAGATGCGGCCCCGCAGCGACCCCACCTGCGGGGGAACCCGGGCGAGAGCCTCGGCGAAGAAGCGCACCGCGTTCCGGCTGGTGAAGAGCACGGCGTCGTACTCCGCCCGCTCGGCGAGCACGGCGCGCTGCTCCGGCGAATCCGGAGCCGAGACGATCCGGATCATCGGAACGCACACCGCCTCGGCGCCGACCTCGCGGAGCGCCGCGCCGAGCTCTCCCGACTGCTCGGCGGGTCGCGTCACCAGGACGCGTCGGCCGAAGAGCGGACCGGCGTCGTACCAGGCGAGCTCGGCGCGCAGCCTCACCACGTCGCCCACCACGACGACCGCCGGCGCTCCGAGCCCCGCCTCGCGCGCGCGCTGCGCCAGCTCGCCGAGCGGCGCCTCGAGCACGCGCTGGCGCGGGGTGGCACCGTCCATCACCACCGCCGCCGGCGTGTCGGCGGGCCTCCCCTCGGCGATCAGGGTCGCCGCGATCTTGTCGAGGTTGCGCATCCCCATGAGGACCACCAGCGTGTCGGCTCCCGTCGCCACCCGGTCCCAGCGGATCGACGTCCACGGCCGCGACGCATCGCGGTGTCCGGTGACCACGGCGAACGAGGCCGCGTGGCGGCGGTCGGTGACGGGGATGCCGGCGAAGGCCGGCACGGCCAGCGCGGCCGTCACGCCCGGGACGACCTCGAAGGGGATTCCGGCGCGCCGGCACGCGCTCGCCTCCTCGCCGCCGCGCCCGTACACGAACGGGTCGCCGCCCTTGAGCCGCACCACGGTCTTGCCGGCCTGCGCGCGCGCCACCAGCAGCGCGCTGATCTCCTCCTGCGCGCGGGTCGGCGCGTCGTGCCCGCGCTTGCCGACGTCGATGCGCTCGGCCTCCGGCGGCGCGAGGTCGAGCAGCTCGCGCGGCGCCAGGGAGTCGTGGACCACGACCTCGGCGCGGCGCAGCGCCTCGGCGCCTCGCAGCGTCAGCAGGTCGGGATCGCCCGGTCCGGCGCCGACCAGGATCACGCGCCCCCGCGGCGGGGAGGCGCTCACGACCCCGCCTCCGATCGCAGCGCGGCCAGGATCTCTCGCGCGCCCTGCGCCAGGAGTTTCTCCGCGAGGTCGGCGCCGAGCGCCGCCGGATCCGCCCCCTCCGCCTCGCCGCGCACGATGCGACGGCCGTCCGGGCTCGCCACCAGCGCGCGCAGCCGCAGCCGCTCCGGCGCGAGCACCTCCGCAAAGGCGGCGAGCGGGACGTTGCAGTCGCCCTGCAGCGCCGCGAGGAGCGCGCGCTCGGCCGAGACCGTGCGCGCCGTCCCGGCGTGCGCGAGCGCGCCGAGCTCGCCCGCCAGCGGCTCGCCCGCCCGCACCTCGAGCGCCAGCGCGCCCTGCCCAACGGCCGGCAGCACCACGCCGGGCTCGATGCGCTCGTCGATGCGCGCCGAGAGTCCGAGCCGGTCGAGCCCGGCGCAGGCGAGCACCAGCGCGTCGAAGCGACCCTCGTCGAGGCGCGCGAGCCGGGTGGTCACGTTGCCGCGCAGCGGGGCGATCTCGAGATCGGGACGCAGCGCGCGGAGCTGCGCCGCGCGGCGGCTACTGCCCGTGCCGACGCGGGCGCCACGCGCGAGCTCGACCAGGCCGCGCAGCCGGCCTCCGGCCACCAGTGCATCGCGCGGATCGGCGCGCTCCGGAAGGGCAGCGAGCACGAGGCCGTCGGGGAGCCGCGCCGGCAGATCCTTCGCGCTGTGCACGGCCACGTCGGCGCGGCGGCCGAGCAGCGCCTCCTCCAGCTCCTTCACGAAGAGGCCCTTGCCGCCGAGCTTGGCGAGCGACACGCCTGCCAGCCGATCGCCACTCGTCTGCACGGGGACCAGCTCGGTCTCGAAGCCGAGCTCGGCCTCGATGCGCTCCGCCACCGCGCGCGCCTGGACCAGGGCGAGACGGCTGCCGCGCGTGGCGATCCGCAGGCGCGTCATTCGCCGCCCGAGGAACCCGGCTCCTCGCCGCCGCCCTTCGACCCGTCGAGCAGGTCGGCCTCGGCGCCGGGCGCCGTCGGATCGTCGAGGGCGAACAGCACGCGGGCCGCCTCCAGGTAGGCGAGCCCCTCGTCGCGCTCGGCGCGCTCGCGCAGCCTCGACACCGGCGCGTGCAGCAGCTTGTTGACGATGGCGCGGGTCAGCGCCTCGACGCCGCTGCGGGTCTCACCCTCGAGCCCCAGCCGGGCGGCGGCCTTCTCGAGCTCGGCCTGCCGCACCGCCTCGGCGCGCGCGCGGAGCCGCCGGATCGTCGGCACCGCCTGGAGCGCGGAGAGCCAGCCGTCGAAGCGCTCCACCTCCTCCTGCACGATCGCCTCGGCGCGCACCGTCTCGCGCCGCCGCTCCTCGGCGTTGGCCTCGGCGACGCCGCCGAGATCGTCGAGGTCGTAGAGGTAGACGCCGTCGAGCGCGTTCACCTCCGGATCGATGTTGCGCGGCACGCCGATGTCGATCGCGAAGATCGGGCGCCGACGGCGGGCGCGCAGCGCCTCCTCGAACAGCACGACGCCGAGCGGCGGGCGCTCCGCAGCGATGCAGGTCAGCACCACGTCCGCACCGGCGAGCAGTCCCGGCAGCTCGTCGAGGCCGTGCGCGCTGGCGCCGAATCGGCGCGCCAGCTCGTCGGCGTGTGCCGGGGTGCGGTTGGCGACGCTCACCCCGGAGAGCCCGGCGCCGCGCAGCGCCTCGAGCGCCGCCTCGATCATCTCGCCGGCGCCGACGAGCAGCGCGCGCTTGTCCTCGAAGGTCTCGAAGATCTGGCGCGCCAGATCGACCGCCACGCGTGCGACCGAGACCGGGCGCGCCGCGATCCGGGTCTCGCTGCGCACGCGCTTGGCCGCCGCGAAGGCGCTCGCGAACAGGCGCGACAGCACCGGGCCGCTCGCCCCCGCGCCGACCGCCGCGCGATGCGCCTCCTTGACCTGCCCGAGGATCTGGGGCTCGCCGACCACCATCGAGTCGATCGACGACGCGACCCGGAACAGGTGGCGTACCGCATCGGTGTCGGTGTGCTCGTACAGGACGGACTGCGTGGCGTGGCGCTCGGGCAGGGGCTCGCCGCGCCCGAGCTCGCGAGCGAAGAAGGAGCGCAGCCGGTGGCGGGCCGCGTCGGGGCGGCGCGTGATGGCCACCACCTCGACGCGATTGCAGGTGGAGAGGAGCACCGCCTCGTCGATCTCCTCGCCGGCCACGAGCTTGGCGAGCCAGGGCTCGGGATCGTCGACGGCGAAGCGCTCGCGGACCTCGAGCGGCGCAGTGCGGTGGTTCATGCCGGCGAGCACGACCCTCACGCCGCGATCCCCACGCCGATCACGGCGAAGAGCAGGAACGCGAAGCCGGCAGCGGCGCTCGCGGCCGCCTCGCGCCCGCGCCAGCCGACCCCGAAGCGCGCCACCGCGAGCGCCAGGTAGATCGCCCACGCGAGCGCCGACCAGGTTGCGTGCGCACCGCCGGCCCAGAGCCGGCCGGTCATGTCCTCGGTCCAGAGCATGCCGGCGACGACTCCGAAGGTGAGCAGCGGAAAGCCGAGCGCGAGCGCCAGGAGGTTCACGCGATCGAGCGCCTCGAGCGACGGGAGGCCGCGCACCCACTCGAGGCGCCGCTTGGCCCTGAGGCGGCGATCCTCCGCGAGGAAGAGGAGCCCGGCCAGCCCCGCGACGCCGAGCAAGGCGATCCCGGCGCTGGCCAGGATCACGTGCAGGTGCGGCCAGCCTCCGACCGGCTCGCTCCCCCCTTCCACGGTGCGCCGCAGCGAGAGGCTCGCGTAGAAGACCCCGACGAAGGCCAGGGCCGCCACCAGCCCCGCGAGGCTCTCCAGGCGACGCCGTCGCAGCAGGACGAGCCCGAGGACGAAGAGGACGGCCAGCCAGGCCATCAGCGACACCGCCAGCGGCAGGTCGGTCAGCGGCGGCGGCGGAACCAGGGCGTGGAGCTGCGCGAACGCGAGGCCGTGTCCGATCGCCGCCGCCGCGAGCAGCCAGATCGCAGCCCGGCCGAGCGGCGAGCTCGGCAGCGCCAGGCCAACGAACGTCGTCAGGCTCGCGGCCAGATAGAGGGCGGCGGTGAGCTGGTGCAGCTCGATCACCAAGCAGGGATCTCCGCGACCCGCGGGGAAGAAGGGCTCGGCCCGTCTCCCGATCGCGGGCGCCAGAGGGTAGCCCCCTGGCGAGCCGCCCCCTAGGTCCTTCGCTGCGCCTGCGCCGCGATGCGGGTGGCGTCGTCGACCGACTCGTAGAGGCGCAGGGCGGGCTCGCCCCGCACCAGGAAGCGGACCTCCTCGATGGAGGTCGCGCCCGAGAGATGACGGCGCGCCTCGCCGAGCAGGATCTCAGCGCAGCGCTGGAGCGAGACCCCGGCCACGCCGGCGCTGGGTGCGCGCACGGCGACCTTGCGGCCGCCTGCGGCGCGCACGGCCTCGAGGCGAGCGTCGAGCGCCGACCGGATCCCTTCCTCGCCGCCGCTCGCATCCGACACCAGCTCGACGGCCTCGGAGGCGCCCGGGAGCGCCGCGTCGTCCTCGCAGATCCGGATCCGGCCGCTCACCGCCGCGACCCGGAGCCGACCTGCTCGACGAGGCCCGCGGCGAGCAGCGGCACCAGGATCTCGTGCTGGCCGACCAGCGAGATCCCGCGCCCGCCGAGCCGCGTGGGCCGCTCGACCACGTTCGCGCGCGGCCGGTAGTGCCGGATGAAGTCGAGGTCCACGGTGGTGAAGCGCCGCACGCGATAGCCGAGGTTGCGCGCCAGGGCCAGCGCCTTCAGGAAGACCTCCGGCAGGATCACCGCCGACCCGACGTTGAAGTACACCCCGCCCTCCAGCGTCGCGACGAGACCCGTGAGCGTCTCGAAGTCGCGGTGGCTCGTGGCCCCGAGCGCCGCGCCGTCGGCGCTCGGGTGCATGTGGTGGATGTCGGTGCCGATCGCGGCGTGCACCGTGACGGGAACGCCCAGGCGTGTCGCCGCAGCCAGGATCGAGCGGCGCTTGTGCGGGTACCGCCCGCGCAGGATGGCGCGCCCCACGGCCGCGCCCATGCCGATCCCCGCCGCCGCGCCGTCGGCGATCGCGCGGTTCAGGCGCTCCGCCGTCTCGCGCGCCATCCCGAAGCTGCCGTCGTCGAGGGCGGGGCCGACGTCCTCGCTGGTGGCTCCCATCATCGCGAGCTCGAGGTCGTGCACGCAGCCCGCGCCGTTCATCGCGACGCCCGACACGAGACCGCGCTCGATGAGATCGACCACGATCGGCGCCAGTCCGACCTTGATGACGTGCGCGCCGAGACCCCAGAGCAGCGGGCGGCCGCGGCGGTGGGCCTGGGCCGCCGCCGCGACGGCCGCGCGCAGGTCGCTCGCGCCGAGCAGGCGAGGAAGCCGCTGCCAGAACTCCGCGAACGAGGCGCCCCGCTGGTGCGGCGTACCCTCGTCGCGGCGGTGCACCTTGCTCGGGCGCGTGCGAGCCGACACGGTCCGGAGACGGCTGCGGTCGATCCGCGGCGGCGAGCGGCGGCGAGCGGGGCTCACGGCGGCGGGAAGAGCGCGTCCTCGACGAGCTCGGCGAGGACGTGGCCGATCGCGATGTGGGACTCCTGGATGCGCTGCGTATCGTCGGAGGGCACCACCAGCGCGAGCTCGACCTGCCCCGCCAGGCGGCCGCCCCCTCGGCCGGTGAGGGCCAGCGTGCGCAGGCCCAGGGCCCCCGCCGTCTCGACGGCGGCCAGGACGTTCGGCGAGTTGCCGGAGGTCGAGACCGCGATGGCGACGTCGCCCGCCCGGCCGTGCGCCTCCAGGAGCCGGGCGAAGACCCGCTCGAAGCCGTAGTCGTTGCCGAGCGCCGTGAGCTCGGAGGTGTTCGCGGTGAGCGCAAGCGCCGGCAGCGCGGGGCGCTCGCGCGAGAGGCGCCCCGACCACTCCGCCGCGATGTGCTGCGCGTCGGCGGCCGAGCCCCCGTTTCCGAACAGGAGCGCCTTGTGGCCCGCCGCGAACGCCTCGACGAGCAGCCCAGCCGCGCGGGCGATCGCCTCCGCCGAGGACGACGCGAGCGCGCGCTTGACGCGAGCGCTCTCCTCGAGAAGCTCGCGCACGCGTCGGGCGGTGGGAGGCGCACCCTCGCAGCGGGCGGACATGGCGGCGGAGCATCGGGAATCCCGAGGCGGACTGCTATGCTGCCCGAAGGGCGGGCTCGCTCCCGGGTATCTCCGCGGCGCAGGGCGGCATCCAAACGGTCGGCGTCGAAAGGTCGAAAAAGAAGGTCGAAACAGCCCCGGGAAGGGGCGGTCCCGCGATGGCGCCAGCGGCCGAAGTCGCCGCGGCGCAGGAGAGAGCAACATGGCAGTGGGCGAGGTCAACGATCAGAACTTCGAGGCCGAGATCCTGCGGTCCGAGGTCCCGGCGATCGTCGACTTCTGGGCGGAGTGGTGCGCACCCTGCCGCGCCATCGCGCCGATCATCTCCGATCTGGCCGGCAGCTACGCGGGCCAGATCAAGATCGTCAAGATGAACGTCGACGAGAACCCGTCGACGCCGGCGCGATACAACGTGCGCGCGATCCCGACCATCCTCGCCTTCAAGGGCGGCGTGGTCATCGAGCAGATCACCGGTGCCGCTGCGAAGGCGAAGTTCGACGCGATGGCCAAGAAGCTGACCGGCTGAGCCTCAGGCCGTCCCGATCGCCTTGGGCGGCTCGAAGAACTCCACCGGCCAGCGGCGCCAGCGCGCCGCGCGATACAGGAACGGATCCGGATTCACGGCGACCGGATGGCCGACCAGCTCGAGCAGCGGCAGGTCCGTCACCGAGTCGCTGTAGAACCAGCTCTTCGCCAGGTCGATCCCCTTCTCGTCGATGAACTGCTGCAGCCAGTAGATCTTGCCTTCCTCGAAGCAGATCGGGTCGATCACGCGGCCGGTGAAGCGGCCGCGCTCGACCTCGAGCCGGGTGTAGAGGTAGTGCTTGATCCCCAAGTGCTCGGCGAGCGGGCGCACGACGAACTTGGTCGCGCCCGACACGATCGCCACGACGTGCCCCTGCTCGCGGTGCCAGCGCACGCGCTCGAGCGCCTCGGGATACACGGTCGGCACCACGAGCCGCTCCACGAACTCGCGGGCCTCGCGCAGCAGGCGCCGCTCGCTCTCGCCGCGGAACTCGACCATCGCGTGCTGCGTGAAGGCGCGGATGTCGAGGATGCCGGCCTTGTAGCGCAGGTACGCGAACAGCCCCTTGGCGAGGTCCCAGCCGTCGACCTCGCCCCGCTCGTAGCGGTACTTCATGTAGAGCGAGCCCGAGTTCTCGGCGATCAGCGTCTTGTCCATGTCGAAGAAGGCGCCGATGCGCGGTCCGTGGCGCTTGCGCGGCGGGGGAGGCATGGGGCTCCTGCGGCTCGGCCGCTCAGAACATGTAGCGCCGCAGCGACACGTTGAGCAGCAGGCCGATGGCCGCCAGCGAGGAGATCATTGCCGAGCCTCCGTAGGAGAAGAGCGGCAGGGGCACCCCGATCACCGGCGCCAGCCCCAGCACCATGGCGATGTTGACGACCGCGGGCCAGAAGAGCATCCCGACGACGCCGACCGCGAGCATCGAGCCGAGCCGGTCCTTCGACCCGCGGGCGATCACGAGCCCCCAGATCAGCACCGTGCCGTAGAGGGTGATCACCGTGGCGGCGCCGACGAGCCCCCACTCCTCGGCGAGCACGGAGAAGATGAAATCGGTGTGCTGGGTGGGCAGGAAGCGGAGCTGCGTCTGCGTGCCCTCGAGGTAGCCCTTGCCGAGCAGGCCTCCCGAGCCGATCGCGATGCGCGACTGGTTCGCCTGGTAGCCCGATGCCAGCGGGTCGCGGCCGGGATCGAGCACGTCGAGGATGCGGCTCTTCTGATAAGGCGCGAGCGCGAACAGCCACACCGCGGCGAGCACCGCCGCGGCGGAGCCCGCCACCGCGAGCCAGCTGCGGAGCGGGATGCGCACGAGCGGCAGGTACGTCGCCGCGATCAGCAGCGTCAGGAGCGCCACGCCCATGTCGCGCGCCGCCAGGATGAGCGCGACGGGCCCGGCCGTGATCATCCCCGGCCGCACCAGATCCCGCAGCCGGTGGATCTCGCCGGGCGGATGGCGCTGGAACCAGCGCGCCAGCGCCACGATCAGACCGAGCTTGGCGAACTCCGAGGGCTGCAGACGGACCGGACCGAACACCAGCCAGCTCTGGTTGCCGTGGGTCATGCGGCCGAGCCCCAGCGTGGCGGCCAGGAGCACGAGGCCGACGACGTAGACCACCGGAGCCCATCGCTCGAGCCGTCGATAGTCGATCGCGATCGCTGCGATCAGCACCGCGACGCCGAGGCCGAGCGACACCAGCTGGCGCTCCACGATCGGCGACAACCAGCCGCCCAGCTCCGAGTACGTGGCGGAGATGAGGTTCGCGATCCCCATCGCGCCGAGCACGGCGATCAGCCCGAGCAGCCACCACTCCCCGTGCTGGGCCATGCGGCGCTCAATCCGCATCGCGGTCCTCCGGGGGCTCCGCGGCCGCCGCGTCCACCGGCGGCGTCGTGGCCGGCTCGTCGTCCGGCTCCGGGCTCTGCACGGCGACGCTCTGCACCGGCGCCGGCGCGCTGTGCTTCTCGAGCCAGCGGCTCATCACCTTCTGCGCCACGGGCGCCGCGGCCGAGCCGCCGTGGCCTCCGTGCTCGACCAGGACCGCGACCACGATCTGCGGATCGTCGGCGGGCGCGAACGAGACGAACCAGGCGTGGTCGCGGTACTTCCACGGAATCGCGTCGCCCTTGAGCCCTTCGGTGTGCTCGAGCTTCACGACCTGCGCGGTTCCGGTCTTTCCGGCCACGGCCAGGCCCGGGACGCGTCCCTTGCCGCCGGTTCCGCCCGGCGTCTCGACTACGGCGCGCAGGCCGTCGCGCACGCGGGCCAGGTGCTCGGCCTCGACCGGAGCGTGCGACACGATCTCGGGAGGCTGGGCCACGCGCTGGCCGTTCGCGCCTTCGAGCTCGAGCACCAGCCGCGGCCGCACCACGTCCCCGCCGTTGGCGATGGCCGCATAGGCGACCGCGAGCTGCAGGGGCGTCACCAGGTCGTAGCCCTGCCCGATCGATGCCGACACCGTCTCGCCCGGGAACCACTCCTCCCCGAGGTGGGCGAGCTTCCAGGCGCTGCTCGGCACGACGCCACTCTTCTCGCCTTCCAGCCCGATCCCGGTCCGCTGTCCGAGCCCGAAGCCCGTCGCGTACTCGGCCATGCGGTCGATGCCGAGCTCGAGGCCGGCGCGGTAGAAGTAGACGTCGCACGACTGCATGATCGCGCGGTGCAGGTCGACGCTGCCGTGGCCCTCCTTCTTCCAGCAGCGATAGCTGCGGTTGCCGAAGGTGAAGGAGCCGGGGCAGAACACCGTGGTCGTCGGCGTGCGCACGTGCTCCTGCAGCGCGGCGGCGGCGACGATCGGCTTCCAGGTCGAGCCGGGCGGATACTGGCCCGCGAGGGCGCGATCCTGCAGCGGGCGCGCCGGGTCGTGCATCAGCTCGCGCCAGACGACCGGGTCCACGCCGCCGCCCGAGAAGGCGTTGGGATCGAAATCGGGCAGCGAGGCCAGCACCAACACGTCGCCGTTGCGCGGGTCGAGCGCGACCACCGAGCCGGCGACCGGCTCTCCGGGCAATCCCGTCGCGACGAGCGCTTCCTCGGCGACGCGCTGGAGATCGAGGTCGAGCGCGAGCACGGCGCGCCCGCCCGCGCTCGGCTCGATGCGGTCGAGCACCTCGACCTCGCGCCCGGCGACGTCGACCAGCACGTTGCGCCCGCCCGCCCGCCCGCGGAGCTGCGTCTCGAGCAGCGCCTCGACGCCGGACTGCCCGACCATGTCGCCGGCGCGGTAGCCGTTCAGGCGACCGGTGTCGTTGTCGAGCTGCTCCTGGCGCACCTCGCCGATGGTGCCGAGCAGATGCGCCGCGAGCGGACCGTTCGGGTAGGTGCGGCGCGGCCGCACCTCGGTCAGCACGCCGGGCAGCGCGTAGCGGTGCGACTCGACCCGCGCCAGCGATTCCCAGCCGAGATCGTCCGCGAGCCGCACCGGCTGGAAGCGCGCGCGCCCGCGCGGGTCACCGAGCTCCGTGTGGAGGTGCTCCGGAGCCGCCTCGAGCAGTGCCGACAGCACGTTCAGCGTGCGGTCGGCGTCGCGAAGCTCGCTCGGCACCACGTCGAGATCGAAGGCCGGGCGCGTCGTGGCGAGGACGCGTCCGTCGCGATCGAGGATCTCGCCGCGCGGCGCCGCGAGTCGCACCGTGCGGATCGAGTTGCGCAGCGAGTTCTGCAGGTGCTGCTCGCCCTCCACCACCTGGAGCTGGAACAGCCGCCCGAGGAAGAGCGCGAACACGGCGATCATCCCGATTCCGAGCACGCGCAGGCGCTGGTCGAAGTGGGGATCCGCGGTGCCGCTCGGGCCGAGTGCGCTCACCGGATCCCGGCTCCCGGATCGAGGCGCAGCGAGCCGCGCGTCGACTCGCCCGCGCCGCCGGCGCGCTCGACCAGCGCGTCGAAGAGCGCCCGCGCGACGATCACCCCGACGGCATTGGCGAGCGCGTGGGGGAGACCGATCGCGAGCGTCTCGGGACCGAGCGGCGGAGCCGTGCCGATCGCGGCGAGCGCGAGCGCCTCGACGCCGCACAGCACGAACACGAAGATCGCGAGCAGGAACGATCGGTCGAGGTCGACGCGCTGCGCGGCGAGACGCGTGAGCCCCCAGGCGGCCAGCCGCAAGAGCGCGTACTGCCCGAGCGGGCCGCCGCACAGCAGGTCCTCGGTCCAGCCGATCGACCAGGAGCCGACCGCGCCCGCGACGTCGCCGGCGCGAAGCCCGAGCACCACCGCGGCCAGCAGCGCGGGATCGGGCAGCCAGCCGCGCGGAACCCAGGCTGCGGCCGCTCCCGTGAGCCACAGGCCGCCGAACGCGAGCGCCCACGCGATGCTGACGCGCCTCATCGCCGCGAGGCCCGCGCGGGCACGGCCGCCCTGTCCCCCCCGACGCGACCTTCCGTCATGAGCCGGGCTTGTGCTCGGCGCCGAGCTGCGCGCGCTGTGGCGCGTCGCCCTCGCCCTCGTACAGCAGATCGAGCGTCGGGCCGCGCCACAGCATGACGAAGACCTGCTCGAGGCGGCCGAAGTCGACGCTCGGCCGCAGCACGGCCTGGTGCAGCAGGCGGGTCGGCTCGTTGTGGACCTCGACCACCTCGCCGAGGCGGAGGCCCTTCGGGTACACGCCGCCGAAGCCCGAGGTGATGACGACGTCGCCGACCTGCACGTCGTCGCCGCGGACGAAGAACTCGAAGGCGAGGCGGTCGGTGCCCTGCCCGCGCACGATCCCGCGCGCGCGACTGCGCTGCACGATGCCGTCGACGGCGCTCTGCGCATCGAGCACGAGGAGCGTGCGGCTCGCGTTGGGCGCCGTGGCGGTCACCAGACCCACGACCCCCTGATCGGTCACGACCGGCATGCCCGAGTGCACCCCCTCGGCGCGCCCGCGATCGATCAGCACGGAGTGGAACCACGGCGACACGTCCTGGCCGACGACCTGCCCCGGGCGCATCGGGACCTCGAAGCCCTCGCGCATCTCGGCGATGCGCCGCAGCCGGCCGCTCTCGACGAGCGCCTCGCGGAACTGGAGGTTCTCCTCCTCGAGCGCCGCGACGCGCGAGTGGAGCTGCTCGTTCTCCTCGCGCACGTCGAGCAGCGCCACGTAGCGACCCCAGCCGCCGCGCGCGAGCTCGACCGGGAACGCGAGCGCCTGCTGCACCGGCGCGGTGACCTCGAGCAGCAGGCCGCCCAGCCAGCCGCGGTCGGCGCGGCCCGCGGCCAGCGCGCGGCGGTCGGACGCCACCGCCACCAGCGACAGACCGGCGAGCAACACGAGCAGCAGCGGAACGCGCAATCGCTCGATCAGCTGGCGCATTGCGTCTCAGGGAGCCTTCGGGGCTCCACTCAGGAACGGACCGTGACTTCGCGCAGCAGCTCGAGCTCGTCGAGACAGCGGCCGGTGCCCAGCACCACCGCCGTGAGGGGATCCTCGGCCAGCATCACCGGAAGCCCGGTCGCCTCTCGCAGCAGCAGGTCCAGGTTGGCGAGCAGGGCGCCGCCGCCGGTCATCACGATGCCCTTGTCGACGATGTCCGCGGCCAGCTCCGGAGGGGTGGACTCGAGGGCGATCTTCACGCTCTCGACGACCGTGTTCACCGGCTCCGCGAGCGCTTCGCAGATCTCGTCGGACTTGAGCTCGAGCGTCTTCGGCACGCCGGCGACGAGGTCCCGGCCCTTGACCTCCATGGTCTGGATCTCGTCAGTGGGATACGCGGTGCCGATGCTGATCTTGACGAGCTCGGCGGTGCGCTCGCCGATCAGGAGGTTGTACTTGCGCTTGACGTAGTTGATGATCGCCTCGTCCATCTTGTCGCCGCCGACGCGCGTCGAGTTGGAGTAGACGATGCCCGACAGCGAGAGCACGGCGACCTCGGTCGTGCCGCCGCCGATGTCGACGATCATGTTGCCGGACGGCTCGGTGACCGGGAGGCCCGAGCCGATCGCCGCCGCCATCGGCTCCTCGATCAGGTAGACCTCGCGCGCGCCGGCCGACATCGCGGACTCGCGCACGGCGCGCTTCTCGACCTCGGTGATCCCCGACGGCACCGCCACGACGACGCGCGGGCGCACGAGCGTCGAGCGGTTGTGGACGCGCATGATGAAGTAGCGGAGCATCGCCTCGGTGATCTCGAAGTCGGCGATCACGCCTTCCTTCATCGGCCGGATCGCGATGATGTTGCCCGGCGTGCGGCCGAGCATCTCCTTCGCCTCGCGCCCGACCGCGCGCACCTTGTCCGGGCCGCGACCGTCCTTGGTCACGGCCACCACACTCGGCTCGGAGACGACGATGCCCTTGCCCTTGGCGTAGACGAGGGTGTTGGCGGTCCCGAGATCGATCGCGAGATCGTTCGAGAACCAGCCGAGGATGCGGTTCAGCAAGGTTTGGTCACTCCCTGCGGGACACGGCGCGATGCGCCGGCGTGCAGACCCGGCAAGTGCTGGATTTCCTGGGTCCTCTGAGCGATGGGAGGGCATGTGGATCGTAACAGCCGGCCCCCCGGTCCATCAACGGGGGCGGCGGGCGCTTGCCCGCTCCGCCCCCCACCCGTAGCTTCCGCGGTCCCGACCGGAGTACCACCCGACATGCTCGACACCATCCGGCGCGCACCGCGCTGGGTCGCCCGGGGCCTCCTGCTCCTGCTGGCCGCCGTCTTCGTCTTCTACCTCGGCCTGTCCGGACCGCTGCGGCGCGCCGGCGCGGTCGGCCGCATGGGCGGCGGGGGCGGCTACCTCGTCGCGCTCGACGACCGGCACTACGGCTTCGACGACCTGCGCCGGGTGCGCGAGAACCAGGAGCGGCAGCTCAAGGCGAGCCTGGGCGATGGCTTCAATCCCGCAGCCGCCGGGCCGTACCTCGACCAGATGGCCGCCGACCAGATCATCCAGCGCGCGGTGCTGGCCTCGGAGGCCGAGCGGCTCGGCCTGCGCGTCAGCGACGACGAGGTCCGCGAGCTGGTGCGGAGCGTCTTCCGCGGTCCCGATGGGACCTTCGACGCCCAGGCGGTGCGCGCGTACGCCTCGCGCGAGTTCGGCGGCGAGGCGCACTTCGTCGACGAGGTGAAGGACGACATCCTGGCTCAGAAGCTCCTCGAGCTGGTCGATGCCACGGCGGACGTCTCGAACGCCGAGGTGCGCGACGCAATCCGCTACCGCCACGAGCAGGTGCGGCTCGCGATCGTCGCGCTCGACTCCGCGAAGCTTCCCGACGGCGTCGAGGTCTCCAACGAGGAGATCGAGAAGGTGCTCGGGCAGTCCGACCGGGTGCGCAAGTTCTACGACGAGCACTCGGACCGCTACCACGTGCCGGAGCGGGTGCGCGCCCGCCACATCCTCCTGCGCCTCGAGAAGGACGCCCCCGACGACAAGGTGGCCGACGTCAAGAAGCGGGCGGAGGCGGCCCTCGCGCGAGTCCGGGGCGGCGAGGACTTCGCCGCGGTCGCGAGGGAGGTCAGCGAGGATCCCGGCTCGAAGCTGCGGGGCGGGGACCTCGGATTCTTCCCCCGCGGGCAGATGGCCAAGCCCTTCGAGGACGTCGCCTTCACCCTCGAGCCCGGCAAGACGAGCGACCTCGTCCGGACCGACTTCGGCTACCACGTGATCCGCGTCGAGGCGCACGAGCCCGCGAAGGATCAGAGCTTCGACGAGGAGGCGCGGCCGATCGCCGAGGAGCTGGCGCGCTCCGACCGCGCCGCCGCGATCGCCCAGGAGCGCGCCGACCAGCTCGCGGCCGCCGTCCGGGGCGGGCAGTCGCTCGTGGACGCGGCCCGCGCGGCCGGGGTCGCGATCGAGCGCCCGGACTGGGTCGCGCGCCGCCCCGATGGGCAGCTCGCCAACCTCGGGCCCGCCCCCGACGTGATGGCGCTGGCCTTCGCGCTCACGCCGGAGAAGCCGAGCTCCGACCGCGTCTTCGAGGTCGGCTCGAAGCGCGTGCTGATCGAGCTGCTCGAGCGCCGCGAGCCCGACGCGGAGGAGATGACCAAGGACCTCGGGCAGGCGCGCGACGCGTTGCTCGAGGCGCGCCGCGCGGAGGCCCGCAGCCGCTGGCTCCAGGCGGCCCGCGACCGGCTGGTCGCCGAGGGACGCCTCGCCATCGACCTCACGCCGCTCCAGGAGGAGCAGAAGCAGCGCGCGAAGGAAGCCAGCTGATGACTTCGCCCGCTCGGCTCGCTGCGCGCGATCGCTTCGCGATCGCTGGCCGATGATCCAGGCGTGAGGCTCTAGGCCGCTTCGTCGGGGCGCACGAAGGCGCGCAGGCGCTCGCCGTGGTCCGAGGCGCGCAGCTTCGCCAGCGCACGCGCCTCGAGCTGGCGCACGCGCTCGCGCGAGAGGCCGAGCTTCGCGCCGATCTCCTCGAGCGTGTGCTCCTTCTCGCCGCTCATGCCGAAGCGCCAGCGCAGGATGTTCTGCTCGCGCGCCGACAGGAGCGCGATCCCCTCGTGCGTCTCGCGCTCGAGCCGCACGTGGTCGAGGCCCTCGACCGGCGACACGGCGTCGGGGTCCTTCACGTAGTCCTTCACCTGCTTGGTGTCGGTCCCGCGCACCTCCGCCTCGAGGCTCACCGGCTCGCGCGTCATGCGCTGCAGCTGCTCGACCTGGTCGGTCGACATGCGCAGCGCCTTGCCGAGATCGGACGGCGTGGGGTCGCGCCCGAGCCGCGTCTCGAGCTCCGCGTACGCGCGGTGGTACTTGAGCAGCGTGTCGTGCACGTGGCTCGGGATCCGGATCGTCCGCGAGTGGTTCTGGATTGCGCGGATGAAGGCCTGCCGGATCCACCAGACGGCGTAGGTGGAGAACTTGTGCCCGCGATGGTAGTCGAACTTCTCGACGGCCCGAATCAGGCCGAGGTTCCCCTCCTGGATCAGATCCTGGAAGGTGATCCCCATGTTGCGGAAGTCCTTCGCGATCGCGACGACCAGCTTCAGGTTGTGCTGGACGAAGGTGTTCTTCACCTCCATCAGCCGCTGCCAGGAGTCCTCGATCTGACCCATGCGGGACACGAACACCTCGAGGTCGATCCCGATCTGGCCCTCGAGCCGCGCCGCGCGCTCGCGCGCCGGAGCGCTGCGCCCGCGGGCGATCTCGCGCCGCAGCCGGATCGCCTCCTTGCGCACCTCGAGCAGCCGGATCCGGATCCGGCCCAGGATCTGCATCGACAGATCGGCTTCCTTGAGCGCCACGCCGATCTTCCGGTCGAGGCGATCGAGGGCCTGGGCGCCGTCCTTCACCCGCCGCGCGCCCGACACGAGCGCCTCGCGCTGGCGCAGCAGCGCCTCCACCTTCGACAGCGCCTGGTCGACGCGCGCCGTCAGGTCCTCACCGTCGGGAGAGCCGCTGCCGAACGACTCCGACATCTTGCCGGTGACGCGGTCCTCCGTCTTGAGTCCGCGCCAGATCGCGATCACCTCGCCTGCCGTCATCGGGATCGTGCGGATCCCCTCGCGGAAGGCGAGCGTCGAGGCCTCGATCTCCTTCGCGAGAAGGACCTCGTGCTCCTTGGTGAGCGTCGGGATCGCCGCGATGTCGCGGAAGTACGAGACGAGCGCGCTCCGCTCGCGCTCGCGCAGCGCGTCGTCGCCGGTGCGCGCGCTCTGCAGGCGCGCTGCGTTGGCGACCAGTGCATCGACCGTTCCGAGCGCCGCAAAGTCGGTCTCGACGCCGAGCTCGTCGCGCGCGCGCCCCTCGCGCCGCTGCTTGATTGCCCCGCCGAGTCCCTTGCGGGCAGCGTTTCCTGCCATCGATCCGTTCCTCCAGACTGTCTCGATGTCCCGAGCGATCCCGGGCCATCAGGTCCCGCCCTCGCGCCTCCGGTCCGACTGACGAGGTACAGGCCTCCCGTGTTCTCCGTTCCGTGCAAATTTCGATCGAATTGGTTCGCCGCGGCTGGCGCTCGGGTTCGCCTCGAGCGACGCGCCGCGGCAATCGGCCTTTTCGATGCGACGGTCAACGGTTAGGTAAGCTTCACGCGTCCGACCGCGACCGGGCCCACCCCCGGGCTCGGGGCGCATCCTAGCCTCTTTTCGGTCGAAGTCAAAAGAAAATTTACACCGTGCGTCAACAGCGGTTTCCGGAGTAAAATCAGTCTCTTGCTCCCCCTTGGGGCAGCGGATGGAGCGGACCTGCCGGTGCCTGCAGAGCGGCGCGGCAGGACCAAGCGGTCTGGAAGCACTGCGTCAGACGGCCTCACGCGAACGAGGGCTTGTGGTGCTTGATCAGCTCCATGAACTCGGCACGCGTCTTCGAGTCCTCGGAGAACGCCCCGCGCAGGGAGCTCGTGATCGCAAAGGCGTTCTGCTGCTCCACCCCTCGCATCATCATGCAGAGGTGGATCGCCTCGATGACCACCGCGACGCCGCGCGGGCGGAGCACGGTGTCGATGGCGGCTGCGATCTCGGTGGTGAGGCGCTCCTGCACCTGCAGGCGGCGGGCGAACAGCTCGACCATGCGCGGGAGCTTGGAGAGGCCGACGATGCGCCCATCGGGGATGTAGGCGATGTGGACGCGGCCGAAGAAGGGCAGCAGGTGGTGCTCGCAGAGGCTGTAGAAGTCGAGGTCCTTCACCAGCACCATCTCGTCGTAGCTCTCTTCGAAGACTGCGTCGTTCAGGATCGCGAGCGGGTCCTGGTCGTAGCCCTGGGTGAGGAAGCGCAGCGAGCGCGCCACCCGCGCGGGCGTCCGGGCGAGCCCCTGGCGGCCCGGGTCCTCGCCGAGCTCCTTCAGCAGCGCGGCGACCAGGCCGGTGATGGGATCCTGCGTCTCGTTCATTGCACCTCCCCGCATTCGAAGGCGTTGCGCCGCGTCTCGACCAGACGGACCCGGACCACGCGCGCGCCCGAGCCCTCGACCGCAGCCTGGAGCTCGCGACGCACGGCGAGGGCGATGTTCTCCGCGGTGGGGACCGCGGCCTCGAACCAGGGATCCTCGTTCAGCAGCCGATGGTCGAGGCGCTCGAGGACGCGCTCCCGCACCAGCGCGTCCAGGCGCTCGTGCGGGAGGATCGATCCCGTTCGCGGGTCGACCGGCCCGGAGACCGTCACCTCCAGGCCGTAGTCGTGGCCGTGGCCGGCCGGGTTGGCGCACTTGCCGTAGACGCGCCGGTTCTCCTCGTCCGAGAGCTCCCGGCTCCGCAGCACGTGGGCGGCGGGGAAGCGGTAGCGGCGCGTCAGCTCGATCACCCGCCCCCCTCCTCGGCGATGACGTCGACCCAGAGGTCCGCGTCCTGCCGCAGGCGGATCCCGTGCAGGCGCTCGCCGAGCGCGCCGCGCAGCAGATCGAAGAGCACGCGGGCGACGTTCTCCGGCGTGGGCGGCGATTTCTCGAAGAACGGCGTGTCCCGGTTCAGGTCGCGGTGGTCGAATCGCAGCCCGATCTCGCGCTCGATCACGGCCTTCAGCTCGTTCAGGTCCATCACCATGCCGGTCGTCGGGTCGGGCTCCCCGCGCACGGTGACCTCGAGCCGGTAGTTGTGGCCGTGCTGGCTCGCGGCCCGCCCGTAGAGCGCGCGGTTCTCGGCCTCCGACAGGTCGGGTCGAGCGCAGCGCAGGGATGCGGAGAAGTCGAACGCGCGGGTGAGCCGGACCAAACCGAGCCTCGTGCCAGGTCCTCGGGGACGCGGAGCCTCCGGGGAAGGCTAGCGAGGAGCGCCTAGTAGCGCCGCAGCAGGCCGCGCACGACGCCGCGCACCTCGACCTCGCCCGCCGGCACCTCGATCGGCTTCATGCGCGCATTCGCGGGCAGGAGCCGCACCGTCGCGCCGCGCCGCTGCAGCTTCTTGAGGGTCGCCTCCCCACCCCGGAGCACCGCCACCACGGTGTCTCCGTCGCGCACCTCGGAACGCCGCTCGACGACCACGAAGTCTCCGTCGCGGATCTGCTCGTCGATCATCGAGTCGCCGCGCACCTGCAGCACGAAGCTCGCCTCGGGATGCCGCACCAGCCCCGCCGGCACCGCGATGCGATCCTGGACCTCCACCGACTCGATGGGCACCCCGGCCGCCACGACGCCGAGCAGCGGAAGGGAGAGCTCGCCGGCAGGCTGGGAAGCGACCGGCTCGAGCGAGCGCGCGCGATTCCAGCCCTTCTGAAGCCAGCCCTTCGCCACGAGCTGCGCGACGTGCTTGTGCACCGTCGCGACCGAGGAGAGACCCAGCGTCCGGCCGATCTCCTCGAGGCTCGGCGAGTAGCCGTGCTCCGCGATGAACGCGCACACGAAGTCGTAGAGCTCGCGCTGGCGCCGGGTGAGTGCCATCGGCGATCCACCTCCGCGAAAACGAGGCGAAACTAGCGGACCGAGAGGCGTGCCGCCGGCTCGATCGACCTTGCGATGGGGACGGCTCGCGCATAACCTGCTGGCGCTCTGGCACTCGGAACGAGCGAGTGCCAATTCCAGCGGATGCGGCGGAGCGACTTCGGATGCTCTCGAACGCGAGGGCCCGGGGCCGGCGTTCCCCGCCGCTCCCCCACCGGAGCCGGCCGCCCCGTGCGAGGCCGGAGGAAAGGAGACCATGAAGATCCAACCGCTCCACGATCGGATCCTCGTGAAACGGATCGACGAGGAGGAGAAGAGCAAGGGCGGCATCATCATTCCCGACACCGCCAAGGAGAAGCCCCAGGAGGGCAAGGTGATCGCGGTGGGCAAGGGCCGCGTGCTCGACGACGGCAACGTCCGCGACCTGGCGGTCCGCAAGGGCGACAAGATCCTGTTCAGCAAGTACGCCGGGAGCGAGATCAAGCTCGACGGCGAAGAGCACATCATCATCCGCGAGGACGACGTCCTCGCGATCCTGGAGTAGGGAGCAGCAAACCGATGGCGAAGGAGATCCGCTACGAGCAGGACGCGCGGGCCAAGATGCTCGCGGGCGTCAACGGGCTCGCCAACGCGGTGCGCGTGACGCTCGGCCCCAAGGGCCGCAACGTGATCATCGAGAAGAGCTTCGGCTCGCCCACCGTGACCAAGGACGGCGTCACGGTGGCGAAGGAGATCGAGTTCGAGGACAAGTTCGAGAACATGGGCGCGCAGATGGTGAAGGAGGTCGCCAGCAAGACCTCCGACGTGGCCGGGGATGGCACCACCACGGCGACCGTGCTGGCGCAGGCGATCTTCCGCGAGGGATCGAAGCTGGTGGTGGCGGGCATGAGCCCGATGGAGCTCAAGCGCGGCATCGACAAGAGCGTCGAGGCGATCACCTCCGAGCTCTCGAAGATGTCGAAGCCCACGCGCGACCACACCGAGATCGCGCAGGTCGGCACCATCTCGGCCAACGGCGACGAGACGATCGGCAAGATGATCGCGCAGGCGATGGAGAAGGTCGGCAAGGAAGGCGTCATCACCGTCGAGGAGGCCAAGTCGATGGACTCGGTGCTCGAGGTGGTGGAGGGCATGCAGTTCGATCGCGGCTACCTCTCGCCCTACTTCGTCACCGATCCCGAGCGCATGGAGTGCGTGCTCGAGGAGCCGGTGATCCTGCTGCACGAGAAGAAGATCTCGAACATGAAGGACCTGCTGCCGCTGCTCGAGCAGGTGGCGCGGCAGGGCAAGCCGCTGCTGATCGTGGCCGAGGAGGTCGAGGGCGAGGCGCTGGCGACGCTGGTCGTGAACAAGATCCGCGGCACGCTGGCCGCGGCCTGCGTGAAGGCGCCCGGCTTCGGCGACCGCCGCAAGGCGATGCTGCAGGACATGGCGGTGCTGACCGGCGGCCAGGTGATCGCCGAGGAGCTCGGCCTCAAGCTCGAGAACGTGACGCTGAAGGACCTCGGGCGGGCCAAGCGGGTGGTGATCGACAAGGACAACACGACGATCATCGACGGGGCGGGCTCGAAGAAGGAGATCGAGGGCCGCTGCAACGAGATCCGCAAGCAGGTCGAGGAGACGACGTCGGACTACGACCGCGAGAAGCTGCAGGAGCGGCTGGCGAAGCTGGTGGGCGGCGTCGCGGTGATCAAGGTGGGCGCGGCCACCGAGACCGAGATGAAGGAGAAGAAGGCGCGGGTCGAGGACGCGCTGCACGCGACGCGCGCGGCGGTCGAAGAGGGCATCGTGCCCGGCGGCGGCGTCGCGCTGCTGCGCGGCCAGAAGACGCTCGAGGAGCTCGAGGGCAAGCTCGACGAGGAGCAGCGCGCCGGGCTCAACATCGTGCGGCGTGCGATCGAGGAGCCGCTGCGCATGATCGCGCAGAACGCCGGGATCGACGGCTCGATCGTGGTGGAGCGGGTGAAGGGCGGCAAGGGCGCCTTCGGCTTCAACGCGGCGACCGAGGAGTACGAGGACCTGGTGAAGGCGGGCGTGATCGACCCGACCAAGGTGGTGCGCACGGCGCTGCAGAACGCGGCGTCGGTGGCGGCCCTGCTGCTCACCACGGAGGCCATGGTCGCCGAGAAGCCCGAGAAGAAGAAGGCGGGCGGCGGCATGCCGGGCGGCGGCATGGGTGGCATGGGCGGCGGCATGGGCGAGGACATGGACTTCTAGTCCGCAGCCCCGGACCGCGCAGATCGACGGCCTCCCGGCCTCTGGCCGGGAGGCCGTCTCGTTTCTGCGTCACTCGTGCCGGAGCGCCTCGATCGGGTCGAGCCGGGCGGCGCGGCGGGCCGGGTAGTAGCCGAAGGCGAGGCCGACCGCCGCCGACACGGCGAACGCCATCACGATGATCCCGGGCTGCAGCACGAACGGGACGGCGAGCGCGCGCACGCCGATGGCGCCGGCCGCGAGCCCGAGCACGATGCCGATGAGCCCACCGGTCGCCGCCAGCACGGCGGCCTCCGTCAGGAACTGGCGCTGCACGTCGCGCTCGAGCGCGCCGACCGCGAGCCGGAGGCCGATCTCCGCCGTCCGCTCGGTCACCGAGACCAGCATGATGTTCATGATCCCGATGCCGCCGACCAGCATGCTCACCGCCGCGAGCGCGCCGAGGAACTCCGTGAGCGCTCGGGTCGTGGCGACCGCGGCGGTCTCGATCTCGGTCATGTCGCGGATCGAGAAATCGTTCGTGCTGTGCTGGACGCGGCGCCGCTGGCGCAGCAGCTGCTCCAGGTCGGCCGTCAGCTTCGCGGTCGGCTCGCCCTCGCTCGCCGCCACGTAGATCGACTTCACCTCGGCATCGCCCGCCAGCTCGCGCTGGTACCAGCGCAGCGGAACCAGCACGAAGTCGTCCTGGTCGGAGCCGAAGCTCGCGGCTCCCTTCGACTCGAGCGCGCCGATCACGAGGCAGGAGAGCTGGCCCAGGCGGATGCGCTGGCCGATCGGGTCGAGCGCGCCGAACAGGTCGGTGCGCACCGTCGCCCCGAGCACGCAGAGGTCGGCCCCGGCCCGCTCCTCGCCGTCGCTGAAGCTTCGGCCGCTCGCGACCTCCCAGGAGCGCGCGCGCAGGAAGGAGTCCGAGCTGCCGAACACGGTGGTCAGCCGGTTGCGGCTGCCCGCGATCGCCTGCACCGTTCGCGAGTTCAGCGGCGCTACCGCGGCGATGCCGGGAATCTCGCGCTCGATCGCCTGGACGTCGGCGAGCGAGAATGGGGCGGCGTCCGAGCGCGCGCCGCCCGAGCGCTGCGCCTGCCCGGGGCGCACCAGCAGAAGCCGGGTACCGAGCTTCGACAGGTTCGAGCCTACCTGCGCGGTCACCCCGGCGCCCATCGTCACCATGGCGATCACGGCCGCGACGCCGATCACGATGCCGAGCATCGTGAGCGCCGAGCGCAGCGCGTTGCGGCGGATCGCCCGCAGCGAGGGTCGGATCAGCGCCGTGATCACGCGGAGGCTCCGTCGGCCTGGATGCGGCCGTCGGCGAAGTGGATCGTGCGCTCGGCCCAGCCGGCGATCGCGGCGTCGTGCGTCACCATCACGACTGCGAACCCGCGCTCCTTCTTGAGCGCGACCAGCCACTCCATCACCGCGCGCCCGCTCTGGGAGTCGAGGTTGCCGGTCGGCTCGTCGGCGAGCAGCACGACCGGATCGCTCACGATCGCCCGCGCGATGGCCACCCGCTGCTGCTCGCCGCCGGAGAGCTCCGCCGGGGTGTGTTCCTCGCGGCCCGCGAGACCCACCGCCGCGAGCGCGCGCCGGGCGCGCTCGCGGCGCTCGGCTCCGTCCACCGAGCGATAGAGGAGCGGCAGCTCGACGTTCTCGAGCGCGCTGGTGCGGGGCAGCAGGTGGAACTGCTGGAAGACGAAGCCGACGTAGCGGCGCCGCAGCATGGCGCGCTGGTCGCGCGAGAGCGAGCCTACGTCGACGCCCTTGAAGCGATAGGAGCCCGAGGTGGGAACGTCGAGGCAGCCGACGATGTGCATCGCGGTCGACTTGCCGGATCCGCTCGGGCCCATCACGGCCACGAAGTCGTCCGCGTCGACCCGAAGGTCGACGCCGCGCAGGGCGCGCACCGTCGCCGAGCCGGTTCCGTAGACCTTGGTCACGCGGTCGAGCGCCACGAGCGGCGCCGGCGACGCCACTAGCTGCGAGCCGCGGAGGCGTCGACGGCGAGCTCCGTGCCCTCCTCGAGGCTGCCGCCGAGAAGCTGGGTCCAGCGCCCGTCGGTCGCCCCGATCTCGACCGGGACCGCGGTGAGGCTCCCGCCGTGCACGGTCCACACGCGCGATGCGCCGCTCTCGACCGTCGGGCCGCCGGAGCCCACGTCGAAGTCGTCCTTGTTGGGGATCAGGCCGGCCAGCGGCCCCTTCTTGTGCCGCTCGTCCTGGCTCGGCGGGACGAAGCGGAGCGCCGCGTTGGGGACCAGGAGCGCGTGCTCGACCCGCGCGACCTCGATGCTCGCGGTGGCCGTCATCCCCGGCCGCAGCGCCAGATCCGGGTTGTCCACCTCGAGGATCGTCTCGTAGGTCACGACGCCGCCGAGCGTCCGTGCATCGAAGCGGACCTGCGTGACCTTCCCCGCGAACGTCCGGCCCGGCCAGGCGTCGACCGTGAAGCTCGCCGTCTGGCCTTCCTTCACCCTGCCGATGTCCGCCTCGTCCACGCTCAGGTCGAGCTCGAGCCGGCGCAGGTCCTTCGCGAGCGTGAAGAGGAGCGGCGCCTGCAGCGAGGCGGCGACGGTCTGGCCCGGGCGGATCGAGGCGGTGAGCACGATGCCGTCGATCGGCGAGCGGATCGTCGCCTTGGAGAGGTCGGTCTGCTGGACGTCGAGCGTCGCCTTGGCCTGGGCGACGGCGGCCTGAGCGCTCGCGAGCGCCGCCTCGGCGCGCGCGACCGCCGATTGGCCTCCCATGAGCTCCTGGGCGGAGGGGATCTTCCCGCCGCTGATCTCGTGGACCTGGCGGAGGCGGCCGAGCTGGCTCTGCGTCTCGGAAAGGTTCGCCTTGGCTTGCGCGACGTTGGCCTGCGCCGAGTCGAGCGAGGCCTTGGACTGCAGGACCTGCGCCTCGAGCCGGGTCGTGTCGAGGCGCGCCAGGAGCTGGCCCGCGTGCACCGCGTCGTTGAAGCCGACGTCGACGGTGCGGATCGTCCCCGAGAGCTCCGTCCCGATGTCGACCTGGTCGATGGGGCGCAGCGTGCCCGTCGCCGTCGCGGTGACGAGGAGGTCGCCGCGGCGCACCTGCTGCGTCCCGTAGCCGGTGTGCGATCGGGTGAGCAGGGGCCGGGCGACGAGCGCGAGCAGGAGCACGACCGCGACGCCGGCGACTACAGCGATCCGCCAGCGAGGCTGCGGCTGGGCCGTCTTTTCGAGGCCCAGCACC